>ERZ772892.351-NODE-351-length-58239-cov-16.038533_pt1 | contig 58239 bp, 50 predicted proteins | sample MGYA00512126_ERZ772892 | MGnify/ENA primary metagenome ERZ772892 (study PRJEB29015, sample SAMEA2737697) | human gut metagenome | biome: human gut; feature: human-associated habitat; material: faeces | place: China | collected 2012 ... | reverse complement strand
CGAGGCCAGCTTTATGCGTATGCCCAGGTTGGGCTTCACGTCGAGCTTCTTGGCCACGCGGGCTATGATGTGGAGCTCGTTGAGCTTCTCGACCACTATGAATATGCGCTTGCCCATCTTCTGGGCGAGCAGGGCAAGCTCTATGTAGCTCTGGTCCTTGTATCCGTTGCAGATGATGAGCGAGTCGCTCTGGCACTGCACGGCGATGACGGCGTGGAGCTCGGGCTTGGAGCCGGCCTCGAGCCCGAGGTTGAACTTGCGTCCGTGGCTTATTATCTCCTCTACCACGGGCTGCATCTGGTTCACCTTTATGGGGTAGATTATGAAGTTCTCGCCTTTGTAGTCGTACTCCTGGGCCGCTTTCCTGAAGCAGCTACTGGTCTTCTCGATGCGGTTGTCGAGGATGTCGGGGAAGCGGAGCAGCACCGGGGGAGTGACGTCCCGCAGCGCGAGCTCGTCCATCACGTCGCGCAGGTCTATCTGCGTCTCGTCCTTGCATGGCGTGACGTAGGCGTGGCCTCGGTCGTTGACGCCGAAGTACGACGTGCCCCACCCGTTGATGTTGTACAGCTCCTTGGAGTCTTCAATGGTCCACTTTTTCATTTTCTCTCTGTGTCGTTGGGTTTCTATGATGTGTATGGTTTAGCGTTGCGTCGGCCGTGCGGGCGTTGCCGCCGGCCGCGTCGGTCAGACGCCGAGCATCTTCCTGATGCCCGCCACGGCCAGCCCCACCTTGCCGTGGCTGTCGAGCAGGTTGACGTCGTAGGTGTAGCGGGCCTTGGCGTAGTAGGGCTCGCGCTCGCCCAGCTGCCTGGCTATGAAGCCGGTGAGCTCGTCGCCTGTCTTGCCCTTGATGAGCGGGCGCTCCGTCTTGCCCATCATCAGGTGGCTGTGCAGCACCTCGGGCGTGGCCTTGAGGTAGACCACGGGCCCTCGGCTGTTCATGTAGTCGATGTTGTCGAAGAAGCACGGCGTGCCGCCGCCGCAGCTCAGCACCACATCTTCGAACTCGGCGGCCTCGTGGAGCATGGCCCTCTCCACCTGGCGGAAGCCCTGCTCGCCCCGCTCGGCGAAGAGTTGGGGCACCGTCTTGTGCATCCGGGCCTCGATGTACCAGTCGAGGTCGTAGAACTGCAGGCCCAGCTCCCTGGCCAGCGCCTTGCCCACGGTGGTCTTGCCGGCCCCCATGTAGCCTATGATGATTATCCGGGTCATTGCTTGCGTGGTGTTGTCGCCCTGTCGGGGCGGTGTCATTTCTTCTTCTGCTCGCTCTTTTGCTCGGCGGCGTCTATCACCTCCACGCACTCCTCGAGCGTCAGGTCGGCTGCCCGGGCGTGCATGGCCTTGGGCAGGCGGTAGTTCTTGCCGCCGAAGGTGAGGTAGGGGCCGTAGCGCCCGTTGAGCACCTCTATGGGGTTGTCGCCGTTGAATGTCTTTATGTGGCGCTGCTGCTCGAGCAGCCTTTTCTTCTCTATCAGCGCCACGGCCTTGCCGAGCGTGACGGTGAGCGGGTCGTCTTCCTTTGGCAGCGACACGTATTTCTTGTTGTGCAGTATGTAGGGCCCGAACCTGCCGGCGCCCACCGTGACCTTGTGGCCCTCAAACTCGCCCAGCTCCCTGGGCAGCTTGAACAGCTCGAGGGCCTCGTCCAGCGTGATGGTCTCCATGCCCTTGTCCGACGGCAGCTGCGCGAAGCGGGGCTTGTCGTTGTCGTCGGCCGCCCCTATCTGCACCACGGGGCCGTAGCGGCCTATCTTCACGAACACCGGCTTGCCCGTGGCCGGGTCGGTGCCCAGCTCGCGCTCGCCGGCCTTGTGCTCCGAGCGGGTGTTGAGGGTCTTCTCAACCACGGGCTCGAAGTCGCGGTAGAAGTCTTTCATCATGTCGGTCCACTTCTCGCCCCCCTCGGCTATCTCGTCGAACTTCTGCTCCACCTTGGCCGTGAAGTTGTAGTCCATTATCACCGGGAAGTATTTCATCAGGAAGTCGTTCACCACGATGCCTATGTCGGTGGGCAGCAGCTTGCCCTTGTCGCTGCCCGCCATCTCGGTGCGGGTCTTCTGCGTCACCACCTTGCCCTTGAGCGTGTCGACGGTGTACTGGCGCTCCTCGCCCTTGTGGTCGCCCTTGTGCACGTAGTCGCGCTGCTGTATGGTGCTTATCGTGGGGGCGTAGGTCGACGGGCGGCCTATGCCCAGCTCCTCGAGCTTGTGCACCAGGCTGGCCTCGGTGTAGCGCACGGGGCCCTGGCTGAAGCGCTCGGTGGCGGTCACCTCGCGGCGCTGCAGCTCCTGCCCCTCGGCCATGGGCGGCAGCAGGCGCGAGCCTTCGTCGGCGCCCTGGTCGTCGTCGTCGGACGACTCGCGGTACACTTTCAGGAAGCCGTCGAACTTGACCACCTCGCCGGTGGCCGTGAACTGCGGCGCGCCGGCCGCGGCCTTGCCCCCTGCGGGCTCTATGGCTATGGTCACGGTGGTCTTCTCTATCTCGGCGTCGGCCATCTGGCTGGCGGCCGTGCGCTTCCATATCAGGTCGTAGAGCCTCTTTTCCTGTGCCGTGCCGTCGATGGTGGTGGCGTCCATGTATGTGGGGCGTATGGCCTCGTGGGCCTCCTGCGCCCCCTTGGCGTGGGTGTGGTACTGGCGCGTCTTGCTGTATCTCTCGCCCCAGAGCCTCACTATCTCGTCGCGGCTGGCGGCCAGGCAGAGCGTCGACAGGTTGACCGAGTCGGTACGCATGTATGTTATCCGCCCGCTCTCATAGAGCCTCTGGGCTATCATCATCGTCTGCGACACGGTGAAGCCGAGCTTGCGCGCGGCCTCCTGCTGCAGCGTCGAGGTGGTGAACGGCGGCGCGGGCATGCGGCGCAGCGGCTTCTTCGCCACCGAGCTCACGCGGAAGGTGGCGTCCTTGCAGCTCTCGAGGAAGGCCTCGACCTCGCTGTGCGCCTTGAACCGGGTGTCGAGCTCGGCCTTCACCTCGGTGGCCGAGCCGTCGGCGGCGGTCAGGGCGAACACGGCCGCCACGCGGTAGTAGGGCTCGCTCTTGAACGCCTGTATCTCGCGCTCGCGCTCTACTATGAGCCTCACGGCCACGCTCTGCACGCGCCCGGCCGACAGGGCGGGCTTCACCTTGCGCCACAGCACGGGCGAGAGCTTGAAGCCCACGAGGCGGTCGAGCACCCGGCGCGCCTGCTGGGCGTTGACCAGGTTCATGTCGATGTGGCGCGGGTGCTTTATGGCTTCGAGTATGGCTGGCTTCGTTATCTCGTGGAACACTATGCGGTTGGTGTTCTTCTCGTCGAGCCCGAGCACCTCGCACAGGTGCCAGGATATGGCCTCTCCCTCGCGGTCTTCATCGGAGGCGAGCCATACCTGGCTTGCCTGCCCGGCGCATTGGCGCAGCTCCTTGACGAGCTTCTGCTTCTCGTCGGGCACCTCGTAGTGGGGTTCGAGCGTCTCGGTGTCTATGCTCAGCTCCTTTTTCTTGAGGTCGCGTATGTGGCCGTAGCTAGACATGACCTTGTAGTCACTGCCCAGAAACTTCTCTATCGTTTTCGCCTTGGCCGGCGACTCTACTATGACTAAATTCTTAAGCATACTCGGTATGATGGTTTGTTTGGGGTGCAAAAGTAAGCAAAAACTTCGCTACCACATTATATATAAGCCCTTTTTTCTACTTTTTTAATTGTTTTCCAGGCGGCCCGTACGCTGGCGGCCCTTGCCGCGGGGGCCGTCTGGCGTGGCGGCGGGGGCCGTTTGGCAAGCCAAGACGTGCCGTCCCGCAACCCGGGACGGCACGTCTTGCCTGCTCCCCGCCGCCGCGCGCCGCCGCCGCGTGGCCCGGGCCCGCCCCGGCGGGGCTCACAGCCCGTGCTCCTTGAGGAACATGTAGAGGGCCTGGCGTATGGAGCGAAGCCCGAACTGCTCGGTGTGTATCTCGCCCAGCGGCAGCCAGAAGCACTCGGCGGCGTCGTCGGCGGCAGCCGGGGCGGCGCCTTCGTCGACGGTGCACCTGAAGAACATGTCGAGCGTGTGGATGGTGATGCCCGAGTAGAGGTAGATGTTGGGCAGGCTGAACATATACTTGACCGAGGTCACGGTGAGGCCCGTCTCTTCGAGTATCTCGCGCGCCACGCCTTCCTCGGCCGTCTCGTCGTTGTCGATGAAGCCCCCGGGCAGGTCGAGCGTGCCCTTGGCCGGCTCCTTGCCCCTGCGCTCCACGAGCAGCTCGCCGCGCCCGTTGGTGATGAAGGCCGCCGTGGCGGCGCTGGGGTTCATGTAGTAAGTGAAGCCGCAGTTCTCGCACTGCTTGCTCTTCGCGTTGTGTTCGGCGAAGTGTTTGCTGCCGCATACCGGGCAGTAGGTGAATTTTTCTAATGGGTGCATAGCCTGTTTTGTTGAAATCTTCTGCAATATTACGAAAAAAATATCAAGCAGTGTAATGTCCCGGCTTGTTTTTTTTCGCGCGGGCGCCGGATGGCACGGCCAACACCGGCCTTGCCGCTGCCATGATGCAACAGGCCGTGATGGTGGCTATGGCGGCTGGGCGTTTCATGTCATTGCTGTGCCTGTGTGTTGTCGCGTCGGGCCAGCATTTGCCTGGCCTGCTCTATTATGGCGGTAAGCCCGGCCGTGGTCTCGGCCCGCAGCATGGCTATGCGCGTGGGCCTGAAGTCGGCTATGCCCTTGAACACGGGCGTGGCGGCCAGGTGGCGGCGTGTGTGCAGTATGCCCCGGTATTCGTCGATGCGCTCCACGTTGATGCGCAGCTGCTCCAGCAGCACGTCTATCTTCTCGTCGGTGGTCAGCGGCGGCGGGGCCCCGGGGCCGAGGTCGAGGCAGTCGCGTATCTCCTTGAATATCCACGGGCGTCCGAACGTGGCCCTGCCCACCATCACGGCGTCGACGCCGTAGAGCTCGAAGGCCCGCCGCGCCTGCTCGGGGGTGGTGATGTCGCCGTTGCCTATTATCGGTATCTTGATGCGCGGGTTGCGCCTGACGTCGGCTATGGGGCCCCAGTCGGCCTCGCCGGTGTACATCTGCGCCCTTGTGCGGCCGTGTATGGTCAGGGCGCTTATGCCGCAGTCTTGCAGCTGTTCGGCCAGTTCGGGTATGATGATGTGCGACGCGTCCCACCCGAGCCTTGTCTTCACCGTCACGGGCAGGCTCACGGCCTTTACCACCTCGCGCGTTATCTCGAGCATCAGCGGTATGTTCTGTAGCATGCCCGCCCCGGCGCCCTTGCCGGCCACCTTCTTCACGGGGCACCCGAAGTTGAGGTCGATGAGGTCGGGGCGTGCCTGTTCGACAATGCGCGCGGCCTCTACCATGGCGTCGACGGAGCGGCCGTATATCTGTATTCCCACGGGCCTCTCGTCGTCGCTGATGGCCAGTTTGCGCTCCGTGGCCTTCACCGAGCGCACCAGTGCCTCGGCGCTGACGAACTCTGTGTATACCATTGATGCCCCGAAGCGCTTGCACAGCAGCCTGAATCCAATGTCGGTGACGTCTTCCATCGGTGCGAGCAGCACCGGCCGGGGTCCTAAGTCGATGTTTGCTATTTTCATTTTCTGTAGTCGCTAAAGTCTTGTTTGTCAGTCAATCCAGTGGTAGGCCCCTCCGGCGAGCGGCCTTACGAGCCCTTTCATCTCCATCTGGAAGAGCAGGGCGGCGAGCCGTGCCACGGGCATTCGCGTCTGCGCGGCCATGGTGTTGAGCTGCATGTCGTTGGATTGTTGCAGCAGCCGGGCCACGGCCTGTTCCTCGTCGGTCAGTTCGGGGAAGAGCTGCCTGGCTATGCCGGCGCGGCGTGCGGCCTCGGCGTGGGCCTGCGTGGCCCATCCGAGCGTCTCGGCCACGTCGGCGGCCGAGGTGACGAGCACGGCGGCGTTGTCGCGTATGAGCCTGTTGCACCCTTCGGAGTAGGGCGCCCCCACGGCCCCGGGGTATGCCAGCACCTCGCGGTTGTAGCTGCGCGCTATGCCGGCTGTTATCAGTCCGCCGCCCCGGGCTGCGCTCTCCACGAGCACGGTGGCGTCGGCCATGCCTGCCACTATGCGGTTGCGCATCACGAAGTTGGCCTTGTCGGCGTTGGTGCCGCTCATGAACTCGGTGAGCAGTCCGCCCTGCTCGACCATGGCCTTGGCCGTGTCGCGGTGGCTCGGGGGGTAGATGCGGTCGAGCCCGTGGGCCATCACGGCCACTGTGTCGAAGCCTTCGGCCAGTGCCTGCCTGTGGGCGCAGATGTCGACGCCGTAGGCCAGTCCGCTCACCACGAGCACGTCGTCGAACATGCCGCGCAGCCCTGCCATGAGCTCTTGCGCCATGTCGCGGCCGTAGGCCGTGCAGTGGCGTGTGCCTACCACGCTTATCACCCTGGCGCTGTTGAGGTTGGCCGTGCCGCGGTAGTAGAGGGCCAGTGGCGCGTCGGGGCATTCGTCGAGGCGGCGGGGGTAGTCGGGGTCGGCGGGGGTGAGCACCCTGACGGAGTGCCTGGCGGCAAACTCCATCTCGGCCTCGGCCCGCAGTAGGGCCGTGTCCCAGTTGCCGAGCTCCTTGAGCATCCTCGTGGGGCAGCCGCCGGCCAGGCGGGCTATGTCGGCGCGGTTGTCGTAGGCGGCCGTGGCGCTGCCCATGACGCGGTAGATGGCCTGTGCCGCCGCGAAGTTGAAGCGGCAGATGCGCGCCAGGGCCATGGCGTACAGTCTTTCTTGCTCGCCCATCGGTCAGATGTATTTGGCCAGGGCGCGGTCGTAGTCGGGGCTGTTGGCCAGCCTGCCGCCCACGAGGCACACCACCTCGACGGTGCTCCTGAAGCAGAGCCTGTCGTCGGTGGCCCGGTAGATGTCGTGGTAGAAGATGTAGCGCAGGCCCTCTTTCCTGAGGGCGAGGCGCGATACGAACTCGTCGTCGCACCTTAGCGGCACCTTGTATTGCAGGTTCATCCTTGCCACCACGGCGTCGGTGCCGCGGCGGTGCATCTCGGCGAAGCTCAGGCCGCACTGCTTTAGGAACAGGTGGCGGGTGTGCTCGGTGTAGTGCAGGTAGTTGGCGTTGTTCACTATGCCTTCGATGTCGCACTCGTAGTCGCGGACTAGCATTTTTGTCTCAAAGATATATTCCATTGGCTTTTGCTTTTGGGAGCTCTGGGAGAGCTGGGGTGGGAGAGCTGGGGATTTTTTGGGAGCTCTGGGAGGTATGGGAGAACTGGGAGGACTGACCATTCGGCCGAGGCAGACAGGATGGTTTGCCTTTTCGCCCGGTGCTGCTTGGCTTTTCGGCCGGTGTTGCTTGGCTTTTTGGTCGGTGCGGCTTGGCCTTTCGGCCGGTGCAGCTTGGCCTTTCGGCTTGGGCGGCTTGGGCTTTCGGCCGGTGCGGCTTGGCTTTTCGGCTGGTGCGGCTTGGCCTTTGGGCCGGTGCAGCTTGGCTTTTCGGCTTGGGCTGCTTGGCTTTTCGGCCGGTGCGGCTTGGGCTGTTGGCCGGGGCGGGGTTGGGCAGCGGCTTAGGTTTGGGCCTTGGCCTTTTTCAGGTATTCGTAGCCGAAGCGGCAGCGCAGGCAGTCGCGGCGGTCGCAGTATGCGTGCTTGAGCTGTATGAGGGCTTGGCTGTCGGCGGCTGTCCTGGCGTTGATTCCACACTCGCGCCATGTGCGTATGATGGCGTTGTTTTCGGGCTTCAGGCTGTCGAGCAGCTCGAAGGCCCGCTCGCACAGCGACTCGTCCATGGTGTGGCGGCCGTAGGCGAAGAGCATGGGTATGGCGGTGTTGATGGCCAGCAGGTTGAGCGACTGCCCCGACAGGCGCTTTGGGTTGCGCGCGCTCTCGGCCCCGAACGTGTAGTGCGTCTCCCAGTATGGCGACACGCGGGTGGCCAGCAGCTGCCTCACGTCGTCGGCGCTGCGGCATTCGAGCAGCTGGCTGAGGCCCGTTCGGCCCTCGTGGTAGAGGGTGGCCATCTGCGATATGCGTATGTGCGGGAAGTTCTGCGGCCTGAGCCTCATGAATCGCCACAGCGTGCGGTCGATGGGCCTGAGCGAGAACTTGCGGGCCAGGTAGGCGTATTCGGCCTGCAGGCGGGCCAGGTATGCGTCGGCGGCAGTCCCCTTGCCGCGCCCCCGTCCGTCGGTTCCGTCGCCGAGCAGGCCCGCCTGCCCCATGAACAGGGCCTCCACTTGGAACGGGTCGTCGCGGTGGTGGGCTGCCGCCTGCAGGGGCACGTTCATGGCCCAGGCCTCGAAGGCGTCGCCGTTGATGCCGAAGCCGTAGTTGCGGGCCAGCGTCACGAAGTAAGCCTCTTCCCACGAGCCCGCCCTCATGGCTGCCCTGCGGCTGATGGCCCCGGTCTTCTGCTCCAGCCGCTCGGCCTGCAGCGCGGCCAGCCACGAGGTGACCGTCATCGGCGGCAGTGCCGGTATGATGCGGTAGCAGGGCGGGTAGTTGTCGGTGGCAAGCAGTTCGCGGTAGTTGTCGGCCACGTATGGCGGCACGCCCATCACCATCTGCGTCACCCGGCGCCCCCGGCTGTCGGCCGTGGTGGCGTCGGCGCAGGCCACCACGTGCAGCACCACGCTGTCGTAGGCGGCGTCGGTGTGGTGGCCGTGGGCCGTCCATTCTGACGCCCTGTCGTGAATCTCGACGTTGCCCACCCACAGCGTGCCCCCAATCTTCACCTTGGCGTTGAAGAAGTCGGGCCCGGCGTCGGTGTTGTGCAGCCCCGGGTCGATGACCTCGACCTCGCGCCCGTCGGTGGTCGAGAGCCCCGCGCCGTCATACAGTCGGTGCTTCCATACGTAGTGCAGCAGTTGTTCCATGCTTGGCTAACCGTTATTACTTGTTTGAGGCCGGCGCCCCGTTGCCTGCGTGAGGCCTGTTGCCGCCGGTGGGCGGGGCGCTTGTCTTATTGCAAAGATAATGCAAGCAAGGGCAATTTGAACTTGTTCACATTTTGCCGAGCGCAGCTTATCTTATGCAAAGATAATGCAAATAGCCGACATTATGCCCGCCCGGGGCAAGAATATGCACCGGGGAGGCAAGAAAAAGAGGCGGGCCGGGGTGGCGGCGCAGCCGGATGGCGGTGGGGCCGCCGTGGCGTTTTCGCCAGAAAATGCGCCATTGTAGCGCAAAACGGGCCGTTTCATCGGACGGCGGATGCCGTTTGGCGAGCCCGTCAGGCACGTTTTTGCAAGCTGCGGCGCAACCATGGCCGCACGCATGGTGCATGGCGGTGCGTGGGGCTGCGCGCGCGGCTTCCGCGAAAGTGGCTGCGAAAAAAACTGCGCCGCGGGTGTAGCAAAACGGGCCCGGCGCGCGTCTAAGGGATAAAACGGCATTTGAAAACAATGTAATTGCTAAAATATGAGACCAAGCGACAGCGAGAAAGAATTTGAACGGCTCGTCACCGAGCACCGCGCCACGATATACACCGTGTGCTACATGTTCTCTAAGGATGCCGACGAGGTGGCCGACCTCTTCCAGGAGGTGCTCGTCAACCTGTGGCGGGGCATGGGAGGCTTCGAGGGGCGCAGCGACGTGCGCACGTGGATTTACCGCGTGAGCCTGAACACCTGCGTGAGCCACGACCGCAAGCGGCGCCGGGCCAAGACCGTTCCGCTCTCCATCGACATCAACCTGTTTGAAGACAGCGACGCCGAGTCGCAGCAGGTGCGGATGCTATACGACCGCATCAGCCGCCTGGAGCCCTTCGACCGCGCCATCATATTGCTGTGGCTCGAGAGCCTTCCTTACGATGAAATCGGCCAAATTGTGGGCATTTCACCCAAAAACGTGTCGGTGAGGCTCACTCGCATAAGAGAGAAACTGAAGAATATGCAAACGAAATAAATGGAGGAATCAATATGGAAAACAAGGTAAACGAAACGGGGCTGGAGCAGATGCGCTCGCAGCTCGATGCCCTCAGGCGCAAGCTCGACAGTCAGCAGATAGTCAACGACAGGCTGGTGCGCACGGCCATGCAGTCGCGAATGGGGTGGATAGGCCGCTATGTGCGCTTTGAGGAATACTTGCTCCTGCCGCTGGCGGTGGTGGCGTTCTTAGGCCTCAAGTTGGCGATAGGCCTGTCGTGGTGGTTCTTCGCCTTCACCATGGCCATGTGTGTGGCCGATGTGGTGGCCGACCACAAGGTGAACATCCTGGCCGGCTCGCTGTGGCAGGGCGGCAGCATGGTCGAGGTGCGTCGCCGCCTGGTGCGCATGAAAAAGCTGCGCCGCAGCCAGCTGATGGTGTCTTTCCCCGTGGTGGCCGTGTGGCTGGCCGTGCTCGTGCTCGAGCTACTGTCGTGCGGCATCTTCGGTCCGGGCGTGCCGCCTGTCAGCGAGTGGAGGCCGGCGGCCTTCGCCGTAGTCGTGGGCGGCGTTGTGGGCACCGTGGCGGGCCTTGTGGCGTCGGTGGCCGTGGTCAGGAAGATGCAGCGCACCAACGACGAGCTGATACGGCAGATCGACGCATTCGTGGCCGGCGACTGACGCCCAGGCCGCCCCAGCGCCCGCATGTGCGCCCCCAAATCGCCATGTTCGCGCCCGGACAAGGCGATTTTTTGCTGAAAATCAGCATTGTATGGGCAAAATTCACTAACTTTGCAACGTTTAATACGAAATAATATGAAAATAGCATTGATCGGCTACGGCAAGATGGGCAAGATGATAGAGCAGATTGCCTTGGGACGCGGCCACCAGATTGTAAGCATCATCGACGTGGACAACCAGCAGGACTTCGACTCGCCGGAGTTCGCATCGGCCGACGTGGCCATAGAATTCACCAACCCCACTGCCGCCTACGGCAACTACCTCAAGGCCTTTGCCAAGGGGGTGAAGGTGGTGAGCGGCTCCACCGGCTGGCTCAAAGACCACAAGGCCGACGTGGAGCGCATGTGCACCGAGGGAGGGCAGACGCTGTTCTGGGCGTCGAACTTCTCGGTGGGCGTGGCCATCTTCTCGGCCGTCAACCGATACCTGGCCACCATCATGAACTCGTTTCCCGAGTATGACGTGACCATGGAGGAGACACACCACGTGCACAAGCTCGACGCGCCCAGCGGCACGGCCATCACCCTGGCCGAAGAGATAGTAGACCGCCTCGACCGCAAGCAGCGCTGGGTGAAGGGCACCGTGCAGGCCGCCGACGGCACCGTAAGCGGCACCGAGGCATGCGCCCCGGGCGAGCTGCGCATCGACGCCGTGCGCCGCGGCGAGGTGCCCGGCATACACACGGTGAAGTATGACAGCCCGGCCGACAGCATCACCATAACCCACGACGCCCACTCGCGCCAGGGGTTCGCCCTGGGGGCGGTGCTCGCCGCCGAATACACCGCCGGCCACACCGGGCTGCTCACCATCGGCGACATGTTCAAGTTCTGACATCACACAACCAACAGTAAAGCGCAACCGAAATGGCTATCGAAAAAAAGAGAAACATGCGCCGCCAGTGGATCAAGTGCGGCGTGGTCATGGCCCTCTACCTGCTGTTCCTGATATGGGTGAAGAGCTGGTGGGGGCTCATAGTGGTGCCCTTCATCTACGACGTGTACATCACCAAGAAGATACGCTGGCAGTGGTGGAAAGACTCCGAGCCGCCCGTGAGGTTCGTGATGTCGTGGGTCGACGCCATCGTCTTCGCCCTCGTGGCAGTGTATTTCATCAACCTGTTCTTCTTCCAGAACTACGTCATACCGTCGTCGTCGCTCGAGAAGTCGCTCCTCACAGGCGACTACCTCTTCGTGAGCAAAGTGAGCTACGGCCCGCGAATACCCCAGACGCCGCTCACCATGCCGCTCACGCAGCACACGCTGCCCGTGGTTGAGTGCAAGTCGTACATAGAGTGGCCCCACTGGGACTACCGCCGCGTAAAAGGCCTCGGCCACGTTGAGCTCAACGACATAGTGGTGTTCAACTACCCCTCGGGCGACACGCTGTGCTCCGCGCCGCAGTACCAGGCCATGGACTTCTACTCGCTGTGCTACGCACTGGGCTACCAGATAACGGGCCAGGGCCCCGCCCCCGACTCGCTCACGGCCGAGCAGCGCATGGGATACTACAACGCCGTGTACAGCGCAGGCCGGAAGTACATAGCCGACAACCCCGGCGAGTATGGCGAGGTGATAACGCGCCCGGCCGACCGCCGCGAGAACTACGTCAAGCGGTGCGTGGGACTGCCCGGCCAGACGCTGCAGATAAAGAACCGCATAGTGTACCTTGACGGCAAGCCAAACAAAGAGCCCGACAACGTGCAGTACACATACTACGTCAAGCTGCGCCAGTCGCTGCCCGAAGACATAGTGCGCGAGCTCGGCATTTCCAACGAAGACATCATGAGCCTGAACACCATGGGTTACATGCCGCTCACAAAGCGGGCCGTGGCCGTGCTCTCGCAGCGCCGCGACCTGGTGGAGAGCATAGAGCTGAACACCGACGCCACCGACATGGACATCTACCCCCTCGACGGCAACAAGCACTGGACGCGCGACAACTACGGCCCGGTGTGGATACCGGCCAAGGGCAAGAGCATCGACCTCACGCTCGACAACCTGCCCGTCTACGAGCGCCCCATACGCACATACGAGGGCAACGACCTGCAGGTGCGCAACGGCAAGATATACATCAACGGCCGCGAGGCCAGCTCGTACACCTTCAAGATGGACTACTACTGGATGATGGGCGACAACCGCCACAACTCGGCCGACTCGCGCTACTGGGGCTTCGTGCCCGAAGACCACATAGTGGGCAAGCCCATCTTCATCTGGTGGTCGAGCGACCCCGACCGCAAAGGCCTGGCAGGCGTGCGCTGGAACAGGCTGTTCAAGTTTGTCGACAACATCAAGTGACGCCCCGCGGGGCACCAACACACCGACCGGCAGATGAGGGCATGGCTGAAAACCATATTGGCACTGGCAGCCGCGGCACTGGCCGTGGCTCTGTTCCGTGCTCTCTTCTTCACCCTCTACACCGTGGGCGGCGACCGCTTTGAGCCAGTGTTCAAGGCGGGCGACCGCGTGCTGGTGAACCGGTGGAGCTACGGGCTGCGCACAGGCGGCATGAACGGCCTGTTCGGCTACGGCCGCGTCTTCGCCGACAGCGTCGGCGTGGGCGACATCGTGGCCTTCGACAGCCCTGCACCCGGCGGCGAGGGGGTGTACGTGTGCCGCTGCGCCGCGCTGCCCGGCGACACCGTGGCCACGCCCGAGGGCACCATCGTAGTGCCGGGCCGGGCAGCCACCTGCGCCCCCGAAGACTACTACTGGATGCAGGCCCTGGGCGAGGCCGACACCATAGACAGCCGACTGTTCGGCCCCGTGCCCGAGAGCCTCATACTGGGCCGCGTCTGCCTCATAGTCTACAGCCACGACGACAGCCGCCCCTTCTACACCGGCTACCGCCGCGGGCGAACGCTGCTCATGCCTTACTGAGCCGCACGCCAACCACAACCAACGATATGCAAGCACTACTCTCCACAACTTACTTCGGCCCCGTGCAGTGGTACCAGAAGCTGTGCCGCTACGACAGCGTGCTCATAGAGCGCTGCGACACCTACCGCAAGCAGACCTACCGCAACCGATGCGTAATAGCCACGGCCAACGGCCTGCAGGCCCTGACGGTGCCCGTGGAGCGCACCGACGACGGGCAGCGCCTGCTCACGCGCGACGTGCGCATCAGCGACCACGGCAACTGGCGCCACCTGCACTGGCACGCCCTGATGTCGGCCTACAGCGAGTCGCCCTTCTTCGAGTATTATGCCGACGACCTGCGCCCCTTCTTCGAGCGCCGCTGGCAATACCTGTGCGACTTCAACCAGGCCATCTGCGAAACGGTGTGCGGCCTGCTCGACATACACCCCGCCATCGGCCACACCTCGGCCTACAGCCCCGCCGTGACGCCATGCGCGGCCCCGGGCGACGGCGCCGCGCCCCCGCTGCCCCGGGCCGAGGCCGGCGGCGCGATGGCCGACGACTACCGCGACGCCATCGACCCCAAGCACCCGCTGCCCGACCCGGCCTTCGAGCCGCGGCCCTACTATCAGGTCTTCGCCCGCCGCCACGGCTTCAGGCCCAACCTCAGCGTGCTCGACCTGCTGTTCAACATGGGCCCCGAGGCCATCTTCTGGCTCGTCTGACCGCACCGGGTGAGGCCGCGTCGCGGCCGGGGCGCCACCGGTGGCCGCGGCAGATGGATGGAACAATACGCATCGAGGCGCGCCGTGTGGCGCGCCTCGATGCTTGTCGTTTGTTTGTTGTGACGGCCCGGAGGAGCCCCCGGGGCGGCCACGGCAGCGGCATCGGGCCGGCTTGCCGTGAGCCTGCGGTCATTGCCTTGTCATGGTCATTGTGTCTCCGTAGTCACCCTCGTTGAGGTCGCGCAGGCAAAGCCTGTTCTTGGTTATCTCCGTCACCTCATACCGTTCGGTCTCGTCGCCGATGTAGATTGTTATCAGTCTTGTTTCGCTGTCGATTACGTAGCTGAAGTATTCTGTGTCGGGCCTGCTGCCGTCTGCCCGGTCATACTCCGTCCATGAGCCGTGCCCGTCGGGCTCAAACTCAATCTGTATGTACCCGGTGCTGAATGTATGCCGCCACGTGCCGCATATCAGCGAGCCCAGCCCGTCGTCATGTCCGTCGCCCTGCCCCTGGCCGGGCCTTTTGCGGCTGAATGTGCCCAGCCCTTCAATCTCGAACCGTCCGCCGTCCAGCCATGCGTAGCAGTCGTAGGCCCCGTTGTCGGTGTAGAATGTTATCGTCTCGCCATCGCTGTCGTAGCGGTACACACCCTCTTCAATTGTTGTCGTTTGGCCTTCATAGTGGTAGCCGACCTCATATTGGCCGTCGGCCGTGAGCCTCAGCACCATGTAGATGCCGTATTCATCGGCCTCGCCATACCAAGTGCCGGTGATGCCTTTGCCGTTGTCGCCGTTGTCGCCATCTCCGTCGTCGTCCGACGAGCATCCCGCCGTGGCCAGTGCCATGGCCAGTGCCATCAGCAGCGTGGCCAGGTGCATAGTCTTTGCCTTCATGTTGCTTCCTTTGGTTGTTTGTGGCGGCAGGGCAGCCTGGCGCCCGTGGCCGTGCCCGCCCGCCGCCGTGTCATGTTGTCAGAAACTGTAGCCGAGCGTTATCGACGTGGTTTTCATCTTTGTTTTCTTGCACAGCTCGGTGAAGTCGGTGCCGTATGCCACGCCTATCATCAGCCCCTTGTTGAACCGTGCGTTGAGGCCCACGTGCCAGCCCATCTGGAATCTCTTCCATGTGAGGTCCTTGTCGCCCATGTCGTCCTTGTCGAACAGGTTCTGGTCGGCCGGCATTTCGTACAAGTCCTCGTATTCCTCCTTCTCGTCGCCGTCGAACTCGCTGCCCAGCTCAAACTGCTTTTTCAGCTTGCCCACGAGGTTTATGCGGAAGTCTACGCCCACGAATGGTATCAGGTCGACGCTGCTGTTGGGCAGGCTCCAGCAGTAGGCCAGGCTCACGGGCACCTTGGCCGAGAGCATGCTGTACTTGTCGCCGCTCACCTGCCAGTCGTAGTCGCCCACCTCGTCTAGGTCTTCATACGGCTCCTCGTTGGTCTTGAACATGTACGACAGCCCTATGCCGGCCTCGACGAAGAGCGGGGTGCCCTTTGCAATGCCGAAAGCCTTGTTGTATCCGATGGTGAACGCGTTGGCCGAGATGTCGTCTTCGCCTTTCTTGTCGACGGCTATGGTCACGGGGTTCCACTGCACGTAGACCGATCCCCATCCCTGCACCTGGGTCTGCGTAGCCTTGGCGGCAATGGCTGTGGTGTTTGTGAACTGTGCCTTTGCGGCGGTGCTTGCAGCGAGCAAGGCCACTGCAACGATTAGCTTGATTTTTCTCATGACTTTGTTTATCTGTTGTTTATGATGTTGCCTTCGCCCTTCCACAGCGTGAATGCCATGCGCCACACGTTGGCCGTGGCCGTGGCGCTCCCGCGCTGAGATATGAAGTAGATGTGCCTGCCGTCGCGGCCCCACGCCGGGCTCAGGTCGTCGGCGGCGTGGTATGTCAGCTGTGTCAGCTGCGTTCCATCGGTGCGGCACACGAATATGTCGGTGTTTGCATAGCGTTGCGCCCCGTTCATGAGCACACTGCTGCCCACGGCGACTATCCACTGGCCGTCGGGCGACACCGACGGCGTGGTGAAGCTGCGTGCGGGGTCGGCCATGAGGCATTCCTCCACGCCCGTCTCGTAGTCAACCCTCCATATCTCGCTGCGCCCCGAGGCGTCGGTGCGTGCGCAGAGCAGCGCCTTCCGCCCCTTGATTGGGCACGGGTTCATGCCCCGCGTGTAGTTGGCCAGGAAGTTGTTGGCCACGTTGTAGCTCCACACGCTCACGCCGGTGTTCTCCTGGCGGGCGAACACGATGTCTTTCATGTCGTCCGTGTATACGGGCGAGTAGTCGGTGTTGCCCGATGTTATCTGCCGGCACACGTAGCTGCCCTCGGCTGCCGTCTGGAATATCTGGTTGCAGTCGCCGCTCCGTTCGGAGAAGCACAGGTATCGCCCGTCGGGCGAATAGGAGAAGTCGATTACTGCCCGTCGGTTGGTGCGCTGCACGGAGCTTCCCTGCCGTGCAACGTCTTTTATGAATATGTTGGTGGTGTTGTTGCGTGCCGAGAGGTAGGCCAGCCTCTGCCCGTCGGTGGATATGTCGATGATGCGGTTTGAGAGCCAGTTGAGGTTGCCCGCGTTGCGCCTCACCTCGGGCATGCACACGTAGTCGTTGTCTTGGGTGATGCGCGTCAGTTCGAGCCCGGTTTCCTCGTTGACGGCCACCACAGAGTAGTCTACCTGTGCCCAAGCTGCCTCCGTGGCAGCCGCCAGTGCGAGCGTCAGGACAGCCTTCGCCATGATTTTGTTTGCCATTTGTCGCCTTTTTCTTGTGTTTCCTTCAGTCGGCAGCCGTGCCGGTTCCGTGCCGCTTTTGCGGTTTCTTTACGTGAGTGCGTGGTTGCCGGCTGCAAAGGTATGGCTTTTTGGCAAACGTACTTTGCAAAGCGTGTATCTCAAAGGTGTTGGAAGTGTTTCTCAAACAAGACAGAAGTGTATCGAAGGCGATACATCCATTGGGCTGGCCCGGCATTCGTGGCCCGTTCGCCGTTGGTCTTTGCGGGCCGCGTCACAGGGCTGTTGTGTTGTCGTTTCAGGCTCGTTTGTTTAGCCTAATGCCCATTTCGTCTGACAGTTCGATGAAGAAGTTGCGTTCAAGCACTATCGATATCCGTGAAAGCATGGCCGTGTCGATGCTGTTTTTGCCCATTATGCGGTATACCACGGCGCGTGTGCATCCCAGCTTCTTGGCGAGCCAGCTCACCGTGCGTTCCTGTCGTGCAAGTTCTTCCTTGATGTTTTGTCCGATATTTATCATTTATAGGTGTTTGTTGCCTTTGTGCGTGGTGTTGTTTGCCTTGCTGCCTGCCGTCGTGCGGGCAGCGGTGCGTGGCGTCGGCAAGCGCCATTTTTGCCCCGCCCAGCCTGTCGCTACGGTGTCTGCTTGTTTTGCGGGGTGCCCTGTTGTGTGTCGATGATAATGCAAGCGAGGGCAATGTGGGCTTGCTCACAGATTGCCGAGTGCAGCTTGTCTTATGCAAAGATAATGCAAGCGAGTGCAATGTGAGCTTGCTCACAGATTGCCGAGTGCAGCTTATCTTATGCAAAGATACAAAAAAATGAGGAACAAACGCCTCAATTTGCATGTTTTTGTCATTTTCCCATCATATCCGGCCCTCTCGCCATGCCGTGGGCACGGTGAGAGGGCCGGCTGTTGAGCCCTACTTCCGCTCGTCCATCACCTCGGGGCCAGCGGCCATCCACACCTGCATGCGGCCCGATCCGCGGTGGCACCAGGCGTAGTAGGGTATGAGGGTGATGCGCGTGGGCGTGGCCGTGAGCTTGCCGTCGGCTGCCGTGGCGAGCACGGTGCCCGTGGCGGCGAGCTTCTTCACGCCTCCGGCCAGCGTGGGTGCGTCGGCGATGGCGAACTTGGGGTTGCGGTCGATGACAAAGTGGAACACGTCGAACGAGTTGTCGGCCCACTCGGCGCAGTAAACCAGCGGTCCGCGCTCAACGGCCAGCCTCCCCCGGTCGGCAGCCACTCGTCCGTCGGCCTTGACGAGCCTCGGCGTCATGTCCATGTGCAGACTCACGGCGTCGCCCTTCTTCCACTCGCGGGTGATGGCCATGTAGCCCTTTTGCAGGGGCGCGTCGACGCGCTCGCCGTTGACGGTGACCCAGTAGTCCTGGCGTGCCGAGTCGGCATACTGGTAGAGGCCGCCTGGCGTCACCTCACCGCGCACCCATCCCGGCACGCGCACCATCATGGTGAAGCGGCCGCCCTTGGCCGACTCCACCTTCAGCTCCACGTTGCCGTTCCATGGGTATTGCGTCAGCTGGCTCAGCGTCACGCTGCGCCCGCCCACGTCGACGGTGGCCCTGCCTGCCGCGAACAGGTTGACATAGAGGCTGTCGCCGCGCGTGGCGTAGACGTAGCCGGGCACCGATGGTATGAACCGGCACAGGTTGCTCGGGCAGCATGCGCAGCCGAACCACGGCTGCCGCTCGCGCGAGCCGTCGTGGTTGAAGCCGTAGCTGCCGTCGGCTGCCAGCGGGTTGGGGTAGAAGAAGCGCCCGCCGTCGGCGCTCATGCCGCTGATTACGCCGTTGTAGAGCGTGCGCTCCAGGCAGTCGATGTACTTGGCGTCGCCGTGCAGCAGGAACATGCGCTGGTTGAGGTACACCATCGAGATGGCGGCGCACGTCTCGTTGTATGCCGTGAGGTTGGGCAGCTCATAGTTTGAGCCGAAGGCCTCGCTCGCGTGGCGTGCGCCCACGCCCCCGGTGAGGTAGTATTTCTTCTCGGTGATGTTGCGCCAGATGGCGTCGATGGCCCTGATGTATGCCGAGTCGCCGGTGAGGGCGGCCACGTCGGCCATGCCCGCATACATGTATCCGGCCCTCACGGCGTGGCCCACGGCCTCGTCTTGCTCGGTGACGGGCTTGTGGCTCTGGCTGTATTCGCGCTTGGTGGCTGTCTTGCCGCGGTAGTCGAGGAAGAACTTGGCCTCGTCGAGGTATTTCCTCTCGCCCGTGAGCACGTAGAGGCGTGCCAGCGCCATCTCTGCTATCTGGTGTCCGGGCACCACGCACGCCTGCCCCTTGGCGGGCCCCACCTCGCGCACCACGCAGTCGGCGTAGCGGCGGGCGATGTCGAGGAACTTGCGCGAGCCGGTGGCCTGGTAGTGGGCGCAGGCCGCGTCGACCATGTGGCCCAGGTTGTAGAGCTCGTGGCTCAGGTTCTCCTCGCTCGTCCAGCGCTGCTTGCCGGCCCAGCGGTGGGGCTTGTCGGGGTTGATGGTGCGCGCGGTGTATAGGTAGCCGTCTGCCTCCTGTGCGGCGGCCACTATGTCGAGCACGCTGTCGATGTATGCCTCGAGGCGCTTGTCGGGATAGGTCTGCAGCACGTAGCTCGCCCCCTCTATGGTCTTGTATACGTCGGTGTCGTCGAACGAGTAGCCCATGAACGACGTCACGTCGTAGTCGGCCGACGGGTGGGCGGCCTTGACGAAGTTGTCGTAGCGGCCCTCCGACTGGCACTTGCTGAAGGCCAGGGGTATCGTGACGTTGCGTGCGGCCTTGATGCGCTGCCCCCAGAACGTGCCCTCGGCTATCTTGACCGAGGTGAAAGGCACTTGCGTGATGGGGTAGCCGGCCGTGGGCTGGTGTTTCTTTGCTGTGGCCCCCGTGGCTGTGAGCGCGGCAAGGGCCAGGGTGATGATGGTTGTTTTCATTGTAAGCAGGTTGTGGTTGAATTCAGTTATTGATGTTGCCTGGTAGTGGTTGCTACGGCTGCCGCCGGGGGCAGCGGTTGTAAAGTTACCCTTTTTATGTGTGCCCGTTACACTACAACGGGCCTTTTTAACCTCGGTTACGAACGTTTTGCATTGCTTAACGCCTTCGGGTGCCTCCGGCCTTTTGCCGCCTTTGCCGCCGTGGATGTGGGGCCGCCGGGCCGCCGGGCCGGTTTTGCCCTGCCGGACGGGCCGTTTGGGGTTGCCGCAGGGCCCGTTTCGGGCCACGGCGGCTCCGCCTCGCCTTTGCTCGGAGGCAGCGGGGCGGGGCGGCAACGGCTCGCGCGGTTGTTCCGGGCGTCATTTGTTTTGTTCTGCCGCTCACGTTTGATGGCCCCCTTCCTTTGCCGTGTGCGCCAAAAAGGCTACCTTTGCAGTCAAATAACATATAAAAGGATGCAAAAGGATATTACAGAAGAGAAAGGCATGCAAGCCGAGAGCCGCCGCATAGACCGCATTGTGGCTCCGCTGCACCAGTTCATGGGCCGCGAGCGCTCGGCCGGCATAGTGCTCGGGGTGAGCATAGTGGTGGCCATGGCGCTGGCCAACTCGCCGCTGGCGGCCGACTATTTCCGCCTGTTCGGGCTCAAGGTGGGCTTCGTGTTCGACGGCGAGCCCTACCTGTACCACTCGCTGCACCACTGGATAAACGACGGGCTGATGTCGCTGTTCTTCTTTGTGGTGGGCCTGGAGCTCAAGCGCGAGTTCATCGGCGGCGAGCTGTCGCACGTGCGCAACGTGCTGCTGCCGGCCGGTGCTGCCGTGGGCGGCATGGTGGTGCCGGCGCTGGTATACCTGGCCCTCAACGGCGGCAGCGCCTCGGCCCACGGCTGGGGCATACCCATGGCCACCGACATAGCCTTCTCGCTGGCTATACTCTACGCCCTGGGCAGCCGTGTGCCGCTGGCGGCCAAGGTGTTCCTTACCACGCTGGCCATCGTCGACGACCTCGGGGCGGTGGTGGTGATAGCCCTGTTCTACACGTCGGAGATATCTATTGAGAGCGTGGGCGTGGGCGTGGCCTTCCTCGGCCTGATGGTGGCGGCCAACCGCATGGGCGTGAAAAACGTGGCCTTCTATTCCATCGTGGCCGTGGCTGGCGTGTGGACGGCCTTCCTCATGTCGGGCATCCACGCCACCATAGCCGCCGTGCTGGCCGCCTTTGCCATCCCGTCCGACGCGCTTCTGCCCGAGATGGCCTATGTGAGGCGTGCCGCCTCCCACCTGATACACTTCCGCCACCTGCCGCCCAACGGCGTGGCCACGCTCACCGGCGAGCAGCTCGACGCCGTGGCGGCCATGCGCTCCGACGCGCGCGACGCCATGCCCCCGCTGCAGCGGCTGGAGCACTCCATGCATCCCTTCGTGTCGTTTGTGGTCATGCCGGTGTTCGCGCTGGCCAACGCCGGCGTGTCGTTTGCCGGCCTTGAGCCGTCCGACGTGTTCTCCACGGCCGTGGCCCCGGGCGTTTGCCTGGGCCTGCTCTTGGGCAAGCCGCTGGGCGTTTGCCTGTCTGTTTGGCTGATGGTGCGCCTGCGCGTGGCCTCGCTGCCCCGCGGCGTGGGCATGGGCGGCATGGTTGGGCTGGGCTTCCTGGCCTCGATAGGCTTCACCATGTCGATGTTCATATCCACGCTCGCCTTTTCCGACGACACGATGCTCATGCAGGCCAAGCTCGGCATCTTTGCCGCGTCGCTGGCGGGCGGGGCCATCGGCTACGTGATGCTGCGCCGCTGCTACAGCCCCGGGGCCGGCGAGTGAGCCCGGGGGCTGGCCTTTGGGCCTGTTGCGCCATTGCCGCATACGGCAGTCTGCCGTATGCGGCAATGGCGTTTGTCGTTGTTTGGTGTGGCCGATGCCATGCCCGCGGCCCCGTGGCCGGGTGCCTTCACCGCCTGCCCCATGCCCGTCGGGCGCTCACAGTTGCCGGCCGGCGTGGTGGCGGCCGCTGTTGGTGGCCGGTTTGGGCATTTGCATTACATCGGGCTTTATCGGTTTCAGTTCGCGGTAGGTGAGCATCGGCGAGTCATAGACGAGTTGCTTGAACTCGGCAATGCGCCCGGGGGTGCAGTCGTTGAGGAAGATGCACACCTTGTTTGCGTCGATTACAATGCCCACCGACTCCCAGCCGAGCTTCTCGCGGAGTTTGCCTATGGCCTTGAATTTTTCGCCCAGCTGCTTGTTAAGTGCCGAAAGTTCGTTGAACGAAAACTCACATTTCTCTACGCGGAAGTTGGTCGACTTGGCCCGTTGTTGCAGGTCGGATATTATTTCGTTGCTTGTGTCGGTCGCGAGAATCACCAGGCCCCCATAGTCATCTATGTAAGATCCTCCGTAATAGTCTGGATATTCCTGCTCGCCGGCAACTCGTGTGCGTATTCCGAAGAAAGAGTCGTCGAGGTCTTGGTATATGTTCAGTGCCTCTTCCTGCCCGCGTCCGTTGGCCGTGGCCGTGCTGCCCTTGGGCCGGTCGGCCCGGCACGCCCGTTGGCAGCCGCCGGTTGCGGCCATGAGGGCCGCTGCGGCCGCCGGCAGCAGCATTCTTGTCAGTTTGCTCAGAAGCTGTTTTGAAATTATCGTGCGATGATTTGGGATGAGTCTTTGAGGCAGTTTTGCTTCCGTGATGAGGAAGATAGCGGGCTATCTGACGAAGCACAGAAGCGGAAATGGCCAAAAAATCGCCCAAAGTACGCACGAAAACGGAAACACAAAGCCAAGAAAAACTTTTTGTAGAAATTCAAAACAGCTTCTCATGTTGATATAGTCGCCAGTCTGGTTGTGTGGCACGGCATGGCCCGGGCCGCCCGCGGGCAGTGGCGCCATGCCCCTGCCCCGGCGGCCCTTGGCGGACGGTAGCGCCTGCCTCAGCGCGCGGCGAAGAACAGGCCGTCGCCCATGGCCAGGCGCAGCGAGCCTATGCCCTCGTCGGACAGTGCCACGTTTTTCTTCTCGCCGCTGGGCAGCGTGGCCTCGACGGTGCCGTCGCCGTTGAAGCGGAAGAGCTCGCGCTCCTGCCCCTCGGCCTGCATCGACCAGCTGCGGTGCTTCTCGTCGTAGGTGAAGAGCACCTTCTCGCCCGTGGGCTTGGTCACCTCGTAGCCGTCCTTGAGCGTCTTGACGGCATACTGGCGGCCGTCGCTGCCCCATACGTTCTCTACATGGCCAACCTTGGCCACGGGGTTGGAGCCGCTCCAGAACTCCACGGTGTTGAGCACGAGCAGGTCGACCATGCCGCAGACGGCATAGGCCGGCGATATGAGTATGAACACCACTTCGTTGACAAACTTGTTGCTGATGCCCTTGTTCCAGTCGAGCACCTTGTTGAACAGCCCGAACGAGCCTATGCACGAGCTGAACGCCACTGTGGCTGCCATGAGGCAGGCAGCTGCCTTGATTGTTGCTTTCTTCATCTTGATATGTTTTTAGTGGTTAGCCGGCAGCACCCGCGCGGCCCGTGCCGGCCCCGGGGCTGCCGTGGCCCGCGGGTTGCTGCATTGCAAATATACATAAAACCTGCGAACGGGCAAAGCCGCGGCCCGCTTTTTTGCCTTTGTCGGCCCCCGGCGGGCGCTTTTTTGCCGCCGGCGGGTGGCGTGGCGCCCGGCGGGTGGCTGCCTGGGGCGTGCCGCCGGGGCGGTGGCCCTTGGCGCCTCCGCAGCTGCTCGGTGTAAGGAAAAGCGCCCTTGGCGCAGGCCGGGCAAGGCCGCTTTGGGCGGCGCATCGCCGGTTTTTAAGCTGCCAAACGGCTGTTGCCGCCGGCCAAACGGCTGCCGGGGCCTGATATTTTTTGCCGGATGGTCACGATTTTTGTCAGCTTGCTCACGCCGCGGCAACGTTTGCTCCCGCTCCGCCCGGCGGCCGCACTGCGGGTGTCGTAGTTTTTTGTAACTTTGCAAGGCGCGGGCCACGTGGCGCAAGCCGCCGCGGCCGTGCGGCCGATGCCGTGACACAGGCTTTTGCACATTACTAATTAAAATACAAGTGGAAATATGGAGAAAAGGAAAATGAAATCAATCATCGCCACGATGGCCCTGGCGGCCCTGCCCCTTGCGGGGGCGTGGGCGCAGGACGCGCCCCGGGGCAAGTGGTATTTCGGGCTTGGCGGCGCCTACCGTTCGTCGCACATGAGCTTCTCTGACATCGACGAGGAGCTCTTCCCCGAGAGCAAGAACCGCGGCAGCGGCGTCTTCTCGGTGTTCGCCCAGGGCGAGTTTGGGCGCGAGGGCCGCTTTGCCGTGCGCCCGCAGCTGTCGCTGCTCACGCGCGGGGGCAAGCTCACCGACATAGCCAACGTGGGCGACGCCTACGAGCAGGGGGGCGTCAGCGACATCTACTATGCCCTGCGCTCGCGATACATCGACATACGCGTGCCGCTAATCTACCAGTTTGGCAAGGCCTCGGCCAAGGTGAGGCCCTATGCCTACGTGGCCCCCGTGCTGGGCTTTGCCACGGCCGGCGACATACAGCTCATGGCCGAGTACGACGACTGCAGCGTGGCGGGCTACAAGACCGACCTGTCCGACGCCAACATGGCGTCGACCTACTTTGCCGGGCAGGTGGGCGTGGGCGTGAAGTTTGCCATACCCGTGGCCTCCGACCGCTGCTGGCTGGGCATCGAGGCCAGCTACGAGCTGGGCTTCACCGACACCTACGGCGGCAAGGAGAAGGACGGCGAGGCCAACGACGTGGCGCAGCTCTTCAACCGCAACTACCGCATCGACGGCACGCGCAAGCTCAGCGGGTTTGAGATAGGGGCCGTGCTGGCCGTGCCGTTCAGCATATTCTCCGGCAAAGAGCAGCCCGCCCCCGAGCCGGAGCCCGAGCCAGTGGTGGCGGCGCCCGAGCCCGAGCCGGCCGACAAGCCGTGCTACACGCTCGACGAGATAATAGACCTCATGGCCAAGAACGAGAGCATAGAGGGCAAGACCATCTGCGCCGTCGACGCCATCACGTTCGACTTCGCCAAGAGCACCATACGCCCCGAGTCGCACGAATACCTCGACAAGCTGGCCACCACGCTCATACGCTCCAACCGGCGCATCGAGGTGAAGGGCCACACCGACAACGTGGGCTCGGCCGAGTTTAACATGGACCTGTCGAGGCAGAGGGCCGAGGCCGTGGTGGACTACCTCGTGAAGAAGGGCGTCGACCGCAACAAGCTCACCTACAGCTTCTACGGCATGTCGCGCCCGCTGTCGACCAACGACACCGACGAGGGCCGGGCCATGAACCGCAGGGTGGAGTTCACCATACTTAACAATTTCTAAACAACAAAGACAACAGCTATGAAACGTTACATATCATCAGTGGGCACGCTGCTCATGGCGGCTGCCCTGTCGCTGACATCATGCCTGAGCGACGGCGACGACACCATTGTGCTCGAGGAGGGCAACCGCAGCGGCATTCCGAGCGACGAGCTCGCAGGCCCCAACCCCGACATCGACGGGTCGACAACCACCATACCCAACATACAGTACACCGTTGAGAACGACGGGGGCGACGCCATCGTGCGCATCGACATGACCGGCGTGCAGAACGCCGACGACTACGGGTGGATGAGGCTGCTGGGCACCGGGGAGCCCGGCCAGAACGTATGGGTCGAGGTGGACGGCAAGCCAAAGGGAATACTCGTTACCAACAACGCCGACAACCAGGGCGAGCAGGCCTCGGTGGTAGACCTTGTGTTCTGCGTGGACAACTCCGGGAGCATGTCGGAGGAGGCCAACGCCATTGCGCGCGACATCATCTCGTGGGCGCAGTTGCTCGAAAGCTCTAACATCGACATACGCTTCGGCTGCGTGGGATATTCTGAAAACGGCTACGTCAACGGGGCGCTCAACCTCACCGACGCCGACGCCCTGGGCGACTACCTCAACCGCAGCACCGGCACCAACCGCACCATGGGCTTCGGCGGCACCGACGCCAGGGCGCTGCAGTCGGCGGCGTCAACCTTCGGCAGCGTCGACGACGAGTGCGGCGCCATGGCCATCCTCTTCGGCGACAAGCACATGGACTTCCGCACGGGCTCCAACAGGATATACGTTAACTTCACCGACGAGCCCAACCAGCCGTCGGGCTACTCGGCATGGTCGACGGAGTACTTCAGCTCGCAGGAAAACTGGAGCACCGTGCAGGGCACCGTCCACACCGTGTTCAGCGGCAGCAGCTCGTTCGCAGAGTCAATCCGCTACAAGGAGCGCCCGTGGCGGATATCCGAGTACACCGGCGGCACGGTGCTCTACGCCTCGTCCGACTTCTCGGGCGTGACGCTCACGTCGCTGCCCGTCACCGGGGCCATGCAGAACTCCTATGTGATACGCTTCACCAACGTGGGCGAGTTCATGGACGGCCAGGCCCACGAGGTGCGCATCACCATCCTGTCGGCCGACGGCAGGACAAGGGCCGAGCGCACGTTCTACATCGTTTTCGGGGAACCATGATCGCGGCCTGGGCCGGGGGCGCGGCCTCCGGCCCGCTTTTGACAAATGAATGTCCGCAAGTTGCCAATGGCAATGGGGGACATAGGAGTGATAGGAAATTATAGGATATTGTAGGACGATAGGATATCATAGGACGATATAGGATATCATAGGATGATATAGGACGATATAGGATATCATAGGAGTGATAGGGCTGATAGGGAGTTGGCGGGCAGCAGCTTTGGTGGGTAATGTATTCTAACTACTTCCTAACTCCCCTAACTCCCCTAACTTCTCCTAACTCCCCCTAACTCCTTCCTAACTCCTCCTAATTCAAACTCCTTCTGCCATTCCCGTTTTGCAGGATGCGGATATCCGTATTTTGATAAATATAGAGTTGAACATAAAAAGAGAGAGGCGGCGCCCCCCCGCGATGGGGATGCGCCGCCTCGTTGCGTGTCGCCCCGTTGCGTGTCGTCCCGGCCGTGGCGGCCACATGCCGCGCCAGGCCGCCCGTGCTGTCAGAGCAGCGCCTCGATGGCCTTCTCCAGGTCGGGCATCTGCGACGAGCGGCTCACAAGGTTGTTGCCCCTGTCGATGAGGAAATACTCGGGCAGCCCCGTCACGTTGTACGTGGCCAGGCGCTGCGAGCCCACCCCGTCGGCGTCGCGCACGCTAATCCACGGCAGCTGGGCCGTCTGCTGCTTCCAGAAGTGCTCGTCGCCGTCCACCGACACCTGGTATATCTCCAGCCCGCGGCCGTGGTACTTGTTGTACAGCTCGCGCAGCATCAGTATGCGCTGCGGCGAGTCCTTCAGCGCAAAGAGGTGGAAGTCGAGCAGCACCACCTGGCCCTTCAGCTCGCTCAGCGAGCGCCTGCGGCCGTGGTTGTCGGTCAGCGAGATGTCTATTATGCCCGTGGTGGTCACCTTGGCCGGGTCTACCGAGGCGCTGCTCTTGGCCTCGATTATGCGCTCGTTCTTCATCCCCTCGATGGCAATGTTGTGCAGGTTCTCGCCGCGCAGGCTGCCGGGGTAGAACGTGTCCCACGCCGTGGCCACGGCGGCAAACACCCTTATGTCGCCGTCGGCCCCTCCGGGGTTGAATATCAGCGTGTTGCCCAGCGCCTGGAACAGCGCGAAGTACGACGACGGGGCCTTGGGGTCCTTGAATATGTAGTCGCGCGTCACTCTGTCCTTGTGCGCCTTGAGCAGCGCCCTGATGCTGTCGGCGGCCTCCTGCTGCCCGAGCGCCGTGTTGCGGGTCAGGGCCAGCGCCTTCTGCTGCAGGGCTATCTGCATGAGCGCCAGCTCCCTGATGCGCCTGTTGTCGTCGGAGCCCTCCACCTCGTAGCCGGTGGCCATGGTGGGGTAGTCGGCCCTTACGGTTATCGTCTCGGTCGAGTCGGCGGCCAGGTTCACTATCTGCCCTGCAATGCGAAGGCGGTAGAACTCGGGCGCGTCGGAGCGCGCCGCGCTGAAGCTGAAGCCGCCGTCGGCCCCCAGCCTCACAGAGTCAAGGGCCACCGGGCCCTGCAGTGTCATCTGCTCGAAGTACAGCAGCGAGTCCTCGGCCGAGCCGATGCTGCCCTCTACGCGGAACTTGTCCTCGCCGCACGAAGCCAGCGCGAGGGCGGCCGCCATGGTGGCGGCAAGCGTTAGTTGTCTCATATCTGTAGGTTTTCTTTTTGTTGCATGGTGCGGGCGGGCGCCCGGGGCCGCCGGGCCCCTCCGGCCGCGCCCCCGCGAAAGCGGTGGTAAAATTACGAAAAATAATCGAGACGTTGGCAGCCGCCGCCAAGAAAATGGCCCGCGCCCCCCTTTTTGCTCCGCCGCGCGGGGGCGGGCGCAGGCTTCCGGGCCCGCCCGGGCAGGCACATATTTTCATAATAAGTGCAAATTAATTGCGCCATCCTTCGTCGGTTACACTTATTTTACTTACCTTTGTGGCGATTTAGATGTTAAAGAAACAATAAAGTTTTAGTTTTAGATGAACGTTATTACGAAGACCGTATCGCTGCCTGATGGGCGCACCATCAGCATCGAGACCGGGAAGGTGGCAAAACAGTGCGACGGGTCGTGCATGCTCCGCATGGGCAACACCGTGCTACTGGCCACTGTTTGTGCCGCAAAAGATGCAGTTCCCGGAACAGATTTCATGCCTTTGCAAGTGGATTACAGAGAACAGTACTCGGCCGCAGGGCGCTTCCCCGGCGGGTTTACCAAGCGCGAAGGCAAGCCGGGCGACAACGAGATACTCACCTCGAGGCTCGTTGACCGCGTGCTCCGCCCGCTATTCCCGTCGAACTACCACGCAGAGGTGTTTGTGAACATAATACTCTTCTCGGCCGACGGGGTCGACCAGCCCGACGCCCTGGCAGGCTTCGCCGCCTCGACGGCCCTGGCCTGCTCCGACATACCGTTCGAGTGCCCCATCAGCGAGGTGCGCGTGGCCCGCATAGGCGGCGAGTATGTCATCAACCCCACGTTCCAGCAGATGGCAGAGGCCGACATGGACATCATGGTGGGCGCCTCGGCAGAGAACATCATGATGGTGGAGGGCGAGATGAAAGAGGTGTCCGAGCAAGACATGATAGGCGCCCTCAAGGCCGCCATGGCAGCCATCAAGCCCATGTGCGAGCTGCAGGCCGAGCTCTCAAGGGAGCTGGGCAAGGACACCAAGCGCGAATACTGCCACGAGGTGAACGACGACGACCTGCGCAAGCAGATGGCCGACGAGCTCTACCAGAAGGCTTACGACGTGACCAAGCAGGCCCTCGACAAGCATGCCCGCGAGGAGGCCTTCGACAAGATACTGGCCGACTTCAAGGAGGCTTACGCCGCCGCCCACGCCGACCTCGGCGAGGACGAGATGGAGGAGAAGCAGGCCATGATGGACCGCTACTACCACGACGTGATGCGCGACGCCATGCGCCGCTGCATACTCGACGAGGGCATACGCCTCGACGGCCGCAAGTGCGACGAGATACGCCCTATATGGTGTGAGGTGGGCCCGCTGCCCATGCCCCACGGAAGCTCAATCTTCACCCGCGGCGAGACGCAGAGCCTCACCACCTGCACCCTCGGCACCAAGCTCGACGAGAAGCTCGTCGACGACGTGCTCGACAAGAGCTACATGCGCTTCCTGCTGCACTACAACTTCCCGCCGTTCTGCACCGGCGAGGCAAAGGCGCAGCGCGGGGTGGGCCGCCGCGAGATAGGCCACGGCCACCTGGCATGGCGCGCCCTGAAGGGCCAGATACCCGAGGACTTCCCCTACACCGTCCGCCTGGTGAGCCAGATATTGGAGAGCAACGGCTCGTCGTCGATGGCCACCGTATGCGCCGGCACGCTGGCGCTGATGGACGCCGGGGTGCCCATGAAGAAGCCCGTCAGCGGCATAGCCATGGGCCTGATAAAGAACCCGGGCGAAGACAAGTATGCCGTGCTTAGCGACATCCTGGGCGACGAAGACCACCTGGGCGACATGGACTTCAAGACCACCGGCACCAAGGACGGCCTCACGGCCACCCAGATGGACATCAAGTGCGACGGACTGAGCTTCGACATTCTCGAGAAGGCCCTCATGCAGGCCAAGGCCGGCCGCGAATACATCCTGGGCAAGCTCACCGAGACCATAGCCGAGCCGCGCGCCGAGCTCAAGCCCCAGGTGCCGCGCATAGTGCAGATAGAGATACCCAAGGAGTTCATCGGCGCCGTGATAGGCCCGGGCGGGAAGATCATCCAGCAGATGCAGGAGGAGACCGGCACCACCATAGCCATCGACGAGACCGACGGCGTGGGCAAGGTGCAGATAAGCGGCCCCGGCAAGGACAGCATCGACGCCGCCCTGGCAAAGATACGCGCCATAGTGGCCATACCCGAGGTGGGCGAGGTCTACGACGGCACCGTGCGCTCGATAATGCCATACGGCTGCTTCGTCGAGATACTGCCCGGCAAGGACGGACTGCTGCACATCAGCGAGATTGACTGGAAGCGCCTCGAGACCGTAGAGGAAGCCGGCATCAAGGAGGGCGACAAGATCAAGGTGAAGCTCATGGAGATAGACCCCAAGACGGGCAAGTACAAGCTGTCGCACCGCGTGCTCATACCCAAGCCCGAGGGCTACGTTGAGCGCCCCACGCGCCGTGAGCGCGGCGAGCGCAGGCCCAGGCCCGAGCGCAAGCCCCGCGGCGACCACCGCCAGGACGGCGCCTTCCGCGACGAGGAGCGCGAGCCGCGCGACTTCAACGACTCGCTCGACAAGATGGGATATTAAGTAAACAACACATACCATTGTTTTAGGCAAAAATAGACTGATATCGGGACACCCGGCCGTGAGGCCGGGTGTCTTTTTTTAATCCCCTTTGTGCCAAAGGGCGAGCGGCGGCCTTCGGTGTGTCAGCGGCTGCCGTCGACGTCGCAGTCGAAGCTAATCTGGTCGCGCCGCTGCGGCCTCACGTCGACGGTGGCCCTGTCGCCGTCGTACACCCTCACCCTGAACCTGAAGCTGTCTTCCGTGGTGCGTGCCGAAAACTCTATGCTCAGCGCCCCGTCGGCCGTGCGCCCCTTGCTCAGCCCCGTGGCCCTCGCCTCGAAGTCGAGCACGCTGCCCGTGCCCAGCGTGGGCGTGTAGGCCCGGCCGAAGTAGGGCAGCCGCGACACCACGCTGTCGCCCCTGAGCTCCAGGAAGAAACCGTCGGTGAGCGAAACGCTGCGCCCGCGCTGCGTCATGGCCATGGTGGGGCGCAGCAGCAGGCGCCCGTCGGCGTAGGCGGCAGGGCTCACACCGCCCTCGGCGCCACCGCCCCCGGCGGCGGGCCCCGTGGCGCAGGCCGCCATCATGGCGGCCACGGCCAGTGACATTGCAAACCTCATCATGGCCCTATCCGTTGGTTGCCCCGGCCCAACAGCCGTCGCCGGCGTAGGCCGCCTTTATCTCGGCCACATACACATCGTGCAGCCCTCCCATCTTGCCGCCATACCACCTGCCGAGGCTGCTGTCGGCAAAGCGGTCGGCCCTGAGGCTGTCGCTGTACAGCTTGCGGCACTCGAGCACCAGCCGCGCCTGGGCGAAGCCAACGCCGCCGCCGGGCAGCCCCACAGGCTTGAGCCCCGTGGCCGCCATCTTGTCGGTGTCGCGCCCCGAGTGGCTGCCGCAGTATTCGTAGGCCCGGCGCGCCTGGGCCGAGGAGCCAAGGAAGGCGAGCGTGAGCGTGTCGCTGCGCTCGGCAAAGTCGTGGGTAAGCCGCTCGGGGCGTATGAACACCACCGCCACGGGCTTGTTCCACAGCCACCCCAGGCAGCCCCACGAGGCCGTCATGGTGTTGAAGCTTTCGGCCGTGCCGGCCGTCACCAACATCCATTCCGTGCCGATGGCCCTGAACACATTGTCGGTCAGGGCCTTCACATCGATTTTTTCCATAGTCTGATGTCCTTTCTTTTAAAAAACTATATTAATGTTGTCAAGTTGCAAAGTTGCTATAGGAGTGGTAGGAGGGCTGGGAGAACTGGGAGTTCTGGGAGCTTTGGGAGTTCTGGGAGTTCTGGGAGTTCTGGGAGCTCTGGGAGCTTTGGGAATTATTGGGAATGATAGGGAGTTAGCGGGCAACGGCGTTAGTGGGTAATGTCTTCTCCAACTTCCCATTACTCCCAGCCCTCTCAGTTTCCCAGCCCTCTCAGTTTCCCAGTTCTCCCAGTTCTCCCAGTTCTCCCAGCTCTCTCAGCTCTCCCAGCCCTCTCAGTTCTCCCAGCCCTCTCAGCTCTCCCAGCCCTCTCAGTCCTCCCAGCTCTCTCAGCTCTCCCAGTTCTCCCAGCCCTCTCAGCTCTCCCAGTCCTCTCAGTTCTCCCAGCCCGCCCGTTGGCGGCGGTGCCCGCCGGCAGTTGCAAAGATAGCCTTTTTCTGCCAACGCGGTCTGCCGCGCCCCTCATTTTTATATGATTTAACCCAAACCGGCGTCAGGGCCTACAGCCTCATGGCCCTGTAGCCGTCAGGCCCGCCACGCCCCGGCCCGCCCGCGGGGGCCCCGCCGCATGGCCGGACATGCCGTTTTGCAGGTCGGGATGGCCGCTTTTGCCCGCCCGGGCCTTGCCATGGCCTTCCCCGCGGTGTATCTTTGCGTCGGGCCGGGGCACGCCGCCCTGGCCCGCAACTACACAAAACAGCACACAACCATGGAACACACAATTGCACAGACAGCACCCGCGCCGGCGCCAATGGCCGACGCACAGTGCGAGCGCGACGCCCTCGGGGCGGCGCTCACCTACAACCAGCTGCTCGACTCGCTCTCGCCCGAGCTCTTCCGCGACCCCTCCTGCTCGGCCATCTTCACCGCCGCCAGGGCCGTGCGCTCGGCGGGCGGCGAGGCCGACGTGGTGGGCGTCATGGCGTGGTCGGCAGCCCACCAGGCGGGCATCAGCCCCGAGGCGCTCACGTCACTCTTCGACAGGCCCAACCCCGCGTCGCCCTTTGCCCGCAACCTGGCCCGCCTGCGCGAGCTCGCCGCCCGCCGCCGCATGGCCGCCGTGGCCTCGCTGGCGCGCGCCGCGGCCACGTCGGAGGTGGTGGGGCTCCGCCAGGCCGTTGAGGCCGTGGCCGAGGGGCTGCGCAGCGTTGACACCGCCGCCGGGCCCGCCGGCGCCGAGTGGTCGGTCGACCTGGCCAAGCCCTGCCCCGGACCCACCTTCCTGCTCAGCCAGGACGGCGTGGGCTTCATGCCCCGGGGCGACCTGCAGGCCATCAAGGCCAAGTCGAAGAGCGGCAAGAGCCTGCTCTCGGCCGTGCTCGCCGCCTCGGTGCTGGGCTGCGCCGCCTTCGGCATCAGCTCCTGCTGCGGCCAGGCGGGCGTGGTATACTTCGACACCGAGCAGCACCCCAGGAGCACCATGCGCCTGGTGAGGCGCATCCACGCCATGCTCGGGTGGCACACCGACCGCAACAACCCGCGTCTGGCAGCCTACTGCCTGCGAGCCATGCCCATGGCCGAGCGGCTGCCCTTCATACGCCGCACGGTGGAGCGCGCCAGGCCCGCGGCGGTGTTCATCGACGGCGTGGCCGACCTGCTGGCCGACTTCAACGAGGTGGGCCAGAGCACGGCCCTCATAGGCGAGCTCATGAGGCTCTCGGCCGGGGCCGACTGCGCCGTGTGCTGCGTGCTGCACACCAACAAGGGCGACGGCGACCACGGCATGAAGGGCCACCTGGGCACGCTGCTGCTGCAGAAGGCCAGCGAGGTGTTCGAGGTGACCCGCCGCGCCGACGACTTCGTGGTCGAGCAGACCGACTGCCGCAACCGTCCCGTGGCGCCCTTCGCCTTCTCAATCACCGACAGCGGGGTGATAATGCCTGTCGAGATGGGGCGGGGCCAGGCGGCGGCCGAGGTTCGGGCAGCCCGGCTGGCCGCCGTGATGCGCGAGTCGTTCGGCCCCAACCCCGAGCTTACCTACGGCGAGCTGTGCGAGGCCGTGGCGGTGCACGCCGCCGTGTCGGGGCGCACGGCCAAGCGCAAGGTGACCGAGGCACGCGCCATGGGCATACTGGCCGTTGACAGGCACACAGAGAAATATTCTCTGAAGGGTGGTTGATTAATGTTCACTGCGGGGGTGATGGTGCCAACTGCAATATATATATAAATATATATTGCAGTTGGCACCAATCTACACCCACGTCTGTTGTGGCTTGCAGCCCTGTCGCTTGTCACCACCTGTCACCACCTGTCACCACGTCGCGGTGCAGCCTTACTGGTGCAGCCGGTGAAACAAGCCCGGCAGATGAAAATGCTCATAATCAACGCAGGGCCTGCAATATTGCATGCCGTTGTTACGTTTTTTATCGTGACGACCAAACAATGACTGACATGAATAACAAACAGAACAACAGCCATGCGCCCGCCGCCGTTGCGCTTTTGTTGTCGTTGACGGTGGCTGCGTGCAGTCACGACAAGCCGCTGGAGATTTCAAGCAGCGTCCGTTACAGCCAGTTGGACGATGAAGGCATTGTTGCCGAGAAAGGATGCATTGAATACGACTCCATTGTGTTTTCCGACAATTCGTATGCCGTGATGGAGCTGAGGAATGCACCGCAAAACATGCTCACGCGATATGTTGACAGCGGCGGCAGGCTGATGGCAACCGTCTCGGCGCCTTCGGAAACCTACGCGCAGCGCCTGGTGTACGGATACGACGACAAAGGCAGGCTGCGCTATCTGCTGCGTTTCGACGAGCTGGGCGAGCCGCAGCTTTGGGAAGAGAACACAGACAGTGCATACCTGGGCTTCAGGATGGCCATAGACAGTGTCGACTTCCACAATCCCGACACCACGCGGCACACCTTGACCGAAATGGTTTATGGCGACGGCGGGTGGGTGAGCGAGATCAGGGAGACGCCGACTGGCAAATGCCTGGCGGCCCCCGAGGGGTACAGGATTGAGGTGAAGGTGGACCAATGCGTGGGGTTCTGGTCGAGCGACCTGGACGGCGGCCGTTACCTGCTTAAGGCCGACATCGTGCCCAGATCCGCCGTAGGTGGCACGTATTTCATAAAGCGATTCGTCGACTTCATGCCCACAACGGAAATGCATTATGCTGGCGGGCGGCTGTTCAAGTCTGTGTGCCACCCCAACCCGAGTTGTCCGGGCGATGTCAAGGAGACGGTGACGCTCACAGCGGTGAACGGGGCCAACATTTACACCAAGGTGTATGGAAGCAGCCGTGACACATTGGCGCGCATCTGGAAAGGCGGGCTACTGCGGGAGGAAGTGCTCAGAAGCGAATGGGGGACGATACTCTGCACAAGGCATTACACCAGCCTGCCTTCTGGCATGGTGAGGGTGGAGGAAAGGAACATTGATTTCAAGACACTGCAGATGAAGCCCGCCATAGTGACCATGCTGCCCCTTTCCGGCATGCCCCATGAGGAAGACGAGATGAACCCGCTGAAAAATGGCAACTGGATGGAAGCCTATTGAACGCCACGGGCGCCACGGCCGGCATGGGCCTCATGGCTGTGGCGCAGGCCGGTTGTGCGCCATGCCTTGATGTGTAAGCAACGGCCGTTGTGCCCCTAAGCCATGGCATCTCATGATTCGGCGCTTGCCGGGAGGCTGTCCCGGCCTTGGCTGTCGCCGGTTTTGGCCGGGCTTTTGCGGCTGGGGCGGACGGTGGCTTTTGTGTACGGGCCTTTTCGCTTGCCTGGGGCGGTGGGGAAGCGGGGCCGTTGGTTGACATTGCCTTATGATTGTCCGCAACAGTACCAGGCTGTGAAAGTTTTGCATCAAGGCTTCATAAGGCGGCCGCCATTGACTATATTTGCATGAGGAACATGTGGGAAGTGGAAAAGAACCTGCCGGCTCTCCGGCGGCAAGACCATCGAAGGGTCTTCGGCGGGGCATCGGCAGGCCAGGTGCCGCTGTGGCGGGCTGTGGTACCGGGGCGAAAAGGAAAGGGAAAAGGAGATGGGGGAGCTGGGAGTAATGGGAGTTCTGGGAGCTCTGGGAGCTCTGTGAGCTTTGGGAAGTTAGAAGGAGTCAGAAGACATTACCCACCAAGGCTGTTGTCCGCTAACTTCCTATCACTCATATAGCTCACCATTGCTATTTGCAACTTGACGGCATCCACATTGACATAAACATTACGCGGCCTGTTGCTGCATCAGGTATAAAGAAATCAGGTATAAAGTAAATGGGATATGGAATTGGTTAGACATATTAATGGTTATCGTATCATGGCGCTCGCCTTGGCATTTATGGTGGCGGTTGTGGCGGGCGCAGCCGACAAGGGGGAAGACGACGCTGCCTGGCGCCACTGCCTGGGGCTTACCGGCGAGCTGACATCAAGCGACACATGGCAGCTGGAAGCCTCTTACCACTGGTTTCCCGTGAGGTATGCGGGCATAGGAGTCTCACTGGGCATGTGGGAGCAGTATTCGTATGGCGGTGTGCCCGCGACAAATGAGTGGCGCACCGACGATGACAGCCGTTGCATGATGAGCGCGTTTCTCATGCCGTCGCTGCTGCTGCGAACGCCCGCGCTCATCAGGACGGAAAGCGTAGGCATCGGCCTCATGGCCGAGCCGGGCTTCATGATGAACGTGCCTTACAGCAGTGTTACCATTGAAATGAAAGACAAATGGGGCTTGCCCACAGGGTATGACCGTGTGAGCGGCAACCGTGGCCGGTGGTATGCGTTCTGCGTGCGCATAGGCGTTTACGCGGCGTTCGACCCCGTCACCCTGTCGCTGGGCTACGCCTGGTCCGACCTCGACGTATACGCCATGAGGCGCGGCATGGCATACAAGGGCACGAGTTTCGGCCCTTTCTACCCCGAGCGGAAAAACCTGGGCGGCGCCTTCCTGCGGGTGGCCTATTCGCTGTGACGGGGTGGGGCTGAGGTCGGGGCGTGTTTGTAGATGCATGCGGTATGTGCACGGCGATATCAGCCCGCGCCGGCATTGCCTTGGCACAATGATGGGCGCCGCTTGGCATCATCGGCGGCATTGTCGGTTGGGCGTTCAGCGGTTTTATAAAACCAATAGTTGAATATGCTTTCAGTGTGGCATCTGGCAGGCGGGGCCGCTGGCAACCGTGCGGATTCCTGCTGTTTTTGGGGATTTTGCCAAACAACGAATGCAACGAATCTCAAACCGCCTGTGCCCCGGGGCGCCGCAGCTTGGTTGCGGGCAAAAAAGAAAAGTGCCAACCACATTGCTGCGGTTGGCACTCCAATTGAAACAGCGCTTCAAGATGGGCTTGAACCAACGACCCCCTGATTAACAGATTTCGGTGCTATTGCCAATAACTCTTTGATATCCAGCAAATTAATTAACTCTTTGCAAGTATTGAGGTCAACTTTAGGTAAACCACACACTGCATCGACAAAGATACGAATAAATATTGAAAATGCAGATTATATCAATGAATTTGTTTTATTTATATCTGATGTAAACATGAATTTTCATAGTTAACCGAAGGCAAATGTAAACAACAATATAATCATCCACTCAAGGCGGCGTGTGCCTACAACAAACGAAAGAGAAAGAGATGCAGCTTTTTTACATGGATTTCAGGGTGATACTTATATATGTACCATATTGAAAGAAAAAGTCCTGCATTCTGTTTACCATGAGTTGAATAATGTGCAGGATATTTCTTTTGCTGTTATAATTGATATTGAGGCTTTAATATTACTATCATCCCAGCCAATTACCTTTTAACCAAATATGTTTAAGTTTGTAGTTTCTTTATCACTTCTTTTCGTCTGATGTAGGTTCACGCTGCATGAGTGAATAACATATAATGACCTTAAACGAAATGGATGCAACATTTCAAGATAAAAGTTTAAAACGATGATAAATATCTTCTGCTTATTATATATTCTTTTTCGAAAAAACAGTTAGATTATAAGAAATGGTAAGAATGCAAATGCTTAAGTATCAAGTATTTATCTATATATTAACATATTTTTCTTTTTCGGTTCTTTTTTTTTATGCCATCACTTTAGATAATATCGGCTATTGGTACGTGAGCCTTTTTTCTTCTTTGCCAATTTGATATATTTAAGCAACACAATAATACCTGATACGCCGAACTAATAATTGGAAATATCTGCTGACACGAAGTTTTGTAGAAAATAATAAAAGGTATTACCGATATTTATATTACCTTTGCATAAAATAAAAAACCCGGATTCATCACCAGCAACTAAAAACTGGGAGAGGAACTACCGGGACTGCACTGCAAAATTACGAAAAACATGGAATACAACAAAACTTTTTTCAATAAAGTTTTTTCAAATAAACGTATGGAAAGGTATTTTAACCTTTATCCAAATGATGAAAAGCGGGCGATAATGCATTACCAATGTAACCTGAAACTTTCGGAGGCTTTCTATGTCAGCTTGTCTGTATTTGAAGTTACACTGCGCAATGCGATTTGCAGGGAATTGGAAACTATGACCAACCGTAAAGACTGGTACGCAATCTTTCCAACCACACCCGGATTATCAAAGTTGAACAAATATATAACGCAAGCCACCAAGCAGATTGCAGGAAGACACGAACATATTACACCTTCTAAAATTGTTGCGGAATTGACTCTTGGTTTTTGGGTTTCATTGTTAAACAGCGAGTATGAAAGGATTTTATGGAAAGATTTACGTCGGGCTTTCCCATTTATGCCAAAATCACAACGACAACGTAAAAATGTATCGGCTCCGTTAAATTCACTTAGGGTATTCCGCAATAGGGTTTTCCATAATGAATCAATTTGCTGGAACATTAACAAAGTGAAAGACATACACCATGATATTATTACCGTTATTGGTTGGATGAACAAAGACGTACCTGAATGGCTTAAACTTACGGACAGATTTGATGTAGTTTGCAATGAAATATGTAAAACTATGGAATGGGAATAATAAAATTTATAATTTCGATTGATTGTATTGGCAAAAAATAAAAGAAGGACAGCCGTTTAGAGCCATCCTTCCTTGTCATAGTTAAAATTGTTCCTTGCTTACTTCCTGTCCGTTATCATACCAGTAAACGTTCAAGTTCTCCGTAGTCATCCACTGGCAATTATTCAATTTAAAACCGTATTTGCCTTCAAGTGTTGACAAGTATTCCTCGAAGTCATCATATTTTCCTGATTCTTTTACCTCGTCATCCGTTAGCCTGATAATGTTCAAGGCACCGATACAGAAGTCGAGGATTATAACATACCTTGGTTCCATCGCCTTTCTGTTCTTGTCAAGTGAATGTTAGTGGCCATGGGATAAAGCCGTTTTATCTTTCCGTGTGCCGTCTGTTGGTTATTGGCGTTTACGTTGACATTTAGTTTTATTCCGCCAATCGTGATGTTGAAGTGATACCTAATCATGCTGTTTGCTTTTCATTGTCCATAAACCTTTTCTTTATTCTCTGAACCGTGCTTATACCGACTTTCTCGCTCTTGGCAATCATCCTTATCGGGTAGCCCTTGCGGAGAAGTCTTATCACCCCGGCGTATTCCTCCTTCATCTTGTCATCGGGTTTCCTGTAGCCAGCCTTTCTTCCGACTTTCCCTCCGTTAGCTACAAACTGTTCCTTTCCCGAATTGAGCCTGAACCTGATGTTTTCTCTCTCCATTTCCGCGCATGTCCCAAGTACGGCTATGAATATCGTAAGGAATGGATGCTCTTTCCCGTCGGCGTTGAATATCGAGAGTTGTTCTTTCTGGAAATATACGTTCAAGTGCTTCTCCTTGCAAAGCCTGACATTATAGAGTACGTCGTCAACGTTCCTTCCGAGGCGTGACAGTTCCGATATGAGAAGGATTCCGATTTTATTCTTGAAGCAATACGACAGGCACTCTTTCAGGATTGGCCTTTCCTGTGCTTTCCTTGCGCCTGATATATGTTCCTCGTATGTTTTCACGATTTTCAGGGATTTTGTTTTCGCCAATATTTCCAAGTCCCTGATTTGCCTTGAAGTATCCTGCCTGTCATTGGTAGACGATACCCTTGCATAAACCACTGCTGTTGTTTCCATATAATTCTTTGAGTTAAGTGAATACAAAATAATGTGCCCAATCCAACATTATGCCTGTTATTTGAACACAAAACGGATTGAACACATTTTCGGTTGTCATAAATAACAAAAACAAGGATAAGTGATTTTTGAGTTTCTGTAATATCACTCGTTTTCACATATCCCTGCATTTAATAGAGTTTAGCCTTTCAGGTATTCAAGTATTTACCATAAGTCAATGTTTTACGAAAGGTGATTTTTCTTATAACCGCCTTTCTTGTCTTATTGAATTTCCTGTAAAAACTCAAATATCCCAAAATCAGACCGCTTGTTTTCTTAGCCATTGTCTTACCTTGGTTTCATAATTTTCGCAATATTCCACGTTTTCGTCTATTACCGAAATGAGGTTGTCAAGATAAACGTTTTCTATGATTTTCCTGTTTTCTTTGTTATCATCAGGAGTAAGGGTAACAGTGAACGTATCCGAGCCTTCATCATATTCGACTTTTACATACCCCGTCAGCTTGAACCCCTGTACATGAAACTCCGTACCGTTCTCCAAAGTCTTAACCGAAGCGAAGCATATTCCCCAGCTTAAAGGGATTACACTGTGCTGGAATATTTGCCAAATGTATCTCGCCATTGAGGTGCTGTTTTTCGTTGTGTCCATAATTTTTGTTGTCTTGTTTTTTATTGTTTTGAATTTGATGTTTTGTTGATTAAGATTACACTGAAAACCATCCGAATTATAAAAGGTCGTCAATCTGCTTGTAAAAGACCATGTTTTGCATTCCAATAGGCCATGTTTTAGAGCCTCGTTTGCCGTCTTTTGGTTTGTTGATTATTTTTTCGTGTTAAATGGTTGGTATTCAGCGATATAAGAGAGCATGATATTTGATTAAGCGACATCCCCGTTCCTTTCGTAATAGAGTTCTGCTGCTGCATCGTCACATATCATTGCAAAGTCGTCAAGTCCGAGTAAGGGGTATTCCTCGTGATAGAATGAATGAAGGTCGGCAGGTGTCAATGTAGGGTCTGAAATAAGCGAATCCCTTACCAGTTCATACATTTCCTCATACTGTTCCCACCAAACCAACTGGCAGTCATAACCCTTCATCCGTCCCGGTTCATGTGGATAAACCTTGGTGCAGCTTGTTATGATGTGCTCGATAAAAACTAAACATTTCATCAGGTCGTTCTTGTCTGTAAACTCATTGTCCGTATGTGGTTCGTAATAACCGCAGCTTATGTTGATGCAGGAAACATTTAATCCGTTCTCCTTCAGTTGCTCAACGTCGGTCATCATTCCTTCTGTCGGTGTATAGCCAAACTTTTCAGGCGTTATGTCCTTTATGAAATCGTCCGAGCAAATGTCCATGAAGCCGATTTGGGTTATTACATCAGAATTACCCCTTCTGTCCGGCTGTATTACAAAGCGACAGTCGTTAAAGAATTCCATGTTTGCCTTTGAGCTTCCGATGCAACCGACCTCCTCACCCACAAAGAATGCAACTTTTATTTCGTTAAACTTCTGGAGGCATTGAAGGCATAACCATACACCGTTTTTATCATCAGCACCCAGACCGCAAAAACTCCTTTCTTTGGGACTATAACCAAACAATAAGTCCTTGGTTTCTATCACCGTAAAATCTGTCGGATGGTATTTCTGTACCTGATCCAAATGAGCAACCATACAGGGATATGTATCTGATGTTCCCTTCGTCATATAGATGTTCCCCGTGTTCCAGTCAAGTTCTATCTTTGCACCTTGTATGTTCTTGTCAACCCACTTACAGACGAAGGAAATAATCTTGCCCTCGTATCCTGACTTTGAGTGGATCTTGTAAAGCTGTTTTAAAAGTTTGAAGTCCATGATCTTGTCGTTTTTAATTTGTTGTTGAATTTGATTTTGATTTAACTTGAAGAGAGATTAAAGGAGGAAGCCATGATGTTTTTGTTTGTCTTTTTATCACAGTTTCCTCCTTTATGTGATTCTTAATTGTTAATTTTTAATTCGTAAGCTATGCAGCCTTGAGTTCCATTCGCCTGTTCTCGGAGATATAACAATCCTCCGCCTTCTCCTTGCATTCTTCCGAACAATAGCAGCTACCTGTCACTTCCGATTCATGTCCGTCATCCTTAACAAACCATTCGCCGCACCAAGGACAACGGTCAACGTCACTCTCGTGGTAGTACATTTCCTCGGAGTCTATCCAAACAAACTCTCCAAGGTCATCAACACTGCAACTGTATTCCCTTCCGTGGTACATTACTATTGTCGTATCAAAGTCACCATAACATTCATGGAACTCGTCATAGCTTTCGTCATCGTTCTCCTCATACCCGTCAATACTTCCGTCGGTGGTGTCAAGCTCGTAGTCGTAGCCGTTTATCTCGTAATTGTAGGCCCTTCCTTCAGACATATCGTACCATTTGAAACTGTCCTGGTATGAAAGGGTGTCTTCAGTGCCCAAGTCGCAGTCTATGTAGAATTTCTTGTCCTCCAACGAATTACCCTCTATATCGACGAAACTTTTTGAATGATGGCAGTCATATCCAACTTGCTTGTATCCGTCTATGTAACCCCCGATTATCAATGCGTTCACCAAGGCCCGCTTCAATACGTCGTCCTGGTTGGTTGAGTACTGTCTTTCTGCAAGTCTCCAGATTCTTTCCGTTCCTTCCTCGTAGACCTTGTTGAAGATTATGCACCTCGCTATGATTTTACCTTGTTCGTTCTTCAAATAGGCGGCACTTGCGTCCACGGAGTCACGGTAAAAGTAATGGTACTCCTTGTCTGTCATGCAACTGTAGAAGTCACCCTCGCATTTGTCTGAGTCGTATATGTCCCTGAAATTGTCATCCACGAATAAGCGGTTTTCCTTCGGTTGTGATGAAAGAGAAAAAGCCTGCCAGTCCTGTGTAAAGCATTCCTGTAGGTAGATTATTACGCTCTCCGGTAATGTCTTTCCGAAAGATGTTTCCATGATTAAATGGCGTATGAACTTTCCGGCTTTCATCTTGAACACTTTTCCTCCATTATCGTGGTTGATGTACCTTACCGCCCTTGAATCACCGTCTTCACATATCCCGTTGTACTTGTCGGTTTCATATTTGCCTGAACGGAAGGTATGGTTAATCAGGTTGACTTCATATTGTAAGCCATCATCCTCGCCTGAATCCATTATCTTCTCGAACATTATTTTCTTCAGGTCTGCCATGTTGGTGATATTGAGAAGCGAAAAATTGTTTGTCCGTATTGCATCATGTAGTAGCTTCCTGTCTTTTATGAAGTCGAGCAGTATCCTGTTCCTTCTTGTTTTCTTCCCGTTGTCATGCTCGATAAAGCCGAACCTGCAACAAAAGCCTTCGTATCCGTCGAAATTGTAGTATAACATAGTCGTTCTGTTTTTAATGGTTAAACTTGAAATTTGATAAAACGAAAAAAGGCAGGACACTCCACTTTTCTTTTATTGTTCAGTGAAATGCCCCGCCCTTTGATTAGTGGTAGGTAATAAATATCAGACAGCAATCATCAAGCTGCCCGAAACGTTTGAAGTCCTCTCGTATGGTGAAAAGTCAAGCTCCGGATGGTCTGCCTTGAATTTATTGGCGTTGAATGATAGCCTTGTAGTAGGCAGTTTTCTCGTCAACCGCATTGTACCAGTATCCCATGTTTTCACTCCCTTACTTTCCATGTCTTCAAGTATTTCGGACTTGATTTCGCTTAGTCTTGCCTCTGTTTCGTTCTTGGTTTGGATTAGCTGCCTAATGTAGTCCTCCTGCTCCCTGTACTTTTCGGGGATGGAATAAGGATTGACGAACTGTCTACCTCTCAAGTCTGTATCAAGAAGCTCCTTGCAGATGTCGCTTGGTATTCTTTCCACCGGCATGATGTTGCTTATGTGATCGAATGTCCCATCCTGCTTTACCTTGTTACGGATATGGAGGATAAAGAGCCTGTCAACCTTTGCATCCTTGTTTTGTAGCTCGAAGAAATAGGCGTAGATTGATAACTGCCACCTTGCCTTTTCCAACTTATCCGGTGTCATTGTTCCGTAAGTCTTGATGTCACCCAACGAAAAAGTATCATCCGAGCTTCTGTAAACCTTGTCTATGTTGCTTGCCCAGTTCTCCCCATCAGTGACAGTGTATTCTGACCTTTCATGTACCAGCCCGTTTTCTTGGCACAGTCCGATGTAGTCCAATACCTCTTGTGTTCCGTCGTTTATCCAAGAGCTGTCGAATGCTTCAATTGACTCATGAACTTCCGTACCATACCTTGCCGCTTCTTTTATTGCTTCTTCGGGTACATTATTGAATTCATCAGGGAACAGTTGCCTTTGTAGCATTCCCGTTATTCCAGATAGCTGTTTATCTCCCAGCCAATATTCGTGACGCTCCTTGTTGAAAAGTACGTCGCTGTCTATCAATTCTATTCTTATCGTTTTCATTGTTATTGATTTTAGTTGTTGTTTTACTTGATTTTTCATTATTCATTTTTAATTTAAATCTTATGCTGCCTTTAGTTGGTTCTTTCTTTCGGTGAACAAAGCTTTTATTTCAACGTTACCTTCCACCTCGTTCCTATGTTGGTTGTAGAGTGAAAGAAGCGAGGCGTTGTCATTACAGGAAGATATTGCAGCCTTTATCCCTAAATACTTGTCAGTTGATTGTTGAGTTGTGGTGGTCGTATGTGAAGGAGTAGTAATCTTTGTCCTTCTTGTTGTTTGTTTCTTTTGCAAATTGTTCTCCGCCACAAGGTTCTCTTCATTTGACAAATCTTCCCCTGCATAGACATAAAGTCCCAGTCCAAACATGGCCAAATTTTTAACCAGACACCTCATTATAGCCTTGTTTATATCGAACATCGTAGCTGCCTGTACCGTTTTTTCTACGTAAGTCTTCTTGTAGCTGTCGTAAACTTGGTATGTATAAGATTGCTCTTTCATCGCCTTGTTCTTTGCATCCATCACAGGCAGCCACATCTCGTAAGTTTGGTTGTCAGCCGTAACCTCAGTATAAACAATCAGCCCTATGTTCGGGTCGTTGAAGTAAGGCAGGTTTGTCGTAGGGTCTTTTATTATCCTATATTCGGAGTTTGGATAAGCCCTCTTGAATTCAGCCCAAGCATTTGCCCAACTTAGGTAGCTTAACTTGTCGTTCTCTCGTCTTTCAAGTTTGTCCGAAAGGTCGAGTGAATAAAGTGCGTCGAACATTGCTTTCCTTCTTTCCTCTTCTGTCACATCCTTCGGTAGTATCGGTCTTTCAAATCTTGTTTTTGTCATAATTGTTTTGCTTTAAAGTTGTTTTGAATTAAGTTGAAACAAAAAAGGAGGGACACACGTTCTTTATTTAATTGATTGTGTATCTCTCCTTGTAAGTCAGTTGATGAACCAGGAATAACCCTCAGTGTCATCCCCGTTTATCGCCTTCTGTATTCCTATCGCAAAGTCGGTGCAGTTCTGGTTCCTCTCAAGCCACTTGTCTATATAGCTTTGTTTGACCGCCTCATTTCCTAGTTGCATCAGGTTCCAGCAGGTAAAGTCGTCTCCGCTTGTTATTCCGAAGTCCGGGTTTGTAACGTAGTTCTTCACCATAGCGTTTACAGCCGAATCACCAATCGTTAGCTGTGGAAGTTTTCTCTGTTCGTTCATTGGTAATGCTTGGTAAAGCCTCATTCTACCTATAATCTTACAAAACAGCTCCTCCGAGATTTGTGTTGTCCGTAAATCTTCAAGGCAGTGTAAGGTATCATCCATCATAGGCTCGAAACCACCGAACAGCTCAAAGGTCTTCTGCATTATATCCGCCTCGGTCAAACATTCAATAGTTCCCGAATAACCGTCACAGGTCAGCATTAAGTTTGAACATACACGAACCTTCCAGCCTACGAACACCTTGAACTTCATCGCCGACTTCCTGCTGTATAACTTGTCCTCGTTGTACGCTCTCACTCCTCCAATACAAAGATGTACAGTTTGTCCGTTGATTGTCCTTGTAAGGTTAAGTACGTGACAGCAGAAAGCCATTCGTTGGTAGAATACGGTTTTCTCTTTTTCCGTAAGTTCGTATGCTTTCTTATGCTGGGCAGATGGAATACGGCCTATAATCGGATGGGAGACTCTTAATTCGACTGGCGTAAGCTCACCGAATACATTGCCTGCCACCTTTGTAACCGCTGATATGAAATTCTGGTGGCTGATGGTCAATGAATTATCGCTGAACGTTGGTATGATATTTCTCTCTGTCAGTTCTTCAAGCGATATTGCCTGAGTATTACTCTCGATGAAGTTGGGATGCCTTTTACCTTTTGCTCCATCGTCATTTGTTATAACCTCACCCTCGAATGGCATGGTTATCGTCTGTTCCTGATTGTCTTTTGTTCTCATTTTGTTTATGGTTTTAATCGTTGTTTACCCGATGTTGAAGAAATAAAGGACCGGACTTTGGGGCATTTTAATTGTTATTGCCTTATTATCCAGTCGATTTGCAGCTTGTTCATTGATTGAAACTATACTGCATGATGTCTTGTTCTTCTTTGTCTTTTCCATGTTCCCAAAGATTTTAAGCGATGAAAAACTAAGGAGGCTCCCGCGATTCCAATAGTTTCACGATTACCCCCTGTAATTTCTTTATTCCCTTCAAGAGCGTTGTTATTCCTTCGAAGAGATTAATCAGAACGTCGAGGTCTTTGTCATTAAGCACTCTCAACGCTGTTTGTCCCGGCTACCGAGTCAGATACTATGGTAGCCTTTTTGTTTTTACACTTGCCAATGAGATTTTTGCCCAAATCAATGGCCTCGATTAAAGTTACGGTCACTACTAAAACTTTGTAACCTGTCCTTAAAATGTTCCTGATTTCCATAATTGTCTGTTGTTTAATAATGATTAATAATTTGTTTTCCTAATACACAATTAAGGCTTTCAGGGGATTACAGACGGAAGAAATCAAGAAAGGTGAAATGAAGGTGAGAGGGTGAAAAGGTGAGAACAGAAAGTAATTGTAGATAAGGTGAGGAACAATGTTATTTTACAAGGTGATAAAAGTGGTGCTCATGGATATTTGCCAACGTAGTTCCTCTAGTGAGATAAGGGTATAACACTTTTTTTAACTGAGATAATTCCTCTATATAGGAAATATGGTGCTTTCAGTGGAAATTTTTGTTATTTTCAATTGTTCACTAGCAACACCTCTGGTAGAAAGTATCCACAAGCAGCACAAGAAATGATGAAGAAAAATAAAAAAGCCGAAACACCCAGTTCTTCACCAAATGTCCCGACCTTTGCTTTAGGTTCCACGTACTTCCAAAAATCTACACATGAGGTAAAAGCAGGTCATACGCTTCGTCACCAGGGCCTTGAACTGACAACTTTTTCTTGGTTGCCTTTTCCACAGATTCTTCATAGTGGTGCCTCTTGCCTGATTGTTGTTTGGCCCGTAGATTTGTTTTATTTTCTATTCCTACAAGCCGAACGATAATCCGAACCAGCTGTTTTCTTGACTGTCGGATAAGGGTGATATTTGTCGTATCGTATTCCCTCATTATTAAGGCTTTGGATGCTTCTCGTACTGACACATTCTAAAAGACGGCAAATCACATCATAAAACACGGCATATCGGACGTTGAAAGGTGCTCAATTGCAAGCTAAAACATGGCCTTTTATAAACTAAGCGATAAATATTTGAAAATCAACAAGTTACTGATATAAAAGAGCGTGAGTTATAAATGTAATAAAGAAGATATGCACAACAGGATTATCCAACGGTAAAATCTTCAAGTTTTATTCTGTAACCAAGTTCAGGCCAACACATCAAGGCTGAGAAGAAACTCTTGAATGAACATAGTAAAGAGTTAGCCAAACACCTTCGAAAGAATGAAGACATTTGGTAGTCAAGCGGATAGCTCAGATTCACGACAATAGTATTGGTAATTTGCTGCCTTGTCGTAATACTATGGGCGTGCCTTAAAGATTAAGAAATGGGCTGTAATATACTTCTTTATCAGTTTTTACGCTTATATAGATATTTACCTTCATCTAAAATCATTACAGGATAAAACTCTTGCAAATCCATATTTAATGAATATCTTTCTTTCAAATAATCTAAATCCGACAACAATAAATAGTAATCCGTTTGGCAACTTATGTTCAACTTGTTACAAAGCCTAATATCACATACACTAAAGTCATCATCGCACATATTTTGGTACAGAAGAATATTCTCACAAATGAGTACACTTTTTGATGAATTTGCTTGCATATAATTACTAACCATCTGTACTTCCTTAAACCGTTCTTGATATTCAAGTCCTGACATTCTTAGTCTGAGAGAGTAAGTTGTATATAATGAAAAAATCAAAGCTATACAGGCTATTAGCCTTATCTGTTTAAAGAACTTGCATTTCATAGAAATGAACATTAAAGGTATTAAATAGAAGAAGTTATTGATATACCTATATGTTTCAAATGAAGAAACACGTTCTTCTTTTATGAAAAAATAGCCTCTATAATGTGATGTATATAATATAAGATACACGCAGAATAAGACAAATGGAAATACTATGTCTGATGTCAATCTTCTATTACGAATAAGAAAGTAAATTAGCCACGCAATAGTAATTGTAAGTACAAAGGAAAAAGCCTCAATACTGAACATTGCTTTAATAAAAGCTGGGAATAGGATTGTCATATACTGAATTGAGAATGTTGCATTCTCAATATCCTTAGACTCTATTTTTTCTATGCTAAAAACATTCTGGATAGACAAAAAATAGACACCGATAATAAGAAAAAAAGGAATGTATTTCAACAATTCTACGATGTGCGTTTTAATGTTGAATCTATATTTCCACAAAACCAAATAAACAAATTCAATAGCAGGTAAGGTAAGTAAAGCCAAATTTTCCCTCTTACACATAATTGCCACAAGGAATGAGACAAGACATAGGATGTAGTTATATATACTTTTCTCCCTAAAATAAGTATAGACGAATATCAAACAAATAAAACTTGAAAATATCTCTGATAAGAAACAGGTAGTAAACAAGTTTATTATAGGTGCGCAGCAATAAAGAACCGGTGGAATAAACCAATACTTCTGATTCTTTGGAAGTATGGATAATATGAGTAAAATGGAAAAGGCAATGCTTGTATTTGCTATGCTCAAAATTGTTGGAGACCAGCCAAAAATGTTCGTAAATAGAGACAAAAAGGTTGGATACATGATAAAATGCCCACCATAGGTAGAGGTAAATATCGGTTCAGTAAGGCTTCCGACAGAAACAGCGTCAATTAAGAAAGAACTTGGAAATATGTTATATAAGAATTGTCTTGCACAAAAGCTAAAGGCATAAGCATCCTCATACTCCAATCCATAAAAATAAACGCCATAATTATATTTGAACAAAAGAGTTAGAACCAAACAAAGCAATATACGCTTATACGGTTTTTGTATGGACTTAAAATCCCATATAAGTTCATGAATGAGCAGAATGAATAAAAATATGATTAAAACAATACATAGATAATACTGACCCATTTTTTACTTTCCTTTCAATATTTGCTTTATTGTATAATACACTACTTGACATCCATATTTTGCTGAGCGCAAAATTTTTATAGAGGATGAAAGATTGTCGTATCTCGCGGGACAATATATTTCTTGTATTTTATACCCTTTTGAAAAGGCTTCTATAATAATTTGATTATCAAATATGAAATCATTTGAAAAATCATGATATTTTATGGACATAAGTACATTTCTTTTATAAGCCCTATAGCCCGTATGATATTCTGACAAATGTTTTTTGAAACAGAGATTTTGGAATTTGGTAAGTATTCTATTGCACAAATACTTGTATAGCGGCATACCATTCCTTACAGCTTCAAATCCTTTCATCATACGAGATGCAAGAACAATATCTGCCCCTTGAAGAATCTTGTCAATAATCAGCGTTATCAATTTTGGGTCATATTGATAATCTGGATGAAGCATTACAATAATATTAGCGTCTAACATTAACGCTGTATCATAGCATGTTTTTTGATTAGCACCATACCCAAGATTTCTGTCGTGTCTAATGATATGCTTGATGCAACATTCTTCGGCAACTCCTAATGTATCATCAGAGCTAAAATCATCTACCAAAACAATTTCATTGACAACGTCTTGAGGTATTTCAGATATTGTTTTCTTCAGAGATTTAGCACAATTATATGCTGGAAGGACTACAACTACTTTCATAAATCACGACATTTTTAAAAGTTCCAAAAAGTGCGCCCAATAAAAATCAGGCGCACCGGAAAATCATTTAGCTCTACAACTCATCTGCTCGAATAATGAGAACTATGCGAACGATGCGAACTGTGAGAGCTATGTGAGCTGTGGGAACTGTGGCTTGCGAGTAGATTAAACTCGGCAGAGGACTGTTCCAGCACCAACGTCTGTTCTTGCTGCTGTTCGATTTGAGTATCGCTGTTTGTCACTTTGGCGACAATCTTTTCTCCAACAGAAGTACAGTAGCTCGCTCCTGCAAGAATTGCAGAGACCGCAAAGAACAAGAGTTTCTTCATTGATACCTCCTTCTTTTAATGTTAGACAATCAGTTAATTAACACACGATATATCGGATGATATATGTTCAATTCTCTTAATATGCGAACTATGGATTTCTCTGCTGGATTCAAAAAGACCTGCACATTGATTTCGCAATACACAGCCTTCGCATTCAGAAATATATATATCCTTCCAGTCAGAGATAGACTGTTGGGCATAACGCCTTACATCTTCAGGTAACACACATAATTGTGCATTGTATATATACGGCTTCATCCCTCTATCAGCGAGTAATAAAACAGCTTCCCGTAATTCTGTTCTATAATCAAATGGGTCTATCCAAAGTTGTTCAATATTATCCTTTGCTAAACCAACAGTTTCCATTTGAATAAATGCGACTTGTGCAACAAAGGGAAAATTGTGGTAAATATAATCCGCAAATTGGGGCAATCGCTTATAGGTCTGTTTATGGACTACAATTCTAATCCCTATTCGTTGATGGAACAATGCAAGGTTGTATAAGCCTTGTACTGTCTTATAAAAAGTCTTTGCTCCTACAATGCGGTTATGCTCTTCTGCAATGTCTGAAAAAAGCGGAATGTCTATCTGTAAATCATGATGCCTGCATTTTGCCAGTTTCATTGCATATTCCTTATCCGCAAACTTAACTCCATTTGACAGAATACTGATTGCTGTGTGGGGAAGTTCTTTCTTAATATGATTTATCAAGACAAACAAATTGTCTCCGATAAGTGTCGGTTCTCCTCCTGTTATACCGATTTCTTGAGTGCTCTTGTCAAACAGGGAAATCAATTTCAAGTTAAATGGTGTCCTGTCCTTTTCTTGTAGTATCGGAGGTTGTGGGCACATAATACAACGATGGTTGCATCGTTCTGTAGCCATTATCGCATTATGAATAGATTTAACTTCATATACAAAAATTATTTCTCCTTGTTTATTTACGACTACAACATCTCCCTCATTAAAAACATCTATACTGCTAACAATGCAATAAGGTTTACTATTATCTGTAATGGATTCATTTGCTGAAATTGTTGCAGCATATCCAGATTTCGGACTCGTAGCGTTTTTATTTACCCATATTTCATTAGTACGATGAAACACGTTCTTTTTGAATGTTATTCGCCCAATAATATCTTCATTTATATTATATGAAATTCCTTTTATCTGTTTCATAAACTCGAATAATGTGAAAAATGTGACGAATGTGATGAATGTGAAGCGTGCTGTATGCGGTCTATTATTGGCTGTTGGGCTGATGGTTGCAGAATTAAAAAATCAGCACTGTTTTCTATGTGTTTATCTTTAGATACTATATGCCTATTGATAGAACAAGACACAATGCCAATAAATGTAAATAGCAATATAATAATTTTTTTCATACGCATTTATTTTTAATTTAACCAAGACCAAAAAATTCTGTTTATCTCCGGGTCATGCTTGTGCAATAACTCAAACAAGTAATGTATTATTGATTTTGTCTTTTTACACATTTCATTTGTAGGTCTGAAACCTATCATATCTCCTTGTTCTGACATATTTCGCACGGGGTCTGCTCCGCAATAAGGTTGGAACACACATTCTGAACATACAGGCAAGCACTCTGTGCAGGCAGAGGAAATGATATGGTGTAGAAGTTCACCATTGAACATTTCCTGATAACTGTTCTCATTCACATTGCCCAATCTGAAATAATAGTTCTTGAAGCGTGCCATCATTCGAGCTTCATCCGATACATATACACTACCGTCATAATCATAGATAACTCCTGCAATACCAACGCCCGCCGGAGATTGCAAATCAACAAAGCCTGTAGCAAACGGCGTAAGCATTCTTCTTAGAAGAAGCGCAGCAAACCCCTCCACAAAGAATGTCCCTTTCTTATTTAGTTCTATGATATAATCAAGCCCTACTTTATAGTTCTCAATGAAATCTTCTATGGGATAAGCAATCTTTTCCTTGTATTGTTTTGCAAAACCGTATGGATTTAGAGACCGTAGGAATATACTGTTGAATCCCAAGCGTATATATTCGTCGATTATATCTTTGAAGCGCCCCAAACTATATTTTGAGGTTGTCATAAGAGCAGACGCACAATCATTGTTTCCCCATATTTCCCGGATCATGGAGAGGTGCTTCTCAAAAATCGCATGATGATCTAACTCCTTGTCTTGCAGCGGACGGTTTGTGTCATGCAAATCTTTAGGCCCATCCAATGATGTAGAAATCATACAGTTGTGCTTTTTTAGATATTGCACCATCTTTTCATTCAGCAAGGTCAGATTGGTACAAATAACGAAATCCAATTCTTTCTTCTTGAAAAGGTTTTGCCACTCTACTTCCTCAATGATGTATTTCACCATCTCAAAATCAGTCGAGGGGTCGCCTCCCTGAAATTCTATCTTGATGCACGGTGAAGGTGATTGGAAGATTGTTTTGACAATGTTCTTAGCTGTCTGTTTTGTCATATCGGCAGAGTGGTCATCCCGGTTTTTACGTGCTACCTGACAATATATGCAACTGGAGTTACAACGCAAGGTTGGTACAACCATATGTAAAGAAGTGAAGTCACGAAGTATGCTTTTCTTTGTGCGGAATTTTGTTGCAAGCATAGAAACCACATCTTCTACCTTATCTGTCGTAGCAATTTGTTTCGATTCAATGTCATAAAACAAATCACTGTGTATATCCATTTCTCCATTTACAAAACGATTGAAATCCTCGTTCTGTAAGAAGATATATTCCCCAACTTCATTTGTGAGGAGATATTCTGTATCATTGAACCGTTCAAAACGGAATGGCAATAACTGATAGTCCATATTCTTATTTTGAATTTACAGGTTTGAACGCTTCTTCAACTATCATATCACGAATGTGTCCAAACTGAGCATTAACGTCATGCCGCAGTTGTTGGTCTATCAATTCATTGCAAAACTGCTTGGGAATATCAACAGTAATGGTATTGCCATCTTTTGATTCAAAAGTGACAATCACCAAATTAGGATTGGATTTATCCGTCTGTTGATGTATATAGAATAAATGTGAGAACTTATAGATTGTCGCCGTTATTACATCTTTGGAATACAGAGCTAAATCTACAATTACTTGAAACTTGTTATTATCAAGCTCTACGACTGGAAATTGAATCTTTGCCATACCATTTTCAACGTCCTCCAGCCCCTCGAAGACCTCTTATTATTATACACCAAAAGCGTGGAACTGCAATGCTACCACATTCTGATTTGGAGGTCGTAGGAAAAACCTTTAGCACGGATATGGTAATAGCAGCCCACACTATAGCGTGAGAACCACTATGCCTTCCTTGTGCTAAATTTGAAAGTTTCCTACGTTTCCAAATCACAAGATAAGCATAACGCTTCTTCTTTTTCTCGTATGTCTTGGAAAGAGTTGCCTCAATCCGATTACAAAAGTAGCTAAATTCTATGATAAACGCTTGTCTTTGGATGATTTTCTTTCCGATTAAGGAAATATTTATATAAATATATAGCTAATGTCTTTGACATGAACAAACTCCATTGCCTTATATTGATAAATTGAACAACTCTATTCATTCTTATTAGTTCCAATAAATCACCATCATTGAATCTCATTTTGTTATTTCAACACCCTCATAACTGTTTTAAACCTGTATTTCAATAATTTAGACAGATATATAAAGAATGTCCCACATCTTGTCAATAATGCCGTCTTTTACGCTGCTGTCCATAAGTCGGTAAATCGTCATCCTGCCCTTATAGCCAAGCTCCTTTTCCAATACTGCGTGCGAAGAGGCGAGAGCACGGTTCTCAATCAGGCATTTCAGTATCTCTATTTTGTCATCCAAAGCGATAAAACGCACATCACAACCCTTCAAAACCTAATCAGTGAATAAGACATAAAGCGTCTGAAAGTGAAAAAACGCGCTTGAAGAAGTCTCAAAACCTGATTAGTGAGATAAGATAAAAATTCAAGTTTTATGATAATAAAATGTTTAAACAAATTATTCTCTGATGAAGTACAGTATTCAGGGAACCGTTTGGATTGTGTTTCTCCAGATGTAAACGTAAATAAAGAAAACACAGTAATAGTGCCGGACAAATTCAAGGAGGATATAGAAGCACTTGAAACTTACATCGGCAGAAAACTTGAAAGTGGACTCTGCATTAAGGTTGACTTGTCCGAGCTTCTTACTGTAATACCGAGGGAGAGAAAGAGGACTGATGCTTATAACACATTAGTAAAGTTCCTTAAAGACGAGTTCGAAATAGACTTGATTATCAACTCAAAAAAGCAGAAAGGAGATATTTATGAAAAATGAAAAGGTTAGGAACGGCGTAAGAACCTGTAAACACTTTGCCAAATCGATTAAAATCTCCGAAGACGGTTTATTGGTGGAAAAGGAATTTATAGGCCATGAAGATGGGAACAAGTTAACAAGGCTTGATTTCTTTAATCACGAAAGCAAGAATAGTGGTTCAATTGGGTGCAAAGTCCATTAACTACGGATATGCAAAATGGCAAATAACAATGAATTACAAACAGATAAGAAATAAAAATCCAAGAATAATATGATGAAAATAAAAAGACAGAACGATAATAAAGCAAGAGTCATAATGAGCAATGGTGACATAAGAGAAGTAAAGTACAAGTCAGAGTTGCTGGACCGGATAAGGGAGGACCTCATTGCCATTGAAAACGAATCGTCGGACTGTAACCAAGAATCTTTCACCGAGGATGACGTCTGGTCGCTTTATGAGTTCCTTTTAATGAGGCACAAGAACGACTGGGTGGTGATTGACGATATGAAGGATGACGACGAAGAAGTGGACTCAGACACAGAGGATTCCTATTATGAAGAAGAGTATTTTTATGAGGAGGAACATACTGTCAATGATGAATATGAAGATAAAACGGACTTGTGAATATGAAGAAGCTGTTTAATATAAGTCCACTTTCTATTGGCGATGTATTTACGGTTGGCTTGAAAACCGGACTCTGCATTGAAACGACCTTGCAGGAAATACTTGGAATATGTCCGCGTGAGAAAAAACGTAGCGACGCTTACAAAGGGCTTACAGAATATTTGAAAAGAAGCTACGGAATAAATTTAAGAATCAAATAATAAAGACAAGATGAAGAAAATCTTTTTAGTGGCAAAGGTTCACGAGATGGAACCTACCACATTAGCGAGTGTACAACAGGAAATACAGAATGACTTTGACAGTGTAACAGGTGAGCGCAGGGTGGTTTTCTCCGCTTGCAATCCGTCTGACAATGAATTCGAGTTTACATTCAACCGCACATCCTTGCAGAACTTGGTTGAGGAGGGTGAAATAAACTCCGCCGATGCCGATACCATAACAGGCACAGGACTAAATGGTTTCAGAATGCCGGAGCCATATCCAAAAGCACCGTTCGGAAGTTATTTCAATACCTTTATCGACATAAATGATTTCATTGACTGTTACAAGAAGTCGGCAAGGAAGTTGGGTGCAAGCCGCATGAAGGACATCAAACTGGAGATAACCCCCGAGTATGTAAAGTTAAGGCTGGTATATTGACAAAATGTAAAAACGTAGTAAAAAGAACAACGTGCCGTCAGGAGTTACCCTCTTGGCGGTTTTTATTTTCTCCTTTCTTGAAAAATTACAAGCTGTTTTACGATAACAATGTCGTTTTATTGCGCAAAATGACAAAAAGGGGAATTCTGAAGCCCTCAAATTCTTACTTGTGTGTTAAAAAAGAATAATTATGAAAGAATTAAAACAATCAAATTCAAACAATCAAGAGAGTTTTGGTTTTAGAGTCCCTGTTACAGTAATACAGAGGATTAACTTTACAAAGTCAAACATGGCTTATGTGCCGGTTGAGAAAGTAATTGAAATCATGCGGAAGGGAGATTTCACCCTGCATGACAACCAGTACGGAGATTACACTTTAAGACAGGCAGTGGAGTACATCAGGAGTTTGAATACCCATGCCGAGCAGCAGCAATGGAAGGCGAGACTGTTACCTGCCGTAGCGTATAACGGTATGTTCTCAGAGGTTAACAACAAAGGACTTACCTGTTATTCGAATATTACGGCCATTGACTTTGACGATATCCACAGCTATGACGAGATGGAACATTTACGGAAAAGGCTGGTAATAACTCCCTGCGTATATTCCGTCTTCGTTACACCGAGCGGAAGGGGACTGAAGGCGTTGGTACTTCATGACAATACAAATCCTGCAATGCATGGAGACTTGTACAACCAGCTATTGCAAATGTTCAATGTGGCAAGCAAGGATGTAAGTTGTAGAGACCTGGCAAGAAGAAACTACCTTAGCTACGACCCGAACATATGGGTGAATCCTAATCCCGTGCCTTACCATTACGTACCTACAATAAAACCGATAATCCAAGTACAGCAAGTAAGGCAAGCACAACCTACAAACCATTATGCCAAACCAGGAAAGAAAATATCTGACAGGAGCATAATAAGCATAATGAACTCTGTCTGGAAAAGAAACCATCCCGAATATTGGCAGGAAGGACATAGGGCTTGCAGTATCTTCAAGTTGGCCTGTTGGTTCTGTAAATGGGGTGTTGACGAGGATTTGGCTTTGGAGTATTTCATTGGTGGCTGGGAAAGTGATACCATGACAGAAGATGAAATAACAAGTCATGTAACTAATGCCTATAAAACAGAGAAAGACAATTTCGGTACTGTTGATTTTACGTTTTACAAATAAAATGACAAAAAACATTGCAGAGGATGAAACTCAAAGTAAACCGAAGGCAGGTATGTTATGTAATGGTAAAAAACAATAGGATAACCAACTCATGCGGCGTTGGCCTACATCTGACGAAAGAGAAAAGAAGTGCAGGATTTTTTCCATAAATTAGGGGTGATACTTATATATGCAGGATATTTGGAGATAAAAGGTTGCATACTGTTAACCATGAAGCAGACTATGTGCAGCTTTTTTTAATGAAATACAGGTTGATACTTAAATACAATGAAATCCAATGGTAAAACAGTTGCATCCTGTTAACATTGAAATTGCCTATGTGCAGCTTTTTATAGATGGAATTTTAAGCCACAACATCTTATCTTTCTTCTTTCGTTTGTAGTAGGCTTGCGCCACATGAGCAAATGAATAATAAAAGTAACTTATAATGATTATAACTTAAGGATAAGTAAAAATGATAAAAACAAAAATTACTTTGAAGAATAATAAAAGAACAGGAGGAAAACAATGAGCGAAAATATGATACCAAGACAAATGCCCGAAGGTTGCAGGTACATGAGCGAAGACCAAACACTTCTTCCTTACTTGCAACAATTCAATAAGTTCATACTCAACAAGACCATTACAGGATGTGGAGGAACATCGTTATTCTTAACCTCAAACATCGACGTAGTAATAATATCCCCACGCTTGCAGGCACTGAAGGACAAGCACGAACAACATCCCGGCACTTTTCTCTTCCACTCTTCCTATACCAACAACGGGAAAAGGGCGGAAGATATAAAACGGTTGATGTCGGACTTGAACAATTACATAAGTTATTGCGGAAACACACCGTTCACCGAAAGGACATATGCAAAGATACTTGTAACATTGGATTCATGCGAAAAGGTGATTGATGTATTGAAAGGTTACGGCGTTATTGACAGTTTTCTTTTTGTGGTTGACGAGTTCCAGTGCCTTATGGGTGACGCAACTTTCAAGGGAACAACAGACATGAACTTCCTCATCCGGCTTGACAACGAGGCTAAAAATATCTGCTACCTCTCAGCGACACCCATACAAGACATGTTCCTTGACTTTGTTCGGGTCAGTCCGAAAAGCCGGTTGCAATCCTTGCTATAATCGTGTAAAAACATTAT
>ERZ772892.316-NODE-316-length-61074-cov-19.724610_pt1 | contig 61074 bp, 45 predicted proteins | sample MGYA00512126_ERZ772892 | MGnify/ENA primary metagenome ERZ772892 (study PRJEB29015, sample SAMEA2737697) | human gut metagenome | biome: human gut; feature: human-associated habitat; material: faeces | place: China | collected 2012 ... | reverse complement strand
ATATCTCCTTGACGGTATAGATGTCAACCCCGGAATTCAGCAACAGAGTTGCGCAGGTGTGTCTTGCACAATGAAATGTGATGTGTTTGTCGATACCGGAATCCGATACCCACTTTTTCAATACTTTGCGAATTGTCGATTCCTTCGGTAGATCGAAAACCGAATCTGTCTCTGTATTCTCTCTCTTGGAAGGAAGAACCGATATTGCGTTTTCGGACAAAGGAACGTAATTCTCAATTTTTGTTTTTTTCTGCCGAAAGTTGATATAGGTTTCATTATTGGTCGTCACCACCTCTTTCCATATTAGTTTTTGAACATCCGAAATTCGTAATCCGGTAAAACAGCAAAACAAAAATGACCTCTTGACCATCTCTTTCGGACATGGGGTTTGAATCAATCTCTTCAACTCTTCTTCCGTCAGGTGTTCCTTGTGGGGTAGAACCATTCGGGGAGGATCGACCGATTTGGTCGGATCGGATGTCACCAGTTCATCCTTGATTGCCTGATGGATGATTATTTTGAGACTGGTGTAGATGTTGTGTTGGGATGATGATTTCAATACCTCACCACTTGTCCTTGCAATTGCTGTCGACAGGTATTGTACGAATCCTTTAACATAACGGATGTCAATATCTTGCAGTGCAATCTTATCCCCATGATATTTTGTCAAATGGTAAACCAGAGTGTCGAAAGTTCCCTTGATTCCGATTCTTCCCTGTTTCAGTTTGTTTGCGGCAACCAGTTGTATATACTCTATCAGATTGACATCCGGTTTTTCCGTTGCAAATCCGTATTTGTTGTTGAACAGTTCGATCGTTCTCCGGGATTTGATTGCAATTGCCAGTCGGAGTGTTTGTTCGTTTTTGAGTCGGTCTGCTTTTGTCCGTTCCGGAATGAGATACAGACGCAAAAATTCGTACCGACGTTTTCCTTTGAAATAAATGTCGAGGTAGAGGGATTCTCCTGATTGGGTTGCTTTCCTGCGTAATCTTATGACTTCTTTTTCTTTCATATGCCATTATTTTAAAATTCATAGATTATATTCGAGGAAAAACAAAACGATTCGATTCTGCCGCAACTTTTTTCGATTTTTCGAGTAACAAGCAAGTAACAAGCAAGTAACAAAACAAGGGAACCATCGAGTAACAAACGAGTAACAGAATGCAACCAAAGAAGAGCAGACAAAGACCGTCTGTCAGCAGGTTGTCCGTTGATTCATAAAATATTGACATTGAATTGTTGCCGGTTTCTGCCCATGTATGTTTGTGGATGTGCTGCCGGGATTCTTTGGAAAATAAGTATAAATGCGTACCCGTGCCGAATAAAAAACGGCTAATTTTGATGGCTAAAAAGGTTTTTTTGTACTTTTGCGCGTCCGGAACGGAAACTAACATTAAATTATATACATTATGGTTGATATTTTTGCACGCCTTGAAAAAAATGCCGGCGGACCTATCGGTCAGTACATGTCGTACGCCCACGGATATTTCGCGTTCCCCAAACTGGAGGGCGAGATCGGTCCCCACATGGTTTTCCGGGGCAAAAAGATGCTCAACTGGAGTCTGAACAACTACCTCGGTCTGGCAAACCATCCTGAGGTGCGCAAGGCCGACGCCGAAGGCGCAGCCAAATTCGGTATGGCGGCCCCGATGGGCGCCCGTATGATGAGCGGTCAGACCGTTTATCACGAACAGCTCGAACGCGAGCTGGCCGAGTTCGTCGGCAAGGAGGACGCTTTCCTGCTCAACTTCGGTTATCAGGGCATGATCTCGATTATCGACTGCCTGCTGACGCCGCGCGACGTGGTTGTCTACGACGCCGAGGCGCATGCCTGCATTATCGACGGTCTGCGTCTGCACAAGGGCAAGCGTTTCGTGTACGGACACAACGACATGGATTCGCTGCGTCTCCAACTGCAGCATGCCACGGACCTCGCCGAGGAGCAGAAGGGCGGCGTGCTCGTGATTACCGAAGGTGTCTTCGGCATGAAGGGCGATCTGGGCAAACTCGACGAGATCGTGGCGCTGAAGAAGGATTTCCAGTTCCGTCTGCTGGTGGACGACGCGCACGGCTTCGGTACGATGGGCGAGGGCGGCCGCGGTACGGCTTCGCATTTCGGCGTGACCGACGGCGTGGACGTGCTGTTCAACACTTTCGCCAAGTCGATGGCCGGTATCGGCGCATTCGTCTGCGGTCCCCGCTGGCTGGTGAACCTGCTGCGTTACAACATGCGTTCGCAGCTCTACGCCAAGTCGCTCCCGATGCCGATGGTCATGGGCGCGCTGAAGCGTCTGGAGCTGATCCGCAACCATCCCGAATATCAGCAGAAGCTGTGGGAGATCGTCCGCGCGCTCCAGAACGGCCTGAAGGAAAACGGATTCGAGATCGGCGTGACCAACTCGCCCGTAACCCCCGTCTTTATGAAGGGCGGTATCCCCGAAGCGACGAACCTGATCGTCGATCTGCGCGAGAACCACGGTATTTTCTGCTCGATCGTGATCTATCCGGTGATCCCGAAGGGCGAGATCATCCTGCGTGTGATCCCCACCGCAGCCCATACGCTCGACGACGTGAACTATACGATCGCGGCGTTCAAGTCGGTGCGCGACAAGCTCGAAGGCGGCATTTATGCCCAGATGCCGATTCCGGTTCGCGCCGACGAAGGCTTCAAGGTCCGCTAATCGGGATTCGCTCTGAGGGCGATCCGTATATAGATAAGGCTGCCATTTCCGGCAGCCTTATTTTTGTTGCCGTTCGCTGCGGGGCGTTGGCGCCGGGCATGCCTGCGCGATCGCATCTGCACCGGCGTTTCTTTTTTTTGCGTTTCGGGCGGCGCAAGAGTAATTTTGCGACAAAATTCGCCGGAAAATTTTGCAGAATAAATTTTTCGGTTTATATTTGCAGTCCCGAAACGCAGGTTTCGAAGCCCGGAGCCGAGGTGCGGATGCAGTTGTCCCGCCCGTCCGAAAACGATAATTGCGGAAATAGCTCAGTTGGTAGAGCGCAACCTTGCCAAGGTTGAGGTCGCGGGTCCGAGTCCCGTTTTCCGCTCTCGGTAAGTGGTTGATAATATACTGATTATCAGCCACTTTTCTTTTTTTTTCGGAAAATACGGAAGACGGGTGAGGTGTTCGCCGCGGCAAACTGAACGACGGATAAAACAAACCGGGCATTGGAGTTATAAACTGCTCCGATGCCCGGTTATTTATTCTTTCGAAGGTATTCGTTCGACAATTTTTCCTGTTTTAGGGGGATAATCAAAAGAATCTATATCGAAAAACTCACGAATTGTAATGTTATACAATTCGCAGATTTTTCTAATTGACATGATATTGGGGATCTTGCGCCCTGCTTCATATCTATAAATATCTGAGTGGGATTGGTCTATAGCCGTTTCTTGGGGTACATTACATGTTTCACGCAGTTCTTTTATGCGTTCAACCAATCTTTTGGCCAATTCAGGGTCTTTGTAACGGCTCTTTTTCTCCATGAACGCAAAAAAATTAGTAATTTTCTCTTTTTATCACGGCTTATTAGCAGGGGAATCCCATTTTTTTATTATATTTGTAGACCAAACTTTCATGTATGCAGAAATTATGGTAACTTTGTATCAATATAGCTCGGCATAGCCGACGGACATAACAATAACATATAGAGAGCAGCAACTCTTTATACCGCTCAGAAAATTTAGGCATTTTCACAAGTCAGGTATAGATGTTGCCAGTCCTTGTTATGTCCTGCCTTCGGGCAGGACTTGCAAGGGCGCGGTACACATTTCCTGACTTTAGGCCGCCTAAAGCCTTCTGAGAGGATTTGTTATCGCGTCCCTTGCTTTTTTTATGCCCTTGCGGGACGCGGATTCACACCAACGAAAACCGAAGAAAATGTCCCGTCGCATCCGATTCCGGAATTACCCGAAAGCCCAAAATCCCCATTATATTTTACTGCTCTGGCACAATACGGGCCGGACGTTCCTGCCGTTCGATTTCGCGCGGCAGGACGTCCGTTTTTGGGCCGGGGAGCGGGGGAACGCCCTCACGCCGCACGATCCGGCGCGGCGGGCGTCATAAGGCTCTCTGAGCGACACGTACAATCCCGCATTCCGGATGCAGCCGGCAGGCATTGCGCCGGAAGCGGTCCCTGAAATCTGGCAGCCGGGGCGGTCTCCGCATTGAATTCTTCATTGAGTGAAGTTGCGTCACTTGTTCGGTCGGAGCCGCCCCTTTTTTCAAACCGGTGTTCCGGCCGTAAAACGGCACGTGCATTGATGAACAACGCAAAAATTCCACGATGAACCAGCACGATCCCGATTCCGAACAAGCCCTGCGGGCCATCGACCGTTTTTACGCGACGCAGGTTAGTATCTGCATCGCGGCATTGGGCAGGATGCGGTCCGCGGAGCTGGCCGACAAAAACATCATCCTGCGGGCCATTATGTGCGACATGCCCGACTGCGGCATCTGCGCCGACCCCACGGCCGAAGATTACGGCGTCGATTTTTGGGCCGACCGGGCGGAGTATGTGAACGGCACGTCGTTCAATCTCTACGTTACGCAGGCCGAGGAAAAGGTGCTGTGGAACATCGGGGAGAAAGGCCGGAAACCGGGGCGTCTGGCGGCTCCGCAGCAGCGGATCACGATGCGGACCGACGGGATAAGCAGGCCCCCGTATATCCCGCTTATCTACCTGACGGTATTAAGTTCCAAACTGATGGCGATGGCTATGTCGGACGTGCTGCCGAACGTGGATTTGTCCACCTATTACGACGAGCGGGTGATGGCGTCCTTGGGGGGAGCGCATAGCAGGGGTATTGGACAGGATGACTGAAATGCAGGACGGGGAGGAGGAGGCCGGGAGGCCGGTAAGCTGAAACGCTGCGGACCGAAAAAACGGGACGGACCCGAAAGCCCGTCCCGCCGCTGAAAAAGTTGGCGTCACCCCTGTTCTACAGGTCCTTTTTTCCACTCCTCCGGTTTTTCCCGCCGGACGGGGTGTTTCATCCGCTCAAGTTCGCGCTCCAGCAGTTTGTCCACCAGCTTGAGTTGGGCTTGCCGGGCCTCGAACGGCGTGGGCGGAATGTCCGAAACGTCCATCTTCAGATAATCCAGATAACTCTGATAAGAAATGCCGAAGATGTAACGTCCGAGCCGTTTCCAAACCCGTTTGTGGCATTTCGCCTTGTATTCGGGTTCATAATACATTTGGTCAAATTCCTGAACCGCCTTGACTCTCAGGCGCATATATGAATTATTGTAACTTATAAAATAAAAAATTTTAGTTTTTGAGCGATATTGCTCACTAAAATTTACGCAATTAATTGCGGTTCAGGTTAAAAGAGAAGTCCCTCAATTCCTCTCGCGTGGAGAGCCTGCAAAATTGGTATTCGGCTGGCAGGAAGGTCCAATAATTATACTTTCTCAGATCCGCCGAGGAGGTTTCCAGACAGATGCGGTTCTCGGCGTCCCGATTGCCGACGATTCCCCATAGCGACGTTCGGCTGTCGCAGCCGGGATCTGTCGTATGGAACAAATAGACGTCGCCGATGCGGAATTTGCAGGTTTTTATGGTCATATCAGGTTCGTTAGGGTTTTATGGCGGCAAAGGTGAAAATCCTGAAGCAAACCTCCAACTTGCGTGGTAACCGTTACGACATTAATCTGTTGGGGAGGGGCAAATGAAAACTCCGGATGTGCATTCGCATCCGGAGTTTCCTCTGTTTTTCGGTTCTTCGTTTCCGCTTCCCGTCATTCGGCTTTCAGCTCGACGACGACGCTGCGGGCGCGGTCCGTCGAGAAGAGTTTCAAACCTGCCTTCATCAGGTAATCGCCGCTTACGACGCGGTCGTTGTGCTCGATACGCGGATTCTGCCCCGGCATGAGGTTTATTTCGCGGATGCGGTAGCGCAGATCGGGGGCCAGTCCGGTCAGCCGTACGGAGGGCAGCTGCTCCCCGTAGCGCGGATTGAGGTCGTAGGCGAAGACTACGGAGCCGGTCCGGCGGTCGGTGCCTGAAAACAACAGCGGCATCACCGGGGCCGAGACGGCGACGATAAGCGCGAAGACGCCCACCGTCCACCCCGCCTGCGGAACCGTCACCCCGAAAGTTTCGGCGATCTGCGGGATAATCCCGACGACGCCCATTTCGGTGTTGATGATGCCGAAGACGCCGAAGGTCAGGATTGCAACCAGTCTTCCCGGACTGTATGCGAGCCGTTTTTTCATGGTCGTTCCGTCTTATTTCAGGCTGTTTCCGAAGAACTCTTCCAGCTTGTCGAACGGGATCAGCCCCGTGCGGTCGTAGAGATCGACGTGCCCCGCGCCCGGTACGACATACAGCTCTTTCGGCTCGGCGGCCCGTCTGAAGGCGTCCTCGCTGAATTCGCGCGAATGGGCGTTTTCCCCGACGATGAAGAGCAGCGGACGCGGCGAGATGGTCTCGATGTCGTTGAAGGGGTAGAAGTTCATGAACTTCACGTTGCTTGCGAGCGTGGGGTGCGTGGTCGTCCGGTGCGTCGCCCCTTCGGGCGTGAACTCTCCGCGCGGCGTGCGGTAGAAGGCGTAGAATTCCCGCTCGACCGGGGTGGAGTTTTCCGTCAGCTCGTCTGCCGTGCCGCCGGTGTATGCGGTTTCTCCGCCCGTAAACTCCGCGTAGCGCTGTTCCGCCGCTTCGGCCAGTATCCGCTTCCGCTGCTCAAGTGTCAGGGCGTTTTTCAGTCCGCTGCGGCTGGCTGCGCCCATGTCGTACATGCTCACCGTGGCGACGGCTTTCAGCCGGGGATCGATCTTCGCCGCGCTTACGGCGAAACTTCCGCTGCCGCAGATTCCGATTGCGCCGATGCCGCTGCGCTCGACGAACTCCCGCGTTCCGAGGAAATCCGCCGCCGCGCTGAAATCCTCGGCGTATATCTCCGGGGAGACCGTGTTGCGCGGCTCTCCCTCGCTGTCGCCCCAGAATGACAGGTCGATGGCGAGCGTGACGAATCCGCGTTCGGCCATTTTGATCGCATAGAGGTTCGCAGCCTGCTCCTTGACGGCTCCCATCGGGTGGCCGACGATGATTGCGGGACGTTTTTCGCCCGGTTTCATCTCCTTGGGCCGGAAGAGGTTGGCGCCGACCTTCATTTTGTACTGGTTCGGGAAGGATACCTTCTCTGCGGTTACCGCATCGCTTCGGTAGAAATTGTCCGCATCCGTTTGTGCGGAGGAGATGTTGTGCATCATAATAAGTGTTGTCGTTAAAATTAGAATCCGTTTCATATTTTTTTTATCGGTGATTTCCACGTTGCAAAATTACTTGCCGAAACGCTTCGGACCGGTATCCGGATTACGGATGAAATTACCCGGATTACGGTTTTTGGAGCTGAAACGAATCTGCTGTCTGACAGCCGGCTACCCCGATTACGGATAAAGTTACCCCGATTACTGTTTCGCGCCGACGCCCGCACCGCGTACGGGAAAAAGCGCTATCTTTGCGTATGGAAAAACCGAGCTGTATGGACGAAATTCTGAAGATCGATACGATCGACCGCTACAACAAACTCTTCGGATTCGAGACCCGCCACCCGCTGGTGGGCGTGGTCCGGTTCGACACGGCCGAAAGTCAGGGAAACTACCGGATGACGATGGGATTCTATTCGGTTTTCCTCAAGGAGACGCGGGGCTGCCGAATCAACTACGGGAAGACGGGGTATGATTTCGACGACCAGACCGTGGTCAGCATCGCTCCGGGACAGACCGTCGGCTATACCGATATCGAAGGTATTCCCACGAAGTCCGTCGGACTGCTGTTTCATCCCGATTTCATCCGCGGCACGTCGCTCGGACGGAAAATCAGGAAATACACCTTCTTCTCTTACGAAGCCAACGAAGCACTGCACCTGTCGGAAGAGGAGCGGACGATCGTGCTCGACTGCCTGAAAAAGATCGAAATGGAGCTGCGGCACGCCATCGACAAGCATTCGAAGGGGCTTATCGCCACCAATATCGAGCTGCTGCTGGACTATTGCATGCGTTTTTACGAACGCCAGTTCGTGACGCGCGAAGACCTGAACCTCGATGCGCTGGCCCGTTTCGAACGACTGCTGGACGATTACCTCTCGGAGGGCGTCGCCGCGAGGGAGGGACTGCCGTCGGTGCGCTATTTCGCCGACAAGATATGCCTTTCGCCCAACTATTTCGGCGATCTGGTCAAAAAGGAGACCGGAAAATCGGCGCAGGAGTATATCCAGCTGAAGATGATCGACGCGGCGAAAGAGAGCCTGCTCGACCCGGACAAGACGATCGGGCAGGTGGCCGGCGAACTGGGATTCCAGTATCCGCAGCATTTCGTCCGGTTCTTCAGACGGCATGCCGGCTGCACGCCGAATCAGTACCGGACGCGGGGATAAGGGGCGGCATGCCCGACCGGCGGCTACCTGCCGATCCGGTAGGCCGAAGGCGTCATGCCCGTATGGCTCTTGAAGTATTTGCCGAAGAACGACTGGTTGGAGAAATTCAGGTAATAGGCGATCTCCTGAATGCTCATCGTGGAGTATTTCAGCAGGTTCTTGGCTTCGAGCACGACGTAGTCGTCGATCCACTCGACGGCCGTCCGGCCGCTGGTCTTGCGGATGAGCGTCGTCAGGTATTTGGGCGTCAGGTTCAGCTGTCCGGCGTAGAAGCCCACCGATCGCTCCTGCGTGTAGTGTTTGCCCAGAATATTCATGAACTGGCTGAAATACTCGTCGTTGCGGCTGCGCGCCGAGACCTGCCGCTCTCCGTTCGTTTCGATGTGACGTCCGATGACGCGGCACACCTTGTAGGCCAGCGTCCGGATGATCGAACGTATGACCTCGGCGGAATAGACGTCCGCCGGCATCTCCGTACCCTCGGCGCCGAGTTCCTCGAACGACCGGGTGATTCCCGTCCACTCCTTTTCGTCGAGTTTGAGACAGGGCTGCTTCTCCACGTGCAGGAACAGCTGCGAGAGCAGCCTGATGTCTATGTTGATGCGCCTGATGAACTCCTCTTCGCAGATCACGGCGTGCAGCGCGATCTCCTCGGTCGATTCGGCTTGGATGATCGACCCCGGCAGGTGTACGAAGATCGAATTCTCCGTGAGCGTATGCCGCGTCAGGTTCGAGGTGAAGGTTCCCGAACCTTTGGAACAGAGCAGGATGACGAAGGCGTCGATGCGCGTCGGATAGCGGAACAGGTCGATGTCGATTTCGTCCTGCACGTTGACGCGCGACGCGATCAGACAGCCGTCGTAGCAGATGTCTCCGGGACGGCGGCCGCAGACGTCGATCAGCGTGGCGAGCGAAAAGCTCTGGATATCCTTTTCGTTCATTTTGTCGTGGATTTTTCGTACAAATATAACAATTTGCCGGTCGATATTCGCCGAAAGGTTCAAAATCGAACGAATCGACGAGTTTAGCCGACACGGCGGCCTTTTCTGCCGCTCCGCAAAAAGGGAACTTTGCATCGAAAAACTGTAAACCAATGAAACGAACGATTTTCTGGGCCTTGCTGCTCATTGCGGCGGGCTGTTCTTCTCCGAAAAACACCCGGACGGCCGATCCGCTGCGGGTGACGACGATCGTCGCCGCGCCGTCGGCCGGCTTCGGCGCGGCCGTGTACGTAGGTTCGGTCGAGGAGGAGGCTTCGGCATCCCTGAGTTTTCCCGTCGCCGGGACTGTCGCCCGCACGCTGGCCGACGAAGGACAGCGCGTGCGGAAAGGGCAGCTGCTGGCCGAACTCGATTCTACTTCGGCCCGGCAGACCTTCGACGCCGCGCGGGCGTCGCTGGAGCAGGCCGAAGACGCCTGCGGGCGTCTCCGCCAGCTGTACGAGGCCCAAAGTCTGCCCGAAATCAAATGGGTCGAAGCGCAGACCCGGCTCCGTCAGGCCGAGTCGCTTTTCGAAATCGCCAAGAAGAACCTGAGCGATTGCGCGCTGTACGCTCCGTTCGACGGTGTGGTCGGCGAGCGGCGGGCTTCGGCCGGCGAGACGGTGCTGCCGGGCGTTCCGGTGATGAACCTGCTGCAAATCGGAACCGTCAAGGTGCGCTTCTCCGTCCCCGAACAGGAGATCGCCGCGATCGGCGCCGACAGCCGCATGCGGATAACCGTTCCGGCGCTCGGCGACCGCACGTTTCAGGCCGGAAAGATCGAAAAGGGTGCCGTGGCCAATCCTGCGGCGCACACCTACGACGTGCGGGCCGCGCTGGCCAACGCCGGGGGCGAGCTGCTGCCGGGCATGGTCTGCCGCGTGGAGGTTTCGCCTGCGGGTGCCGCCGAGCAGATCGCGCTTCCGGTGCGCGCCGTACAGCAGGCGGGCGACGGAAGCCGTTTCGTATGGACCGTGCGCGGCGACTCGGCCGTGCGTACGGCCGTGACGACGGGCCGTCTGGTGAACAACGCTGTCGTGCTGGAGGACGGCGTCCGGAGCGGCGACCGGATCGTGGTGGACGGCATGCAGAAGATCGGCGAAGGCAGTAAAGTCGTGTGGTGATGGGACGCTCTGCCAATATCATATCGTGGTCGATGCGCAACTTCCGCATCACCTTCCTGCTCGTGGGCTGCCTGTTCGTTTTCGGCATCTACGGACTGGTTCACATTCCCAAGCAGGAGTTTCCCGAATATACGATCCGTCAGGGCGTTGTGGTGGGCGTTTATCCGGGCGCCACGAGCGAAGAGGTCGAAGAACAGCTGGCCAAGCCGCTCGAACAGTTCCTGATGACCTACAAGGAGGTGAAGCGTTCGAAGACCACCTCCACCTCGCAGAACGGCATGTGTTACGTGATGGTCGAGCTGAACGACGACGTGAACGACAAGGACGAAGTGTGGTCGAAGATCAAGCACGGCCTTGCGGCGTTCAAGATGCAGCTTCCCGCGGGCGTCGCGGCGCTCGTGACGAACGACGACTTCGGCGACACCTCGGCCCTGCTGATCACCCTCGAATCGGACACGCGGTCGTACCGCGAACTGAAAGGGTACATGGACGACCTGAGCGACCGTCTGCGCCGCATCGAGTCGGTCTCGAACCTGCGGCCTTACGGCGTTCAGCAGGAGCAGATCTCGGTATATGCCGATCACGACCGGCTGGCGGCCTACGGCATCGGCGAGAAGGTGCTCTCCGCGGCGCTGGCTTCGCAGGGGCTGACCCCGGCGGGCGGCTCGGTGAGCAACGGCGAAACCGAAACGCCGATCCATATCGCGCCGTCGCTGGCCGGGGAGCGCGAGGTCGCGGAGCAGATCGTCTGGAGCGACCCCGAAGGCCACGTCCTGCGTGTGAAGGACGTTGCGCGCGTCGTGCGCGAATACGACGATCCGGACAGCTATATCCGCAACAACGGCCACCGCTGCGTGCTCCTCTCGATGGAGATGCGCGGGGGATACAATATCGTGGAGTACGGCCGCGAAGTGGACGAGGTGCTGCACGCTTTCATGGAGGAGCTTCCGTCCGACGTCGCGGTGCAGCGCATCGCCGATCAGGCCAAGGTCGTCGGCGACTCCGTGCACTCGTTCCTGCGCGACCTGTTCGTGGCCATGGCCATCATCATTCTGGTCATGATGCTGCTCTTCCCGCTGCGGTCGGCCGTCGTGGCGGCCGTCACGATTCCGCTCTCCACCTTCATCTCGGTGGGCGTCATGTATTTGTGCGGCATTCCGCTCAATACGGTGACCCTTGCGGCACTGGTCGTCGTGCTGGGTATGATCGTCGATAATTCGATCGTGGTGATCGACGGCTACCTCGACTACATCGGGCGCGGCCACTCGCGCTGGTATGCGGCCGTCGAGAGCGCAAGGGAGTTTTTCCCGTCGCTGCTGCTGGCGACGATCTGCATCTGCATGATTTTCTACCCGATTCTGTTCACCATGACGGGCATGATGCGCGACTTCCTGACCTATTTCCCGTGGACGATCACCATCAACCTGATGGTTTCGCTGCTGCTGGCCGTGCTGGTGATTCCGTTCCTCGAAATCGTGATCATTCCGGCGGTTCAGCCCCGCAAGGAGGGGCGTAAGAGCGTTACCGACCGTGTCCACGACGTTTACCGGCGGGTGCTGGCGTGGACCTTCCGTCACGGGTGGCTGACGATTTCGCTGGGCCTTGCCTCGGTGGCCGTTTCGCTGGTGCTGGCCACGCAGCTGAAACTCCGCATGGTGCCCTTCGCCGACCGCGACCAGTTCGCCGTGGAGATCTACCTGCGGCCCGACACCCCGCTGGAACGGACCGGAGCCGTCGCCGATTCGGTTTACCGGATGCTGCGGGCCGACGGGCGGGTGAAGTCCGTCACTTCGTTCGTGGGTTGTTCGTCGCCGCGTTTCCAGATGAGCTACGCTCCGCAGATCGCGGGTAAGAACTATGCCCAGTTCATCGTCAATACCACCTCGATCGACGATACCGAGGATATCCTCGACCGATATGCCGACGCATGGGCCGACCGTTTCCCCGAAGCCTACGTCAAATTCAAACAGCTCGACTACCAGAACGTGCCGTCGCTCGAATTCCGCTTCTACGGCAGCGACATCGACTCGCTGCGCGCCGCGGGCGACCGGCTGATGGACCGTATGCGGCGGATGCCCGAACTGATGTGGGTGCACTCCGATTATGAGGATCCCCGTGCGGTCGTCGATGTGCGGCTCGACCCCGTCACTGCGCCGCAGCTGGGTGTCACCCGGACGCTGGCGGCCGTCAATCTGGCCCTCGCCGCCGGAGACGTGCCCGTAGGGGCCGTCTGGGAGGGCGATTACAAACTGCCCGTCGTTCTCAAAAACGACGTGCGCCGGGGCGAACGCTCGCTCTCCGACGTCGGGGACACCTATGTCTCTTCGCCCGTGCCCGGCGTCAGCGTACCCCTGCGGCAGATCGCCGACGTCGGGCCGGCGTGGAGCGAGAGCAAAATCGTGCACCGCAACGGCATGCGCTGCCTGACGGTCACCGCCGACCTCAAACGCGGCGCCAACGCCATGCGTGTCAATTCGCGCATAAGCGAGCTGATCGACAAGGAGCTGACGCTTCCGGCCGGCATTGCGACCGAGCTGGGCGGAGCCTACGAATTCGACTGGGAGACGATTCCCCCGATCGCGTCGGGACTGACCATTTCGCTGGTCATCATCTTCTTCTTCATTCTGGTCAACTTCCGCAAGTTCGGCATTACGCTGGTGGTCATGGCTTCGATGTCGCTCTGTCTGTTCGGGGCGGTGGTGGGGCTGCGGATCGCCGACTTCACCATCGGACTGACCTCGGTGCTGGGCTTCATCACCCTGCTGGGCATGATCGTCCGCAACGTGATTCTGATGTACCAGCATGCCGAAGACAAACGCAAGGTATGCCATTGGTCGGGGCGTCTGGCGGCCTACGACGCCGGCAAGCGGCGTATGGTGCCGATCTTCCTCACCACCGCCACCACCGCCGTGGGCGTCGTGCCGATGATGCTGGGCGGAAGTACCTTCTGGGCGCCCGTGGGCATTACGATCTTTGCCGGAGGCATCGGTTCGCTGATCCTCGTCGTTACGATACTTCCGGTGCTCTATTCCAAAATCTACAAGTGATGAAAAAAGCCGTAGTATTTCTGTTCTTATGCGTTGCGGCGGCTCCTGCCGCGGCTCAGACGCTTTCGCTCGAAGAGTGCCGCGCCGCCGCCGTCGAACACAACCGCACGCTCCGCAACAGCAGGCTGGACCTTGACGCCGCGTCGCAGACGCACCGCGAAGCGTTCACCAATTACTTTCCGCAGATTTCCGCATCGGGCGGCCTCTTTCAGGCGCAGCACGGACTGGTGCAGGCCGATTTCGCCGTTCCGCAGATGGGGACGCTGCCTGTTTCGATGGTCAAGCGCGGCATCATCGGCTCCGTCACGGCCGTTCAGCCCCTGTTCGCCGGACTGAAGATCGTCACCGGCAACAAGCTCGCCCGGCTGGGCGAGGAGGTCGGACGGTTGCAGCTGCAGCAGACCGAAGCCGAGGTGCGCGAGCGGACCGATGCCTGTTTCTGGCAGGTCGTGTCGCTCCGTGACAACCTTTCGACCCTCGATGCCGTGGAGCGGCAGCTGGCCGAGATACGCCGTCAGGTCGAACTCTCGGTGAAGGCCGGGCTGGTGACCAACAACGACCTGCTGCGCGTGGAGCTGCGGCAGCAGGAGATCGCGTCGAACCGCCTGAAAGTCGAAAACGGACTGAAGGTGTCGAAAATGCTGCTGGCCCAGCATATCGGCGTCGATTGGCGCGGATTCGACGTGGCGAATGCCGCGTTCGGCGAACCGGAGGCTCCCGCCGCCTACTATGTTCCGGTCGAGGAGGCGCTCGACCGCAGGGCCGAATACCTGCTTGCGGAGAAGAACGTCGAAGCCCGGAAGTATGAGAAACGCATGGAGCGCGGCAAACGTCTGCCGACGGTAGGCATAGGCGCGGGGTATCTCTACTACAATGTGACGGACAAGAGCGTGGACGACGGAATGGTCTTCGCGCAGGTTTCGGTGCCTGTTTCGGAGTGGTGGGGCGGGGCCCATGCGCTGAAAAAGGCCCGCATCAGGGAACAGCAGGCCGAAAACGACCGCCTGCAGGTGCGGGAGATGCTCGCCGTGGAGATCGAGCGGACGTGGAGCGAGGTGCAGGAGTCCTATGCGCAGATCCTGCTCATGCGGCGTTCGGTGGAGTCCTCGGCCGAAAACCTGCGTCAGAACCGGAACTTTTACAAGGCGGGAACCGCGCCGCTCACCGACCTGCTCGACGCCGAGACGCTTTACACGCAGAGCCGCAACGACCTCACTTCGGCCTGCGCCTCCTACCGCACGGCGCTTGCCAAGTATATGCGCGTGACGGGACGGTAATCTGCATTCCGGCGGCCGGTTTCCGGCTTCCGTGACGCCCGGTATACGGGGTTGTGCGGCCTTGCGCCGCACGACCCTTTTTTCGTGGCGTACGGAGCGCAATCCGGATGCGGAAAGGCGGCGACGACCGGCGCGGGGAGCTTTCCGGCTGTTGCGGTTCCATGAATAAATCGCTAAAAACCCGTACGGCGGACGAATTAGGAAGAGTTGGGTAAATGCTTTGCCCTGAGTATTTTATCGGTCGTGTTTCGCGGGCGGTTTTTGCGGCAGCGGTTTCTCCGCGGCCGGGAGAGGGCTTGCTTTTAAATATAATTTTCTATTTTTGCGATCGTGGAAATATATCCCGACCGCTGTCTCGCATCCGGAAAATCCGAATAAAATCGATGAATATTTCAGGGGATAAGAATCTTTCCGCGAAAATCAAAAACAGGCGATGAGCGATTTAGACAAACAATTGATGAATGCAGACTCTTTCGACGAGCTGTATCTGGCGTATTATCCGGCCATGCTGTCGTATGCCCGGATGTTTCTCCGGGATCAGTGGGCCGAAGACGTGGTGCAGGACGTGTTTTTCAATATCTGGAAAAACCGCCACCGGATTTCCACGGACGATCCGCTGTACAAGTACCTGCTGAAGGCTGTCTACAACCGGGCGATCAACTACATCTGGAAGCACAAGCGCGACACGGAGTACCGCTCGTGGTACGGTTCGCAGATCGACCGGATGGTGTTCGATTATTACGATCCGGACAAGAATCCGATCCTTGCCAAAATCTATGACAACGACATGCGGCAGCAGCTGCGGCAGGCGGTGGACGAGCTGCCCGACAAGCGGCGGGAGATTTTCCGCATGCGCTTTTTCGAGAACATGTCGAACAAGGAGATCGGCGAGCGGCTGGGGCTGACGGTCAGCACGGTCGAGAATCATATGTATCTGGCGCTGAAGAATCTGCGCGACAAACTGCTCTGACTTCCGGTCGGGCGTAAGCCGGATCGGGTCTTTTTCTGCAAAATTTTTTCGCATTCGGATTAGGGGGTGGGTTGCCCAGCTTTGTATTATTGGTAGAGAGCAAGATGCTGACTGCCGTTATACGGAGCGACCAAGGCCGGAGCGCATGTATAACCGAAGTCTAATCTTAAACCAATATTATTTTGAAAAACGAACTTATTTATAAGTATTTGGAGGGAAACGCGACTCCGGCCGAAGAACAGGACGTTCTGAGCTGGATTTCCGAGTCCGAAGCCAACAAAGCCGAGTTTTGCGAAATCCGGGCTTTGTGGAGCGTGCGCGACCGGAATTCCGTCGAGAACGATCCGCAGCGGATCCTCAAATCGCTCAAGGCGCTGCACGCCCGCATCGACGCGGATGCGTCGCCGCACCGCTCCAAGCGTGCGCGGATCATACGCTGGGCGGGTTGGAGCGCCGCCGCCATGCTGGGCGTGGCGCTCGTCGTGGGCGGCTACCTCGTCGGCCACGACATGCACAAGGCGGCCATGGAATCGTACTATACGTTCACCAATACCGGCCGCAAACCCGAATCCCTCCGGCTGCTGGACGGAACGCAGGTCTGGCTGGCGCAGGGATCGACCCTGAGCTACGGCAAGACGTTCAGTCCGCACGACCGCACGGTGAAACTCGACGGAGAGGCCTTTTTCGACGTGGCTTCCGACAGGGATCATCCGTTTTTCGTGAAGACCAATACGGTGGTGGTCAAGGTCGTCGGCACTTCGTTCAACGTCAAGATGTATAAGGATACGGACGATACGGAGGTCGTGCTCGAACGCGGCGTGGTCAAACTCCAGTTCGGCGACAACGACAATATGATTACCATGCAGCCGGGACAGAAGATCTACTATTCGTCCGCTTCGCACGACATCTCCATCTCCGAGGTCAACGTGGAGTATCTGATGCTGCTCAAGTACGGCATGATCTCGATGTCCGATGTCCGTGTGGCCGAGATCATCCGCAAGGTGGAGGAGATCTACAGCGTCGATATAGAGACCGTCGCGCCTCTCGACGACGACCGGCTGTATAACTTCAACTTCCTGAAGTCCAATACGCTCGATGACGTGCTGGACATCATCGAGAAGATGTCGGGCGTGAAATGCCGTCCCGCTCCGGCGGCCGGCGCGGAATAGAAACAAGAAACGACTTAAACCGAATAGCTGAATAGAAACCTAAATTTTCAACTGCCTATGAACTAAACCCTGATTCCATTCATCCGAATCATGTTGGCACATCCGGGCCCGGTGCTGCTGCTTTCCTCGATCAGTTTAAAACTTTACAGTCCTAATCATGAAGAAAAATTTATCTGTTTTTCGGACGGGATGCTGTATGTTGATGCTGTTGCTGTGCAACGTCTTTACGTTGTCGGCGGCTGAAGAGCTGTATGCACAACACTACAATGTCACCCTGTCCCTGCGAAATGCAACCGTCAAGGAAGCGGTCGATGCGGTGACCCGGCAAACCGGAATTGCATTTTCGTACGAATCGTCGGTCGGCGTCATGCCGCTCGGCAATGTGGAAATCCGTGTGGACGGCGGCGCTGTCGATGCCGTTCTCGGTCCGCTGTTCGCCGACAAAGGCATCGCGTGGCAGGTCGTCGACGGCGTCGTGATCCTGACCCGGCAAAACTCCCCCCCCCAATCGGATTCCGGTCGTAGGCTGACCGTCAGGGGCCGGATAACCGCCGGCGCCGGCGAGTCGATCGTCGGTGCGACGGTCATGGTCAAAGGCACCCAGACGGGCGTTTCGTCCGACGTGGAGGGCAATTACGAAATCGTCGTTCCCGGTCCGGGTTCGGTGCTGGTATTCAATTATCTGGGCTATCAGCCTCAGGAGATCGCGGTCGGCAACCGGACGCAGATCGACGTGCGGCTCGCCGAGGACAACAACGTGCTGGACGACGTGGTGGTCATCGGTTACGGCACCCAGTCGCGCCGCACGCTGACCAGCGCCGTCTCGAAGGTGAGCGGCGCCGATCTGGAAGGTGTTCCGGTCAATTCGATCGGCGATGCGCTGAAGGGCAAGGTTCCGGGCGTACGCGTCTCGACGGCCAACAACCAGCCGGGCAGCGATCCGGTGTTCCTGATCCGCGGCGGTTCGTCAATCAACCAGTCCAATGCGCCGATCATCATCGTGGACGGCGTTCGCCGCGAGATGACCGGACTCAATACGAACGACATCGAGTCGATCGAGATCCTGAAGGACGCCGCTTCGGCGGGTATTTACGGAGCCAGCGCGTCGAACGGCGTGATTCTGGTGACCACCAAGAAGGGTAACCGCGCCAAGGGGCCCCAGATTACGTTCGAGGCGCAGGCCGCATGGACCTCGCCCGCGACGAAATTCGACCTGATGGACGCCCGCGACTATGTCGTCACCATGCGCCGCGCGCTGAACGACTGCCCCGGATATACCTACGGACAGCAGGTGCTGACGGGCGCCAACTCGGCCGGTATCGGCAACGGCGATTCGTCGATCTGGACGACCCGCTACCTGCAGGAGGGCGAAAGCGTGCCCCGCGGCTGGAGTTCGGTGGTCGATCCGGTCGATCCGTCGAAGATCATCGTTTTTCAGGATAACGACCAGCAGAGCCAGTGGTTCGACGACTCCTACTGGATGCAGTACTACCTCGGCGTGAACGGCGGCAGCGACAAGGTGACCTACGCCGCTTCGGCCAGCTACATGAAAGACGGCGGCATCGGCATCAACACCGATTTCTCCCGCTTTACGTTCCACGGCAACACCTCCTTCAAGATCACCAAGAGCCTTACGGCCGGTACGACCTTCGACTACTCGGAGACCAGCGGCAACGAGATCCCTTCGAGCGGCATCGGCAACTACTGGACGATTCTGGGCCGCGGCATGTTCATGCCCGCCACCCACCGCGACTACCTCGAAGACGGCCAGCCCGGTCAGGGCACCAACAGTACGACCATCTCGGCGGCATGGTTCGACCGCTACTATACCAACAACTATGTGACCCGCCGCTCCACGGCCAACTTCAACCTCAAGTGGGACATTGTCGACGGCCTGTCGGCTTTCGCCCAGATCGCCAACCACAACTCCTACAAGAACAGCTACCAGTATCTGGCCGGCAACGCCATCAGCCAGACCCGCCAGACCTACGAAGGGTGGTCGCAGACCAACCGTCTGAGTTTTCAGGCGCACGTCGATTACAACAAATCCTTCGGCGACCACAATCTCAGCGCCATGGCCGGATACGACTTCCTCAAGCGCAAGATCAACGGCATGTCGATGACCGTGCAGGGCGCCGAGTCCGACAAGACCCCGACGCTGGGGGCAGGCACCACGCCTACCGCGTGGACCGACACCCAGACGCCGTGGTGCCAGATCTCCTATTTCGGACGTCTGAACTACAACTACAAGGAGAAATACATGCTGGGCTTCACCATGCGCGCCGACGGTTCGTCGCTCTTCGCCAAGGATAACCGCTGGGGCTATTTCCCCTCCGTTTCGGCCGGCTGGGTCGTTTCCGAGGAGAAGTTCTGGAACGTCGAGAAGTTCAACCAGCTGAAACTCCGCCTGAGCTACGGTCTGACGGGTAACAACAACGTCGATTATTACGACACGCTCGGTGCTTACAGCGTGACGGGCATCTATGCCGGTTCGGGCGCTACGCTCGCTTCGACGCTGCCCAACCTCGGCCTGACGTGGGAGAAGACCAAGCAGTTCGACATCGGTCTCGACATGGCGTTCTTCAACAACCGCCTGCGCGTGGCCGCCGACTATTACAGCAAGAAGTCAGAAGACCTGCTCTTCGACGTCTCGCTGCCCGATACGTCGGGATACGGCTCGGCCATGCAGAACGTCGGTTCGATCCGCTTCTACGGGCTCGAATTCGAAATTTCGTCGGTGAACGTCAGCACCAAGAACTTCAGCTGGACGACCGACTTCACCTACTCGTTCAACGCCAACAAGGTGCTGTCGCTGCCCGACGAGTATTACTATAAGGATATCGACGGCAAAGACGCATGGCGCATCGGCGGCTATACGATGTCCGAGTCGGGCTACCGCTTCGGCGGCACGGCCGTCGGCGAGCCGCTGGGACGCATCTACGGCTACAAGACCTCCCATATCATCGAATCCGAGGCGCAGGCCGACGCCGTGCTTTACGACTCCAACTCGCACGGCTACCGCCGTTCGGACGGCCTGTCGATCGCCGGACGCAAGGACGTGGGCGACTACGAGTGGAAAAACCGCGCGGGGTCGGCGCTTACGGCCGACGGCCGCGAGCAGATCAACGGCGAGGACATGTTCCTGCTGGGCAATGTCGTGCCCCATTCGACGGGCGGTATGAACAATACCTTCAAATTCAAGAACCTGACCCTTTCGGTCTACCTCGACTATGCGCTGGGACATTCGATCTACAACTACCAGTATACGCGCTGCTTCCAGACCTCGATGGGCAACTGCAACTGGAATCTGGTCTACGATGCCCTGAATACATGGCAGAAGCCCGGCGACGACACCAAGTTCGCCCGCCTGACTCCCAACGACGCCGACGGCGGCAACCGCAACTACTCGCGCATTTCGAATATCAACGTGCAGAAGGCCGATTACCTCTGCCTGCGCGACGTGACGCTCTCCTACGATCTCCCGCTGCGCTGGATCCGCAAGGTCGGTCTGGGCCGTCTGACCGTTTCCGTGTCGGGCAACACGCTCTGCTACTGGACCGGCGTCAAGGGTATTTCGCCCGAATCCGCCTCGGTCGGCAGCTCGACGGGCATGTACAGCGTTACCAGTTCGAGCGCCACTTCGTTCAACAACTATCCTCCGACGCGCAAGGTGCTCTTCGGCCTCAAGGCGACCTTCTGAGAATGCGGATGATTCGGTGATCTAAAAACAAGAATGCTATGAAAATATATGGAATAATCCTTTCTGTTCTGGGGGCCGCCTCGGTTGCGCTGAGCACTTCCTGTCACGGGGAACTCGACGTCACGCAGTCCGACAAGCTCAACACCACCAACATGTGGACCAGCGAGAGCGACGCCCTCACCGCCACTACCGGCATCTACTACCGCCTGCGGCAGGCGTTCGCCCAAAGCAAGGCCAATCCTTTCTTCTGGGGCGAACTGCGCGTCGGCCCGGCCATGTGGGGCAAGGGCACCGGCCGCTCGCTGTGCGACAACGACATGCTGGACGTCATGCTCAACACCCTCAGCGCCTCCGATGCCTCGACCGACTGGAGCTATCTTTACACCACCATCGACCAGTGCAATCAGGTGCTCAAATACGCTCCCGGAATCGGCATGTCCGAGGACAATATGAACTACTGTCTGGGCAACGCCCGTTTCATCCGGGCGTACTGCTACTTCTGGATCGCCCGCGTGTGGGGCGACGCTCCGGTGATTACGACTCCGACCGAGGGAACCGGCGAGGCGATCTATCCCTCGCGCCATCCGGTCGCCGAGGTCTATGCCCGGATCGAAGACGACCTGAACGCTGCGGCGGGGTATATCAGGACCAATGCGAAGGGCTGCTACTATGCGACGGCCGACAACGTCAATCTGCTCCGTGCCGACTTCGCGCTCTGGATGTATGCGGCGGGCGGCGGCGACGGCTACCTGACCATGGCCGAGACGGCTTTGGGCGCGGTGCAGTCGGCCGGCCTGCTCGACCGGTTCGCCGACGTGTTCAGCATCTCGAACAAGAAGAACAGGGAGATCGCTTTCGCCCTGCATCTGGAGAACGGCGAGTATACGTCGGGCAGCTACTTCTCCTACTTCATCTGGGGCAGCACCCAGATCAAGGCCGAGTACCGCAACGCTCCCGACGGGGTGCCCGTCAGTTCGAACCAGTGGTTCCTCTACTCGGACGACTTCATCGGGTTCCTCAAGCGGAGCAAGGAGCTGGGCGACCAGCGGACCGATGTGACCTACATGGAGCGCACGGGCGTCAGCGATATGTACGAAGTCATCCAGTGGCCCAACAAGCTCATCGGCAATATCTCTACGGGCACGATAGTCTGGGAGCAGGATTTCATCCTCTACCGCTATGCGCAGTATTACACCATGCTGGCCGAACTGCGCTACCACCGGAAGGACTATTCGGGAGCGCTCACGGCCCTCAATACGCTGGCGCAGCGCGCCTACGGCAAAGCGAATTTCTATACCGACTCCTCGGCCGCAGCCGTCCGGCAGGCGCTCGTGGACGAGAACCTCAAGGAGTTCGCCGAAGAGGGCAACGTCTATTTCACGCTGATCCGTCTGGGGGCGATCCATGATTACAACCCCTACCGCTATGTGGACGGGCTGGGACAGTGCGGCATCGACACGTCGCGCCCCAACCAGCTGCTGATGCCCGTGTCGAAGAAGGCGATGAACAAGAACAACAAGATCACGCAGACACAGGGCTGGTCGTAACGGTGTATTGTTTAATGAAAAAAGCTGACTCATAATGAAAACATTACGAATGCTATATACGGCGGCGCTGCTTTCCGCAGCCATGCTGCTTGCGGGCTGTTATTCGACCGATACCGACGATGACCTGCTTTCGACGGCGACGCTCATCAGCATCTATCCCTCGACGGTCTCGGTCGGCAGCGCCGCCGCGACCCAGAATGTGGTCGTCACGCTCGCGCCGAAATCGAAGCGGAATCTGGACTGGTCCTGTTCGGTCCAGTCCGCATGGGTGACCGCGGTCCGGGAAAAGGTCCCCGGCGAAAGCACGGGAACCGTTTATGAGGACGCCGTTGTCCTCGTCTTCCTCGAAAATACGGCTTACAAACGTCAGACGACACTTACGATCACGGCATCCGACGGCACGGTGCTGGAAGTCCCGGTCGTGCAGAAGGGCATCTATGCCGACGCCTATGTGAAGGCCGCGCCCGAATCGCTGACCTTCATGGCCGAGAATCCGCAGCCCGCTGCCGTTGCGATCGACACCAATATGGATACCTTTGCGGCCGTGTCCGATTCCGACTGGTGTACGGTCGTCGATAACGGCGACGGCACGATAACGGTGACCTGCACCGAATACGGCGACAATACGGCGGACCGCACGGCCGAAATCACCGTCACGGCCGGCACGCCCGACACGAGCGAAGCCCGGACGGTCATTCCCGTCACCCAGCTGCGCAAGGACGTCTACTGCTACCTCTACGGCAGCGGCGTGCCCAAGTACCCGACCCGCGAGAAGTGGGGTCAGATGACCAAACTTTCCGACCGGGTGTATGTGGACAGCGTCTATGTCAAGAACGGACGTTTCTCGGTTTACACTACCGAAGGCGATACCTACCACCTCGACGGCGCCGGCAATCTCTCGGCAGCCGAAACCGACCTGACGGTCGATGTGGCCGGACTGCGGATCGTTACGCTCAACCTGAACGAGAAGACCTATTCGATCGAGCGCATCACGACTCCCAACTGCCTGCCCGACAGTGAAGTGGCGAAATACGCGACCTCGACCTACACGGCCAACGGCCGCACCAAGGTCTGGATGCGCGCGGGTCTCGACTGGAACGGCGGCGAGAATATCGGCGGCATCAAGCTCGGCAGCCGCATGGTCTCCGATGCGAACAACGTCGGCGGCTATACGTCGAACGTCAGCAGCTACGAGACGGTCCGTGTGAGCGATTACGACGAAGTCGAGAGCGGCGGCAAGGCGCAGGGCGAAGTGGAGATGTCCGCCAAATACGGCCGCATCTATACGCTGACCGAGTTCCTGACGGGCACCCCGAAGGCCGCCGTTGAGCTGGCGCGCCTGCTTACGGACTGGCCTGCGGAGTACCGTCCCGGCAGTACGTTCGTCGATGCCGTCGGCAACGATATCCCCGTGAGCAGCGTGAAGTCGCTTGCCTCTGCCGATTTCGAGAATACGCCGAGTCTTTCGATGCAGATTCAGGGCATCTGTCCCTACGGCTGGCATGTAGCCAACGTGCAGGACTTCTACGACATGCTCTGCGCTGCGGCCGCAGCCAAGGGCGTGACGCCGAATCCGCTCAGCGCCATGATCGGAAAGTGGAGCGTGCCCGATGTGCTGCGTTCGGCCGAAGGGTGGAGTGCGGCGCCGACGCGCCACGCGGCCGCCGATGCGTTCGGATTCGACTTCTTCCCGCAGGGCCGCCGGCTGTTCAAGTCCGGGTATCAGTATTATGCCTCCCGCGGCGAGATGTTCATCTGCCATCCGGGCGGTTTGAGCAGCGGCGTCTACCAGTGCTGGCGTATCAATGCACTGACCAGCAATGCCGCGGACCTGACCGTCAGCACCACCTATAATATCGGCGACTGCTCGGCGTCGTTCCGCTGCGTCAAGAATTACGAGAATTTTTAAGGACCGACCGGCTGCGGGGCATACCCGCCCTGCGGCCGGATCTTAACAACGAATCTGAATTATGAAAGTACTGAAACTGCTCCTGCTGTTTGCGATGGGCGCTTCCCTTTCGCTGGCAGGCTGCGACGACGATTACCTGTACCCGGTCGAATATCCCGTGTACGATCCCGACGGCGGTTCGGATAACGGCGGCGGCGATGAAATTCCCGTTCCCGAAAAGGTGAACAACAAGGTCGTCGCCCACCGCGGCGGCTCGGCCGAGGCCGGGACCGCCAAATATCCCGACAACTCGATCGCTTCGCTCAGTTACGCCATCAGTCTGGGGTGTTACGCCTCGGAGTGCGATATTTACTGGACTGCCGACAACAACGTCGTCGTCGCGCATGCCGCCAACGGCTGTTATGTGAACAACCTCAAGCCGTGGGAACACACGCTCGACGAACTGCGTGCCGCGGGCAAGCTCTCCAACGGCGAGCTGCTGCCGACGTTGGAGGAGTTTATCGACGTGGCGCTCCATGCCGGAACGACGCGGCTCTGGCTCGACGTGAAACGGATCGAGGTGGGCGGCGCGACCTCCAACACGGCCGAGTCGGTCAAGGCCTGCTCGCGGGCCTGCGAGATCATCAGGGAGAAGAAGGCCCAGCATTTCTGCGAGTTCATCGTTTCGGGCAATGCCGCGATCTGGGCGGGATGTTATTCCGCGGCCCAGCTGGCCGGCATCGAGGTCGGCTGGATGAGCTACTCGGCGCCTTCGGCCTATAAGTCCTATCTCGATCCGTGGGCGAACCTCGACTACTCGAACTTCTTTGCCGGCGGCGCCGAAGTTTCGAATCCGAAGTACCCGCTGCAGAGCTACCTCGACGCCGGTGTCGCGCTGAGCGTCTACAATGCCGATACGGACCCCGAAATGACCTACGTCCTGAAATATTACCCCAAGATGAAGGCCGTATGTACGAACTATCCCGCCAAACTGCTCGGCAGAATCGGGTCGGAGGGGCTGTAGTGCGTCGCACCCGAATTTTTACGGGAATCTTTATGACAGAAAGTGAGCCGGACGGTCCGGCTCACTTTCCGTTTTGCGCCCGTTCCGGAAGCCGCCGCGCGGAGAGTTTCCATGGTAGGATCTGAGATTTCCCGGACCGCGGATTTTCCGGACTGCGGAATAAAATAATTTGGAAAGTTTGTAATGCCGGGCATTTGTTTTAATTTTGTTCAATCCAAAATTACGACGATGCAACCTCGGAACTTTCTTTTCTCCTTCGGATTCTTGTGGACCGTGCTGGCGTGCACTCTCTTGCCGGGGTGTGCCGACCGCCCGGAGTATTCGCTGCAGACCGAGGCGGCATTGGAACGGCTCGACGCGGAACTCGCCAACAAGCCCCGCTACCAGCAGTGGCGGCAGGAGCAGGCCGACGCGCTGCGCAGCCGGATCGACGACGGCCTGCCGCCCTTGGAGCGTGCCGAACGGCTCTTTGCCGTCGCCCAGATTTACGTGACTTTCCACCTCGATTCGTCGGCCTATTATGTCGAACGGCTCTACCGGCTGGCCGAGCGGACCGGGTCGCGGCACGTGCGCCGCTTCGCCCTGCTGGGCGACATTGACGTCTGGCTGGGACGGGGGCAGGTCAGTCTGGCCGAGGAGCTTTTCCGGAAGATCGATACGGTTGGCATGACGCCCGGCGAATACAGGGCTTGGCATTCGCGCTACAGTTCGGTGGCTTCGCGCCGCTACGACGAAGCCGCGGATTCCCTTCAGAAGAGGGCGTGGGGCGATACGCTTTCCCATATCAGGAAGCTCTCGGTGCCGGGTTGCAGCGACCAGACCCGTATGCGCATGGCCGCCGCGCGGCTCAGCGAAACGGGTCGCTACGACGAGGCTCTGCAGCTGCTCGAACCGCTGACGGCCAAAAACCTGAGCCACCAGAATTTCGCCCTCGTCTACTATTCGATGGCGCATATCGCCAAGGGGCAGGGCGACGAGGACCGGATGCTCTATTATCTGGCCGAGTCCTCCATATCCGACCTGCGCGCCGGCACCCGCTCCTATTCGTCGCTGTACGATCTGGCCCTCGAACTTTTCGACCGCAAGGATTACGACCGGGCGACGGCCTACATGGGTTCGACCTTCGACGACGCGATCCGCTGCAAATCGGTGACGCGGATTCCCAACTCCTCTTCGGCGGTGGTGAAGATCAACGAGGCCGTGATTTCGAATATCGCCCAGCAGCAGAAGCTGATGTCCCGCACGATCTGGCTGGCCGGGATTTTCCTGATCGTGCTGATCGCGATCCTGTGGTTCGTCCTTTGGCAGCACCGCCGTCTGCAAGGCAGTCACGAACAGCTGATCCGGATGAGCGACCTGCTGCGCGAGAAGCACGACGAACTGCTGAAAAAGAACGACCATATCCGCGACATCAACAACGCGCTGGTCGATTCCAACCGCATCAAGGACCGCTATGTCTGCCATTATATCGACCTTTCGGTCCATTATATCAAGCAGATAGACGCCTTCCGCCGCGAAGTGTGCCGCATCGCCAAGACCAAGGGCGCCGACGAAGTCGTGCGGCGTCTCAATTCGTCGCAGGTGATCGACGGCGAGTACCAGAAATTCTACCAGTCGTTCGACAGCTCCTTTCTGGATATCTTCCCCAACTTTATCGGACAGGTCAACGAGCTGCTGCAACCGGAGTTCCGGTTTACGCCGCGCTCCGATTCGTCGCTGACTACCGAGCTGCGCATTCTGGCCGCCATCCGGCTGGGGATTACCGACAGCGGGCATATCGCCTCGCTGCTCAACTGCGCCTCGGCGACGGTCTATACCTACCGCACCAAGCTGCGCAATGCGGCTCTCGACCGCGATAATTTCGAGGAACAGGTCTCGAAAACAGGGTTGTGACATGTCCGGAGTCTATATAATCCGGGGTTTGGGCGTGTTTTTTATTTTTCTGGAAATCAGTTGTATATAGACCTATATAGTTCTATATAGTTCGATATGTACGCTGGAAAATTCATAAAATAAAGGTAACTTTGTCTTGACCGTCCGACGCAGGCCCTAAACGTGTCTGTCCTCCGGACGGCGCCCTTCGCCGCGGCCTGCCGCCGGGCGCGGGACGATGCCGGAGCCGACCCCTCCGGATGAAGGCCGACACCAATATATAAAAGAACCGATAAACCTTAAACTTATGTTATCTCGATCCAATCTTTGCAGCGGACTCGCCCGGACGTGCGGTTTCGCGCTGCTGCTTGCGACGGGCGTTTCGTGCGCGTCGCCCCAGAATGTGCTCACCGAAGCCGAGGCCGCCGACGGCTGGGAGCTGCTGTTCGACGGCAAGACGCTCGACCAGTGGAAAGATTACAACGGCGATTCGCTCACGCAGCCGTGGCACGTCGTGGACGGCTGCATTCAGGCCAACGGCGACGGCAGCGACCTTTCGGGCTACATCGTCACCAAGAAACAGTACGAAAACTTCATCCTCGACTGGGACTGGAAACTCTCCTACGGCGGCAACAGCGGCATGCTCTACCACGTGCTCGAAGATCCCTATTTTAAGGTCCCCTATGTGACGGGGCCCGAATACCAGCTGATCGACAACGACGGCTGGGAGGCCGAGAACGCTCCTACCAAACTTGAGGAGTGGCAGCGGCTGGGCGTGGATTACGCCATGCACCTGCCCGATCCCGATTCGATGTTCGTCAACCCGCAGGGCGAGTGGAACAACTCGCGCATCGTCTGCGACAACGGCCATGTCGAACACTGGCTCAACGGACATAAGATCCTCGAATTCGATGCCTACACCGACGACTGGTTCGCCCGCAAGAACAGCGGCAAGTGGGAGACGGCTCCCGAATACGGACTGGCCCGCCGTGGCGTCATCTGCCTGCAGGACCACGGCTATCCGGCCTCGTTCCGCAACCTGAAGATCAAGGAGCTGCCGCGCAAAGCGGGCCGTGAAGTCGAGCTTTTCAACGGAAAAGACCTCACGGGCTGGGAAGCCTACGGCACGGAGAAGTGGTACGTGGACAAGGAGGGTAACCTCGTCTGCGAGAGCGGTCCCGACAAGGAGTACGGCTACCTCGCCACGCGCGAATATTACAACGACTTCGACCTGACGCTCGAATTCAAACAGCTCGCCAACGGCAATTCGGGCGTCTTCTTCCGTTCGTTCGTCGAGCCGCCCGTGAAGGTCCACGGCTGGCAGTGCGAGGTGGCTCCCAAGGGCCACGACACGGCGGGCATTTACGAATCCTACGGCCGCGGATGGCTGGTTCAGATTCCCGACGAGAAGGAGAACATCCTCAAGGAGGGCCAGTGGAATACGCTGCGCCTGCGGGTCGAGGGCGACCGGGTGCAGACGTGGCTCAACGGCGAGCAGATGGTGGACATTACCGACGCCAAGATCGGCGCCGCGCAGGGCCGCATCGCCTTGCAGATCCACGACGGCGGCGGGATCAAGGTGCAGTGGCGCAATTTCCGCCTGACAACTTTATAAACTACTAACATTCCGATAAACATGAGTACCTCCCGTAGAGATTTTCTGAAAACGCTGGGCGGCATGGCGCTGCTGACGATCGTCCCGCGCCAAGTGCTCGGCGGCCCGAAGTTCACCGCTCCGAGCGACCAGCTCACCAAAGGCATCATCGGCGTGGGCGGCATCGGCAAGAGCAGCTACCACTTCACCAGCAACAAGGACTGCCGGCTGGTGGCTGTCTGCGACGTGGACCGCAAACACCTCGAAAGCGCCGTCGCGCTGGGACAGAAGAAGTTCGGCGAGACGCTGGAAGCCTACAGCGACTTCCGCCGCCTGATCACCGACCCCAATATCGACATCGTGCATATCGCCACGCCGCCGCACTGGCACGGCATCATGGCCGTCGAGGCGGCCAAGGCCGGCAAGGACATCTGGTGCGAGAAACCGATGACGCGCACCATCGGCGAAGGCAAGCGCGTAGCCGAAGCCGTCCGGCGCAACAACCGCATCTTCCGCCTGAACACTTGGTTCCGCTTCAAGGATACCTTCTATGGTCTCGGCACGACGGTCGAGCCGCTCAAGAAGCTGATCGACAGCGGCCTGCTGGGCTGGCCGCTCAAGGTGACCATTTCGGGCACCACCGGATTCACGTGGAAGTTCTTCTGGGTGGGCCGGGAAAACCTCGCTCCGGAACCTGTTCCCGCCGAGCTGGATTACGACATGTGGCTCGGTCCGGCGCCCTACAAACCCTACAACAAACACCGCGTGCACAGCACCTTCCGCGGCTATTGGGACTACGACGGCGGCGGTCTTACCGACATGGGCCAGCACTACATGGACCCCGTGCAGTACCTGCTGGGCAAGGACGAGACGTCGCCCGTCAAGATCGAGGTGGACGCTCCGCAGCAGCATCCCGACGCCGTGGGCATCTGGCGTAAAATCGTCTATACCTACGACGACGGCTGCCAGATCGTCCTCGAAGGCGAGGGCTTCGAAAGCGAGGGCGACACGCCCTATATCGAAGGTCCGCTGGGCAAGGTCTACAAGGGTTTCCGCTGCACCATTCCCGACGTGATGGAGAAACTGGCCGAGATGCCCGATCCCGAACCGCAGAACACCGATTTTCTGGAGTGCGTGCGCACGCGGCGCAAATTCGCGCTCGACGAGCAGATCGGTCACCGCAGTTCGACGCTCGTGAATCTGGGCGCCTGCGCCCTGCGGCTGAACCGCACCCTGCACTTCGATCCCGACACCCAACTCTTCATCGGCGACGATGCCGCCAACCGACTGATCGATCAGCCGATGCGCGGCCCGTGGCATATTTAGCACCTGTTACCATGAAAAAGATAATCACACGACTGTTTATTCTGGGCGCCCTGATCGCCCTGCTGCCCGCAGGGGCCGCCGCCCAGCAGCTCGACGCCCGGCAGCGCAACGCCGAAACCGTCGTTGCCGACGGTCTGGCCCAGCTTCCGGCCGCCACGTCCGCCGTTTTCAACGAAGTGATGGGCGAACTTGCCGCTACGGGAAGCGCCGGTGTCGAAATGATCGCCGGCATGCTCACTCCCGCCGACAAGGGCAAGAACGCGACGCTCGAATACGCCCTGAACGGCATCACTGCCTACGCGACAGCCCCCGGAAACGAAGCCTTGTGCGCCGATGTCCGCAAGGGACTGGTTCGGGCGATCGAACGCTGCGCCGACAACGCCAACCGCGCTTTCCTCTTCTCGCAGCTGCAGCTCTGTTCCGCGGCGGAGGACGCGGCATGGATACTGCCTTATCTGGACGACTCCTATCTGTCCGACTATGCGATCCGTGCGCTGATCTCGACGCCCGGCACCGAGCCGGTTCTGCTCGCCGAGGCCCGCAAGGAGGGCCTTGCGGCCGAACGGAAACGCGCGCTGGCCTATGCTTTTGCCGAAAAGCGGATGACGCAGGCCGAACCCTTCCTGCTGGGATGGCTCGGCGGCGCCGACGCCCGGACGGCCGAACAGATTTACAATGCGCTGGCTGTCTGCGGTTCGCGCGCTTCGCTCAAACCGCTGGCCGCCGCAGCTGCCGAGGCCGGTTACGGCTGGGATAACACCGGCGCTGCCGATGCCTATCTGCGCCTGCTTGCGAACCTCGTGGCCGCGGGAGACGCCCAGCCGGCCGTGAAAGCCGCCAAGGGCCTGCTCAAGTGCGACCGCCAGTATGTGCGTGGTGCGGCTCTCGCAGTACTTGCCGATGCGCTCGGTACCGAAAAGGCGATGCCTTACGTACTGGCCGCCGTCAAGGAGGGACCTGCCGAATACCGCTATGCCGCTTTGCAGACGCTCGGCAAGGGCGACGACGAGATCTTTGCGCGGGTTGCCGCCGGCATGCCGCGCTATGACGCCGAAACCCGGACCGCGGTGCTCGCGTGGCTGGGTGACTGCGGCGCCGTGTCGCAGAGCGGTGTGATTACGGGCGCCGTGACTTCGTCCGACGACCGGGTCGCACGGGCCGCCATCGAAGCTTCGGGCCGCATCGGCGGCGAGCAGGCGCTCGCAGCGCTGGTCTCGGCGCTCGAAGGTCCTCGTGCCGAAGCCGCCGAGAAAGCCCTGCTTGCCTTCAACGGCCGCATCGACCCGATGGTCGAGCGGCTGCTTGCGCGTGATGACGCCGAGGTGCTCGTTCCGGCCCTCAGGCTGGCCGCCGCACGCCGCATGACCGTGGCCGCGGACCGCGTCTTCGCACTGCTGGAGACTTCTGACAAGCAGGTGCGCGAAGCCGCCTATGCCGCTCTTCCTTATGTGACCGGACCCCGCCATATGGACCGTCTGGCCGGACTGCTCGATGCCGCCGACGGACAGCATGCGGCGCAAATCCAGACCGCGCTGATCCGCACTTCGGCGCAGCTTCCGGCCGACAAACGCTACGGCGCGATCGCCGGCTACATGCGGGCGTCGAAAATTCCGGCGCGCTATTATCCCGTGCTGGCGCAGACCGGCACCCCCGAAGCCGTCGCCAGCCTGCTGGCCGGATTCCGCGAGGGTGACCGCGAAGCCGCTTTCGCCGCCCTGCTGACGGTCGAAAGCCCTGCGATGACCGATATCCTTTACCGCATCGCCGCCGAAAATCCGGCTCTGGCTGACCGCGCCCTGATGCGTTATGCCGACCTCTGCGCCAAACAGCCTGCGACTCCGGTCCGCCGCTGCCAGCTCTACCGGCAGGGACTCGAACTCAAACCCTCGGCCGCCGTGCGGAACAAACTGCTCGGCTACCTTGCGGGCGTCCATGAAGTGCCCGCCCTGATGCTGGCCGCCGACTACCTCTCCGACCCCGCAACCGCCGGAGCTGCCGCCGCGGCCGTGAAGACGATCGTCGCCAAGAGCGCTCCGATGCCGGGCGGCGAGGCTGTCCGCAGTGCGCTGGAGCAGGCCCGCGAGGTCTACAGGGAGCTGGCCAAATCCGACGCCGATGCGGGATACGCCGTCGATGAGATCACCGGACTGCTCGGCAAAATCCCCGCTGCGGGCTTCGCTCTTCTTCCGACCGCGGGTCTCGAAGGATGGACCGCCGTGACCGCCGATCCCGCCGGTGAGCGGAAACTTTCGGCCCGCCGGATCGCCGGCCTGCGCAAAGCCGCCGCCGAAGCGATGGCCGCGAACTGGAGCGCGGACGGAAACGCCCTCGTTTTCGCAGGCAAGACTCCGAGTACGATCGGTACCGAAAAGGAATACGAGAATTTCGAACTCTGGCTCGAATGGCGTTCCGAAGGCGAAGCCGGGCTTGCCGTGCGTTCGATGTCCCAAATCCGGCTGGGCGGAGCGGAAGGCACCGGCCTGAAGACGCTGGGGCAGACCGATACCCCGGCCGCCGCTGCGGACAACGCTCCCGGCACATGGAATACGCTCTACGCCAAGGTCGTCGATGACCGCATCACGCTGATCGAGAACGGGGTGACGCTGGCCGAGAACGTTGTGCTGACGAACCCCTGCGCACCCGGCGAACCGGTCTGCGTACGCGGCCGCATCGAACTGTCGGGTCTGGCGGCTCCTGCCTGCTTCCGCAACCTCTACATCGGCGAACTGCCCTCGACGCCTGTTTTCGAACTTTCGCCCGAAGAGGCGGCGCAGGGCTACGAAGTGCTCTTCGACGGCCGTTCGCTGCACAAATGGACGGGTAACACGGTCAATTACGTTCCGCTGGACGGCACGATCGACGTGACCGCCTCCTACGGCGGATCGGGCAACCTCTATACGGTCAAGGAGTACGGCGATTTCGACCTGCGCTTCGAGTTCCGCTTCCTGCGCAGGGGCGTCAACAACGGCATCGGCATCCGTACGCCGATGGGCGTGGACGCTGCCTATCACGGCATGGAAATCCAGATTCTCGACCACGACGCGCCGATCTACAAGAACCTGCGCATCTACCAGCAGCACGGCTCCGTCTACGGCATCATCCCGGCGCAGGAACACGTCGTGTTCGGCGATCTGGGGACGTGGAATACGATGGAGATACACGCCGTGGGCGACCGCATTACGGTCACGGTCAACGGCCGTGTGATCCTCGACGGCGATATCCGCCAAGCCTGCAAGGGACACAACGTCTCGGAGGACGGCTCGAAGAAGAATCCCTATACCGTGGACGGCAAGAACCATCCCGGACTCTTCAATAAGAAAGGCCATCTCGGTCTGCTGGGCCACGGTGCGGGCATCCAGTTCCGCAACCTGCGCGTGCTGGACCTGAGCGCCGGCCGCCAATAGACGGCGCTGCCCGCCTCCCGCGCGGATGATCCCGCACGGGAGGCGGACTCCCACGGATGCGGCGCGGGCCGCAATTGTGAAACGCAAAAACTGCAAGACTATGTTTATACCCTGTATGATCGGATACGGCCAGCTGCTGATTATCGTATTCGTCGTGATACTGCTCTTCGGCGGCGCGAAAATTCCCGAACTGATGCGCGGCATGGGCCGCGGCGTGCGGGAGTTCAAGGACGCCATGAATACGGACTATTCGTCCGAAAACAAGAAGCCGAATCCGGCGGATGTCTCCGGAGACAAACCGGCGGATAAATAGTCCGGAGCACGGCGCGAATTCCCCAACGAACCGATATGTCGAAACCCAACGCCGGAAACGAAAGCGCGGAGATGGACTTCTGGTCCCATTTCGCGGCGCTGCGCCCCCATTTGGTGCGCGGTGCCGCCGCTGTCGTCGTGATCGCCGTCGCCGCATTTTTCGCCCGGCACTTCCTGATCGACGTGGTGCTTTTCGGCCCCAAGAGCGCCGGTTTCCCGACCAACCGGCTGCTGCTGGAGACCGGACACGGCCTCGCCGCGCTCTGCGGTTGGATCAACGCTTTGACAGGACTTTCGCTGAGCGTCAATCCCGAAGCGTTCGACGTCTCGAACCTCGATTTCCGGGTTATCAATACCGCCATGGCGGGGCAATTCAACCTGCACATGAAAATCTCGTTCGTGACGGGTCTCGTGCTGGCCATGCCCTACGTCCTCTGGGAGTTCTGGCGTTTCGTGAAGCCCGCGCTCACACAGCGCGAAATCGCCGCCACGCACCGCTTCGTATTCTGGATCTCGGCCTGCTTCTTCACGGGCCTGCTCTTCGGCTATTTCGTCATCGTGCCGCTCTCGGTCAGCTTCTTCATCAATTACGAAGCCAGCGCTTCGATCGTCAACATGATCGACGTCAATCAGTACCTTTCGACCGTCATCGTCGCATCGCTGGCCTCGGCGCTGGTGTTCCAGCTGCCGCTGCTGGTCTACTTCCTGACCCGTATGGGGCTGGTCTCGTCGTCGTTTCTGAAACGCTACCGCCGGCACGCTTTCGTCGGCCTGCTGGTGATCGCCGCGATCATCACGCCGCCCGACATTTTCAGCCTGATTCTGGTTATCATACCTCTTTACTGGCTCTACGAACTTAGCATCCGTCTTTCCTCCCGCATCGAACGCCGCGATGCGGCGGACGGAGCCGTGGCAGCCGCTGTAATTTCCGCAACATCCGATGAAAACTGAAACAACCCTCTCCCGGCCCGTGCGGATCGTCGTGATCGGCGCCGGCAACCGGGCGCATAAATACCTCGAATACGCCCGCCGGAATCCCGAACAGCTCCGGTTGGCCGCGATCGTCGAAGTCAACGACCTGCGCCGCCGCGCCATGGCCGACGCTTTCGGGCTTCCCGACAAGTATTGCTACGCCCATTACGACGACTTCTTCGCCGAGGGGCTCGATGCCGACATGGTGCTGATTTCGACTCCTGAGAACGCCCATTTCGACCCGGCCGTGAAGGCTATCGACGCCGGATACCACGTCCTGCTCGAAAAGCCGATCGCCCAGCGTCTCGACGAATGCCGCGAAATCGCCCGGCGCGCCCGCCGGCGCGGCGTGCTGGTCGGCGTCTGCCATGTGCTGCGCTACCATCCCTATTTCGCCAAGATCCGCGAGCTGGTCGCTTCGGGGCGGCTGGGACACGTCGTTTCGGTCAACCATACCGCTTCGGTCGGACTCGACCGGGCCACCCACAGCTACGTGCGCGGCATCTTCCGGCGCGAGAGCGAAGCCAATCCGATCCTGCTGGCCAAATGCTGTCACGACATCGACTTCCTGCTGTGGCTGACGGGTTCGCACTGCCGCCTGCTCTCGTCGTTCGGGTCGCTGCGCTGGTTCCGTGCGGAGAATGCTCCCGAAGGCTCCGCCGCGCGGTGTCTCGACTGCCGGATGGAATCCGAATGCCCCTTCTCGGCGCGCGACCTCTACTACGTCCGCCGCGACTGGGTCTCGAACTTCGACGTGCCGCCCGGAGCGACGCTCGATGCGACGATTATGGAGGAACTGCGCACGGGAATGCTGGGCCGCTGCGTCTATCGTTGCGACAACGACGTGGTCGATCACCAGCTGCTTTCGATGGAGATGGACGACGAGGTGACGATGAGCCTTTCGATGGAGATGTTCACCAACGACGATTTCCGCAAGACCCACATCCGGCTCACGGGCGGCGAGATCGACGGCGACGAGCGTACGCTGCGGGTCCGCAGGTTCCGCGGCGGGGATGCCGAGACCTATGATTTCTCGGACATCGCCGGACAGCCCTTCCACGCCGGGGCCGACCTGCAGCTGATCGGCGATTTCATCCGCGCGCTCCGCGACCCCTCGCGGCCGTTCCTCACCACGATCGACGATTCGATCGAGAGCCACCGCATCTGCTACGCCGCCGAACGCAGCCGCCGGACGGGGGAGACGATCCGGATGGATGCCGCCGAATGATTTGCTTCGAGAAGACCGGAATTCCGGTCTTCTCCCGTTTTAGCATTAACTTTGCTACCTTTGTCCGAAACATCTCCGCCATGCAAACCCTTTTCTTCTGGATCGACTCGGTCAATAACGTGCTTTGGTCTTATCTGCTGGTCGCCCTGCTGTTAGGCTGCGCCGTATGGTTCACCGTGCGTACGCGCGGCGTGCAGTTCCGCATGCTGCGCGAGATGCTCCGCGTGCTGGGGGAGTCGGCGGGCGGCGGACGGCGGGGCGAGCGGCATGTCTCGTCGTTTCAGGCCTTCGCCGTCTCGCTGGCGAGCCGCGTTGGTACGGGCAATCTCGCGGGCGTCGCCACGGCGATCGCCGTCGGCGGTCCGGGAGCCGTCTTCTGGATGTGGATCATCGCCCTGCTGGGGGCTTCGAGCGCCTTCGTCGAATCGACCCTCGCCCAGCTCTACAAACGCCGCGGCAGGGATTCCTATATCGGCGGTCCGGCCTATTATATGGAACGGGGACTGGGCCGGCGCTGGATGGGCGTGGTCTTCGCCGTACTGATCTCCGTCACGTTCGGCTTCGCCTTCAATTCGGTGCAGAGCAACACGATCTGCGCCGCATGGGAGGGCGCTTTCGGCTTCGACCACCATTGGGTCGGCATCGCCCTGACGCTGCTGACGCTGGGTGTTATCTTCGGCGGCATACACCGCATCGCCCGCGTGAGCGGGGTGGTGGTCCCGGTCATGGCGCTGGGGTATATCGCCCTTGCGCTGGGCGTGGTGCTCTTCAATTTCCGGCGGCTGCCCGAAGTCGTGGAGCTGATCGTCGCCAACGCTTTCGGCTGGGAGCAGGCGATGGGCGGCGGCGTGGGAGCCGCGCTGATGCAGGGCATCAAGCGGGGGCTGTTCAGCAACGAGGCGGGCATGGGTTCCGCGCCCAACGTCGCCGCCACGGCCCATGTCTCGCATCCCGTCAAGCAGGGGCTGATCCAGACCCTTGGGGTCTTCACCGATACGCTCGTAATCTGCACCTGCACGGCTTTCATCATCCTTTTCGGTGGCGTCCCCGACGCATCGCTGTCGGGCATCCGGCTTACGCAGGCCGCGCTGGTCAGTGAAATCGGCCCCGTCGGCAGTGTCTTCGTCGCCGTGGCGATCTTCCTCTTCGCTTTCAGCAGTATCATCGGCAACTACTATTACGGCGAAGCCAATATCCGCTTCATCACCCGTCGTCCGGGCGCGCTGACCCTCTACCGGCTGCTGGTCGGGGCGATGGTGCTGTTCGGGGCCCTTGCCACGCTCGATCTGGCGTGGAGCCTTGCCGACATTACGATGGCGCTGATGACCCTCTTCAACCTCGCCGCTATCCTGCTGCTGGGGCGTCAGGCTTTCCTGCTGCTGGCCGATTACGTCGCCCAGAAACGGCAGGGCATCAAAAATCCGGTCTACACGCGAGACCGGATTCCTGAGTTGAAAGACAAGGCGGAGTGCTGGTAGCAATTCAGCAGGCCGCCGCCGAAGTCGGCCGGGGGCGTCAGTTCACCACCACATTCGCGAAATATTCGCGCAACAGCGCCGCCGCGCGGTCCAGCTGTTCCGGCGTATTCTCCCTGACGTCCGAGAGTTTGTACTCCTTTCCCATCGCTTCGTATTTGTGAACTCCGAGCGTGTGGTAGGGCAGCAGCTCGACCCGTTCGATCTGCCTGTAGCCGCCGAGCCGCCCGCCCAGCGTGCGGATGTCGGCTTCGGCGTCGCTGTAGCCCGGCACCAGCACGTAGCGGAGCCAGAAGGGTTTGCCGTGTTCTTCGAGCCATGCCGCCGTGCGGAGGGTTTGGGCGTTGTCGCGTTCGGTGAGCGCGAGGTGGCGTTCGGGATCGGCCTGCTTCACGTCGAGCAGGATCAGGTCCGCCAGCCCCAGCAGCTCTTCGACTGCCGGATTCCAGATGCTGCCGTTCGTGTCGATGCAGACGTGGATGCCCGCCTCCCGGAGCCTGCGCACCAGCGGCGCTAGCGCCGCGGCCTGAAACGTCGGTTCGCCGCCCGAAAAGGTCACGCCGCCCCGCCGTCCGTAAAAAGGCTTCTGGTCCACGGCCATGCGCAGTATCTCGTCCGGGGACGTGGGCGTGCCGCCGCAGGCGTCGATCGTGTCGGGATTGGCGCAGTAGAGACAGCGGAAATTGCATCCCTGCAGGAAAACGACGAGCCGGAGTCCCGGCCCGTCGAATGTTCCCATTGATTCGTAGGAGTGTACCTTTATCATCTTACATCCGCTCGTGGAAACTGCGGCTGATGACCTCCAGCTGGTGTTCGCGGCTCAGCTTGGTGAAGTTCACGGCATAGCCCGACACGCGGATCGTCAGCTGCGGATAGTTTTCGGGGTGCTCCATGGCGTCTTCGAGCATCGCGCGGTTCAGCACGTTCACGTTCAGGTGGTGCGCCCCCTTGGTGAAGTAGCCGTCGAGCATCGTCACGAGGTTCTCGATCCGCTCCTCCTGCGTCGGGCCCAGCGATTTGGGGATGATCGAGAAGGTGTTCGAGATGCCGTCCTGCGAGTCGCGGTAGCGGAGCTTGGCCACCGAGGCCAGCGAAGCGATCGCGCCGCTCTTGTCGCGTCCGTGCATCGGGTTGGCGCCCGGAGCGAAAGCCACGCCTTTGGCGCGTCCGTCGGGCGTCGCGCCGGTCTTCTTGCCGTACATCACGTTCGAGGTGATGGTCAGCAGCGAGAGGGTCGGACGGGCGTTCTTGTAGACGGGCAGCTTCTTCAGTTCCTCGCTGAAATAGTACACGAGGTCCACGCCCAAGTGGTCCACCCGGTCGTCGTTGTTGCCGAAGCAGGGGAATTCACCCTCGATGTCGAATCCGTCGGTGAGCCCCTGCTCGTTGCGGCGCGCCGTCACCTTGGCGTATTTGATGGCCGAGAGCGAGTCGAGGGCGATCGAGAGACCGGCCACGCCGTAGGCGAGATTGATGCGGGGATCGGTGTCGACGAATGCCATCTGGGCCTTCTCGTAGTAGTACTTGTCGTGCATGTAGTGGATGATGTTCATGGCCTCGTTGTAGACGCGGGCGATCTCTTTGAGCACCATCTTGTAGTTGCGCATCACCTCTTCGAAGCGCAGCGGACCCTCGGTGAGCGCCGGAATGCCTTTGACCATCAGCGTGCCGGTGTTCTCGCAGCGGCCGCCGTTCAGAGCCAGCAGCAGGGCCTTGGCCAAGTTGCAGCGGGCGCCGAAGAACTGGATCTGACGGCCGATGTCCTGATACGACACGCAGCAGGCGATGCCGTAGTCGTCCGAATGGCGCACTTCGCGCATCAGCTCGTCGTTCTCGTACTGGATCGAGCTGGTGTCGGCCGAAACCTTGGCGCAGAAATCCTTGAATCCCTGCGGCAGGTCGGGGCTCCACAGGATCGTGAGGTTGGGCTCGGGCGACGGGCCGAGGTTGTAGAGCGTCTGCAGGAAACGGAACGAGGTCTTGGTCACCTTCGTGCGGCCGTCGTTGAAGCGTCCGCCGATGGCTTCGGTCACCCACGTCGGGTCGCCGGCGAAGATGTCGTTGTAGGACTGCATTCTGAGGTGGCGCACCATGCGGAGCTTGATGACGAACTGGTCGATCAGCTCCTGCGCGAACACTTCGTCGATGTTGCCGTGGGCCAGATCGTACTCGATGAAGATGTCGAGGAACGACGAAACGTTGCCCAGCGACATTGCGGCGCCGTCCTGCTCCTTCACGGCGGCGAGGTAGGCCATGTAGACCCACTGTACGGCCTCCTGCGCCGAGTGCGCCGGACGGCTCAGGTCCAGTCCGTAGTATTCGCCCATCGTGCGGATCTCCTTGAGTGCCTTGATCTGCTCCGCGACCTCTTCGCGCAGGCGGATGCGGGCGTCGGTCATCGGGCCGGTCAGGCCGCGCAGGTCCTCGGTCTTGGCTTCGATCAGCCGGTCGGTGCCGTAGAGGGCCAGACGGCGGTAGTCGCCGATGATGCGGCCGCGGGCGTAGTTGTCGGGAAGACCCGTCAGGAAGCCCAGCGAGCGGAACGAGCGGATCTCCTCGGTGTAGACGTCGAACACGCCGTCGTTGTGCGTCTTGCGGTAGTGGGTGAAAATATCCTTAACCTTCTCGTCCACATCGACGCCGTTCTCCTTGCAGGCGCGCGATACGACGTTGATGCCGCCGAAGGGCTTGATGGCGCGCTTGAGCAGCTGGTCGGTCTGCAGACCGACGATCAGCTCCTGTTCTTTGTCGATGTAGCCGGCTTTGTGCGAAGTGATGGTCGAAACGGTCTTGTTGTCCAGCGAACGGACGCCGTTGTTGGCGCGCTCCTCTTCGAGGGCCTTGAGACAGAGGTTCCAGATGTGCTTCGTGCGGTCGGTGGGACCCTGCAGGAAGGAGGCGTCGCCCACGTAGGGGGTGATGTTCGTCTGAACGAAACTCGTCACGTTGATCTCCTTGCTCCAAAGTCCGTCGATAAAGGTTTTGTTCAATTCCATAAATTATTATTCGTCAAAATGAGATTAAAATTGTTTTCTTTGGGATGCGCAAAGGTATGTTATTTTTTTCACAATACCGAACGCTGCGGCGCATTTTCTTAAAAAATCTTAAAAAATACCTGCGATTTGTCGGACCATATCGCCCCGGAGCGTTTTTTCTGCAGGACGGAGTCCTTCAGCCTACGGTTTGGCCCCTGCTTTGCAGCGACGAATGCGGACCGGAATACATACCGGAATACATACCGGAATCGGGTGGCATCGGCAGCGTCGGGCCCGGCGGCCCGGTGCCGCCGCAGATTCCGGCGGGCCGATATGTACGACCGATGCGGCGGAATACGGCCCGGAGGTCTCGAACGCGCATCTTGCCTTCGGGTCCCGCCGCAGTTTTGCCGGGACGGGTGTATGCTGTTTTACCGGGGCGGGTGTATGTTGCGGACCTTTGCTGGTTTGCCGGGACGGATGCACGCTGTTTTGCCCGACCGGACCTTCGCTGTTTTGCGGGGTGGATGCACGCCGTTTTGCCGGGGCGAACGCTCACTGTTTTGTCGGACCGGGCGCATTGACCGGAATATTTCGTACCTTTGTCCCGGAAGCCGTCCCGTGTTTCTGGCGCCGCACCCGCTAAGATGCACCCCGCTGAGTGCCCACAGAGATGCGTGCCCGGCATGATGCCGCTTCGGCCCTGCCTGAACGCTCTGCGGCCGCGGACCCGAAGCGGCAGGAAACGGCGACCGTAATTCCGCAAAACCGATTCGCTCATGGAAGAACTGACTCTTACGACCCCCGCACTGCTCTTTTCGGCCGTCTCGCTGATTCTGCTGGCCTACACCAACCGTTTTCTGTCGTACGCCCAGCTGGTGCGCACGCTCAAGGAGCAGCACCTCCAGCACCCCTCGAAAGTCACCCGCGCGCAGATCGACAACCTGCGCCGCCGCCTACACCTCACGCGCACGATGCAGATTCTGGGCGTTTCGAGCCTTTTTCTCTGCGTGGTGACGATGTTCCTGCTGTATGTCGGATTTTTCGTCCTTTCGGCCTATGTCTTCGGCGCGGCGTTGCTGCTGCTGATCGGTTCGCTGGGCGTGTCGATCTGGGAAATCCAGATTTCGGTCCGCGCCCTCGAAATCCACCTGCACGACATGGAGAAATAGCCGTAATAACGAAGATGCCGCGACCTCGCGTCGCTGCATCTCCCACTAACCTACTTATGTAACCTAAAACCAACTTGGAAAACCTCATCCGGTTTTCACACTGCAAATATACGGGGCCGTCGTTACTTTGAAATGACGGCCCCGTTACATTTCCGTTTCACGGGCCGGAGGACATTCCGCCGCAAAACCCCGGCATACCGGGAACCGCAGGCGCGTGGCCGGACGCGGACAGTGCGGTGCGGCCGGACAGGCATGCGGAGATGTGCGGTTCCTGCGCATGAAAGGGTCCGGAATTTCCGTCTCCGTTTTTCGCCCGCTTTCCGGAAGTGCCTTTTCGGATTAAAAAGGCGCCTTTTCGTCGTTTTCGAGTTTTTTTATTAATTTAGCAGAGCGAAAACGGAGTGCGCCGACTCTCCGGCCCGGCCCGTTTTCCGATCTCCAGCGATGTTCAGACGTTTGTTCATATTGGCCGCCGTCGTGTCTCTCGGACTTCCTGCCGTCCGCGCGCAGGAGGGCGCATGCTTCGCATGCCGCGGTGATTCAGGCCGATACGCTTCCTGCGCTGCTGGAGCGGCTGGAACGGGACCCTGAGGACATAGACCTGCTGGTCGAAATCTGCTCCCAATACACCATGCGGAGCGAATTCGCCGCCATTCATCCCTACGTCTCGCGTCTCCGCAGGGCCGGCGCTGATGTACGCCGACCTCTTCTCCGGGCAGTCCTACCTGCTCGCCGAGGGCAGCGACTCGACCCGCATATACCTCGACCGGGCTTTGATCCGCGGGCGGCAGTGCGAAGACCCGGTGGCGCTGTGCCGGATTTACAATGCGCTGGGAATCTATGCCGTCAGCATCGAAACGAACTATTTCGGAGGCATCGAATATTTCCTCGAAGCGATGGAGTACGCCCGCAGCGCCTCGCTGAATCGCTTCTATCTGGTGGCGCAGTGCAATCTGGCCAATACGTATTACATGCGCAACGACCCTGCGGGCCTGAAATACGCCGAGGAGGTCTGCCGGCTGGGCACCGAGTGGGGTTACGACTACCTCGCTTTCGGCGGCGCGGTCATCAGCGCCTACATGCACTACATGCTCGGCGATCAGGACCGGGCTTTGGAATACATCCTCCGGACGCTTCCCGACACCGATAAATTCGGCTACCACACCGAGCTTTACAGCCTTTACGCCAATATCCTCCATGCGCAGGGCGACGATGCGGGCGCCGAACGCTATTACCTGATGGCGCTCGACCACATCGACGAGAAGGTCGTGACCGCTGCCGTGATGACCTACCTCAGTTACGGAACCTACCTGAACGACCGGGGCGAGTACGCCCGCGCGATTCCGGTGCTCCGGCAGGGCATCGAACTCTCGGAGCGGAGCAACAACGCCGTGCACCGCTATAAGCTCTACCAGCGCATTTCCGAGGCCGAAACCGCGCTGGGCCGCTACCGCGAGGCGCTGGACTATTTCAAGAGCTACCATAGTCAGGCGGACAGCATCTTCAACGTCGAGCGGGAGCGTTCGATCAACGAACTGCGGGTCAAGTACGACGCCGAGCGGCAGGAAAACATGCTGCGCAAGAGCGAAATCGACCTGATCCGCCAGCAGCGCCGATTCCAGCTGCTGCTGTTGCTGCTGCTCTTCGCCGTCGGCATTTCGACGGTGGTCTATATCCTCTACCGGCGCAAGGACAAGATGTACAAGCAGATCGTCCGGCAGCAGTACGAATTTCTGAAAAAGGAGAAAAAGGCCGCGCAGCCGGCCATGCCCCCCCCCGACCCTATTTCCCCGCAGACTGAAAAGCAGTCGCCCGACCGTGACGAACACGCCGTGCGCGACGCCGAACTCTTCGCCCGGATCGAATACCTGATGCAGACGGAAGGCGTCTACCGTCAGAACGACCTGACCATCGAACGGCTCGCCGAGCGGCTCGACACCAACCGCACCTATATCTCCCGTGCGATCAATCAGCAGGCCGGGAAGGCTTTCAGCAGTTATGTCAACAGCTACCGCATCGACGAGGCCGTGCGGCGTCTTTCCGACGTCGACGACGATACGCCGCTGAAGGCGCTTGCCCAGATGCTCGGCTACAACCACCTGCAAACTTTCTATACTTCGTTCCAGAGTGCGATCGGCATGCCGCCGTCTAAGTACCGCGAGAAACTGCTCAAACTCCACCGCGAGCACCAGCTCTGAGCGCAACCCCGTTTTTCGGGGTTTGTTTTTTTTCGGAATTTGTCAATTTTTACGAATTCCGAAAAGCTGCGTTTCATAAATCGTCCGGCTTCTTCTATATTTGCCAATAGGTTGATGAGGCGCTTTGCCCGATGCGGGCGGTGCGTACCCTTTTGGTGATTTTGTCCGGCGGATGTCTGTTTGACGCAGGCGGTGCCGTCCCCGAATCCGTAAGTATTCTTTTAAACGCTGTTCATATGAAAAAAACGTTACTATTCAGCAGTCGATCCTTGTTGACTGCGACTTTGTTCTTCTGCGCCGCTTCGGTCGTCTCCTGCCAGAAGGAGGAGACCGCCGGCGCCGCGCCTTCGTGCGCCGCGATCCGTCTGACCGCCGAGCCGGCGGAGCTCGTCCGGACCAAGAGCGAAACGGACGTCGCCTATGCCTCCCGCTTCGTGGAGGGGGACGCCATCGGCCTCTTCGCCGTGATCCGCACCGATGCCGAGACGCAGGCCTATCCGGCCGCTTCGGGCAACTACATCCAGAATGCCAAATTCGTCCGTCAGGCCGACGGTTCGTGGCGTGAGGAAGGCTCCAAATCCTATTACATGGAGCAGGGGCAGGTCATGGACCTCTATGCCTATTATCCCTATGCCGAAAATGCCGATCCGACGGCGCTCGTCTACGACGCTTCGGTTGCCGAAGCCGACTTCATGACGGCCCGCACGCCGGGATTCAGCGAGCGCGACGGCGAGATCAGACTCGTGTTCCGCCATAAGCTGGCGCTGGCCGAAGCCTTCGTCGCGGACGCCGACAAGCTGGCCGATTACGCCGTGACGGTGCAGGACGTGCGCACGAAAGCCGTCTTCTCGTTGGCGGCCGCGGCCCAAGATGCCGAAATGCAGTCCGTGGACGCCAAGACGGCTTCGGTGGCGATGACGCGCTGCGGCAACGCCTTCCGCGCTTACCTGCCGGCGCAGGAGATCGCCGAAGACAAGGCCCTGCTGAAGGTCGAGGGCAACGGCTTCGCGGCTTTCGACTACACGCATCCGGGCAAAACCTCGCTGGCCGTTGGTCAGGTCCGCAAACTGCTGGTTACGCCCGCTTTCGCAAATCCCGAACTGCTCCCCAACTGTTACGTCGTATCGCCGGGCGAGACGCTCTACATTCCCGTTTGCAAAGCCTTCGGCGTGTGGGAGAAGAACGAAGTGCTGGCGGGCGCCGGCACCGGCATGCTGGGAGCCATGGGCGCCCGCGTAGTCTGGGAGGACGTGCGCTATCTGCTCAACGACGACCAGATCACCGTGCTGGGCAGCGGCTCTAAGGCCGTTATTCAGGTGCGCACCACGCCCCGGAGCTGCGGCAACGCGGTGCTCGCGCTGGAGATCGGCGGCGAGATCCGCTGGAGCTGGCATCTCTGGATCACCGATTACGATCCCAACGATCCCGAAACGCAGAAGTCGAAGAACGGCCGGACCTTCATGGACCGTAACCTCGGCGCGATGAACGCCGAATACGGCAGTACCGACGCATTGGGTCTCCAGTACCAGTGGGGCCGCAAGGACCCGGTTCCGTGCCCTGCGAAATGGGACGACATCGCTACGCGCCCCGTGTGGAACGGCGTGGGCGTCAAGGTCGGCTTCTCGACCAAGGCCAATACGGCCGTGATCCGCGACAACCTTGTGGCTTCGATCAACGATCCGCTGGCGCTCATCAAGGCGGTCGGCGTTCCTTACGACTGGTATTCCACCGTGAAAAATCAGGGTGAGAACCGCTGGAATGCCGCCGACGGCTCGAAAACCGAATTCGATCCGTGTCCCCGCGGCTGGCGGGTTCCCGTGTCCGGTTTCGGAACCTTGTCGCCGTGGTACAATTGTGTTACTGCCGGCATCCCGTGGCTCAACGGAGTGATCTGGGAGGATCTGGGCTACTGGCCCGCGGCAGGTCTGCTCGAATCCAGCGGCCAGAGCTATCTCGGCATGTTCGGATACTATTGGTCGGCGACTCCCGGTGAAAATCTGTCCGGTGGCGTTAAACAGGAGGGATGCGCTTACGGATACAATTTCGATAATCAGACTTCGTTGACCAGCTACCTCCAGTACCGTCATACCGTTTTGTCGGTGCGCTGCGTCAAAGTGCAGTAATTCGATGTTTCACGCTTTAAAAAGATAATCACCATGAAATATACAGGTTCCATCCATACGACGTTTTATGCGCTTCTGGCCGCTGCCGCGCTTACGGCCGCCGGCTGCAGCGACGACGATAACGAAAAGGGCGGGGGAGCGACCGGCGTCGAGGCGAACTTCTCGGCCGAAATCACCCCTTACACCCGTGCCGCCGGCGACACTTGGACCAACGGCGATGCCGTCGGCATCTATATGCTCGGCGGCGATGCGGGCACGGCGGACAACGTGCGCTATACCTGCGAACCCAACGGACGGCTGTCGGCCGCGGATGCGAAAATCGTCATTCCCGGCAGCGGCACTTTCGATTTCGTCGCCTATCACCCTTACAAGCAGAGCAGCCTGAGCGGCGATGCGGGCAAGATCGACGGCTACCTCTATCCCGTCGTCCTGAGCGACCAGACCGATCCCGCGGCGATCGACCTGCTGTGGAGCGACAATGCGGCCGGGGTCACGGCCGCCGCGCCCGACGTGAAGTTCACCTTCGAACACGTGCTGTCGAAGGTCGAAATCGCCGTCAAGCAGGGCGGAGGCATCTCGGCCGACGACCTTGCCGGGGTTGTCGTCACCATCGACGGCGTCTACAACGAAGGCTTCTTCGCCCTGAACAGCGGCAGGATCGGCAATACGGGCGTTCCCGGTGCCGTGACGGCGCGCGCCGTCACCGAGGGCGTCAGCTACGAGGCGATCGTTCTGCCGACCACCGGCGCCGCGCAGCAGGGCCGCGTCTTCACGGTGGAGGCTCCCCTGCTGGGACGCACCTACACATGGACGATGCCCGACGACTATCTTTTCGTGGGCGGCAAGATCCACGAGATCGAAATTACGGTCGACGTGGATGGCATTTCGGTCGTCACGGGCGACATTGCCGACTGGAACGGCGGCGATTCCAATCCCGAAGTCGAGACCGACGATGCCGAATTCCTCGCGCTTCCCAACTCCTATATCGCCCGTCCGGGTTCGACGGTGACGATTCCCGTTGCCAAGGCCTATGCCGCATGGCACAATATCCCGATGCTTCAGGAAGGCTCGTTCAGCATTCCCAACGACCTGACCGCCCGCATCGTATGGCAGGAGCGTTTCGATGAAGACGAAACCATCCTGTTCTCGACCAACGACAAGGTCACGATGACCGGATCGGGCATCAACGCCGCAATCGAAGTCGTCCTGAATCCCGATGTCGAAGGCAGCCTTGTCGTGGGCGTGTACGACGGCGACGGCAACTGCTACTGGAGCTGGCATATCTGGGTCACCGAGTACGATCCCTCGCAGCCCGCAGGGCAGCAGACCGTCGGCGGCAACGTCTTCATGGACCGCAATCTGGGCGCCACTTCGCTCGTGAAGGGGCCGCAGAGCGCCGGATGTTTCTACCAGTGGGGCCGCAAGGATCCGTTCCAAGGTCCCTATACGTGGATGATGTTCCTCAATGCCAACGCCGGCTGGTCGAACGACGGTATCGGCAAGTTCATGACGCTCAAAGGGCTTGCTTCGACGAAGGTTCCCTCCGAGAATCTCGTGGCTTCGGTCCAGCAGCCTTACCGCTATATTGTGGGTATTTCCGGAACGCAGGACTGGCTGTCTGCGACCGAAGGGGACGAGGCTTACCGCTGGAGCAATGCCGACGGTACGAAGGGCGTCTTCGACCCGTGCCCTGAGGGGTGGCGCGTGCCCGTTTCGGGCGTGGGAGCCGCTTCCGCATGGGCCGATCTGAACGGCGTGTGGGATGCGGAGCGTACCGGATGCGTTTTTGCCGAAAGCAAAGGATATTATCCTGCAGCAGGCTATATCAATGTCATGTCTCCGACATTGTCGGGTGGCGGCGGCGCGGAAGCGGGTACTTCGGGCTACTGCTGGAGCGCATCGTCGGCCGGCCGGAACGGCTATGCGCTGACTTACAGCGTCTCCGCCATTAAAACCGAGGCCGAACTGACCAAGGCGTGGGCCTGCCCCGTCCGCTGCGTGAAGGATGTCAAATAGCACGCGGATATAGGAAGAAGACCGCCGCCCTTTCGTGGGGCGGCGGTCTTTGTTTTGGCGGCCGTGCGGTGTTTCCCGACCGCTGTTTTTCGTGTGGTGTTTTATGTGAGGTGTTTTCTGTGCGGTGTTTCCCGTTCTGTGTTTCCTATCCGGTGTTTTCCGGCCGCTGTCTTCCGTTCGTCCGGTCCGGAATTCTCCGCAGGCCTGTCTTCTGCCGCGCCTATTTTCTGCTTTCGAGGAAGTAGTGCTGCGACTTGAGCAGGTTGCGGGCCTGCAGGATCATCGTCTTGGTTTCGTTGAGGATCGTCAGATAGAGTACGCTGGCCCGCGTGCTGGCCGCCGGGTCGCCGTTGATGCGGCGCAGCTGGTTCTTGATCGCCTCGACGATGGTGTCGAAGAGCTTGTCGCGCATTTCGAGCACCATGTCCAGATCCGAAAAGTCCTTCGTGCGGAGCATGTCGTTGATTTTGTCGAAAATCGCCTCCACCTGATCGTTTACGCGCATCAGATCCACGATCTGCTCCTTCGACAGCCCCTCGTGGTTGTTGTCGATGTGTCCGAACGCAGGACGGGTGATGTGGATCAGCGCCTTGGTCACCTCCGAGAGGTAATCCACCACCTGCACGTAGAAGTGCCCGGTGTCGATGTCGCACTGCTGCAGGCGGCGCAGCGTGGGCATGATGCCGTACTTGCGGTCGCGGGCCTCTTCGAAGAGCCTGTTCGACGACTGCACCATCTCCTTGAGCACCTTGCGGTTCTCCTTGAAAACGGCGACCAGCGTCCGGTTGTAAATGCGCGTCACCTGCTCCATCGTCGTGCATACTTCGCCGATGCAGACGCAGAGCACTTCGTCCGGAGTCTCGGCCTTGATTACCGGCAGTTCCTCCGCGGCAGCTTTCTCCTCCGGCTTGGTGCGGTGGCTGCGGATGAGCAGCCATGCGCAGAGAGCGACGAGCGTCGTGACGGCGATCCAGCCGCCCCAGAGCAGCAGCAGCGTCACGCAGAGGGCGATCAGGAATCCGCCGAGCGCGGTGATGAACCACCCCGAAATGACGGCCATGACGCCCGTGATGCGGTATACGGCGCTTTCGCGGCCCCACGTCCGGTCTGCGAGCGATGAACCCATAGCCACCATGAAGACCACGTAGGTGGTCGAGAGCGGCAGTTTGTAGGAGGTGCCTATGGCGATCAGGATCGAGGCGGCCGTGAGGTTTACGACGGCGCGGATCATGTCGTAGGGCGCCGACGAACGCTCCTCGGCAGGCAGCGGTTCGAAGCGTCGGTCGATGACTTTCTGCATGCGGTCGGGAATCAGCCCTGTCCACATGGTGTTGAGCGCGAGCGAGGCGCGTACCAGACTGCGCGATACGAAGGTCGAGCCGAACCGCTCGTCGCCCTCGTGCTGCGAGGCGAGCGAAAGCTCGGTTTCGGTGACGTGGCGCGATTTCTTCGAGAAGAAGAGCGTCAGGACCATCACCGCGCCCGACAGCAACAGCAGCAGGAAGTTGGCGCGCGCCGGATTGGCCAGTTCGCCCATCATGATCGACTCGCTGCCCGTTTCGCGGGCGATCTGCCATGCGTCGTAGCTGGCCAGCGGCACGCCGATGAAGTTCACCAGATCGTTGCCTGCGAAGGCCAGCGCCAGCGCGAAGGTGCCTGTGAGGATGGTGATGCGCATGATGTTGAGCCGCATGCGCTGGAAAATCCAGAGCACGACCGACGCCCCGGCCCAGAAGACGAGCAGCGTTACGAGCACGTGCTCGCCGACGTATTCTCCGACCGAAGTCGGAATCAGCCCCGAACTTTTCAGCCCCTTGAACAGCGCGAAGTAGAGGATTCCCGCCAGCGAAATGCCGCACCATACGGCGCCCCAGCGGCGGAACACCTTCGCGTAGCGGAACGAGAAGATGAGCCGCGAAACGTACATGAAGAGCGACCCTGCGGCGAACGCCAGCGCCACCGAGAGCAGGATGGCCGCGATGATGGCCATCGCCTTTCCGGTGTTGATGTACTGTGAGAGGTCCGAAACCGAAGCGGCCGGATCGCCCCAGATGTGGTAGAGCGCTGCGGCGACTCCCGCGCCCAGCAGTCCGAATACCATCGACACGGTGGTCGAGGTGGGCAGTCCGAGGGTGTTGTAAATGTCCAGCAGCAGGATGTTGCCCAGCATCATGCCCAGAAAGAGCATCATGATCTCCGGGAAGGAGAATTGTCCGGGATAGAAGACGCCGCTGCGCGCCACCTCCATCATGCCGCTCGACGTGAGCGTGCCGACGAGGATGCCGGCGGCGGCGATCCAGAGGATGACGCGGCGCGGTGCGGCTTTCGATCCGAGGGCCGAGTTGAGAAAGTTGACCGCGTCGTTGGCCACGCCCACGACGATGCCCATCACGGCCAGCAGGCCCATGACGATGACGATGCTTGTGAATAGAGGACTCATATGGTCGTTTGTCGTTTGTTTTTCGGCGGTTCCGTTTTGGCGCTCCGCCGTATGTTTTCGTCCGGCCCTGCATCCGTTTTCCGGAGGAGGCTTTCACCCGCCGTCTTGGGCGGAGATCGCCGCCCTGCGGTGCGGGCCGGTCTTTCCGGTACAAAGGAACGAAACGGATGTTACAAACGTGTTACGGACGGGTTGCGGCTCTATGAATGTTTGCGCAGGGTGAAGGTGAATTCCAGTCCGCCGCGCTCCGAGTTGCGGACCGAGATCGTGCCGCCGTGCATCATCACGGCGTTTTTGACGATCGCAAGCCCCAGCCCCGTGCCGCCCAGCTTGCGCGAACGCCCCTTGTCGATGCGGTAGAAGCGTTCGAAAATGTGGGGCAGGTGTTCTTCCTCCACACCGATGCCGTTGTCGGCGAATTGCAGCGTGTACTGCTCCGGCGAGTCGTCCAGCAGGCGGATGAAAATGTCGCGTCCGCCCGAATAGGCCGCGGCGTTGTCCGCGAGGTTGCGGAACACCGAACCCAGCAGCGAGGGGCTGCCCTCCATTTCGAGCGGGTAGGGGAAGTCGCAGTTCACGCGCAGCCGTTGCCCTTCGGGCCGGAGCTGCATGTCGGCGCGGATTTCGTCCACGATGTCGTTCAGCACGACACGCTCCTTGCGGATCAGCTGGCTCGCCTCGTCCATGCGCGTGACGGTCGAGATGTCGGCGAGCAGGCTGCGCAGCCGCGCCACCTGCGCGCAGCTCTTTTCGAGGAACGCCGTGCGCTTCTCCGCTCCGAGCCCCGGATTGTCCAGCAGGGTTTCCAGATACCCCTGAATCGCCGCCACGGGTGTTTTCAGTTCGTGGTTGATGTTGTTCGTGAGTTGTTTCTTGATGCGGATCTTCTCCTGCTGTTCGTGCAACGCCAGCGCATGTTCGCGGTCGCGGTCGGCCGTGGTGCGCTGCAGACGGGCGTACAGCCGGATGATATGGCTCGATATGTCGCCCAGCTCGTCGTGCGGAAAGACCGCCTGCTCGTCGATCCGCTCGCCCCGCTCGGCACGCTGGGCGAAATCTCTCAGCCGCGTGATGTTGTGTCCCAGCCGGCGGGTCGCGAAGTAGGCCGCCACGCTCATCAGCAGCGTGACGCCCAGCATGAACCACAGAAATTCGCGGTCTGCGGCCAGCACTTCGCGGAGCGTTATCGAATAGGGCACGGCCGAGCGGACGACGACCCCGCCGTCGGACATGGCCGAATAGAAATAGTAGAGGTCGGTGCTCTCCGAATGGCGGCGGATCGTGAATCCCGTGCCGCGGGCGAGGGCTTCGGCGACTTCGGGGCGGTCGAGGTGGTTGGTTTCCGGAAGGCTGCCGGCCGAATTGTCGAAGGTGACGCGCCCGGCGGCGTCGATCACCGTCACGCGCAGGTCGCCGAACGGTTCGTCGCGTGCGGCGATGAACTCCTCAGGCGTCGCGCCGTCGGCGAGGGCGTCGAGCATCCGCAGGTTGAAGAGCTGCAGGCGGGTGTCGAGCCGTTCGGCCTTGAACTGCTTTTCGCGGCCGTACTGAAAGACGATGAAGCAGGCGACCAGCGCCCACGAAAACGCGAGCAGCAGCAGGAAGAGCCGCCGGTGGTAGGAGAGGCTACTCCTCAAACCCGTACCCATAGCCCAGACGTGTTACGATGTGATCTCCGTAGACGCCGATTTTGCGTCGCAGCCGCGTGATATTGACGTCGATGGTGCGGTCCAGCACGATTACCTCGTCGCTCCAGACCTGATGTAGTATCTCCTCGCGCGAAAAGATTCTGCCGCGGTTCGAAAGCAGCAGGGCGAGTATCTCGAACTCCTTTTTTGTCAGGGCCAGCGGCGTTCCGTCCACGGTGCAGATTTTGCGGACGAGGTCCATGTGCAGCCCTTCGAACGCGATCGCCCTGCTCTGGCCCTCCTGCGGTGCGGTGCGGCGCAGTACGGAGCGCACGCGGGCCAGCACTTCGCGCACGGAGAAAGGCTTGGCGATATAGTCGTCGGCTCCGATGTTGAGCCCCGCGACCGTGTCGTCCTCGGTGTCTTTGGCCGTGCAGAAGATGATCGGCACGGCGGCCGTTTCGGGCTGCGCCCGGAGTTGCCGGGCCATCTTGAATCCGCTCATCTCGCCCATCATGACGTCGAGCAGAATCAGCGAATAACGTTCGGGGTGCATGCCGAGAGCCTGTTCGGCGCTGTACGCCGTATCGACTTCGTAACCCTCGACTTCGAGATTGAACTGAAGAATCTCGCAGAGGGATTCCTCATCGTCCACCACAAGGATTTTGTGCTTTGTCATAACTGTTACGGATTGGTATCCGCATCAAAAGTACGTAACAATCCCTTTATTGCGTGGTCCCCGCCGAATATTTAACCGAAATGTAACAGCCCGTCATTCGCCCAGCACCTGCATCTGCTGGCGGATCGACTCCTCGTGGATGGCCTGCAACACCGAGCGCATGAATTCGCGGTCCATGCCCAGCTGTACGGCCTGCTCCGCGCGTCGCGCCAGCAGGTCTTCGTAACGTTTGGCCTGCAGGATCGGCATGTTGTGCTCTTTCTTGTACTGTCCTATGTCGCGCGATACCCGCATGCGGCGTACGAGCAGTTCGAGCAGTTCGTCGTCGAGCTTGTCGATCTGCGAACGCAGTTCCGAAAGGCTCTCCGTCGTGGTGTTGGCTTCGCGGATCACTAGACTGCGGCAGATGTAGGCCAGACCCTGCGGCGTCACCTGCTGGGCCTTGTCGCTCCACGCGCAGTCGGGCGAACAGTGCGCTTCGACGATCAGCCCGTCGAATCCGAGGTCCATGGCCTGCTGCGAAAGCGGCGCGATCAGTTCGCGGCGGCCTCCGATGTGGCTGGGGTCGCAGAAGATCTGCAGGCCCGGCAGGCGGCGGTGCAGTTCGATGGGGATCGACCACATCGGATGGTTGCGGTAGAGACTCTTGTCGATCGACGTGAAGCCGCGGTGAATGCCCCCCAGACGGCGGATGCCGGCGTTGTAGATGCGCTCCACGCCGCCGATCCACAGTTCGAGGTCCGGACTCACGGGATTCTTGACCAGCACCGGAATGTCGTGGCCGCGCAGCGCGTCGGCGATCTCCTGCATGGCAAAGGGGTTGGCCGTGGTGCGGGCGCCGATCCAGATCATGTCGATGCCCCCTTCCAGCGCCGCCATGACATGCTTGCGCGTGGCGACCTCGGTGGCGGTGTACATCCCCGTTTCGTGTTTTACGCGCTGGAGCCATGCCACGCCTTCGGCGCCCACGCCCTCGAACCCTCCGGGTTTGGTGCGGGGCTTCCAAAGTCCGGCGCGGAAAATCCGCACGCCTTCGGCGGCCAGTTCGCGGGCGGTTTCGATCACCTGCTCTTCGGTTTCGGCGCTGCACGGTCCCGCGATGACCAGCGGGCGCCGGGGATCGAGTCCCGGAAAATTGATGGGTTGCAAATCTTTCATATCAGTTCTGTTTGAATTATTGTCGTTTGTCTTGTCTCTGTCTTTTCGCGTCATTCGCAGCCTGCCGCCGCGTTTGCGTCTCTGTCCCCGCCCGCCGCGAAAATCGGGTCCTATGTCCTTCTGTTCAGATTTCGGGATTGGGATATTCGGCGTATTCGCCCAGAATCCGGAAGTCGCTGGTCAGCGGCCGGGCCGCATCGACCGCCTGCCGGTACCGCACCGGGTCGTCGAAGGTGACGTCCACGTAAAACCGGTATTCCCATTCGCGTCCGATGATCGGCAGCGACTGTATTTTCGTGAGGTTGATTCCGTAGAAGGATAACAGCGTCAGCACTTTCGAGAGGCTCCCCTGCGCGTGGGGCAGCGTGAATACCAAAGACGCTTTGTCGGTGCGGGCCGGATCGGTGAACTCCGCCGCGCGGCTGCGGTCGGCCAGTACCAGAAAACGGGTGAAGTTGTGCTTGTTGGTCTCGATGCCGCGTTCGAGGATTTCGAGTCCGTAGAGTTCCGCGGCTTCGGCGCCGCAGATGGCCGCTGTGCCGGCGAGCCGCTGGCTGGCGATTTCGCGGGCGCTTCCCGCCGTGTCGTCGCGCTCGACGACTTTCATCGCGGGCCGGGCCTTGAGGTATTCGCCGCACTGCATCAGGGCGATCGGGTGCGAATGCACCTCGCGGATGTCTGTGACCCGCTGTCCCGGAAGCGCCGCCAGCACGTGCGAGATGCGGAGCTTGTATTCGCCGATGACCGCCAGCGTGCTGCGGCGCAGCAGTTCGTGGTTGGGCAGCAGGCTTCCGGCAATGGTGTTCTCGATGGCCGCCACTCCCAGCAGCTCCGCGTCGGCCGCCATGCGGGCGAACTGCTCGTCGAAACTCACGCAGGGCAGCACCTCGACCTCTTCGCCGGGGAAACTTCCGTGCGCCGCGGTCTCGTGGAAACAACCCGCTATCCCCTGTATCGTTATCCGTTTCATCTTCTGAATCGCATTAAAAAATCCCGCTCTTCTACAGAACGGGATCCTTCGTGTTTTCACTCTATTGTTTTATACAGTTAATTGCATGCCATCCCGCTTCTTCCCTTGCTATAAAAGAAAAAGTAAAAGAAATAATATGCAAAACCGTAAAGTCTCATTGTCTCCTTGGTGGATTAACCTTTGGCAAATGTAGTGAAATATTCCCGAAATCCAAATTTTCAGCCCTGTTTTTTGCCTGCCGCGGCCAGTTTGCGTGCTTTGAAACGCTTCTTGAACTGCTGGCGTCGTCCGAACAGAAGCCTGAAAAACGTGCCCCGCAGCAGCGTGTCGTCCATATCCCACTGCCTCGTTTCGGCGTAGCGGTCGAGGATGTATAGAAACGCCACGGCCGGGCAGCTCAGCCGCCGCAGGTTGATCATGCATTCGTCGGGGCGGAGCGGCCGCCGGAGGAATTTCATGCGGTTTATGTCGATCAGCTGGAAATGGTAGCGTCCCGTCGCCTCGTCGTGCCGCCAGAGGATGTTGGTCTGGTTGAAATCCTCGTGGCAGATCCCTTTTTCGTGGAGCCGGACGGTGAAACGGGCGAATGCTTCGAGCACGGGCAGCGAATCGGAGGTCGGGAACCGTTCCGTAGCCGCCGTGAGCGGTGTGTAGTCCGACCTGCGGGATACGAAATAGGTCTCCGTTATCAGCCCGTTGCGGCGGTATTCGCTCCATGCGACGGGTTCGGGCGTGTCGATTTCCAGCTCGCGCAGGCGCAGGGCGTGTTCGTAGGCGCGGCGGGCCTTGCTCTTGCGGAAAAACGAGTACATGACGGCATTGAACGCGCTGGGCCGTTTGTAACGCTTGACCACGAGCCGTTCGCCTCCGATGTCGAAGGCGCGTATCTGATTGCGGCCGTCGTGAAGCACTTCGCCCGACGCCGGGAAAAGCTCCGGAAGCTGCCGGACGAACTGCCGCAGGTGTTCCATGCCGGGATTGACCGTAATTTTCATGTCCGTATTCATTTACACGGCAAAGTTACGGCAAACGATCGGCTTGGATAGTCCATTTTGGGCGCAGTATTGGCTGATTGGGCGGCAATCGGGCTTCGGATTGTTTGTTTTGTCGCTTTTCGTCTGCCTGAAGCGGCTGCCCCTTCCGGAGACTTCCGCATGGGACGCGGCGTCTCGGCGGCCGGCGGACCCCAGCGTGCATCTCCGCATTTGGCGTCTCGGCAGCCAACGCCCCCTCCCGGCCTGCATCTTTCGCATTGGGCATCTCCGCAGCCGGCGGACCGCTGCCGTCCGCTCCACCTGTTCCCTGACGGCCTTCAGGCCTTTCCGCCGAAATGAAAAAAGGATTACGTGACACGTAATCCTTGCTTTGCGAGCTGTTGACGAGGATTGAACTCGTGACCTCTTCCTTACCAAGGAAGTGCTCTACCACTGAGCTACAACAGCAACATTTCTCATTCGAGTGGTGCAAAAGTACATAAGAAAAATGAAAAGACCAAAAATTTGTGCGGTTTTCACAATTATTTTCTATCTTTACTTTTGAATTATAACTCTAAACCCATGAAACGTATACTGATAATAGGCGCCGGAGGCCAGATAGGTTCCGAGCTGACGGTTTACCTGCGCAAAATCTACGGCGACCGCAACGTCGTCGCCACCGACATGCGCGAATGCAAGGCTCTCGGCGAAGCAGGGCCTTTCGAAGTGCTCAACGCCCTCGACGCTACGGCTATGGCCTCGGTGGTCGCCCGTTACCATATCGACTCGATCTTCAACCTCGTGGCGCTGCTCTCGGCCGTCGGCGAGCGCAATCCCCAGATGGCGTGGAACGTCAACATGGGTGCGCTCAACAACTCGCTCGAAGTGGCCCGCCAGCACCACTGCGCGCTCTTCACGCCCAGCTCGATCGGCGCCTTCGGCCCCACCTCGCCCAAGGACCGGACCCCGCAGGATACCATCATGCAGCCCACGACGATCTACGGCATCTGCAAGGTCACGGGCGAAATGCTGGGCAACTACTACCACCACAAATACGGCGTCGATACCCGCTCGGTGCGTTTTCCGGGCATTATTTCGAGCGTCACGCTGCCCGGCGGCGGCACGACCGACTATGCGGTCGAGATCTACTACGAGGCCATCCGCTCCGGGCGGTTCACCTGCCCCGTGCCGCCGGACGTCTATATGGACATGATCTACATGCCCGATGCGCTGCGCGCCTGCGTCGAACTGATGGAGGCCGATCCCGCGAAACTCGTTCACCGCAACAGCTTCAACATCGCCTCGATGAGCTTCACGCCGGAGATCATCTGCGCCGAGATCAGGAAGCGTCTGCCCGATTTCACGATGGATTACGACGTCGATCCCGTCAAGAAGGAGATCGCCGAGAGCTGGCCCAATTCGCTGGACGACACCTGCGCCCGCGAGGAGTGGGGCTGGAAACCCGAATGGGACCTTTCGCGCATGACCGACGACATGCTGGCGCATATTCGGACGAAACTGGCGGTCGAATGAGTCGGCGCAGCGGCGCCCTGAGATAACCCGTGTCTCCGGAACCTTTTCGAGCTGGGACGGCGCGCCGCTCTCCGGGAGTGCGGACCTATAACCGAAAGTTATGACGACGAGACGAATTACGCGGATCATAGCCCTTTTTGTGCTGTTGCTGATAGCTGCGGTTATCGGCGGGAGTTTCTATATGCTCGGCTTCTCGCTGCGCCCCGAAGAGACGATGCGGGCGAAAAATGCGACGGCCTATGAATATATGTACGCCGAGTATCCTTTCCTGCGTCCGTGGACGGACAGCCTCGAACGGGCCGGAGCGTTGCGCGATACGGTGATCGTCGATCCGCAGGGTGTGCGGCTACACGCGCTCTACGCCGCGGCTCCCGAACCGACCGACCGCACGGCCGTCATCGTCCACGGATATACCGACTGCGCCGTGCGGATGCTGATGATCGGCTACCTCTATAATCACGACCTGCGTTACAACATCCTGCTGCCCGACCTGCATTACCACGGCCGGAGCGAAGGCCGGGCGATCCGCATGGGCTGGCTCGACCGGCTGGACGTGCTGCGCTGGATGGAAGTCGCCAACGCGCTTTTCGGCGGCAATACGCAGATGGTCGTCCACGGTATCTCGATGGGTGCCGCCACGACGATGATGGTTGCAGGCGAGCCGCAGCGCCCCTATGTGAAGTGTTTTGTCGAGGACTGCGGCTACACGAGCGTCTGGGACGAGTTCTCGAACGAGCTGAAAACCTCGTTCGGACTTCCCGCATTCCCGCTGATGTACACTGCGAGCTGGCTCTGTGATCTAAAATACGGCTGGAATTTCCGCGAGGCTTCGGCGCTGGCGCAGGTGGCCAAGTGCGAACTTCCGATGCTCTTCATCCACGGCGACGCCGACGATTACGTGCCTACGTGGATGGTCTATCCGCTCTATGAAGCCAAGCCGGGCGAAAAGGAGCTGTGGCTCGTTCCCGGAGCCGGACACGCCTACTCCTACCGGGACAACAGGGAGGAATACACCGCCGTCGTCCGGGAGTTCGTCGGAAAATACGTCCGCTGATTCCGCGGCCGCCCGGTCCGTGCTGGAGCCGTAACCGCTTCGGACCGCATGGACTCCGATCTGCCGCAGGAGACCGGTCCGCCGATCCGACAACGGCTGCGGTCCCGATAACAGTGCTGGCCTGACAACGGTGCAGCCCTCAAAGGGACCGCAGCTCTGAAAACGGTGCCGAACCCGAAATCGGCTGCGGTCCTGACAACGGTGCGCCCCGCATGAAACCCCAAGGCCGGAACTTCTCTGAAGTTCCGGCCTTGACATCTTCCGGATTTGCGGACCGTTCCCGGAAGTGCCGGGAAGAGGGGCGGCCGCGAAAATCCGCCTATCCGGGGCGCCTAATTGGAGGCGAGCTTTTTCACCGTTCCGGAGAACGATCCCGTCACCAGATAGGGCATCGGGTGGTCGTCGCCCGTCGAGAACGACACTTCGTAGTCCGTTCCGTTCGACGTTTTCAGGGTCAGCGAACCGTTGGTCATCGGGGCATGGGGCGTGCGGCCGCTGTAGAACCACGTGTTCACGGCCCGGAGATTTCCGCCGCCGAGCTCTTCCCGTGTGCCGGGCAGGAAGCCGGGCGTGTCGTCCGAGGTCGCTTTGTAGGTGCCCGACGGAATGTATTCCTGCCCCGGAGCCGTTTTCAGCCTGAACCAGAGGTAGTAACCCGTCGCGCCCTGCGTCGCGTAGTACTCCTTTTCGTAGAAGTGCAGGTCCCAGCGGTCGTACCGGGCCGTACATTCGTCCGTGATCTTCTTGATCGAAACCACCGGCGCGTCGGCGTTCATCGCATAGTCGGCATTCAGTTTCGAGTCGCCGCGGTAAGAGTCGTTTATGCGGTTTTCGAATTCAAGCGCTCCGCGGTAGCTGACGCGCAGCGTGCTGTCGTCTTCGTCGATGAACTCCGCCTTGATCGTGGTGATGCCGTTGTCGGTCTTGATCCGCATCTTTCCGCCGACGATGGCGTGGGGCGTTGTGGAACCCTCCTCTTCGTCAGGCTCGTTCCAATAGGTGCCGAACAGAGCCGGCATGCCGAAGGAATCGGTTCCGAGAAATCCCTCGATGAATACGCCTGCCTTGTTGTCGGTGGATTTGCCGATGGTGTATTCGCCGTCCAGCGGACGCGCGCTTTTCGGATCGGTCGCCAGTACGCTCAGGAAGTCGATGTCGAGCCGGTACTTGTAGGGCGCGGCATCGGCCTGATCGAGGTCTGCGTCGGTCAGCACCAGATAGTAGTCGCCGGCCGCATCGCCCCAGTAGGTGTGGTAATAGGTGCCGTAGGCGTGGGGGAGTGCGAGGTAATCGGGATCGGTCTCTTTGCCGTCTCCGCCGTTTTCATTGTCGTCGTTGCTGCATGCGGCGAAGGCCGTCAGGGCCAGCGCGGCGGTCAGGAGCAGTGATTTTCTGAAGATCTGCATAGGTCGTAACGTATTTGGGGATTAGTTTTTGAATCCGGGTTTTCCGGTGTAGGTGAACGAAAACGTCTCTTCGGCCCCGTCGTCGCGGAGCGTTCCCTCTATCTTCCAGCTTTCGCCGACGGTCGAGACGGTGAACGATCCCGACGTGGCGACGTAGGTGGCTTCGTCTGTTTTCCAGTAGGTGCCGGCGGCCCGGCCGCTCTGGGAGATGTAGCCTGAGCGGAACGTGAAGGTTTCGTTGGCGTATTTTCCCGCTTCCGAGCGCAGGTCGATCGTGTATTTGCCGTCGCTGGGCAGCGGCGCCGCTGGATCGGCGGCCGGCACGCTGCGGAGCTGCGAATGCAGTTCGACCCTTTCGTTGCCGCCGCGGAGCATGTAAGTGTCGGCCGCAATGCCGTAGTCGTCGGGATAGTAGTCGCCGAAGACCATCGACAGCCGTTCGTACACGACCGGGTCTTCCTCCCCGGATTCGTTTGCGAAGGCCAGCGCGCCGCTCCACGAGAACGAGAGGGCGGTTTTGTCTCCGTCGGTCACCTCGCCCGACAGGGTGAAGGTCCCGTCGCCCGATGCCGCGGGCGCGAGCGTCATGCTGCCCGCACGGATCGCGAACTTCGTTTTCTGCCCGGCCTGATTCGCGCTCCGGACCTCGACGCCGCTTTTGACGGTTTCCCACGAGGATGCCTCCGGCGCGAACGTTCCCGCCCGGCGGGTCTCCGCCGCCGTGTAAACGCCCGCTTCGGGCATCGCGGCGGAGGGTTTGGGGGCTTTGACGCTCGTCAGATCCGCCTCCAGCACGTCTCCGTCCGCATTGGTCAATGTCAGACGGTAATTGCCCTCTCCGGTTTGGTATTTGTCTCCGAGGTAAACCGCCTGCGAGACGGTCGAGAACTCGATGGTATAATTTAGGCCCGCACGGGCGGCTCCTTCTCCTTGTCGTCGGAACAGGACGCGGAAGACAGTACTGCGGCCGCCAGCAGCGGCAGCAAGGTTTTTTCTATTCTCTCCATTGTATATTTGTACTTAGTTAATTAAATTTGAATAGTAAAGACATCAGAGTATGGAATAAGTCCGATCTCTCATTGGTCTTCTAAACCGGGAATTATGTTCTGACCCCATACTCTTTACATCAGAATCCGGATAGTTCGTAAGGTGTTTGAGCCCGCATTCGCAATGAAGGACCAAGATGTAAGCGATGTCGTTAGAACCAAAAAACGAACGGCCATGAGGTACATTGGAATCGACGTGAGCAAGGCTACATTCGTGGTAGCTTACTCCTCCGACAAAGGCGGGGAGATCCGTACTTTTAACAACACGACCGCTGGTATCAGACAGTTTATCGGGACTCTCCCCAAAGATGGCAGTATCCACTGTGTTATGGAGGCGACAGGGAACTACAGTGCCTTGCTGCTGTATATGCTCAATGTCGCCGGAATTACTGTCAGCATGGAGAATC
>ERZ772892.313-NODE-313-length-61346-cov-6.203782_pt1 | contig 61346 bp, 59 predicted proteins | sample MGYA00512126_ERZ772892 | MGnify/ENA primary metagenome ERZ772892 (study PRJEB29015, sample SAMEA2737697) | human gut metagenome | biome: human gut; feature: human-associated habitat; material: faeces | place: China | collected 2012 ... | reverse complement strand
CAAGAAGAGGTGTTCCTCAGATTGAAGTTACATTCGATATCGATGCAAACGGTATTGTTAATGTATCAGCTAAAGACCTTGGAACAGGTAAGGAACAGCATATTACAATTACATCAGGCACTAATATGTCAGATGATGATATTGAAAAGGCTGTAAAGGAAGCAGCAGAATTTGAAGCACAGGATAAGAAACGTAAGGAAGGAATTGAAGCACGTAATGAAGCTGATTCAATGGTATTCCAGACACAGAAGGCCCTTGAAGAAGTAGGCGATAAGATTTCAGGAAGCGATAGAGATGCCGTTGAAGCAGATCTTAATGCTTTGAAAGCTGTTATCGACAGAACAACACCTGAATCAATGACTGATGCAGATGTGGATGAAATTAAAGCTGCTAAAGATAAACTTATGAACAGTGCACAGACATTATTTGCAAAGCTTTATGAACAGGGACAGGGAGCTGCCGGAGCAGCAGGTCCTGACATGGGAGCCGGTGCAGGTCCTGATATGGGAAATAACTCAGGAGCAGCAGATGATGTTGTTGACGGAGACTACAGAGAAGTTTAATTTTTAGGATTATAAGATAAATGGTGCCTGCGGATTTTTTTCGCAGGCATCTGTGTGGAGGATTTAGTTATGGCAGATAAAAGAGACTATTACGAAGTCTTAGGTGTGTCAAAGGACGCTGACGAAGCAGCTATCAAAAAAGCATACAGAGTTCTGGCTAAGAAATATCATCCTGACACCAATCCCGGAGACAAAGAAGCTGAAGCAAAGTTCAAGGAAGCTTCTGAAGCTTATGCTGTTTTAAGTGATCCTCAGAAGAGACAGCAGTATGACCAGTTTGGCCACGCTGCATTTGAAAATGGCGGAGGAGCCGGCGGTGCCGGTGGCTTCGACTTTGGTGATATGGGTGACATGTTCGGCGATATATTCGGTGACCTGTTTGGTGGTGGAAGAACCCGCAGAGGCGGCGGAAACGGACCGGTTAAGGGAGCGAATATACTTGCAAGCGTTAAACTTACATTCAAAGAAGCTATTTTTGGCTGTGAAAAGGAGCTGGATCTTAACCTTAAAGATACATGCACAAAGTGTAACGGTAGTGGTGCAAAGCCCGGAACTTCGCCTGTTACATGTTCAAAATGCGGAGGCTCCGGTCAGGTTGTTATGACCCAGCAGTCATTATTCGGTATGGTTAGAAATGTTACCGTATGTCCTGACTGTAAAGGCAAGGGCAAGATAATTAAAGAAAAATGTCCGGATTGCTATGGTACAGGTTATATTTCTAACAGAAAGAAAATTAAGGTCAGCATACCTGCGGGTATTGATAATGGACAGAGAGTAAGACTTGCAGGAAAAGGTGAACCGGGTATTAACGGTGGTGAAAGAGGAGACATTCTTGTTGAAGTAAGTATATCAAGAGATCCTGTTTTTGAAAGACAGGATATGAATATATACTCAACGGTACCTATTTCATTTGCGGATGCAGCACTTGGTAATACCATAAGGATTGCAACTGTTGACGGCGAAGTCGAATATGACGTTAAACCGGGAACACAGACAGACACTAAGGTTCGTTTAAGAGGAAAAGGTGTTCCTTCCATAAGAAACAGTCAGGTAAGAGGTGACCATTATGTTACACTCGTTGTAAAAGTACCTGAAAGACTTACAGAGGAACAGCGTGAAGCATTGATTAATTTTGATACGGCTATGAATAATGGCATCAAACGCGAAGACAAAAAGAGAAAAAAAGGAATCTTTAAATAAAAATGCTTATTCTCAAGGCAGGTGTTTTCACCTGTCTCTGGGAATGGGCTTTTTTCAGCTTATTTAAGAATTATGAATTATCTGCCGTTACAGGCAGTCAGGAGAAATGTTTGAAATTCAGCAATGAACAGTTAAAAGCAATAGAATTTAATAAAGGAGCGTGCCTTGTTTTAGCAGGGCCGGGAAGCGGTAAGACCACCGTTTTAACAGGCAGGGTAAAATATCTTATAGATAACTGCCATGTTAAGCCTTCCGAAATACTTGTTATTACATTTACAAAAGCCGCAGCTACAGAAATGAAAAACAGGTTTACGGCACTCTGCGGCAGAAAACTTCCCGTTACCTTCGGCACTTTTCATGCCGTGTATTTTTCCATATTAAAATATGCTTATAATTATACGGTAGATAATATTATCAAGGATGAAGTGCGGGAACAGATAATAAAAGATGCGGTTGAAAGAAGTAATATCGAAACGGAAGATATTAATGAGACGATTAATCTTATTACCGGAGAAATAAGCCGTATTAAAACAGAAGGAATAGATATAGACGCTTACTATTCCACAAACTGTCCGCAGGAAGAATTCAAAAGTATATTCAGAAGATATGAAAGTGAATTAAAAAGGAAGAGGCTCATTGATTTTGATGATATGCTTTTGTACTGCAGGGAACTTTTTTTACAGAGAAAGGACATTCTTCTCAAATGGCAGCAGAGGTATAAATATATTCTTATAGATGAATTCCAGGATATCAATAAAGTCCAGTATGATGTAATCCGTATGTTAGCCGAGCCGGAGAGAAATATCTTTATAGTGGGAGACGATGACCAGAGCATATATGGTTTCAGAGGGTCAAGACCGGAAATTATGCTTAATTTTGAAAAAGATTATCCGGAAGCCGAAAAGATAATCCTTGATACTAATTATCGTTCAACCTCCAATATAGTTGATGCATCAGGTTATGTTATCAGAAATAATAAGGTCCGTTTTGACAAAAACATACATACGGATAATGAAAAGGGTGATAAGGTTGATATTATAGAGACTAATAATATCAATGAAGAATATGACAGAATTGTAAAAATAATAAGGAGTTTTGTGGATGCAGGAAAACAATATGCCGATTTTGCAGTTTTATTCAGAACTAATGTAACGGCAGCTCCCCTTGTCCGTAAATTTATGGAAAATAATATACCGTTTGTACTAAGAGACGGAATTCCCAATATTTTTGAACATTGGATAGCAAAAGATATACTTACATATATGACATTAGCAGAGGGAGGAAGGAAAAGGGCTGATTTTATCCGTATAATGAATAAGCCATTAAGATATATCGGCAGGGATTATGTGACAGATTCTGAAGTTAGTTTTGACGAACTCGAAAAATATTATGAAGAGAAGCCATGGATGATTAACAGAATCAGAAAAATGGAAAGAGAACTTAATGTAATGTCCGATATGACCTGCTACGCTATGATAAATTACCTTAGAAAAGGCGTAGGATATGATGACTATGTAAAAGAGTATGCAAAGAACCATAGTATTGAACCACAGGAACTTTCGGATATATTGGATGAGATAATGGAAAGCAGCAAAGATTTCGTTAAGTTTGACGACTGGAGAGAATACATAGAAAAGTATACCGAAGAACTTAAAGAAAATCATACAAAGAGGGATTTAAAAGACTACGTTACAATGACAACCATGCACAGCTCCAAAGGTCTTGAGTATGATACGGTATTTATAATAGATGCCAATGAAGGCATAACACCTCATAAAAAAGCCGTTTTTGATGTGGATATAGAAGAGGAAAGGCGTATGTTTTATGTAGCTATGACAAGGGCAAAGAAAAAATTATACATATTCTGCCCTAAAGAAAGATATAATAAGTCACTGGAAACTTCACGTTTTGTAAATGAGATAATGAATAAAGAAAAAGCAGAAGAGTAAAATAATACCCCTGATATCGTATAAAAGGATATCAGGGGCGTTCTCTCTTCAATCTGCAGAAATGCTTATTCTTCTTCGTCTTCTTCGACGATTTCATCAAATTCCATCTTATCAAGAGCCTCGTCAAAGGCATCTGCAGCCATTTCGTATTCTGCATCGTCCTCTATATTCTCAAGATCGGGTTCGCCGTCCTCGGAGAGCTTGAAACGGTAAATAAATACTTCTCCGTTTTCTTCTTCTTCGCCGCCGAGTGGAAGAAGAGATATATATTCTCTATCACCTGCCTCAAAAATAGAAACAACTTCGCATTCTAATTCTTCGTCGTTGTCAAGAGTGAGTGTTACTGTTCCGTCAATAATATCTTCTCTGTTCATGTGTGTTCTCCTTAAAATTTATATATTTTATTGTATCAGATTGCGTAATTAATATCAATGAATATATGATGTTAATTTTTTTAATAAAAACACTTGAAATATTAAATAAAATAATGTATTATGGCATTGTTTAATGATAGTCGAAGGTGACATCAGGACGAAAGTTCTGTTGTCGCCTTTTTTTACGTTAGGAGGAACAGACTATGGATGATATCGATAAGAAAATAATTAATTTGTTACAGGAAAATGCAAGAATACCGTTAAAATCATTGGCAGAGCATGTATATTTATCTTCGCCGGCCGTATCCGCAAGGATAGAACACCTTGAAAGGGAAAATATAATCACAAGCTATGAAGCCCGGATTAACCAGACAAAGCTCGGATTCCATATTACGGCATTTATTAATCTTGAAATAATACCCACACAGAAGGACGAATTTTACCCTTTTATAAAAGCCTGTCCTAACGTAATTGAGTGTAACTGTGTTACGGGAGATTTTTCAATGCTCATAAAAGTAGCTTTTCCTGACACTATGAAACTTGACAAGTTTATTGGCAAGCTCCAGAAATTCGGCAGAACAAGCACACAGATAGTTTTTTCTACCCCTGTTGAAAACAGAGGTATCAATGTATCGGATATTGCTTTTAATGCTGGATAAAATAGTGTATAATTATAGCTGATAATTTATACAACAGGAGTTTTCTAATGAATATCAGCAATTACAAAGTTATTCTCGCTTCCAATTCCCCAAGACGAAGGGAATTGTTATCACAGGTGGGAATAGAATATGAGGTTATACCTTCTGAATGTCAGGAGATAATAAGAGCAACAACGCCTGAAAAGGCTGTTATTCAGCTTGCACTTGACAAAGCAGCGGATGTGGCGGCAAAAGTACCTTACAATTCACTGGTAATAGGCGCCGACACGGTGGTTGTGGCTGACGGAATGATTCTTGGCAAGCCTGCTGACAAATCGACGGCGGCCGGGATGATTGACAGACTTCAAGGCAGGCAGCATAGCGTATATACAGGAGTAGCACTTATCTTTCACGGTGCAGACGGAGATATTGTTAAGAACTTCGCGTGTGAGACCAAAGTGTATGTATACGATATGACGAAAGAACAGATAGAAGCATATATTGATACAGGCGAATGTATGGATAAAGCAGGTGCTTATGGCATACAGGGCAGGTTTGCCGCTTATGTTGAGAAGATAGACGGCGACTATAACAATGTTGTGGGACTGCCGGTATCAAGGCTTATTCATGAAATAGACAATATGGAGGTATAAAGCTATGAAAATAGACGAAGTATGCGGTAAAGTATTTTTAAAAGAACAGGGAAAACTTTTTCCAAAACCTGTGGCAGAAAGCTTGGAAGAAGCAATGGAATTCCTTGAAGAAATTATGGCTCAGGTATTTTCTTCAGAAAAGGAACTAAAAAAATATATTGAAGATGAAGGGATTGACCTGGAAGGTGATATAACTGATGAGTTAGAGGTCTTTAAACTCCCTGATGGAAGGTTTTTATATGTTGAAGCATAAGATAGCAGGGCTTTTAGCGGTATTAATCCTGCTTATAAGTGCTACGGGCTGCACCAATATAAGATTTACCACAGGTACCGGAAAGAACAGGTTTGCGGTCTGCGGTAATTACAGCATATCGGTACAGGCTGCAGATATTCTTATTTCCGAAAGGAAATATTCCTATGAGGATCTTTTTAATAATGAGATATGGAGCAGGTCTGTGGGTGATATGACCATGGAAGAATATCTTTTAGCTGATATAAAGACTCTTGCAGGCAATGTGATATATCTTAATATGATGGCAGAGGATATGCAGATAAATCTTACCGGTGATGAGGAAGAAAGAATATCTGAATATGCAAAAGATTACGCCAAAGACAGTGGATTTGACAAAGCGGACGTAGAAGAACTGCTTCAGATGCTTTTGATTGCTGAGAAGTCTTTTTATGCGATGACGGAAGATGTGGATACCGAGGTAAGCACGGATGAAGCAAGAACCATATCGGTACAATATATGTTTTTTGCAGTTAATGATGATGTGACGGACAGAATGGCAGAGAACAAAGCATCTGAGGCATTACAGAAGATAGAAGATGGTACCGATTTTTTGACACTGGCAGAAGAACAAAGCGATGACAGCATCCATAGCATGGAATTTTATAAAGGTATATATGATAAAGACTTTGAGACTGCCGCATATAAGCTTGAGACAGGCCAGGTAAGTTCTGTTGTTGAGACAGAGTATGGTTATTATATAATAAAATGTATAAATGACAACATTGAAAGCGATACAGCGAAAAGAAAATCCGAGATTGTTCTAAAAAGGAGAGAAGAACTTTTTGCAGATAAGTTCAGACAGCTTGCTGAGAAAAAAGATATTCTTTTTAATGAAAAATATCTGAAAAAGATTGATATTGGCAGCATAAAAGCCGGTTCCGGGGAATTAAACAAAATTTTGTTAGCACTCAAATAAAATGAGTGCTAATTTTTTCTTGACTTTGGAAAACATTAGTATTACTATATCTTTCAGAAGAAATTTTATTATAAGGAGTGATTTTAAATGGCAACAGAACATGGAAATCTTTCAATAAACAGTGATAATATTTTCCCAATAATTAAGAAGTGGATGTATTCAGATCATGATATTTTTTTCAGGGAATTAATTTCAAATGGATGTGATGCGATTACCAAGCTTAAGAAATTAGCTCTTATGGGTGAATATAATGAACCCGATGACATTAAATATAACATTAATGTAAAGGTCAGTTCCAAGAATAAAACAATTACATTTACCGATAACGGACTTGGTATGACGGCGGAAGAAGTTACTGAATATATTAACCAGATTGCTTTTTCCGGAGCAGAGGCCTTCCTTGAAAAATATAAGGACAAGACTAATGAAGACCAGATTATAGGACATTTCGGACTTGGCTTTTATTCAGCATTTATGGTTGCTGAAAAAGTAACTATCGATACTTTATCATATAAAGAAGGTTCAAAGCCTGTACATTGGGAATGCGAAGGCGGAACTGAATATGACATGGGCGACGGCAATAAGGATACAGTAGGTACCACAATAACTTTGTATCTTAACGAGGACAGCACAGAATTTGCTAATGAGTTCAGAGCCAAAGAAGTAATCGATAAGTATTGTTCGTTTATGCCTTATGAGATATATCTTGATAACGAAGACGATACAGAAGAAAAGACACAGATGATTGACAAGGATGAGCTTCTTGATACAGATACAATCATTGAAACAGTTAAAAAAGAAGCTAAGCTTGAAGAACAGGAAGATGAAGATGGCAATAAGAAGATGGTAGAGGTTGAACCGGCTACAGAGAGATATAAGATTGCCAAAAGACCTGTTTCATTAAGTGATACAACTCCTCTCTGGACAAAGCATCCTAACGACTGTACGGACGAAGAATATAAGGAATTTTACAGAAAAGTATTCCACGATTATAAAGAACCTTTGTTCTGGATTCATCTTAATATGGATTATCCTTTTAACTTAAAGGGTATTTTATACTTCCCTAAGATTAACATAGAATTTGAGTCAGCAGAAGGTATTATTAAGTTATATAACAATCAGGTATTCGTTGCTGATAACATCAAGGAAGTAATTCCTGAATTCCTTATGTTACTTAAAGGCGTTATTGATTGTCCTGATTTGCCTCTTAACGTATCAAGAAGTGCACTTCAGAACGATGGATTTGTTAAGAAGATATCAGAATATATTACTAAAAAAGTAGCCGACAAGCTTTCAGGAATGTGCAAGACCGATAAGGAAAGTTACGAAAAATACTGGGATGACATCAGTCCATTCATTAAATTCGGATGCCTTAAGGATGATAAATTCTGTGACAAGATGAAGGATTACATTCTTTTCAAGAACCTTGAAGGCAAGTATTTAACACTTCCTGAGTGCCTTGAAGAAAATAAAGAAAAACATGAAAACAAAGTATTTTATGTTACCGATGAAATTAAACAGGGTCAGTACATTAAGATGTTTAAAGATGCGGGAATTGATGCGGTTATTCTTAAACACAGCATTGACCAGCCATTCATCACACATCTTGAACAGAAGAATGAAAATGTCAAATTCTTAAGCATTGATTCTGATTTGTCTGAGACATTTAAAGAAGAAACATCTGAAGAAGATTTAAGTAAGGCAGGAGAAAAGCTTGCAGAAGTATTCAAGAAAGCCCTTAACAACGACAAGCTTACCGTTAAGGCAGAAAAACTCGTTGATAAGAATATATCTTCAATGATTACCGTTAATGAAGAATCAAAGAGAATGGCAGATATGATGAAGATGTATGCTTCTTCAGGTATGGATATGTCAATGTTTGGCGAGACAGGAGAGACACTTGTGCTTAACCTCAATAACGAACTCGTTAAATATGTACTTGACAATCCACAGAGTGATAATGTTACAATGATATGTGAGCAATTATATGATCTGGCTAAGCTTAGTCATGAGCCACTTAAGCCTGAACAGATGACTGCTTTTATTGCAAGAAGTAACGAGATATTGAAACTCCTTGCAAAATAACATTTTTGCAGGATATATATGAACAATAATAATGAGACAGAAGATATAGAATATCTTGATATAGACCTTGATGAGTCCGAAACTGAATTTATGGTGGATTCAAGCAACGATAATTCGGAAGAGATTAAGAAATATAATGCTGAGAAGAAAAGGCATATTGTTAAAGAAATATTCACTTATGTTATGATAATTGCCATAGCATTTGGAATAGCATTTATCCTTAATAAGTTCATTATAATTAATGCACACGTTCCTTCATCGTCGATGGAGTCTACAATTAATACAGGTGACAAGCTTATCGGATTCAGGCTGGCATATCTTTTTAAAGAGCCTGAAAGAGGAGACGTGGTAATATTCAGGTATCCGGACGATGAGAGCCAGATATTCATAAAGCGTGTTATCGGACTTCCCGGTGATAAGATAGAGATTGTCGATGGCAGGCTTATTATCAACGGAGAGGCTATGGTTGAAGATTATGTCAAAGAACCGATGACGGGCAGCTTCGGACCGTATGAGGTTCCCGAAGGGTGCTACTTTATGTTAGGCGATAATCGTAATATTTCACAGGATTCAAGGTATTGGAAAAACACTTATGTCAGCAGGAAAAATATTCTTGCGAAAGCATGGTTCAGGTATTCGCCTTCATTTACAAAAATTCAATGATTATCGGCACACCGGATATATATCCGGTGTGCTTTTGCGGTAAAAAGACATTGCAGGGACTATTGGATAATACATAGCCTTGTACTTATGTACCATAAGCATGGTACTGATTTACTATTTATTTTTTTTACAAAATAATACATAATATGATTATATTAAGAGAGTGAGAAATTATGGATTTAAAAGATTTTAACTATGATCTGCCGGAGGAACTTATAGCACAGGACCCTCTGGAGGATCGTTCTTCCTCAAGACTTATGGTATTACATAAGGATACCGGCAGAATTGAACACAAGATATTCAGAGATATAATTGACTATCTCAATCCCGGAGACTGCCTTGTAATCAACGATACTAAGGTAATTCCAGCCAGACTTATGGGCATTAAGGAAGATACGGGTGCAGCTATAGAAGTTCTGCTGCTTAAGCGTAATGCGGATGATGTATGGGAATGTCTTGTAAAGCCCGGTAAGAAAGCAAGAACCGGTGCAAGAATTATATTCGGTGAAGGACTTCTTGTCGGAGAGATTGTGGACGTTATAGAAGACGGCAACAGAATGATTAAGTTCCATTACGAAGGTATTTTTGAAGAGATACTTGATAAGTTAGGACAGATGCCGCTGCCTCCTTACATTACACATAAGCTTCAGGATAAGAACAGATACCAGACAGTATATGCCAGAAATGAAGGCTCAGCAGCGGCACCTACAGCCGGATTGCATTTTACAAAGGAACTGCTTGAAAAGATTAAAGAAAAAGGTGTTAATGTAGTCAGCATTACATTGCATGTGGGCCTCGGAACTTTCAGACCTGTGAAGGTTGATAAGATAGAGGAACACCATATGCACACGGAGACTTTTAATATATCAAAGGAAGCGGCAGATACAATTAACAGAGCCAGAGCCGCAGGAGGACGTGTAATCGCAGTGGGAACCACAAGCTGCAGGACACTTGAGTCAGCAGCAGCGGATGACGGCACAATACCTGCCAGATCCGGAGACACGGATATTTTCATATATCCGGGCTACAAATTTAAGGCTATTGACTGCCTTATTACTAATTTTCATCTTCCTGAATCAACGCTGATAATGCTTGTTTCGGCACTTGCAGGAAGAGATAATATTATGAACGCATATGAAACTGCAGTCAAAGAAAGATACAGATTTTTCAGTTTCGGTGATGCAATGTTTATCTGCTAGGAGGTTAATATGGACACTGGTAATCAGGAAAAAAGATGGGCAAAACGAATGGATATTGATGCCAGAATCAAGCTCAAGTCAGTTAAGAATAACAGAAATATCCACTTTGATGTTAATAAAGAAGAAATGGAAGTTGAGGTAACCAACATTTCTAAGGGCGGAATGGGATTTAAGACAGAAGAGTTTCTTCCTCTTAACTCATATTACGAAGCTAAGGTTGTATTATGGACAAGAGAAAGTTTTGATGCCATCATTGAAATTGTAAGAATGGAAAATGACGGAACTGATGAGAAGAATACATACGGATGCCGTTTTGTTGGCTTGAGTCCCGCAGAACAGTTTAAAATAGACGTATATCAGATTGTCAGTGAGACATCATTTAATTGACATGGTAATAATGCTGTGTTAAAATCACATCAGTAAAAGGCTTAGAAGGTGCATAGTAGGTGACCTTGCGGTTTAACAGAGATGATATGTCATTGGCTGAGAACATATTTTATACTATGGAAGCTGAATTTTCACACCGGAGCCGTATCTTTGAAGTACGTAGTATGTGTAGGAGATAACGTTGATGCGCGTTAAGCATATAAGAGCGTCTGCATTGCAGGAACTATGGGTGGTACCGCGGAATTTTTCGTCCCAGTTCAGAATATTCTGAACCGGGACTTTTTTTATACAGATTCCGGATTCAGAGAAAAAAATGGAGGTAAATCTTTTTATGAATGAAAGATTAGAAAACATCAGACAGGAAATATCAGATGGTGTTAAATCATTAACTAATTCAAAGGAAGTATATGAATTTAAGAAAAAATATATGGATTCAAAAGCAGGCAAAATAGGCCAGCTTATGAAAGAAATGAAAAATATACCGCCTGAGGAAAGGGCAGCCTTCGGTAAGGGTGTCAACGAACTTAAAGAGTGGGCACTTAATAAGTTCGGCGAAATTGATTCAAAGATGAAGGAACTTGAACTGAAAATTAAATACAAATCAGAAAAGATAGACGTAACAATGCCTGCAAAGAAGATTGAGACAGGTAATCTTCATCCTATAACACAGATGAAAAATGAACTTATAGATGTATTCGCAGGTATGGGTTTTGAAATTTATGAGGGAACAGAAATTGAGAATGATTATTATAATTTTACAGCCCTCAATACACCAAAGGATCATCCGGCAAGAGATATGCAGGATACATTTTATCTTTCACCTGAATTCCTTTTAAGGACACAGACATCTGCGGGACAGATTCATGTAATGGAAAGCAAGAAGCCTCCTATTAAGATTCTGTCACCGGGCAAAGTATTCCGTTCCGATGATGATGCAACACATTCACCAATGTTTTCGCAGATGGAAGGACTTGTTGTTGATGAAAAAATCACACTTTGCGATTTAAAGGGCATGCTTGATGTTTTTGTTAAAAAAGTATACGGAGAAGGAACAACCACAAGACTCCGTCCTTCATATTTCCCATTCACAGAGCCATCCGTAGAAGTTGACTGCAGCTGCTTTGAATGTGGCGGTAAAGGATGTAAACTTTGTAAAGGAACAGGCTGGATAGAGATTCTCGGTGCAGGTATTGTTAATAAAAAAGTTCTTGAAAACTGCGGAATTGATTCCGATAAGTACAGCGGACTTGCATTCGGAATCGGTATTGAAAGAACAGCTATGCTTAAATATGGCATTAACAATATCAAACTTCTGTTTGAGTCAGATTTAAGAGTATTAAAACAGATTGATAATAATTAGGAGGACGAAACGATGTTAGCACCTTTAAGCTGGTTAAAAGATTATGTAGATATAGATATTGAACCTCATGAACTTGAGAAAAAATTGTTTTCATGCGGATTTGAAGTAGAAGAACTTATTGAAGTGGGCAAGGACATAAGTAATGTAGTAGTAGGTTATGTTAAAGAGTGTGAACCTATTCCTGACACACACCTTAGTCTTTGTAAAGTAGATGCAGGTGAACACGGAACCTTTCAGGTATGTTGTGGAGCGGACAATGTTAAGGCAGGCGGCAAATATCCTCTTGCTTTAGTGGGCGCAACAGTATATATGACAGCCAAGGATCACAAGACTGTGGAAGGCGTAATGACAATCAAAAAAGGCAAGCTCCGTGGTTATGAATCAGAAGGTATGCTTTGTTCAGGCGTTGAACTCGGAGTGTCCGGGAACATGTATCCGGGAGCAGATTATAACGGACTTTTAGTGCTTCCTGAGGATGCAAAGACAGGTTCTGACGTTAAACCTGTTCTCGGACTTGACGACTGGATTTTTGATATTGCAATAACAGCCAACAGACCTGACTGCCAGAGCATTATCGGTATTGCAAGGGAAATTGCGGCTGTACTTGACAAAGAATTTAAGATGCCTGACTTAAGCTATACACCATCGGGTGAAGTTAAAGAAGGCTTCAAGGTTGACGTAAAGGCAAACGACCTTTGCCCAAGATATATAGCCTGCTATGTATCCGATGTAAAAATCAAAGAAGCACCTCTCTGGATGAAGAGAAGGCTCGCATTGACAGGCATGGATTCAATTTCCAATATAGTTGATATTACCAACTATGTATTAAAAGAGTTTGGACAGCCAATGCACGCATTTGACTGTAATTACCTTGAGGGTAATGAAATAAATGTAAGACGTGCCGCTGACGGAGAGAAGATTGTGACACTGGATTCACAGGAATATGAGCTTAACAGCAATAACCTTGTAATCTGTGACGGAGTTAAGGCTGTGGCACTTGCCGGTGTTATGGGAGGACTTAATTCCGAGATAAGAGATACGACATCGGCTGTTATGTTTGAAAGTGCAAAATTTGCAAGGGACAATATAAGAAAAACTTCAAGAGCACTTGGAAAGCAGTCTGATGCAGGTTCAAGATACGAAAAAGGTGTTGATGAATACTCAACAGTCAACGGAATGAAGAGAGCACTTCATTTAATCGAGGAACTTGGCTGCGGTAAAGTATCATCAACTTATATAGATGTTAATACGGGTAATTCAATTGAACCAAAAGAAATGAAAGTATCCCTTAAGAGAGTTAATGATGTACTTGGTATTGAGGTGCCTGAAAACGAAGTAATGAGAATAATGAAAAATCTTAACTTTGCACCTTCAATTAACGGAGACGAGCTTACAATAATGGTTCCTGCATATCGTGAAGATATGGAATCATACCCTGATGTGGCAGAAGAAGTAATCCGCATGTACGGATATGAACACGTTATCCCTACATTTATGCCTGATGCCAAGGTAACAATGGGTGGAATTAACAGCAGGCAGAGAAAAGAACTTAAATTAAAGAAAGCTATCTGTGCCACAGGTGCTTATGAATGTATTCATTATTCATTCTTTTCACCATCAGACCTTGATTTATTAAAACTTTCTGAGGATGCACCTGAAAGAAAAGCAATAAGACTTATCAATCCTATCAATGAAGATTTATCTTTAATGAGGACAACCCTTGTTCCTTCAATGCTTAATGCAATTTCAAGGAATCAGAAGAAAGGTAATCTTGAAGGCAGACTCTTTGAAATTGCCAAAATATTCATACCAAAGGAATTACCTCTTACGGATTATCCTGATGAGAGAGATACTCTTTGCGTAGGAGTTTTCGGTCAGAATGAAGATTTCTTTACTTTAAAAGGAATTGCGGAGACGGTTGCGGATACATTCCTTCTTGATTTTGAATATGAAGCAGCGGAAAAATCATTCCTTCATCCATATCAGACAGCAGTAATAAAGTGCGAGGGTGAAGAAATTGGTTATCTCGGAAAACTTGCTTATGATGTAGCTGATAAGCTTGACCTTAGAAATGATGCCTATGTAATGCAGATAGACCTTGCAAAGCTGGCAAAATGGAATGATAAGAAGGCTGTTTTTAAACCTCTCCCAAAATTTGCTGAGGAATCAAGAGACTTAGCCCTTGTCATGACAAAAGATATTACCTGTAAACAGGTAGAGGATGTAATCGGACGGTCATGTAATTATATTAAGAATATCAGACTCTTTGATGTATATGAAGGAGCCGGAATTGCGGATGATAAAAAGAGTATGGCATTTACAGTTGAGTTCTGTCCTAAAGATGAAGCATTTGAAAGTGATTCCGTAGACCGCTTTGTAAACAAAATACTTAAGAATCTTAAAAAAGAACTGGATATCGATTTAAGAAGCTAAATTTGTATAAAATGTATGATTTTTACCGCTTTCTATTGTAAAAAATGTTAAAAAGTGATAATATTAGCCTAAATTAACAGTTTGGAGGGTGGATTATGAAAATCACAGAAAAATCATATATCAACAGGTTTGCGATATTGTGTCATGTGATAACGGCAGTTGTGTTATTTGCTGCATATACTATTGAATTTTTTAACGGTTCGAGGACATTATCGTATTATGCTATTTTTTCAGGTGCATGTCTTGCCCCTGTCATAGCAGAAGTAATTATCTACAAAGTGAACAAGGAAAGTGGACTTGTAAAGCACATAATGTCAATCTGTTATGGAGGATTATATGTATTCGCCGTCCTGACTTCCACAAGTTCAATGGCATATACATACGCTTTCCCTATGTACATGGCAATTATCCTTTATATGGATATCAGATGTTGTGCACTTGTTGCCACGGGCGGACTTGTAGCCAATGTCATATATGTTGTCAGGTATGCTATGAATACAGGTTATTCGACAGCAGAATTGCCTGATATGGAGATAAGAATAGCAGCAATGGTTCTTACCGGTGTATTTATGATTCTCACATGTGCTGCTGTGCGTAAAGTTAATAAGTTCAAACTTGAACAGATACAGGAACAGAGTGACGAGACAAGTAAGATGTCAGTCAAGGTACTTGCTGCAACGGACAAGATGACGGAATACATTCAGGAGACAGCAGGGAAGATGGAAAAGCTCGGTGAGTCTGTTGAACATATACATGATTCAATGAGTCAGGTATCAACAGGAAGCAATGAGACCGCTGAGGCTGTACAGACTCAGATGGAAAGAACAGAGCAGATACAGGAACATATTGTCAAGGTTCGTGATGCAGTAGAACAGATTGAGAAAAATATTACCGATACTTCCGGTAAGGTTGATGAAGGCAGACATCATATGGCGGTATTATCAGAACAGGTTGATAAATCGATGGATGCCAATAACCGCGTGCTTGAGAAGATGAAGGTGCTCACTGAATATACCAATAAGATGAATACCATCATAGAGACAATTACAAGTATTGCCAACAGCACTGGAATGCTTGCACTTAATGCAAGTATTGAAGCAGCAAGGGCAGGAGAGGCCGGACGAGGATTTTCTGTTGTGGCGACAGAGATTTCAGGACTTGCAAGCCAGACAAAGGATGCAACCGTTAATATTACAGAACTTATTAAAAATATTAATACAGAGTTCAATTCTGTTAAGTCGGCAATAGAAGTTGTTGCCGAAAGCAATAAGGTTAATGCCGAGAATACTAAGATTGTAACAGACAGTTTTGGCAGTATCTCAACCGGAGCCGATGACGTAGAGCTTAAGACAAAGGAACTCAGGGAAATTGTTAAGAACCTTGAAACCGCTAATGCAGATATTGTAGAAAATATCCAGACAATATCCGCTATTACAGAAGAAGTATCCGCACATGCAGGAGAGACTTGCGAAGCATGTGAAGGCAATATCGCACTTGTATCAGACGTTGAGAAGATTGTAAACAGTCTTAACGGAGAAGCGGATAACCTCAATTCAATTAAAAGGTAATCAGAACAGATTTATAATAAAAAAGCGTCCGTATGGGCGCTTTTTTTGGTATATGTTGAAATTTTATGTCTTGTTGCAAATAAAGCAGGTATTTGATATAATCAATTAAATTAAGATTTAACAGAGGAATATTATGTCAGTAAATTACAAAGAATTCGGAAAAAATAAAGATAATAACAATATAGTTCTTATAACTCTTACCAATGAAAATGGATATGCCATGGGTGTAACCAATCTCGGAGCTTCGCTTGTGTCTTTTTGTGCAAAAGATAAATCCGGCAGTTTCAGGGATGTTGTGCTTGGATTTAAATCAGGTGAATATTACGAACGTTATAATTTTGATGCAATGGGAAGTACAGTCGGACGTAATGCCAACAGGATAAGCAACCATTCTTTTGAGCTGAATGGTATCAGATATGAACTGGCAGAGACATATCAGGGAGCTAATATTCACAGCGGACCTGATTTATACGGTAAAAGGCTTTGGGATTACGAAGTGAATGAAGATGATAACGGAAGCTATGTAAAGTTCAGTCTTTTAAGTCCTGATATGGACCAGGGAATCCCCGGCAATCTGGAGATTACGGTTACATATATGCTTACAGCCGATAACAGCATGCGGATTATTTATGAAGGCGTAAGTGATAAGGACACGATAGTTAATATGACAAATCACGGATATTATAATCTTAACGGACACGGCTCCGGTAATATTGATAATCATTTGTTATATATTAATGCAGATTCGTTTACATACAGTGAAGACGGTAATGTTGCCAATGATACGGTACGAGATGTTACGGGAACAGCGTTCGATTTCAGAAATATGAAGAAGATAAAAGAATGTCTTGAATCCGATTTTGAACCTGTGGTTTCAAAACATGGCCTTGACCATAATTTCTGTCTGAATAATAATTCACACCATGCCGTAAGACTTGAAAGTGAAGAGTCGGGAATTGCCCTTGACGTATATACGGACAGACCGGGCATACAGATATATACCGCCAGCCGTATGAATATTACAAACGGCGGCAAGGATAATAAAGTTTACGGAAACAGAGGCGGTATTGCACTTGAGACACAGTTTTATCCGGATGCAGTCAACCATAAAGAATTTTTATCGCCGGTAGTGAAAGCAGGAATGCATTTCCGTTCGGCAACAGAGTACAAATTTTCGGTTATAGGAGAAAAATAATGAAAGAAAATCAGTTTTTTGCCATGATGTCAAGAATGAAATATATCAACAGATGGGGGCTTATGCGCAATACATATAATGAGAATATATGTGAGCACAGCCTTCAGGTGGCTATGATTGCCCATGCCCTCGGAGTTATAGGCAATACATATTTTAATAAGAATATCAATTCAGACCGTCTTGCCATAATGGGAATGTATCATGACAGTACGGAAATTATTACCGGAGATATGCCAACCCCTGTTAAATACTACAGTCCGGTTATAAGAAATGCATATAATGATGTTGAAAAAGAAGCAAAGGATCAACTGCTTGCGGGAATACCGGAGGAAATGCAGTCTGTCTATGCACCATTGCTTTTAGATACAGAAGAAGAAAGAGAATTATGGAAGTATGTTAAGGCAGCGGATAAGATATCAGCTTACATCAAATGTATCGAAGAAGGCAGAATGGGTAACAGGGATTTTGAAAAAGCGGGAGAATCCATAAAAGACATAATTAATGATATGGGTATGGATGAAGTGGATTTTTTTATGGAAAAATTTATACCGGCATATATGATAACCCTTGATGAAACCAGATAAGGAGCAGTGTTCATGATTGGCAGAGAAGACCAGTTAAAAAGTCTTAACCAGAATTATTCGTCATCTAAAAGTAATCTGATGATACTTTACGGAAGACATGGAACGGGTAAGACGACTCTTATTAAAGAATTTATCAAAGACAAAAAGTCCTTTTACTATAAGGCTGTTGCTGCGGATGATTTTGAACAGAACATAATGTTTGGCAGGGCGGCAGATGTAAAGTCAGACTCATATTATGAGATTATGAAGACACTCCGTGATAGAGGCATAATGCTTTTTGTTGTGGAAGAATTTCATAATATTATAAAGACGGACAGTAATTTTATGTCAGATGTATCAAGACTTGTCAGGGATGAATCTAAAGTCATGGTTATCCTTAGCTGTTCCTCTGTAGCGTGGGTTGAAAATTCAATGGTAAAAGCAATGGGAAACTATGCTTTTAACATTAATGCTTTTATGAAATTAAAGGAATTCAGCTATTCTGATTTTATCAACAGATTTCATAATACTGAACCGCGGGAACTTTTATACATATATGCCATAACAGGCGGAAATCCGGGTTATGTTGACAGATGGAATGAAAATATCAGCATTAAAGAAAATATATGCAGGCTGTTCCTGACGGACAAAGGCGCATGGTATAAAGAAGCCCTGAATTATGTAAAAGATGAATTCAGGGAAATATCGGTATATAATACCATTTTGTCATGCCTTGCCATGGGCAGAAATAAATTAAATGACATACATGAGTATACAGGATATGGCAGGGATAAAATAAGTGTGTACCTTAAGAACCTGATTGCAAGGGAAATTGTTGAAAAAATATTTTCCTATGATGTATTTGGCAATGAAAATACAAGAAAAGGGCTGTACAGAATACAGGACAGCTTTATTGAATTCTGGTACAGATATATCTATCAGGACTGGAGCAGGATAGATGTAACAGAGCCTTATGAATTTTATGACAACCACATTGAAGACCGGCTTGAAGAATTCGTAAAAAATGCATTTATCAGAATAGCGGGAGAAATGCTTGAAATTCTGGGTGATATGCATAAATTGCCTTTTGAAGCTGTCAGAAAGGGAAGCTGGTATGGCAAAAACGGTGACATCCACCTTATATTTGAGGACAAAGACAGCAATGGCATTATAGGTCAGGTATATGTGGATGACAGAAAAGTATGTATGGAAGATTTTGACAGGCTTCGTGAGAACGTGCAGCTTGCAGGAATTAACGGCAGGTTCTATTACCTGTTTTCAATTAACGGATTTTCCGATGATTTGAAAGCTGATAATATAGCGACAATCGGAATCGAAGAATTATAGGTGACAATATGAAAAGTTTATATATTGCAGAAAAACCGAGTGTGGCACAGGAATTTATGAAAGCCCTCGGAGAGAATCCGCAGCGCAGGGACGGTTATTCTGAATCGGATGATGCGGTATTTACATGGTGCGTGGGACATCTTGTAACGATGAGTTATCCTGCCGAATATGACGCCTCCCTAAAAAGGTGGAGCATGGATACCATTCCTTTTATACCAACGGAATGGAAATACGAAATTATCCCTGCCGTTGCAAAACAGTTTAATATAGTGGCAGGTCTTTTAAACAGGGAAGACGTGGATAAGATATATGTCTGCACCGACTCGGGGCGTGAAGGAGAATACATATACCGACTCGTTGAGCAGATGGCAGGAGTTCACGGCAAAAAAAGACTTCGTGTGTGGATTGATTCCCAGACAGAGGAAGAGATAAAAAGAGGCGTAAGAGAGGCAAAGGATTTGTCGGAATACGATAACCTGTCAGAAGCTGCTTATCTGAGAGCCAAGGAAGATTACCTGATGGGAATTAATTTTTCAAGAGTACTGACACTTAAATACGGTCAGTCAATATCTTCGTTTTTCAGGCAGAATAACAGAACCGTTATTGCGGTAGGCCGTGTGATGACCTGTGTGCTTGGAATGGTGGTAAGAAGGGAAAGAGAGATAAGGAATTTTGTGAAAACACCGTTTTACAGGGTGGTTGCCACACTTTTGCTGTCAGAAGACAAAAGTTTCGATGCTGAGTGGAAAGCGGTGGAGGGTTCAAAATATTTTGAATCACCGAAACTTTATAAAGAAAACGGCTTTAAAGAAAGAAAAGATGCAGAAGAACTTATAAATATATTATCGGAAAACAAGCCGGTTACAATGGAAGTGGTATCCATTGAACGCAAAACCGAAAATAAACAGCCGCCGCTTCTGTATAACCTTGCGGAATTACAGAATGACTGTTCAAAGTTTTTTAAACTAAGTCCGGATGAGACACTTAAGCACACACAGGAGTTATACGAAAAAAAACTTGTAACATATCCAAGAACCGATGCCAGAGTGCTTTCAACGGCGGTTGCGAAGGTGATTAACAAAAATATAGCAGGTCTTAGGAATATACCTGAGTACAAAGAATTTGTGGAAGAAATCCTTGCAGCAAAGTCATACGAGGGAATCGCAAAGACAAGGTATGTTAACGATAAGCAGATAACAGACCATTATGCCATTGTTCCCACAGGACAGGGCTTTAACAATCTCAAAAATCTGTCAGCCACGACAAAAGCCGTATATTATGCCATAGTCAGAAGATTTTTAAGCATATTTTATCCAGCGGCTGTATATAAAAAGATATCAATATCATTAAGACGCGATACGGAAAGTTTTTTTGCATCATTTAAAGTCCTTGAAAAAGAAGGCTATCTTAAAGTTGTAAACAGCTTCAGAAAATCCAAGGCAGATGGCGAAGAAACAGAGGAAGAAAAGTATGACGGAGCCTTTCTTGATAAACTCAAAGGCCTGAAAAAAGGCAGTATTCTTGATGTCAGCGGCTTTAATGTAAAAGAAGGAGAGACATCACCGCCAAAGAGATATAATTCCGGTTCGATGATTCTGGCAATGGAAAATGCAGGACAGTTAATAGAAGATGAAGAACTCCGTGCCCAGATTAAAGGAAGCGGTATCGGAACCAGTGCAACAAGAGCTGAGATTCTCAAAAAACTTGTGGACAAAAAATACATTAACCTTAATGATAAGACACAGATAATTACTCCGTCACAACTGGGAGAAATAGTATACGATGTGGTAGATAATTCAATTAAGAGACTCTTAGATCCAAGACTTACCGCAAGCTGGGAAAAAGGGTTGACAGGAGTGGCAGAAGGTAATATAAGTACAGATGAATATCTGTTAAAATTGGAAGCTTTTATTTCTAAGAATACAATGATGGTTAAAACGCTTAATAATGAATATTCTTTAAGACAGTATTTTAACCGGACTACAGAATATTATAAAAAATAGGAGGCCTATACTATGTGTGGAATAGTTGGTTACGTTGGAAAAAAACAATGTACTGATATATTAATCGGTGCGTTATCAAAGCTCGAATACAGAGGCTATGATTCTGCAGGAATTGCCGTATTTGAGAATAATAAAATTAAAGTAGAAAAGTGTCAGGGCAAACTTGAGAACCTTATCAATAAAATAAAAGAAGAAGGTAAGCCTTCAGGAACCTGTGGGATAGGACATACAAGATGGGCAACCCATGGAGAACCATCCGATATTAATTCCCATCCACATGGTAACAAAAGGGTATCGATTGTACATAACGGAATAATTGAGAATTATATGAAGATAAAAGAATTTCTTATTGACCAGGGATATGGTTTTGAAAGTGAAACCGATACCGAGGCAGTAGCGAAGCTTCTTGATTATTATTATGACGGCGATCCTGTAGATACAATTATTAAAGTACTTGCAGAGATTGAAGGCTCATACGCACTGGGAATTATGTTCAGGGATTTCCCTGACAGGATATTTGCGGTACGCAAAGACAGTCCGCTTATAATCGGGCTTTCTGACGAAGAGAATTTCATAGCATCTGATATGACTGCCATACTTGAATTTACGAAGAATTATTATCTTCTTGAACAGAATGAAATAGCAACTATTACCAAGGATGGTGTTACGATATGTGATGTACATAAAGAACCTGTAAAGAAGGAAATACAGGTGGCTGACTGGGATGCAGATGCTGCACAGAAAGGCGGATATGAGCATTTTATGCTTAAAGAAATACATGAGCAGCCAACAGCCATTAAGACTACAATCACACCGCGTATTAACGAAGGAATGGTAGATTTTTCCGAATGTGGTCTTACTGATGAGGTACTTGCGGGATATGACAATATCTTTGTTGTTGCCTGCGGTACCGCAATGTATGCCGGAATGGTAGGAAAATATATAATTGAAAAAGTGGCAAGAACAAGAGTAACCGTTGATATGGCATCGGAATTCAGATACAGGGATCCTATAATCGGTAAAAAAGATCTTGTCATACTTATATCACAGTCAGGAGAAACAGCAGATACAAGGGAAGCAATGAACATTGCCAAGGCAAAAGGCGCAACAACACTTGCACTTGTTAATGTAAAAGGTTCTTCAATCGCAAGGGAAGCAGACCTTGTAATGTATACCCATGCCGGACCTGAAATTTCCGTTGCATCCACCAAAGCATTCACGGTACAGGTGTCAATGATGTATCTTTTTGCATATAAATTAGCTTACGCAAAGAAAATTATTGATAAAGAGACTTACATGAATTATATAAAAGAGCTTGTGGCAATACCTGATGTTATGGAAAAATACCTTGCAACCAAGGATGAATGTCAGTATGCAGCCTCAAAAATAATGAATGCAGACAGTCTTTTATATATAGGACGAGGACTTGACTATGCACTTAGCATGGAAGGTGCTTTAAAGCTAAAAGAGATTTCTTACATTCATTCGGAGGCTTATGCGGCAGGCGAGTTAAAACACGGACCTATTGCCCTTATTTCAGACCAGACACCTGTTGTGGCAATTGCAACACAGTCAAGTCTGTATGAAAAAACCGTAAGCAATATACAGGAATGTAAGGCAAGGGGAGCCAAGGTAGTTCTTATGTGTGGTGAAAATGCCAAAGTTGATGAAAAGACGGCAGACATTGTCATAAGAATTCCTGAAGTATCGGAACTTGTTATGCCTGTTCTTGCGGCAGTACCTTTACAGCTTATTGCATATTACACAGCGGTTCTTAAGGGTAATGATGTAGATAAGCCAAGAAATCTTGCTAAATCGGTAACGGTTGAATAATTTATAACAGAAGGAAAGACAAATGGAAGAATTAAAAATAGCACAGTTATTTGATTTAACTGAAACAATAGCGGCACCGCTTTTTATGAGACATACATATCCTTGGGAGGTGCTTCCTGAAATAGGAGAATATATATTAGGACTTGGCGGAACACTTTCTTTTGATGAATATGAGCTTGTGGATGATAATATCTGGATTGCAAAGAGTGCCAAAGTTGCACCAACGGCAAGCATTACAGGACCTTGTATCATAGGCAAAAATGCAGAGATAAGACATTGTGCATTCATAAGAGGCAATGCCATTGTAGGTGAAGGAGCAGTTGTAGGCAACTCAACTGAACTTAAGAACGTTATTCTTTTTAACAAAGTACAGGTACCTCATTACAACTATGTGGGTGATTCAATCCTCGGCTACAGGTCACATATGGGAGCTGGTTCCATAACTTCCAATGTCAAATCCGATAAGACCCTGGTTGAGATAAAAGACGGTGATACCATTATCAAAACAGGTCTTAAGAAAATGGGCGCAATTCTCGGCAATAATGTAGAAGTAGGATGTGGCTCTGTTCTTAATCCGGGAAGCGTTATCGGTGCGGGAACCAATATATATCCGCTTTCAAGTGTAAGAGGATACGTTCCGGCGAAGAGCATATATAAGAACCAAAACGAAATAGTTGATAAAAGATAAAAATACTGCCGTAATATTGAGGCATATGGTGTTAAGGACGGGAATCGTAGAAAGCGTATCCCGTCCTTTGTTCATATTTTTATAAAAAAAGCATATAAATGTCTTATATAAAGTATATTATACGGGGGAAAATAATGAAAAAAGCGGTGTTTTCAATTTTTAAGTCATTAATTATTGCATACATAGTTACAGGGATTCTGCTTCTTTTGGCTGCACTTCTTATGCAGAAAATAGGACTTAAAGACAATCAGGTAAGGCTCTTTGTTATTCTTATTTACGGCGTGTCTAATATAGTTTCAGGTTTTATTTTCGGTAAAATGAGAAAAAACAGGAGACTTCTTAACGGGATTATAATAGGAGCGGTATATTTTGCCTTGTTAGTCCTGATTTCCGCAATAATTAATAAAGGCTTTGGAAATGAACTGGGTAAAAATATAATTTCCTTAGTAATATGTATACTCGGAGGGGCAATTGGCGGAATTATGAGTTGACCGCTTATTAAAATTTGGGTATACTTATAACAAATATTTTTACTTAAGGAGTGTAGTACAATGAGCAATAATGAAGTAGAAGCATGTCAGAAAAAATATAAAGAGCTTGAAGCAGGAAAAAGCGGAATATATAACACAATAGGACGTCTTTATTTTGAAAAATATAAAGATTCTCCGGAGGGTGAATTTGCTGACAGCGTTAATCAGATTAACAAAATAAATGAAGAAATGAAACAGATTGATCTTAGAATCAAATTTATAAACGGTATTGTGGTATGTACTAACTGCGGACTTGAAAACGGGGTTAAATCGTCTTTCTGTTCCGGATGCGGAACAAGACTTCCACATACATATTCAACAGACGGAATGAGATGCAGCAATTGCGGAGGACTTATTAATCCGGGTCAGAAATTCTGCGGAAGTTGCGGAGCTGCCATTCCACAGACAGAGACAGCTGCGGCAGCAGAACCCGTATCACAGGTTAAGACATGTCCTAACTGTGGATGTGAACTTGAAAATGATGCAGTATTCTGTTCAGAATGTGGTACGAAAATCGACTAGAATCCGGAGGTATACATAGATGGCTGGGTCATCTTTTGGAAATCAGTTTAGAATAACTACATGGGGAGAATCTCATGGTAAGGGATTAGGTGTGGTAATTGACGGATGTCCTGCGGGATTAAGCCTTTCAGAGGAAGATATCCAGAAATACCTTGACCGGAGAAAACCGGGTGTATCGCAGTACGTTACGAAGCGTAAGGAAAGTGATACGGCTAAGATAATGTCCGGCGTTTTTGAAGGCAGGACGACCGGAACACCTATCTCAATCATGGTTCTTAATGAGGACCAGAGATCAGCAGACTATTCCGATATAGAGATGTTTTACAGACCGGGGCATGCTGACTATACCTTTGACAGCAAGTATGGCTTCAGGGATTACAGAGGCGGCGGACGTTCATCCGGTCGGGAGACGATTGCAAGGGTAGCTGCGGGTGCGGTTGCCGCAAAGATTCTTAAAGAACTCGGTATAGAAATTACTGCCTATACCCAATGCATCGGCGGAATTGGAATTGATTATTCAAGATTTGATATTGAAGAACGGGACAGAAATCCTTTTTCGGTTCCTGATAAGGAAGCTGCGGTTTCCATCGAGAATAAGGCAAAAGAAGCCATTGAGAATCTTGATTCTCTTGGAGGAATTATAGAATGTGTCGTAAAAGGTATGCCGGCTGGTATCGGTGAGCCTGTATTTGATAAGCTCGACGCACAGCTTTCAAAGGCTGTAATGTCAATCGGAGCGACTAAAGGCATTGAAATAGGTGACGGTTTTATGGTCGCCGAGACAATGGGAAGCGAAAATAATGATGAATTTTATAATGATAACGGCCATATAGCAAAGAGAACTAATCATTCCGGAGGAGTGCTTGGCGGAATGAGTGACGGCAGCGACATAATTTTCAGAACTGCCATCAAGCCTACGCCTTCCATATCTTCATTACAAAGTACCGTAAGCCGTAACGGTGATGAGATGCAGGTATGTATAAAGGGCAGACATGACCCTGTTATCGTACCGAGAGCAGTTGTTGTGGTTGAGACAATGACAGCATGTACCATACTGGACCTGCTTATGGCTAATATGACATCCAGAATGGATTATTTAAAGAAAGTGTATGACAAATAATGGAATATAAAGTATTAAAAACAGACGGAAAAGCCAAGAGAGCCGAGATGAAAACAGTCCATGGCACGATACAGACTCCTGTATTTATGAATGTTGGTACCGTTGCCGCCATCAAAGGCGCTGTTTCGACGGACGATCTGCGTGAGATAGGCTGTCAGGTTGAACTTTCCAATACTTATCATCTGCATGTCCGCACAGGAGACAAACTTATTAAGGAAATGGGCGGTATCCGTGAATTTATGAACTGGGACAGACCTGTTTTAACAGATTCGGGTGGATTTCAGGTTTTTTCACTTGCCAAGCTCCGTAAGATTAAGGAAGAGGGTGTTTCCTTTAATTCACATATTGACGGACATAAGATTTTTATGGGACCTGAGGAAAGTATGCAGATACAGTCGAACCTCGGTTCTACAATTGCAATGGCATTTGATGAATGTATAGAAAACCCTTCTCCGAGGGATTATGTTCAAAAATCAGTTGACAGAACTACAAGGTGGCTTGTAAGATGTAAGAATGAAATGGCGCGACTTAATTCATTGCCTGATACAGTCAATAAGGAACAGCTTTTATTTGGTATCAACCAGGGCGGAACTTATGACGACATCAGAATCAATCATGCCAAGGCAATAGCCGAACTTAATCTTGACGGTTATGCTATTGGCGGACTGGCTGTTGGAGAGACACATGAAGAGATGTACAGAATCATAGATGCTGTAGTTCCTCATCTTCCGGCAGACAAGCCGGTATATCTTATGGGCGTTGGTACTCCTGCAAATATACTTGAAGCAGTGGACAGAGGTGTCGATTTCTTTGACTGTGTATATCCTTCAAGAAACGGAAGACATGGTCATGTATATACAAGGTTTGGAAAACTCAATCTTTTTAACGCACAATATGAGAAAGATGCCAGACCAATCGAAGAAGGCTGTGGCTGCCCTGCGTGCAGAAGTTACAGCAGAGCATATATAAGACACCTTCTTAAAGCAAAGGAAATGTTAGGAATGAGACTTTGCGTGCTTCATAATCTGTATTTTTATAATCATCTTATGGAGCAGATCAGAGAAGCTATAGATGAAGGCAGATATAGTGAATTCAAGAAAGAGACTTTAGAAAGTCTACAAGGAGGACAGACATCATGATTTTATTAAGTTCAAACGGAGCTGGAAGCATTTTACTTTTAGTAGGTTATATTGCAATTTTTGCAGCTATTATGTATTTTGCAGCAATCAGACCACAGAAGAAACAGCAGAAGAAACAGCAGGAAATGCTTAACTCAATGGAAAAGGGCGACAGCGTTCTTACTACAAGCGGTTTCTATGGAGTTGTTATTGATATAACAGATGATACAGTTATCGTTGAATTCGGAAGCAATAAGAATTGCAGAATTCCAATGCAGAAATCAGCAATCGTTCAGATTGAAAAAGCTGAAGCTTAAGCTATGAACAGAGCACGTTGGTTACACAAATGTGAACCGGCGTGTTTTTTTGTGCTTTTCTTCTCTTATGTAAATATTTATGGTATCATATAAGAAAATTTTATTAATTAATGAGTTTATCAGGGAGGCATAATATGGCTAAGTCATCAAACCAGAAATTAAAACTTATATATCTTATGAAAATCCTGTTGGAAAAAACCGATGAGACGCATGGCATTACGATGTCGGAGATTATTGAGTCTCTGAACGCATACAATATAAGTGCGGAGCGTAAAAGCCTGTACGATGATATAGAAAATCTTAGGTTGTACGGACTTGATATAATAGGCGAACAACAGGACAGAACATTTTCCTATTATGTAGGCAACAGACAATTTGAACTGGCAGAATTAAAGCTGCTTGTAGATTCAGTTCAATCCGCAAAATTCATTACAGCTAAGAAATCTAACGAGCTTATAAAAAAGATAGAGGGTTTTGCCAGTAAATACGAGGCATCCCAGTTAGACAGACAGGTATTTGTAGCAGGGCGTGTAAAAACAATGAATGAAAGTATTTATTATAATGTCGACAGAATTCATACAGCCATTGCGGAAAATTCAAGAATAACATTCCAATATTTCCAATGGAATGTTGACAAGGAGATGGAACTTCGCCATGATGGCGCATTATATGAAGTAAGTCCATGGTCATTATCATGTAATGACGATAATTATTACTTAATAGCTTATGACGGAACATCAGATAAAATCAAGCATTTCCGTGTGGACAAAATGATACATATTAACCCAAACGGCAAAGGAAGGGAAGGCAGACAGGTATTTAAGTCCCTCGATATGGCAGCATATCTTAGAAGAATGTTTGGAATGTATGACGGAAAACCGGAGAGAGTCAGGATAGAATGTGATAATTCCTGTGCCGGAATGATAATTGACCGCTTTGGCAAAGATGTATCCATGATTAAACTGGATGATAAAAAATTTGCCATAAATGTAGAAGTAGCAGTCAGCAGACAGTTTTTTGCATGGCTTATGAGTCTTGGCAAAGGCGTTACACTTACAGGCCCGGATTATGTTGTTTCCATGATGAAGGAAGAAATTAACAGATTAGTCGAACAATACGGAAAATAAGAACATAGATTCGATATGCAAGGTGTGTTTATGGGACAGCCGGTTCAGCTATAATAGGAATCAGTTAAGAGAGATACCAGAAAGAAACAAATAATCACATAAATGAATGGAGAAATAAAAGTATGACAGATATCGTAAAGAACGAACTTGAACGAAATGTAAAAGAATTGGAAAGGTGTGTTGAGTTAATAGTACCATATACAAACACTACAGAAGAAATAATAAGATTAAATTTTGAATCAATAAGAATGTTAGTAGATTATTGTGAAGGATTATCCTTGGAAGGTGAATCTACGATGGAAAGATGGCTGACATCACCACGATTAGCAAAGCTAAAGGAAAATTTTAAAAATGAGGAGGTATAGCAATGAGAGATTGGATGGATTTAAATGGCGATGGCAAAATAGATGGTGCGGAAATGATGTTTGTAGGAGAAATGCTTTGCACCAGCAGGGAAGAACATGAAGCATTATTTGGAGATGCCGGAGACTTCGAGGATGATGCAAAGGATGATTTTGAGATTGATGCAATGGCAGCAGGACTTGATGTTGATGAATTAGAACTTATGGATCCTGATGACAGGGCAGAGGCATTGGAAGATGCAGGGTTAGACCCGGACGATTATGATTTTGACTGAAATTTTTGCAAAGGAGGCTGATTTGTATGAGAAAGAATTCATTTGGACAGGGACTGGCAATATTTTTTGTGATAATAGGTGTTCTGTTTATAATAGGTTCAATAGGTGAAGCAAGTGAACCTAAGTGCATTAAGGCAGGCTGTGATAATAAGCAGGCAAGTGGAAGCAGTTATTGTTATCTGCATAAACCATATACTGGAAGAAGTACATCACATAGCAGTTCATCATATAGCAATAAATCATCCGGCAGTACTTCTAAGAGTAGTACAAGTAGCTCTGATTCAAGCAGTAGTTACAATAGTAAATCAAATTCAACAAATAAGTCATCATATAGCAGCGGCACAAAGAAAAGTACAACGACAAAGAAGAGTACATATGATTCTTATGATGATGGCTATGATGATATCTATATGGATGGCGATTATGACTATGACAGATATGACAGAGACAGCGATTATGCTGATGGTGTAGATGATGCAATGGATGAGTATGGAGAAGATTGGTAAAGCTGATAAAGTTTTACGGAAAGGAGACCACTATGGAAGAACTTTATTTTACAATAACAGGTTGCAACCATTATTTTGGCAGTGATTTTATGGAAAAAGGAATGAAAGTTAAACTTGAGAAAGAGCCGGATAATGAGTACGACAAGGAAGCAATACAGGTAAAGATGAAAGGCCTTGGAAAGATAGGATATGTGGCTAACAGCCCTTTTACTGTTAAAGGTGAGTCTATGAGTGCTGGCAGGTTGTATGATAAGATTGGTGATAAGGCGAAAGGAAAGGTAATGTTTGTAGTTGATGGTGGGGTTGTATGTAGAATTACTGATATAGAGATGAATAAACCGCTAAAAGAAATGGATAAAGAGTTATAATATCAAGATACAGATAGGGCAAATATAGTGGTTCTATCTGTATATTTCTATAAAATAAATGGGAAATAATTGAGAAAATAGTATTTTGAAAACATAAATGATTAGAGAATAAATAAAAATCGCATACATGTGCGAATTTTATACACTAATGCAAAGAGTAATGTTGCCTTGAAAGAATTGAAATGATATAATGATAATAGAGCTTTGTACATATTTGAGACTTAAATTCTAGAGAGGTAATTGAATGAAAGTTAGCTATAAAAAATTATGGGTTATGTTGGCTGAAAAGGAAATTTCCAAACAGAAGTTTAGAGAACAATTAGAATTGTCTACTGGAACTATGACCAAATTGAATAAAGGAGAAGAAGTATCAATGAACACACTTCTTCGTATCTGTGAATATTTTGATTGTAATTTTGGCGATATATGTGATGCTGTTAAGATAGAGAAGACAGAAAAAAAACAGGAGGAAGTGTCATGAGAGAACTTGTTTGCCCACGGCATATGTGCAAGGCACCTCTTGGAAAATGTATGGAATGGGATATAGATGAAGTTACAGGTGAAAGAATTCAGTGCAATGAAAAGCCTGTAATGTCTACTACATTGTATTGGTGTAAACAATGTAATGTCCCAATTTATGAAGAAAGTTGCCCTTTATGTGGAGAAAAAGGAAAGTATATTGCAACTGATATACGACCTGTATTTCCAGAAGAAAAAATATTACTTGCGATCCTTTTAGAAAAAGATGATCCACTGTGCTTTGAAGAGCTATCAGTATGGAATAATACAAATTTTTACTTTATAGATGGTGAAAAAATACAAGTTTCTATAAAGGATTTCAATGGTAAAACATTAGATGAAATTCAAAAAATTAAGAAAAAATATGATGAATACTCAGCTCAAATTGAATACTCAAAGTTTGATAAAATTGTTAGCAGATTTATTCAAGCAAATGAGAACAGATATAATGAAGTTACAGATGAGGCAATTAGTTTTGTACAGGGATATAAAGAAAGATATTCCTTAGAGGATATGTTTATATCTTTTAGTGGAGGAAAGGACTCTACGGTTACATCAGATATAGTAAGAAGAGCGTTTTCATCGAATAAGGTATACCATATTTTTGGAGATACAACATTAGAGTTTCCTTTGACATATGAATACAAAAAGAGATTTGCAAGAGAGCATAGGGTACTTCCAGCCAAAAATTATGAAAAGAATTTTGAAACTTTATGTGAACAAATTGGACCACCAAGTCGTGTTATGAGATGGTGCTGTACTGTTTTTAAAACAGGAGCAATAACACAGACTATTGCATCAGCATTTAAAAATAAAACTAATATTTTATCGTTTCAGGGAATACGGCATAATGAATCATTAAGTAGAAGCAAATATGATAGAGAAAGTAAGAGCCCTAAGATTACAAAGCAAACAGTAGCTGCACCTATTATAGAGTGGACAGATTTTGATGTATGGCTTTATATTTTAACAACTGGAATAGATTTTAATGATGCTTATCGTCTTGGTTATTCAAGAGTAGGATGTTGGTGTTGCCCTAATAATGGTTCTTGGTCAGAATTTTTATCAAAAATGCATATGTATGAACAGTATGTGCATTGGAGAAAAATTTTAGTTGATTTTGCTAAGAAAATAGATAAACCAGATCCTGAAGAATATGTTGATGAGGGTGGTTGGAAAGCACGACAAGGTGGAAATGGAATAGATATTGCAGAGAAATCAATTATTTCATATGAGCCGTGTGCAACGGAAGACAATGCATTTAATTATGAATTGCAGAAACCCATTACGAAGGAGTTCTATGAGTTATTTAAACCTTTTGGGTATATCAATACCCAATTAGGAAATGAGAGATTAGGTGAGGTTTATGTACTTGATAAAAAGGAAAATGTGGTTCTTGTATTGCAAGGAAGAATTGGCTCAACCAAATTAAAGGTAACGATTAAAAATGAAAGATTAGCGGGCGCAACAAGTTTGAAGGTTGCTGAAGGAAAAATTCAGTGTCAGCTTACTAAATATCAGATGTGCATAGGCTGTAAAGCTTGTGAAAGTGTTTGCAAACATAGTGCAATAAAAATCAAAGAAATGGAAGATGGTAGTATATCATATAAAATTGATGATCAAAAATGTAAGAGATGTACAGAGTGCGTTAATCATTTTAATGCAGGCTGTTACGTAAGAAAAGTGCTTACCATTAAGAGAGAAGGATAACATGACAAATAAAGTTATTTATAAATTAAAAGGACATGAAAAATTCCCACTGAGAGAGGGCTGGATAAATAAGGGCTTATCTGTAGCAAAAGAAAAAGGCACACATATATTTTTGGAAAGTCAAGGTCCAGATATGTTAGGTGTTGGTACTAATATGGTTAAGTCTATACGATATTGGTTGCAAGCATGCGGATTGTTGGTTAAAGATGGTAATAAAGAAATACTTTCCGATATGGCAGAAATTATTTATATGAATGATCCATATTTGGAAGATATTTTCTCATTATGGATACTTCATTCAAATATTACTAAAAACATTGAACAGGCTACGGTGTGGTATATGTTTTTTAATAGGTTTAATGTTGATTCTTTCAACAAAGCTGATATGCAAAAGAAAATGCAACAGGAACTGTTTAATTATGTTGGGCAACAAGTAACAGAAAGCTCATTAAAAGATGATATTGACGTGTTATTAAATATGTATTCAAAAGACGATAATAAAAATGAAGATCCAGAGGATAAGATAATTTCGCCTTTTTCCACACTTGGAATAATAAAGAAAGAAGATGAGACCTATTATAAGATTCAACCAGACTTAAGAAGGATAGCCAATGAATTAGTGCTATATGAGATAAGCAGTTTATTAGATCATAATAAATCTATAAGCATTGAAACAATAGCATCTGGTGAAAGAAGTCTTGGTGCGATATACAATATGACAATGGTTACTGTTAATAAGTATCTGGATAATCTTGAAGCAATGGGATACATTCGAGTGGATAGAACAGCAGGACTAGATATGGTATATCCGGAAAATATGAAGAGCCCCATAGAAATAATTAGAGATTATTATAGAAAATAAAGGTGGATAAAAGCATGGCAGTTACAAAGTTAAGCCAGATTGTAAAATTAAATGGCAGTTTTAGAAATTCTATTAATCTGTATCTAAACTTAAATAAAAAAGAAAAGATTGATAGTTATATTCCTACAAAGTCATCTTTGAATATATTAAAACGATATGTTGGTTCTGTAAAAAAGAACAAAGACCATTCTACGATATTGATTGGTTCTTATGGCAAGGGGAAATCACATTTGTTACTGATTCTTTTAGCAATAGTGAGTATGCAACGTACAAAAGAAAACAATGAGATTGTAAAGAGCCTTTTAAAAAAGATAAGAATTGTTGATGAAGAGACATTTGAAATTGTTTCAAGTGTTTGGAATAAGAAAGGACGTTTTTTGCCCGTTATTATTTCGGGAAATACAGATGATGTAAGTCGTTCTTTTATGATTGCATTAAATGATGCATTAAAGAGAGAAAATTTAATGAATTTGATGCCGGATACTTTTTTTAGTATTGCAGAAGACACTATATGTAGATGGAAGAAGGAATATCCTGAAGTTTATATAAATTATGAGAAGGCATTGAAGAAAAATGGTGTCTCTATAAATGATATTAAAAATGGATTGAAGGTATGTGATCCGAAAGCTCTTGAAGTTTTTAAGAGCGTATATCCTTCATTAATGGGGGGAGAGCAGTTTAATCCTCTTACAGGTAGCGAAGTGTTGCCTATGTATCAAAGTGTAGCTGATAAATTACGTGAACAGTACGAATATAGTGGGATTTATGTGGTTTTTGATGAATTCAGTAAATTTATTGAGGGACAAGAAAAGCACTCTATTGGTGGAAATATGAAGTTTCTACAGGATATGTGTGAACTGGCAAATGAATCAAAAGACACACAAATTTATATGACAATGGTAGCTCACAAATCAATAAAGGAGTATGGAGCATATCTTTCAGAAGCTGTAATTAATGCGTTTACAGGGATTGAGGGGAGAATAGAGGAAGTATTATTTAATACTTCTTCAAAAAATAGTTACGAATTAATACAAAATGCTATTGAGACGGACACAAGCAGATTGGCTGAAATTCCAGAAGCTGATAAGTATTTTGGAAGAGCAAAGGTGGATGAATACTATAAAATACCAGCTTTTAGATCTGCGTTTACCAATATTGATTTCGAAGAAATAATCGTTAAGGGATGTTATCCTCTTAGCCCTGTATCAGCATATGCATTGCTTAATATAAGTGAAAAAGTAGCACAGAATGAAAGAACCCTATTTACATTTATATCTAAAGAAGAGCCTAAAAGTATGGCACAGTACGTAGTGGAGCATACATTTAATAATGAATGGATAGTAACACCGGATAAGATATATGATTATTTCCAGAATTTGTTCAAAAAAGAAATTGGAAATGAAAGAGTTCATACAGAATGGTTAAATGCTGAGTATGCAATTGCTAAGGCGAAGGAAACAGGTAAAATACGTATGCTTAAGACCTTGGCGGTAATAAATATAATAAATAAATTTGATGAAATGCCACCTACTGAAGAAATTTTGAAGATAGCATCAGGATTGCCAAATGCTTCGGAAATTCTAAATTCATTAGTGGCGAAAGAACTCATTTATAAAAAAGAAACAAATAATTGCTATGTATTCAAAACACGGGCAGGAGCATCGCTTAAGTCTGAGATTAAGAGACGGAGAGTTTTAAAGGATTCAGTTAATTTATCGCAGGTCTTTTCAGACGTTAGTAATAACCAATATATTTTGCCTAAGAGATACAATAACACATATTCAATGACGAGATATTTTAGATTTGAATATCTAGATGTTGTAGATTTTTTGAAACTTGAAAATGTGGATGTATTATTGCATGATGGAAAATTTCAGGATGGAAAGGTAGTAGCGTTATATTCTTTAGATAATTCTAATCGTACAGAACAGATTATGAAGAAAGTTGCGGAACTTACTTCGTATAATATAATTGTGATTTACACAGAAAAACCATTCGCAATGATGGACAAAGCAAGAGACTATGAGATTATACAGAATATAAAATCTGATGACAAATTTATGAAAGAAAATGAGATTTTATCTAAAGAACTTGTTGTTATGGAAGAAGATATTGAAAAGATATTATCTGATTATCTTGAAAATGAATTTGAACAAATGGGTTCACATATTACTATTTATTATGATGGTGACAAATGGGTACTAGATGAAAATATTTGTACGAGTATAGCAGTGGATATTGTATGTAATCATTTCTATTCGGAGACAGTTGTTATCAATAATGAATTAATAAATAAGCAGTATATAAAAACAGCTCCGATTAAAAAATCTAGAAAAATTATTATGCAGAATATATTAGACGAAGGTTCGGTTGAGAGCTATCTGTCAGGGACTAGTTCAGAGGCTACTATATATAGAGCTGTAATGGTAAATTCTGGAATATCATCAGATGATAAGCCAGATAACGTTAAGAAACTTCTGGGGATTTTTAAATCATTTTTTGATAGTTGTGTAGATGAAAAAAAATCTTTAAGTATTTTGGTTAATAAATTTTGTGGGAAACCATTTGGGATGAGAGCCGGGGTTTTACCAATTTTACTTGCTTATTCATTATCTAAAAGAAACGAGGATATCGTTGTGTATTATGAAGATCGTGAAATCGCACTTGATGTGGACACGATTATAAATATGGTAGATTATCCAACAAAATATTCAATTTTTATTTCTAAGGATAGTGCGGATAAGGATAGATACTTATATAACCTATATGATTTATTTGCAGATAAAGCAGATAAAAATCTTTCTGGGAATAGAATTGCAAATATTTTGACATGTATGCAACGTTGGTATCGAGGATTGCCACAGGTAACCAAAAATATAAAAAAAGGTAATGAATATATTTCAAATGAGAGAATATTAAAAGCATTGCCAAAATTTAAAAATATAATGCAGCGTATGGATGTAAATGCATACGAGGTAATTTTTGAAATATTGCCTAATATTTGTGGTTATGAGGATTATGATAAAACCGTTGAGTTCCTTAGTGTATTGAAAACAAAACTGAACGGATATATGGATTGGCTTTTGCAAAAAGTAACTGAGGTAACAAAAGATATTTTCAGATTGGATGGAAAAGATGATATGATTCATACCCTCAAAGCATGGTATGAAAATCAAAGTGATGTGGCAAAGCATGGATTATATAATACTTCTGTATCAGGATTTATGTCTTGCATAGGAGATATAGATACTTATGATGAATATTCTGTAGTACAAAAAATAATGAAAATTGTAACTGAAGTACATGCAGATTCCTGGAACGATGATACTTATAATGAATACGTGGATAAGTTACAACAACTTAAAAATGATATTGAGGCTATAGGAAGTGAAAATAGAAAGGGAAGTTGCGTTCTGTCATTTACAGGTAAAAATGGAGAGGTAATTCAAAAATATTATGATCCAGTAGATTCTGATGAGGGAACCATGTTTAGAAACATTATAGAGGATCAATTAGAGAGTTTTTCTGATCTGGATGTAAATGTGCGAGTTGCAATTCTGTTAGAAATGATAGAAAAAGTTATGCGAAAAGAGGAATAACATATGATTTATTTGGATAATGCCGCTACAACATATCCTAAACCAGAAGAAGTGTATCAAAAAATAGATTGGGCTAATCGTAATATTGCAATAAATGCTGGGAGAGGATCTTATAAAGCGGCACAAGAGGCTTCTAGACTGATTGAGGAAACACGAAGACAATTGATTGAGTTAGTGCATGGTTTAGGTAATGAACATGCAGTATTGCTTCCATCGGCAACCATTGCTTTAAATGTAATTTTAAATGGTTTGTCATTTTCGGATGGAGATGTTATTTATGTATCCCCATATGAACATAATGCAGTATCCCGTACTTTGTACAGAATAAGTACTATAAAGAATATACATATTGAGGAATTACCAGTAAAAGATAATCTTGAAATTGATATGGATAAGGTTAAGTATTTGTTCATGAAAAATAAACCATCATGTGTATGTTGTACTCATGTAAGTAATGTGACAGGATATATTTTACCAGTTGAAGAAATATTTGAGATAGCAAAAGAGTATGGATCAGTAACTATCATGGATGCATCACAATCTTTTGGGCTTTTAGATATTGATATTAAAAAAATCAAAGTAGATTATATTGCTTTTGCTGGGCATAAAACTTTATATGGTCCATTGGGAGCAGCTGGTTTTATTGATAATGCAAGATTAACACTTGATACATTTATTGTAGGCGGTACAGGAAGTGATTCTTTAAATTTAGATATGCCAAGTCAAGTACCGGAAAGATATGAAGCTGCTAGTAAAAATATTGTAGCAATTGTTGGACTGCATGAAGCTCTGACCGTTATAGATAGGAATGGTAATTATCAAAAGGAAAAACTACTATCTGAATATGCAGTAGATAAATTGAAAAAATTAAAAAACATAATTCTTTATATACCAGAAAATCTTACCCAGCATATTGGAGTTATATCTTTTAATGTAAAGGGATATAAGGCAGATGATGTAGGAATGATTTTGGATGAAGATTTTGATATAGCTGTTAGGACGGGATATCATTGTGCACCATATATCCATAAATATTTGGATGATGAAAAATATCTTGGAACTGTAAGAATTAGCTTAGGACAGTATAATACAAAAAATGATATTGACCAGCTGATAGATGCTATAAGTGAATTATAAAAGATGAGAAAGAGGTTTGGATATGGACAATAATTTGTATATTGATTACTTGAATTCATTACATAATTATAATGCTCAAAATGAAAATGCATATGGTGAAAGAAATATTGATAATCCATATTTTAAAGACGTTATGGTTAGAGTAGGATTATGTGATTATATAAAGGAAAATCTTACAGTAAAAAAACCTCATATACTCATTTTGACAGGTCATGCCGGAGATGGAAAAACTAGTATAATGTATCAAGTCCTGACTGACATGGGGGCAGAGTTTGATGTAAAGGAAAAATTAAGTGAGATTACACTTCCAAATGGTGCAAAATGTTTATGTGTAAAAGATTTTAGTGAAATTCCAGAAGAAGAGCAAACAAATCATATCGACAGAATTAATGTGATGAAAAAATCTGTAGATATGGTGAAAAATGGAAATTATGTTTTTATGGTAGCTAATACAGGTCCGCTTATTAATACATTTGGTGAGTTATTCGATACAAATGATAATAAAGAAAAATCTAGAATTCAATTAATAAATATGATGGATAATAATGATGGAGAAATAAAATTCATTCAGGATGTTCCATTGTGTGTAATTAATGTAGCTACTGTTGATAATGTGTATTTTGCAACAGAATTTCTTGAGAAAATTATACAGGATAATTTATGGGAAAAGTGTGAGGCATGCAATAAACATCATTATTGCCATATATATAGAAATAGAAACTTAATTGTAGAAAATAAAACAAAAGTGTACGAGTTTATAAATAATCATTTTATCTGGTTAACGGAGTATGGTACACGATTGACTATTAGAAGTATGACAGAGCAGCTTGCATATATGATTACGGGGGGAATGTCCTGTGAGGAAGTGACTAATAATGATGCATATAAATATCTCTTTAGCAATTTGTTTTTTGGATATATAGGTACTAAATTAAACGCTAGAGCGTTGAACATCATTGCGATAGCGGCAGCGAATAAATGCATGTATGATCATAAAAGATTGCGATCTGATGAAAAACTTCTAGTAGGTAAAGAATATAAAGATATGTTTGGTAATGCAATTAAAGAGATTATAACGGATGCAGAAAAAAATAATGCATTTATTGGTGGTTGGACGGAATTCCTTCGTAGAACATATCTGTTTACTAATATAATCACGGATGATGTTGTGATATCACAAGATTATGAAGATGTATTTTCAAAACAATTCAAGAGATATCTTGTGTTAAGGGATGGAATAGATACTCCATCAAAGACAGATGCAAATTTGATAGCAGATGCATTATCAATGATTTATATAGGAACTCCTAGTGATGGGACAGAAATTCCATTAACTTTGAGTAGAGAATCAGGAATCACACAAAATGTACAGTTAATTACAGGTACAATTCCAGTACGAAAACTGAGAGTTAAGTCAATAAAAACAAAAGACAGCACTTTTAATAAAGGTAAAGATAGATATGAACTAAGATTAGAAATTGATAGGACGAGCCTAGACACAATATTAACTTTGCCAATGTTGGATTATTTTGAAGAGCTGAAAAATGGTGTGATAGCAACAAATATTGATCCGCAACTATCGCATGGAGTTGAAAGCTTAAAAACACAAATATCTGAATTGCTTGAAGAGGATGAAGATGAAAATGTGATAGAAATTGTTGTTCTTAAAAATAGTGGCAATGATAATATTCGTCTCGAATTAACTGGTGACGGAAAAATCAGAGAAGTGTAGGAGGCAAGATTATGGAAACATTTCCAAAATGGATGGAAGATGATTATAGAAAAATTGCGAATAAAGGTCCACTATCTACATTGATTTTTGGACACAGATTTAAATCAGATCAGACTTTATATGAATATTTAACAGAATTTTTGTTAGTGTTTGTGTCTGCAAAAAATGCAGATTTAAACGAAGGGAAAATGCACTTTCATGATATTACTATTGAGAAAAGTCTTAGTTATTGGGTAGAACCAAGGATGGCTTTGCGAAGATTTATTTTTTATGACAAAGCAAAAAAGAAAGGTTCTATACCCGCAGATACCGAAGCTTATCGCGAAATGATAAATTTAATATCAGATAAAATTGATATAGGCGACAAAGAACTGGCAAAAGAATACGTTGAGGATATTCAGGATTTGTTTCATGGCTATGCTGCTGTAGTAAGAAATAGATTTTGGGGTGCTCAAACGTTGTTGCCCATATGTCCTGAATTTGTGTTGTGTGGAGTTGATCCTACTGAAAAAAAACGAAAGAAAGATGTTAATTGGGAAGAAGGCCCTCAAAGCTTAGATACAAAATTTGATTTTACAAAACATAACTTTTTGTCTAGAGGCGGTGAACTGTATTATCTACATTTACTTCAAGGGTTAGATGGAAACAAGAATAGGCAAAATAAATTAGAACATCTTTTAAATGATTTAGTAAATGGACAGTGTCAGAAAATTTCAAAATTGGCAAACTATGTTCAGGAGTCGTGGGAGGAACAGTATTCACTTGATAAGACTGCATTATCACAAAAGTTAGAAGTAGCATATATTCCGGCTACAGGATACAAAGAATGTGGTAGTAGTAGTGTCGATGAACTGATTAGCTATCTTTCGTGCAAGCTACATCCAATAACCAGAGTTGAAATTCTTGCCAAAGGTGTCATGTTTCAGATTATGCGTATGATGTCTTTTAGAGTTGCAGATTATCTTGGTAAAGATACACCAATCTGGATAGTGGATATGAAGGGCGAAACTACTGATACAGTTAAAAAGATTGCACATGAGTCTTTTAGAAGATTAGAGTCTGATTTTATGACTGCAATTAACAAAATGGCTGATGAAGCAGAAATTCCTGAAGATGAACGTATGAAGAGCGTGAAAGATGCCTATACAAATTCAATGAATATTTTTAGAAGCAAGGGGAAGGAATTGCAGTGTATTATTCCTGTTTCGGGACCTTTTGAAAGATTTACATTATCTGAGGATGTGATTCGCTTTCTTGTTTTATCATTAATTCAATCAGGAGATAAGATGACATTAAAAATGTTTTTGAAAAAACTATACCAAAATTATAGAATAGTGATTGGACCGGAAGAGTATAGAAAAAGTATGCAAGATTCATCTATGGACTCTTCGTTAGCAAACAGCTTTTCGGAAAATGTAGTTGCATTTCAGCAATTTTTACGTTCTACTGGTTTTTTAAAGGAGTTGTCGGATGCAACTTCAATAGTAATTAATCCATATGAGCCAATTGAGGAGGTAATTTCATGAAATATGTGGTAAATAGAATTATTGAACTTATAATGGATAATGAGCCTTCTAAAGATAAAGAAACCATGATTAGAGTGGATGGCTTTGATAATATAAAAATCTATGAGCAGGTTGCATCAAAACTTTCAGAAGAACTCCATAAAGAGGGGCTTACCTTAGATATAAAGCTTGCAAAGAATAAATGGAATGCGTTTAAGAAAAAATCAGACAATACAACAATTCTACAATCTATGATGCAGCATAATTGGGTTGCAGAAGAAGATAGTATGACACACTATAGAAATCTTCACGATAGTAATGTTGTAGTGCTTTTGGGAACAGAAGATGAAGAAGATAAAGGTGGACTTGCTAATTTTCAAAGTATTACACCTGATATTCTCATTAAAACATTGAATGGCAAATATCATTTGATTTTTAACGATGACTCGTTTACTGATTCGGATAATGAAGTGATTGATCGCCTTTACAAAGACTTATTTGAGTTTGAGGCTATAGATATATGTAAATTAAGTGATATAGCAGACTCTTGGAATGGAAAAATTTCTAATAGTAAAGATTTTATTGAATTGTTCTTTAATGAATTGCCTACATGGGGACTTCCTTTAAGACGTCTTGAATTGCCGAAAAGACAGGAAATTATGGGGCGCAAAAATGTATTGGCGGGGTGTCACAGATTCATCGTACGTCAACCATTTAATAGTAAGATGTCTATTGCTCAATATAATAAATACATGAAGAGAATCGATTATTATAATTCGGGAGAAGCAGATTTAGCAAAATATCCTGGAGATAATGATTGCTGGTCTGAACAGGGAATAAGTAATTATGATGAATTCTCAAAAGTATTGAAGAAATTTATTATCGGCGAAAATTTGAGCGAAAATACAAGTAAATTGCTTATGGTGGATTATAGTATAGTTGAAGATGTTTTGAAAATAGGTATACCTACTGGGGAAAAACCACCTAAAGATAAAGTTAAAACATTGATTGGAGAACCACTAGAAGTATTTACAAATGCATTATTTACAACATTAGCACATATTAAAAATGCAGACATTAGTATTGAAAATATTGAATTTAGATTTTCACAGGCTGAAATTGTGTGCATGTATTCTGATATTGAAGATGATGAAGAACAACAGCAATTACTGGATACTTGGAAGGCAATATGCACTCATTGCGGTGGAGTTATAGAATATTTAAATAAAAGAATGTGGACGGTTAACTATAATGATATAACTTTATCATGTCAGCCAGACGGTTTTCTTATACCGGCACAGGCATATCATTTTATTGAAGAAGATGCCATGATTAAGTCCGCATCAGCAAATAAGTCTGTAAGTAAGATTAGTTTTTCAACTTGTTATGATGTTAATGGAAAAAAATTTCATCATGATTTTCAGTGGAAATTTGATGCGGCTAATTCCTGGGATAAAAATTTTGGCGAATTATGTTTACAAGATTTTTGCAAGGATAAAGAAGGTATTTACATTCCGGTATCTGAAATAAATAAAATTAACTCTTTGATATTTTCAAAGAGCGAAGAGGAATTTTTTGATCGCTTAAAAGAGAGTGATATATCATTTGATTTTAATTTGGCAGATTATATTGATAAAAAGATACCGACAGACGAGAAAGTTATTTCTGCAAGGTTTGACGAGGTAGGAAAGGCATTTACAGAATTTGCATACGCTATTGATAACGAAGGCTTTTATACATGTTTAGCAAAAGATTGTTCAGAAATATCGAAATTATGCGCAGCGTATGCAAATCTTGGAAAATATTTAAGAGAAAGAACATTTCCAGAAAATCTAAAATGGGTTTTAGATGCATATATCAATTCGTTTAATATAATTGGTGATATAAGTGTGTTTGAAGCAGAAAAAGAAATTGAGAGTTGTATAGTTCCGGCATGGCATCCTGCAACTTTAGAAAAGATAAATGATCAAAAAATATTTTTCCTTGATGGATGTGGTGAATGGTGGAATGAGGCACAAGAGAAGGAAAAAATAACTGAAAAGGAAATATCAGATACATTATCAGATTTACTTCAAATGAGTATGTTACAGAGTACACTTGATTTGTTCCCTTCTTATGGACAGGTGTATTTTGGCACAATAGCTTCTTATGGAGCATTTAGTTTATATGGAAGAAATGATATTAAAAATGAAAATAGATTAAGAGATATGATTCATAAGGATGCTATATTCGATGATGATTTTGATAAAAATGAAGTAGCAAGACTAAATGATAATGCTAAGATGATATATGGGGTAATGTTAGACTATGCAAAGGCATTTCCCAATTCGGCAGATAATCTTAGTATTGTTTTTATTGATCCATCAGAATTACAGCCGATTGTTGCTGCAATATATAAGTATATTGATGCTAGAAGAAAGAATAATACTTCTACCAAGGTTGATATCTCGTTGCGTATTCTTGTCAAACCAGAGAATAAAGGTGGAAGAAATTATCTTGCATATTGGATGGATGAATTTTTTTCACAGGATGAGAATGTGAATATTCACACTTATTTAAATGAATGGAATTCAAAGTCACAGCTGGAAAAATTATTGAATGGTAACAATGATATAGCATTTGTAATGGATATTCTCAAGGTTAATAATTTGGGATTTGTTGCATCACATAGTAATGAAAGTTTAGCACCAAGTCAGTGTAGATTTCCGATAGTTTATAAACCTACGCCTATATCCAGTACTTCAGTAAAGAGAACAATTGAATTGTCGCAACCACAGTTTAAGGCTGCTTATGAGCATACACAAATTGTGCGTTATCGTAATAATATGGAAAAAATCCCGGACGAAATGTACATTGCCTCTAAAGAAGTAAGTATTGATTCTGATGGTCAAGCAATTGTCCATTCCCTTCATGAAAAGGCTTATTGGGTAGTGTGTGTTGATAGTGGTATGGATGGAGCTTTGTTAAGAAGTGATGATGTGCATCAGCAGGACTACAATATTATTGGCTTTAGCACCGGAAAAGGTGCATATGGACAATATAATTTAACAATTACTACAAGAAAAACGATATTGGAAACGATTAGAAAAAAATTGGAGGATCGTTTATATAGTTTATTTAAGTGGGACAAAGAACAGATAAAAAAGGCAGCACAGCTTTGTATTGATGAGGCAAGTGGGTTGGATGGAATTAGCCTTTTGTCCGCAATTAATCCCAAAGATGAAAATATTCGTGAATTTTTAGCGTATATATTAACTTCGTTAAGGGAAGAAAAATCATATAGTGATAGTGTTCTTAAAATTGTAATCCATTTAGACTCATATAAGCACTGGTTTGATGGAGATATTGATAAGGATGATGATAGTTCTGCGTCTCGTCCTGATTTCCTTGTTTTAGAGGCATTTTTTACAGATGATGAGAAACTGAAATTAAAAGCTACAGTAACTGAATGTAAGACTTCAATATATGCTAATGCTGAACAGCACAAAAACCATGCACTTGAACAGGTGAAACATGGAGTACGTAGATTGAGCAAAATTTTTAACCCAAACTCAAAATCGATAAAAAGAAGATATTGGTATGCTCAATTATATCGTGCATTGGCATTTGCACAGGTTACTTTTAGCAACAATACATCGGAATTTGCTGAAGTATCTTCAAGACTTCGAAGTATATTGGATGGCAATTATGAAATTGAGTGGAATTCAAGAATATTAGGATTTTGGATAGATATGCCTGGTGATAATGAGACTGAAAATATATCTGATGACGGAATAATGATATGTGACATTCCGCAGAAAATAATACAGTCATTTTTATTAGGAAATGAGGTAAGTGATGTTAATTTTGTAAATATAAATGCAAAAGATTTTATTGAAGATGATGAGGTACAAGAAAGGATTGAAGAGCGTGAAAGGGTTCTTGCGGAGGAAATTGAATCTTCGCAAAGCGGAAAAATAAAAAGAATGCAATTTGCTGAAACATATAGTTCGGTTAATAAAGATGATGTTATTTCTGAGGATGTACCGCATGAGAAAGCTAAGGTTGCATCAGAAAATGTATCGGTAAACAGTACTAATGAGGAAACAGAAACTTTAAATTTAGATGAGACAATTGAATCACATAATTTATCTGATGAGGCATCTGAAGTTGCACATAGCGATTCTCATCAATCTATTAAGACAGATGTGATTGAAAATAAGGATAGTCTTGAAAATATCAGAGTTTTAATAGGCAAAAATAAAATGTCTACAAATGTGTATTGGGAATTTGGAAGTCCGCAAATGGCAAATAGACATTTATTAATTACGGGTACATCAGGTCAAGGAAAGACATATAGTATTCAGACAATGTTGTATGAATTAGCTAAGGGCAATGTGTCTTCCGTTGTATTTGATTATACAGAAGGATTCCGATTAGATCAACTTGAACCAGAATTTGTTGATAGTATGCATAATAAAATCAATCAGCATATTGTAAAAATACAAGGTGTTCCTATAAATCCATTTAAGAGACAGGAACAAGATTTTGCAGGAATGAAGATACAAGATACACCAGCTGATGTGGCTGGACGATTTGCCAATATTTTAACTCATGTATATGGGTTTGGCGAACAACAGTATGCAGCTATTTACGAGGCTACAAGAGTGGGAATGGAAAAATATGGAGATGTTATGGATATGAACCATTTCCAAGAAGAATTAGTGGAGATACAATCAAAAAATGCATCTGCAAAAACTGTTGTATCAAAAATGACACCATTTTTCCATAGTATAGAATTCAACAAAGATGCAGAATTTGATTGGGGCAAAATATTGTATGCTGACGAAGCAAAAATGAATATATTTCAATTAACAATGATAGATAGAGAAATGCAAGTTATTGTTACTGAATTAATGCTTTGGGATGCATGGTATTATACAAAAAATTATGGTTCAAAAGAAAAACCATTTGTAGTAGTTTTAGATGAGGCACAGAATTTATCCCATAAGGAAAATTCGCCAAGCAAGGCTATCCTTACAGAAGGAAGAAAATTTGGTTGGTCTGCTTGGTTTGCAACACAATCATTAAAAGTACTTGCTGACGACGAAGTGGTTAGATTGATGCAGGCAGCTTTTAAATTGTATTTTAAACCTACTGATGAAGAAATAACTAAGATGTCAAAGCAACTAGATCCTACTAATTCCAGTCTTTGGATTGGAGCTTTGAAGGCATTAAAAAAAGGTCAGTGTATAGTCGTTGGTGATCGCAAAAAGGATGATGGTACTTTTGGTGGAACAAAACCTACAGTTACTAATATTACTTCGTTTAAGGAGAGATGTTAAATGTCTAAGCAAGCTAATGTAAATTTTCACCAAACATTTAAGCCTGAATGCCAGTATATCAGTAGTATCTTAGATATTGCTGATGGTATTACATGGCGTTCGGTAAAGGATATTTCAGCAGTAACAGGCATTCCCCAGGGGACTTCTAGTGGAAAAGTTGAGCCACATATAAGTTATGCGGAATATATGGGATTAGTAAAAAGCGAAAGAAAAGAAAAACAGATTAAATTGTCAAGGACGGATTTAGGGGAAATTATTTATATAGAAGATCCAGGCTTGCAAGAATTATTAACGAAAACGCTTTTGCATGCGATGATTTTGCGTCAGGAAAATGGTGCAGATATGTGGAGTGATATTTTTAATAGCATTTTTCCAAAGTATCGAAATGGAATAAAGAAAGAGTTATTGATATTAGAATTAAATCAACTATACGCCAATAAAGTAACAACTAAAAATATTGCCCCTTTTTTTGGCTCATATGACGATTTTTTTTCAGAACTTGAAATATTGACAATTAAGGATGATGTCGTTAGTTGTAATTCTCTTCCGTATGATAAAGAATTTATATATATGTATGCAACAGTATTATGGAAGTATTGGGACGAATTTTACCCTGAACAGGACGAAATATCATCAGTTCAATTTGCAGAATTAGGATTTGGAAAAGCTTTTGGATGGGATTTAAAAGCAGAGTATGAAGTAATGGAACATTTAGCGGATAGAGGATTGATTAGAATGAATAGGCAGTTAATGCCGTATACGATATTGAAACTTGTAACAGAAGATGAGTTAACAAATAACTTGTATAGTGAATTGTGTTAGGAGGAGTTCATCATGGAGCTAGGCAAAATACTAGAATTTAGAAGAGATTTATATTTTGAAGGTGCTGTTCAAGCTGATTGGTTTTATTCACAAGAAAAAGCAGCAAAAGTTGCAGAAAATTTTGTGTTTCATGGAAAGCAGTATTTTGGTGTAGAAGATCAAGGCACTGGTAAAAAGCGTATAGATACGATTAGTTTGGTTGAAGAACTTGCAGAGAAAATGTCAGATGATCATGCAAATGCGCTGACGTTAGCAATTGCTGATTATGGTACCGGTAAATCACACTTGGCTGTAACATTGGGACAGATATTTTCAGGAAAAGATTATATGCCTGAAACATATAATAAAATTTTATCCAATATTTTTAGTATTGATGCCGAGGCAGCAGAACATATAAAATCATTGACTGATGAGAAAAACTTTGTGTTGGTAATCAATGGAATGAGAGATTTCAACTTACATTCTGAAATTTTGAAAGCAGCACAGAAGAGCTTAAAATTATATGGATTGCCAGATGATGGATTAAAAAAGCTAAATAGAGCTTTAGAAACTGCAGAAACTTTTTTTAATCGTAATGCAATGAATGCTATTACTTTGTTTGAAGAAAAAGCAAGGAAGTTTGGCTGGAATGAGACTGGGGATAATTTGGTTAGCAAGATTAGGGATAATCTTATGACCGATGAAGTAGCATTTGATATTGTAAATGCGGTATATATGGAAATTAATGGACAGGAAATAAGATGGGATGAGGGGCTATCCGCTTCAAATATTTTAGGGATGCTTATTTCAGAATATTGTGGAATTAATGGTAGATTTGAACATGTTATTTTATTGTTTGATGAATTTGGAAGATACTTAGAATATGCTTCAGGTGTTAATGCTGCAAAGTCAGGAGATTCTGCATTACAGCAAATTTTTGAAACTGCTCAAAATGCTAATGGTGTTTTGCAGGTGATTAACTTTATACAGTCTGACATTAAAACATATTTACAACGTGTTGATCAAACAAAGAACATCAGCAGATATATTGGACGATACGATGCAAGTGACAAGTATTATATATCTTCTAATTTGGAAACGGTTTTTGCTAACTTGATTCAACGTAAGGATAAGATTGCTTTTGAAGAGAATATAATTGCATGGCAAAAAAACAATGAAAATTTGTGGAAGAATATATTTGAAAAATTAAATAGATGGCTTGTAACAAAGGGAATGTGGAGAGATTATACATTATTCCGTAAAGTAATTGTTGAAGGAATATATCCAATGCATCCTATTTCAACATTTATGTTAACTCAATTATCGGATTATCTGCAGAATCGTTCATCATTAACTTTGATTAGCCAGTATATTGATAACTCTAAAGAAGTTGATATTTCTGATAATGAATATTTGATTATGCCTGAAACATTGATGAGAGGCGATTTATATACAGAAATGCTTGCAGCAGAGCAAGAGGGAAAACAACCATCACAACAATGTATTAGATTTGATAATATTATGCGAAAATATGGGGACAAGTTATCAGAAAAATCGTTAGTTGTCCTTCGAGCAAATTTAATTCTTAGAATACTTCGCTTCAGAACTAAGGATTATGCAGATGCTAAAGAAGCATTGTCTGTATGTAGTGGTTTTTCAATCTCTGAAATTGAAGAAGAACTTAAATGGTTGGAAAATGAATATGCAGTATTAGGATTTGATGATCATGCTGGTTGTTTCGATTTTATGGAGGAATCAAATGGAGCACATGATTTTAAAGTGTTAAAAAAGAGGCTCATGGCAGGAGCTTCCATAGACAAATCAATACTGCAAAGTTTGAAAATTCAGGAAATAGCAGGAGTACTTGAAAAACAAACTACAAATTTTGCTTTGCAGCATAAAATAACGACAAATGAATGGTTATTTGAACAAGAGTTATATGCTATTGAAGAATTTGATGAGAGTAGAATAAAAATATACATAGATAACTGGAATAATGCTATTAGTTCTACAGCAGCTAAAGGAAAATTAGTGTGGTTATATGTAAATAAGGATACCGATCTTTCTTATGTGGAAAAAGCTGAAATGATGGCTAAGCAGTTAGAGAACACTCCTATAATTATAATGTTGCTGAATGATTCCGATAATAGATTGTATGATTCTCTTTTAGAGTACGATGTATTAGATAAGTTAGATGATTTGAATCGGAATAAATATGATCGTTATTATCAAGCAGATTTTGGTCAAGCAGAGAATAATTTGAAAGATGAATTTGCTGAATTGAAGAAGCAAAGAATTCATTTGGGAGCAAATGGTACTGAAGAGATTAAAATGAGAATGCCAATGTATTTAACATCAGTATTTGAGGAATTATATCCTGATGCTATTCCATTCTCTTTTGATGGATTCGTTACGAAAGGAAATAACCTTGGTGGTAAAGGTGGTACATATTATTGCACTATAGTTAAAATGCTACTTTCTAATTCTGTAAATGAAACCACTATACATAATTTTGCAAGTGATGTACGTAATAGAATAGAAGCATTGTTAATGACAACTAATGCAACTTCATGGAAATGTATTGATCAGGAATTTAGAGTGATTCCACCAGAAGAAAAGAAAGCACGTAAAGTATATGGTAGTATTGTGACAAAAATCAATGAAAATAAAGAGTATGCATGTAAAGATATTTTTGATAGATTTTGTCGTCCACCGTATGGTATGAGTGAAGATGTTGTTGTCCTTATGATTGCAGTAGTTTGTGCTAACTTAAATTACTGTTTGAGATTCAGATGTGATGAGTCTTTAACCAATATCAATAGTTGGAAAGAATTAGTTGTTATTAAGGATAAAAAAATAGACATTGATGTTGTGAAGAAGTCTGCATTTGTTATGGTAGATGCAGGGGCAGTTACCGGTAAATATGTGCGCTTCTTTGAAAGAATACAATCTAATAAAAGTATTTCGGAAGTAATTTCACTAGAAAAAATCCTTGCGAATATGATGGCGGTAGATGAAATTCCAGAGGAACTTGAGACACAGTATTTACTTGCGAGAAAATACCTGGATTCTGGGAAAAAAGCGAATAATGAATGGAAAACATGTATTGGAGAAATAGATGAAAAGTTAGAGGCATCCATAGAGGAAAGCAATTTATATGATGCGTTAAAAGGATTACAGTTAGTTGAAGCAATTCCATATACGAAAATATTTAAGGATAATGGATATGAATTAGATGAAGAGTCAAAAAATACGGTAAAAGAATTGATATCATCCTTAAAAAGTGAGGTTGAACAGCTGATTACACCTTATTTGGCAAACATGTATTGCAAGTCAGTAGAGGGGGTGAATACTTTCAGAAATCACAATACCAAAATGCAAAATATGCTTGAAGAACTGGGCTTTACTAATTATGCTATGCTGGTGAAGAAACGTAAAGAAGAGGAATTAAGTAATATTGATGAAATTCGTTCTCGCCAGGAATTACGAGCAGATTGTGAAAAATATTTGGAAGAAAGTCAGATTACTAGATATGTGACATATGTAAATGTATGTCTTTATTTAAAAAGAGGAAAAGAACTTCGAGCAAGAGTAGAAAAGTATGGCGTGGCACTTGGAAAAGATGCGCAAAAAATTCAAGAAAATATTAATGACAGGGTGGCTGCTCTAGAAAAAAATCATGACCGAACTATGCAAGATATGTCTGATATTTGGGATGACTTGTACGAAGTTAAAAACGCTGATGATGTCGAAATGTTAATAGATAATATAGCAAGTGTATTGCAAAAAGGAATACCAGATGCTGACAGGCTTGATTTTGAGGAACTTCAGAAGAATTTATCTGAATTATTGAATGATATTAATGAAATTAAGCGAGTGACTAATTCTAGAAATGAATTTAAAAAGATATCAGAGAATATGATTAATAAATACGAACATTCTGAGTTTGACTTTGAAGTGCTACCGATAATTCACGAGGTTATTTCTGATATGGAAAATAATATGAATGTCAGGGAACAGGAGTGGATTAATAGCGTACTTACACTAGGAGATAAAAGCAGAAAAGCAGTACACAAGTGGAAAGAAAAAACAGCCTATTTACCAGAATATCTCTCAGAAGAAACTATTGAAAAAGTAAAGATGGTTGATAAAGAAGCGGATGAGATAATAAGTGAAGGGAAAATTGAGGATGTTCTCTTTTATTTCGATAAGTTGGATGATGTGGAAAAGCTTGAGTGTATTCAGAAGTTACAAAATCGTTTAAACAGATAATATCTTAGGTATTGTAATATGTCATACATCATAATGGAAGAATTAATATTCTCAAATTAAAGCTCTTATGGAGACAGGATATATGAAGAAGGATGAAGCCTATGGATGAAACATCAAATAATACTTATTTTGAAAGATATTTTAAAGAAAAAAGAGATAGCGATTATTATTTTCCACTTACAAATGCAGCTAAGGAAATTATAGATACACAGCCTCAATATTGGGAGGATAAATTATTTAGAGAAGTATTTAGAGTGCAGAGACAGTATTTGGATTCGTTTCTGCCAATAGCTCCGTATAATAAATTGTCGCAATATGTATTTGGAAGAAAAATATCAGAAAATTTGTCGAGCTATATAGAAAAAATAAAGGATAGTTTGTCGTCTGTAATGAATTATGCAAGTCAGATAAATAAATCTGTCGAAAATATTAATGACGCTAGAGGATGTGGTGTTCCAGGGAATGCTGAGAAGATAGTTCAGTGTGCAAGAGATTGTTTTAGGAGTTATATTTATCACTTAGAAATGCTGTATGATATTAGGTATATTTATATGCCTGGAGGAGATAAGATAAGGCAATGGCTGGAAGAAAGCGTTATGATTATAATAAAAGAGTATGATAATTATATATTAGACGAATTTGACATTGTGGTGAATGAACTAGCAGAAACAGGAAATTGTGATAAAGAAATGTTTCAGAAACAAATTAATATTAACCTGGATTTAAATGATGTGCTAGTGGAATGGGCATTCGCTATATGCTCATATGAGAAAATGAATAGAAAAGTAGTACATTATATTCCGATAGAGTCAGTTGATGAAGAATTATTAGATAATAATAAAATGATTTTAGTGACACCTGAGGAGTATGAAGAATATCTTAAACTTAAGAATAGTTAAAAATAATGGAAGAACGATAATTTGGGTATTTGTGATGTGAGGATGCAGTTATGAAGTTTGGAATGAGAACACCCAGTATAAAGAAATCAATAAAGGCAAGAACAACCGGAAAAGCCAAGCGAGCTGTTAAGAAAGCTTTAATTTCATGGTACGGAAAAAAAGGTGCAGGGTGGATTAAGAATCCAAAGAAAGCAGCTTACAATAAGGTTTATAAGAAGACGAGCTTTGGCATTACGGATTTATTTAAGTAACTATCAGGAGAAATACATCATGGAACGAGTAGTACAATTTTTAAAAGAAGCAGAAACATATTATTTAGCAACAGTAGAAGGCAACCAGCCAAGAGTAAGACCTTTTGGAACAGCACACATTTTTGAAGGAAAGCTCTATATCCAGACAGGTAAGGTTAAGGATGTTTCAAAACAGATTCACACGAATCCGAAGGTTGAAATCTGTGCTTTTAAGAATGGTGAGTGGCTTCGTGTTGTTGGTGAATTGATTGAGGATGACAGAGTAGAAGCAAGACAGTCCATGCTTGATGCTTATCCTTCATTACAGAAGATGTATTCTGCAGATGATGGTAATACAGAGGTGTTCTATTTTAAAAATGCAACAGCTACATTCTCATCATTTACTCATAAGTCGGAAGTAGTGAAATTCTAATGACAAAAGAAGAATGGTATAAGCAACTTTTTGAGAGACTGGGCAATTCCAAATTCCGTAGCAGTTTTCATTTGAAGCAGAAAGATATAGATTACATAAATGAAAAGGGAATGGATACTATTCGGCAACATGCAAAAGATTTTATTGCCAAGAGAGAAGCACCGGCAGTAATTCCTAACGATGGTAAACAGACACCGACGAAGGGACATCCTGTATTTATAGCACAACACGCAACAGCTACATGCTGCAGGGAGTGTATTAGGAAATGGCATAAGATGCAGCCTGGCAGAGAACTGAGTGAAGTGCAGCAGGATTATCTCGTAGATGTAATTATGACATGGATACAGAAAGAAATGGATAAGCATGATATTAAAGAACATTTTGATCATCGTAGATGATATAGAAGAATCTGTAAGATTCTATAAGGATTTATTCGGACTACAGGTCATTTTGAAGCAGGAAGGTAATGTAATAATGTCCGAGGGACTTGTATTACAGGATGTTAATGTATGGTATGACAGTACCCAAGTATCTACAACACCTCATAATAATATGACTGAGCTGTATTTTGAGGAAAATGATATAGAAGGTTTCATCAAGAAACTTGAATCCTATGATTTCTGTTTGAATTATGTTACCGAACTGACTGAACTTGAAAGTGGACAGAAACTTGTGAGATTTTATGATCCAAGTGGAAATCTCATCGAGGTAAGGACTCCGATATATCACAATTAAAGATGAATGGGTTTGAGAAAGATATGCAGATATTTGTAGATGCAGATGCATGTCCGGTAGTAGGCATTGTAGAAGCGATTGCGGAAAAATATAATACTCCAGCCACATTGCTGTGTGACACGAACCATGTATTATATTCAGATTATAGTGAAGTAATTGTGGTTGGAGCCGGAGCAGATACGGTTGATTATAAGCTGATCAGTATTTGCTATAAGGGAGATATTGTGGTATCTCAGGACTATGGCGTGGCAGCTATGGCACTTGGTAAGGGGGCATTTGCTATCCATCAGTCAGGCAAGTGGTACACGGATGAGAATATTGACCAGATGCTTATGGAAAGACATCTTAATAAGAAAGCAAGACGAGGTTATTCTAAGAATCATATAAAAGGTCCAAAGAAGCGGACAAGTGAAGATGATAAGCGTTTTGCACAGTCATTTGAGAAGCTTGTGCTGTTGGCACAGGCGAAGGAAGGTGAGCAAAATGGGGCTGTTTAAGAAGAAATGTGTAGTACAGTCTTATGATAAGGAAAACAAGAAGCCGGTAATCAAAGCAAGCATTTGTAATGGTGAGCAGGTTGCAGGATTTAAGGATATACATACAGGTAAGATAGAAGAGGTAATGCTGATTAAAAGTCCGGCAGATCTCGAAAAATTTAAGTCTATGTATGGAATAGATGAAGAAATAGCGAAGGAATACTGATATGAATATACAGATATTTGGAACTAAGAAATGTAATGATACGAAGAAAGCAGAGCGTTTTTTCAAAGAGCGTGGCATCAAGTATCAGTTTATAGATATGAAAGAAAAAGGCATGAGTAAAGGTGAATTTAACTCTGTTGCACAGGTAAATGGTGGTCTGGAGAATATGATCAACTGGGATGGCAAAGACAAAGATTTGCTTGCACTTATTAAATATATTGCGAATGAGGACAAGCTGGAAAAAGTGCTTGATAATCCGCAGGTAATTAAAACTCCGGTTGTAAGGAATGGAAAGCGGTCCACACTTGGTTATCAGCCGGATATCTGGAAAGGATGGAACTAATGTACATAATAAAGACAGTAAAAGGTGATATAACAAAAATAACAAATGTGCAGGCAATCGTTAATGCAGCCAATAATTCTCTATTGGGAGGTGGTGGAGTTGATGGTGCCATTCATTGTGCAGCAGGACCAGAACTTTTAGCCGAGTGCAGAACACTTCATGGCTGTGAGACAGGAGAAGCAAAGATAACAAAAGCCTATAATCTGCCATGTGATTATGTGATACATACTGTAGGACCGATATGGAATGGTGGAAGGAATAGAGAAGAGGAACTTCTTGCTAACTGCTATTTTAATTCTATGAGGCTGGCAATGGATAATGAAATCAGGTCTATTGCATTTCCTTCCATATCAACGGGAGTATATAGTTTTCCGGTTGAGTTGGCGGCAAAGATTGCAGTACATACCGTAAACAGGTTCTTACAGGATAATCCGGACAGCTTTGATCTGGTGGAATGGGTGCTGTTTGATACTCATACTAAATCAATGTATGAAGCAGAGGTTAGGTAGCATGAAGTCAGATTTTATAGTTGAATTGTGAAAGGAGAACTATGGAAAAAAAGATACTATATTGATGGTAAATGTATTTTGAGTTATGATGATGATGTGTTTTCTACTGATGAAGCTGGTATGAATTCATGGCGTGAAGAACTTGATTTTTTGGGACCAGGAGATGGTATGATAGAACATATTTAGTGTGAACATGGAATAGATAAAAGAAGATTTCCGATTTAAGAAAATTTAGGAATAGCATTGCTTCTTATCGAACATTATTGGATTTTTAACACTGATTTGATAAACGGAGGCACAACACAATGGAAATTAAAAGCATTTTGATAAAGGATACAACAAAAGAAGAACGTATTCGTATTATACAGGAAGGCCTCAGTCAATGCGGAGGGACATGCGATTTTTGCAATGGCTGCGACAATTTAGGCGGAGGTTCAGTCGATTCCTTTTATGAACCTTATATCAATGGAGAAAAAGAACTTCGCCAGTTAAATGAGGAATACAGAAGCAATTCAGGAATGGTGAAGTAGTAATGCAGATATTTGTGGATGCAGATGCATGTCCTGTAGTAGGCATTGTAGAAAAAATGGCAGAAAAATATAATATTCCAACCACCTTGTTATGTGATACGAACTATGTGTTATATTCGGATTACAGTGAAGTAATTGTGGTTGGGGCCGGTGCAGATGCTGTAGATTATAAGCTGATAAGTATTTGTCATAAAGGTGACATTGTAGTATCGCAGGATTACGGTGTTGCAGCGATGGCACTTGGCAAGGCTGCATATGCAATTCATCAGTCCGGCAAGTGGTACACAAATGAAAATATCGACAGGATGCTCATGGAGAGACATCTTAACAAAAAGGCAAGACAAGGTTCTAATAAGAATCATATTAAGGGACCAAAAAAGCGTACAGAAGAAGATGATGTACGCTTTGCACAGTCCTTTGAACAACTAATACTGATGGCAAAGTCAAAAGAAGGTGCTCAGAGTGGGACTATTTAAGAAAAAGACAGTTACAAAGACATATGATAAGGACAATAAGAAACCGGTAATCAAAGCGAGTATCTGTAATGGCGAACAGGTTGCAGGATTTAAGGACATTCACACAGGTAAGATAGAAGAGATTATGCTCATTAAGGAACAGGCAGACCTTGAAGTATTCAAGAAAATGTATGGAATAGATGAAGAAATAGAGAAGGAATACTGATATGAATATACAGATATTTTGTATCAACATTGATAAAGCGTATTAACAAGAAAGGTCAGATTGATTATGGGTTACTCAGAGAAAATAGATTTAATTGACTACATATCCTTATTTGAGGAGATTAAAAAGTGCAAATGGAAGTCTGAATTAGTAGATACCTTTTCAAAATATGGAATAAAAGATGATACTGAAAGGACAGGAGAGACGGATAGAACATATAAATCGGGAAAATCAAAAGATTTATATGCTGCTTTCGTAACTGTAACAACAGATAATAAAAAATACAAAACTCATATACATTTTCAATCTAATCAAATTAGTATTAATACGATAAGTCTGATATCTGATGACCGATATTTTTCAAAATATAAAGTTCGTAATAAAACAAGTGATGAATATAGAAACAGATGTTTTAAGATTCCGTATGATGTTGATGAATTTAAATATGTTATGGATTATTTCTTGAGGTATGATGGGAACTGGTTGAATAGAGAGATTGAGACTGTTATAGATACCGCAGAACAGGAAGATGTATTAAAGGTACAGTTGGACAATTCTGTAGATGAGATTGATAAAGAGATAGAGACAAAACAGTTACAAGGGGAAGAAAGAGAAGCATTGATTAAAGTCCGTGTTAATCAATCTGCATTTAGAAAACTTCTTATGAGAAGATATACACATTGTTGCTTATGTGATGTAGATGATGAATCATTACTTGTAGCAAGCCATATTAAACCATGGGCAAAAAGCAATCATGCGGAAAAAGTTGATGTGAATAATGGATTATTATTATGCCCAAATCATGATAAACTTTTTGACAGAGGATATATCTCTTTTGACAATGGTGGTCACATTGTAATATCGGATGAATTAAGTAAAAATTGTGCAATTAGTATGAATATAAAAAATGATATGCAGATTGAATTATCAAATGATAATATAAAATATATGGAATACCATAGAAACAATGTTTTAAAATAATATAGAGAATTTTCAACAAAGGAGGATTCAGATATGCAGTGTCCAAAATGCGGAAACACTAATTTACAGATTATAACTGAAACAAAAACAAAAGGGAAAGATTTTTCAGCAACGAAAGGCTGCTGCGGCGCTATTCTGTTTGGATGGATAGGTATACTTTGCGGAGCATGCGGAAAAGGAAAAAGAACGTATTCAACAAACTATTGGATATGTCCGCAGTGTGGCAACAGGTTTAAAGCATGAGCAGAGATGAATTATGGATTAAATGTATGGAATTCGGTAAAATACTCGGATGCCATCAGATGCCGGAAAGAAGTTTTTTTATAAAGGGTTACCAGTTCCCTGTATGTGCCAGATGTACAGGCGTAATCATATCATATTTTTTAGCACTCATTCTTTTTAAAAAATATAAAGTGCCATGGCAGCTATGCATTATTATGGCCGGAGTAATGCTTACAGACTGGAGTTTGCAATATTTTGGAATAAAGGAATCAACAAATTCCAGAAGGTTTGTAACCGGACTGATTGGTGGTTTTGGATTAAATACCTTGAAATTAAAAATCTTATAATTTTATAATAGAGCAGCTTATGATATTTACAGATCAGAAACAATTATCTGAGAAATTTATTTTTTTGTACCGCAGTCTTTTATATAGGAACTCAAACAGATAGAAAGAGGCTCGATAGTTGTTATTGGTTCGTTGATTTATGACTATATTGATAGAATATTGAATTCATGCTAAAATAACCCCAAAGACAGGTGTGGCAGAGAAACCATTATTATGAAAAAGCAGATGGTAGTTCAAGGAAATTTGCAATTGTGGAGGGAGTAAATAAATAATGGCAGACATTAAATACGAAATTAAAGAAAAATTAGGCACTATTTCAGAGAGCGCAAAAGGCTGGAAGAAGGAGTTGAATCTTGTATCATGGAATTGTGCAGCTCCATAGTACGATTTGAGAGACTGGGCAACGGAACATGAAAAAATGGGTAACGGCGTAACCTTGAGTGCTGATGAAGTGAAGGAGCTTTATAAGATATTGAAAAATATTGTAGAGGATTAGAACAAGAAAATTGGAGGTAGCGTTATGGCAAAAGATGAGCTGTTTTCCGGCGAATCAAAAAATATTGAATACAAGGTTGTTGTACCGGACAAAAGCGAAAAATATATGAAAACAGTTGTGGCTTTTGCCAATACGCAAGGTGGCAGACTGGTCATAGGTATTGATGATAAAACACATAAGATAATAGGCGTGGATAATGATATCCTGTTTCAGACTATGGACGCTTTGACAAATGCTATATCAGATTCCTGTGAGCCGCAGATCATACCGGACATTGAGCCACAGACGGTTGAAGGCAAGACAGTCATTGTTATCACTGTGGAAGCAGGAAAAAACAGACCATATTATATTAAATCGCAAGGCAAGGCAAAAGGCACCTATATTCGTGTGGCTGGTACTTCCAGACCTGCTTATCAGGAAAAGATAAGCGAGCTGGAGATGGAAGGTGCCCGTATTTCTTGGGATGAGCTTACTTGTGTAGGATATGAAGTGACAGAAGAAGCAACACAGGCTTTATGCAAGGATATTGAAGATTTCCGGAAAAAGGCAGGTCTTTCGGGACATAATGTAAGAAAAGAGCAGCTTTTTAATTGGAAAATTTTGAAGAACAGCGAAGGCAATGTGCTTGCATCAAATGCGTATGTGCTGCTTACATCAGATTATTTTCCATTTTCAAAAACGCAGTGTGCTGTATTCAAGGGAACGGATAGAATGGTTTTCCTTGATAAACGTGAATATACAGGACCAATATATAAGCAGATAGAGAGTGCGGTTGAGTTTGTTTTAAGGAATATCAGACTTGGAGCGACAATAGATGGTTTGGTGCGTCGGGAAAGCTATGAACTTCCGGTAGAAGCAATTCGTGAAATTATAATCAATGCTCATTGTCACAGAAATCTGTTAGATGAATCCTGCATACAGGTAGCGATTTATGATGATCGCTTGGAAGTGACATCGCCCGGCGGTTTATACAATGGATTAACCTACGAGGAAGTGATGAGAGGTCATTCCAAGATTAGAAACAAGCTGATTGCAAATATTTTGGTCAGATGGGACTGGTAGAAGCATGGGGAAGCGGTATCAGAAGAATTATAAGTGCTGCCGGTGAATATGGACTGCCTGTTCCGACTGTGGAAGTATTTGATGATATGTTCCGTGTGAATTTATATAGGAATGTGCAGGATAACATGAATGGTGGAGAAAATAGTGGAGTAAATGGTGGAAAAAAAGGTGGAGAAAAAGGTGGAGAAAAAGGTGGAATAAATGGTGGAGATGATTTTGGAGATAAAGTCAGTTTCAGAGAAAAAGCACAGAGAATGACAGATACTCAGGCGAAAATACTTGATTGCATAGCAGAAGATAAATATATTTCAGTTAAAAAAATAGCAGAGAAAATAGATATATCTAGGCGGACTGTTGAAAATAATATTAAAAAAATGAAGGAATCAGATATTGTGGTTCGTCATGGTTCACCGAAAAATGGGTATTGGGAGATTATAGATTAAACAGTAATTCTGAAAAAAGAAAATCAGCAAGAGTACAAAGGAGTGAAGGTATGTCAGAATGGTTTTTCCCTTCAAGGGGATATGGTGAAACAGAAGGTTTTTCAAATTCGGGACTTGATATGTTCAAAGGATAGCCTATTCGCGCAATGGCGAGAGAAATCTGTCAAAATTCATTGGATGCAGTCAGAGACAGCAACAAGCCTGTCAGGGAAGAGTTTGAACGTTTATTTATCAATCCCGCAACAAATTTTCCAGGAATAATGATGCAAAAACATTAAAGTTTATTAGCGAGGCGATTAAAAGCGTACGAGATGGTGGTATTTTTGTGCTCAGAGTAAGTGATTATAATACTACTGGTCTCAAAGGTGCTTTTAGTGATAATAAGATAACTCCATGGAAAAGCCTTGTACAAGGGAATGCGTTTTCAGTTAAGAGTACGGATAATGTTGCAGGTAGTTACGGAATAGGAAAGGCGGCTCCTTTTGTTGTATCAGGATTACAGACTGTTTTTTATAGAACGTATGATGAAAATGGTGAAAGAGTTGCACAGGGAGTTACACATCTTGTTTCGTTTGAAGATGAAAATATGTCTAAATCATGAGAAGATATTGTAAGACGTTCTACAGGATATTATGGAGACGTCATTGAAAATAAGCCATTTCACTCAATAAGTAAGCTGGATGATATCAATGAAAGAACTGAGTATGGAACAGATTTATTTATACCGGTATTTACTTTTACAGCAGGTAAACTTGAATGGAAAGATGAGATTATTGTTGAAGTAATGGTGGATAAAGGATATAAGCTTCCTACAAGGACTTGTTTAAGACCTACATTGCAATATATCAATGCATTAGGTGGAGGTGTATTGCTTGATATGTTTAATGAAGATGAAATAAAGAAACTTACTTTTGATTATATTACCATGCTATATGAAGGTAAAGATTCGGTAGTGATAGATGAAGAAAATGAAGAATTGGAAGAAGATTATGATTTAGAAGATATATGATGTATAACCTTTGCTAATGATTTACAAAGAAAGAGAGTTAGAAACGTAAAGCAATCAACAAAGGAGGATTCAGATATGCAGTGTCCAAAATGCGGAAACACTAATTTAC
>ERZ772892.297-NODE-297-length-62953-cov-15.046679_pt1 | contig 62953 bp, 70 predicted proteins | sample MGYA00512126_ERZ772892 | MGnify/ENA primary metagenome ERZ772892 (study PRJEB29015, sample SAMEA2737697) | human gut metagenome | biome: human gut; feature: human-associated habitat; material: faeces | place: China | collected 2012 ... | reverse complement strand
TGAATACAAAAGTTCTTTGCGTTATAAAAAGTACCCTTGTGATACCAATCTGAAAGCCGATGAGTACGGACTTCCTTAGATATAGTTGTTGGATCTTTACATAAAAATGCTGCAATGTCTTTAAATGTAGTCCCTTTTGCCAGTTCATTTTCAATATAGATCCGATCATTTAAAGTAAGGTGCTTCTGGTTTCCTGGTATATATTTACTCATAATGATTCTCCTTCTACTGCTGTCAGAAGGAGTCATAACCATAACATGATTGTATGAAAGAGTAAATATCTACTGTGCGAGAGTAAATTCCATCACCACATTGGGCGGTGGAATTTAGAAATTCATTTTTGGTTTTAACGAGAGATGAGCAAAAGGGTATAGTAAAAACGAAGAGTTCATGATATAATAACTATAAGAACAGAAAGTATTGATTTTGTACAAACTCCATCTTAATTAGTAGTTAATAACATAAATTAAGAAAGGAGATAATAATATGGGATTAACAGAAGATGAAAAGAAGGCAAGAGTTGCAAAACTTAGGCCCATTGACGATGTGTTCTTTGAAGCACTGGCTCAGAATCCAAAAGTCTGTCAGGAAATTCTAAGGGTAATACTGGAGGACGATAAGCTCGTTGTAAATGACGTAATTACTCAGAACAGTGAGCGCAACATCTATGGCAGGTCCGTAAGATTGGATGCGTTATGTACGCTTGGTACAGGCGAAAAGTGTAATATTGAGGTACAAAGGTCTGACAATGATGATCATTTAAGACGAGCACGTTTCAATGCTTCAGTTATCACAGCAATTAATTCTGATCCGGGAACCAAGTTTGAGAATGTCAAAGATGTATGTATTGTTTACATCTCCCAGTTTGACGTGTTCAAACAGGGTAAAACGATATATCATGTTGACAAAATGATCAGAGAGACTGGAATATACGTAGATGATGGATTAAGAGAAATCTTCGTTAATACGGCTGTGAATGATGGAAGTGATATATCAGAGCTTATGTCATGTTTTTTAGCTGAAAGAGTTGACAATCCTAAGTTCCCTGAACTATCAAATGAGGTGAAGAGACTAAAAGAAACGGAAGGAGGTCTCGATGTTATGTGTGATATAATGGAACAGTACAATCAAGAAGCTGTTGATAAGGAAATTAAACAGAGAATTGTTAAGATGGCTAAAAAGGGTTTTCAGATAAAAGATATTGCAGATATCTATGACAAAACTGTTGATGAAATCGAGTCCATCCTTGATTCTTCTGAAGATTAAAAACTAAATAATGTAATCAAAAAGACGTCTTATTAATGAGGCGTCTTTTTTTGTATTATAAAAACAGAGCCCCATAAAGAGACTCTGTTAACAGTTTACTGCATCTTATTAATGGCTTCCTTAAATCTGTCATACATATGATCATGTATAATGAGCCTGCCAACTTTTGCATCTTCAAAAGCTAATATGTCAACAACAGTTTTTATAAACTCATCGGTATCATCAATAAATTCTAGTTCATTGATAGATACTTTATAGAATGCATGAAAGTTAACACACGTTCCAGCATTTATTACAAGTCTGTCAAACTTTACTGAGTCAAAGCAACTATCATCGAATTTGCAGACATTTGGCGGAAGCTTGACATTTGTCAGTTTGCTGCAGCCATCAAAACAATATAATGGTATTGCTTTAAGCTTATTGCAGGCTGACATATCAATCGACTGAAGATCTTTGCAGTCACAGAATGATGATACTTGAAGCTTTGTAAGCTTATTGGAAAATATTGCTTCGCGAATTCCCGTTTCTGCAAATGACATACCTCCAAGCTTTTTAATTTGACTAAAATCAAACACTTTTAATGCCTTGCAGTGGAAGAAAGCGTTGTCTCCAACGGTACTTATGCCTGATACATGTACCGTTTTCAGCTTGTGACAGGCTAGGAAAGCTTCGTCCGGGATTGCTGTAATTAACTCCGGCAGGACAACTTCTGTTAGCTTATAACAGCCGCTAAATATTTTTACGCCCAGTTCTGCAACTTTATCCGGAACAGTAATGCTTTCCAAATTGGACATTGCAAATGCGTAATTGCCTATTTGTTCAAGGTTCTCAGGCAGATGGATGTTCTTAATACCGCTATCATAGAAAGCATATTTTTCAATCAGACGAATATTGTCAGGCAGACTGATTTCTGTCAGCATTTCTGTGCCCTCAAATGCTGCTTTTTTGATACTTGACAGGTTCTCGGTGTGTCCTGTAAAAATGACTGTCTGCAAATTTCTGCATTCACGCACCAATTCTTCAGGTATGGACAATCCGTTAGCAGCTTCAAGTCCATCAGCAACATTAATTGTCAGCTTCTTCAAAGAATTACATTCAGCAAAAGCTCCTTTGCTGATCTTTGAAATGTCTTCAATAGTTACGTCTGTAACACCTGTTTCCGAAAACGCATATGTTTCGACATAAGCATGGGCGGGAATAGTGCTTACTGATAGGTTGTAACACTTAAGAAAGGCAGAGTCTTTTATAGATAAGGCTTTGTTTATATCTATCTCTGCCAGACTGGTACAGTGGTAGAAGCATTTTTCTGGAATAGTCACCTGATCTGCTTCAAAATTGACGGCGCGAAGATTTTGGCAGATAAAGAACATAGTTTTGCCAAGTGTGAAGTCCTTCGGAATGTCAATAGTTTCAATTTTGATGGAACCAAATACACTGACTCCCGTTGATGTTACTCTTTTTGACAGGATCAGCTGCTTGATGCCTGTATCATAAAAGGCATAATTACCCAGCTCAGCAAGTGTTTCTGGAAGAATAACTTCTGTAAGCAGATGACAATGTAAAAAGACTCTGTCTTTTATGACATTAAGTGTTTCTGGGAAGTTAATCTTTTTAAGCTCAGTACAGTTTGCAAATGCACAGGGCTCAATGCGTTCAATTCCTTCCGGCAGAATTACTTCTTCTACATCAGTTCCTGTAAAACAGTCTTTTCCAATAGTCTTTATGCCTGTTGGAATTGCTATCTTTTTGCAACCATTTGGTGTGCACTTAATAAGCATGTCGTTATTGATTGTAAATACTGGTTTCTGCTCACAAGGTTCCTTTTTTGTATATCCTTCTGTTTCTTTAATTATTAGTTCCATATTTTTCCTCCTTTATGTAATTGAATATGAAATAAAAGTTACAGGATAAATATGGATTTTGTTTTGGACAAAATTGGATTTGTAAATATTATATATATAAGAATTAGGCTGTTTACGGCCAAGTAATTTATATATACATAGGAGGACATTATTATGTCAGAAACACAAAGACCACAAATTAGCACCATGATAACCAGAATGGATATCAATATGCTGACAGAAAAATATGGATCCAATGTAATTGCTCCAGACAATGATTATGTGTTTGGAATGTGCAGAAGTCTTGAGGACTGTATTGAACCGACAGACAGCGATGAATATGCTGATATTGTCACAATGGTTAAGGATTATTATGCAGCAGAGTATTTAAGAACTCTTATAAGACGCATCGCGGGAGTCAGATACGAAGATGCCAAGAGCCAGAAAAAATTCTGCAATAAGTGCCGCAAGTTATATTTTATTACAGTTGATGAGGATAATAATGATTTCTTATATGACATTCCTGACTGCAAGGACATCAGTTTTAAACATGAATTTGTTAACTGGAATGAGCTGAACACGAAATCACCGTTTCTTGGACTTCTTGTCATGATGGCTTCATATACTGCTTCGCAGCCTGCCATGCACATGGCTTCACATTGGGAGGAGAGAATGGCGGACGCTTATGATGACGATGTTAACGCTATTGTTAATCAGATCTGGGCAAAGAGATTTCGTTTTGAGGATGTCAGCGATGTTGACAAGACGCTTACATGTTTAGGTGTTTATGCTGTTGATGAAAATGGCAAAAAGATTACTTCGGCAGTCCCGTTGCATTACATTGATGATGGCGATGATTTGTTTTCCGGCATTACTGCTGATGATATTACACGCGTGCCAATTAGCATTGTTGCCGAGGGAATACTTGATACGCTTAATAACTTAAGCATGCAGATTGGTGTGGAACCTCTGATTAATTTCTACAACATTATTGAGGAAGTAAAGGGAGAAGATGATCTCTGCGAAAATTGTGCTGACGATGAGTCAGAGTTTGACGAGGTTGATGACTAACAGGTTTATTGCAAAGAGGGAGCCTTTTGCGAGGCTCCTTTTTGTTACTGGCGGTGAAAGGAGAGTATTATTTTGAGGAAAGGTCAGGAGAAACTGATTAAAAGGGCAGAAAAACTGCTGCCAAAAGAATTTGTGGAAAAGCTCATGGACGAGTCGTTTACAATTGAGCAGCTTGAATCATTATTTCGCTGGATGCTTTTGTTTAAAGACTACCCGGAAATACTTGATGACTGGGATGCTTTTTGTCAGGATGCATTTTCTTTCAAGCATATATGCGCAACAACAGGAGACTGGCGGCGGACGCATGAGCTCTGTACTTACATGAGAGAAAAATTTCATGACTGCAGATATCATGTCATGAATTATTACTGGCAGGCATTTGCTCACAGGATATATTTTGCGAAAAAGGATGACCAGTACTTATTCAACAAGGATGATATGACACATATTCTTGATTATATACGTGACCATATTCTTTGCAACGATTATTCTGATTGCAAGTCGAGTGAAAACTTTTTAGGAGTTTCTGATGAGTTCAGTGATTACAGTGACTTTATGTATAAATTTATAAAAGTAAATTCTGGCATAGGGTTTGCGCTGGTATTAATTGAAGAAGGCACATATTCTAAAGACATGGATGAAATCTTAAGGATTATACGGCTTACGTCTCAGATGGTTAACGGTGGCATGGAAGCGAGGGCACGGTGTTATATTAAAGCAGGCATTACTGACGAAGAGTGGATCCGGTACGAACAGATGATTGAGGATAATGTTTTTAACAGGGATATTGTGGCAGCAGAAATTGCTTTCAGGTATTATCCGGGCTTTAAGGATCTTATTGACAGCATTATGGAAAGAAATGATGCATCCTTATATTTCATCAGTAATGAGCTGGGTAACGGTTACAGCAGTGGACGCATAAATTTTACTAACACTGAGGTTGTCGAGCCGTTTTTCAATACATGCACTAAGCTTGACTGTGCAGAATTTGGCAGCGAAAATATCGTATCTGTTAATGAACCAGCCATAGAGTTTTCATGGAAGATTACTTTCTCGGGAATATTCTTAACGTTTAGAAAATATGAAAGTACTGCTATATATAATGCATATTTATGGGACAGCCGCAACCCTTATGAGGATGAGCTATTGTATTCGTGTAAACATGATGGACGTACTAAATTTGCCAGAACATATCTGTTTACGAATGATTATAGTGTTCTTATGCAGATTCCATCAGGAAAATGGGTACCGGCTGGTTTTCATACAGTTAATAATGATGCCAGAAAAGGACGCAGCCTTATAGGAACTATATTATCGTGGTTCTTTCAGCGTATTAAAGATGCAAAAGGAAATGTGTGGAAAGATATTATGGCATATTCTGTCAGGGATTATGACCTGCTGCCAGCATTCACTTTCAACGAGATTACTGCTGGGCACACTCTTAATGAAGTAATGAATGCCCACTACAAAAATGCAGGTTTTATCGACTGGAGCAGATGCGACCTGCGCCTTGGGTATCTTATTATGCAGGCCCTGCCACTTGTTAATGAAAAAAGCAGAAACTTTTTGCTGGCAAACAAATATATGAGTTTTGAAGAATTCATGAAAACCTACTGTGTTCATGCCAAGAGAATTTACATTGATCCGGAAATAAAAAGAGTGGATTCAAGACGTTATGTTGTTAAAAGATTTTTATCTGAAATCATTCAAAAGCGAGTTGGTGCTGACATAGACCCAATTATTTATGATTATATTGATATGTCAGAAATGTTGCACAGAAAGATTTCAATCATGTTTACATCTGAAAAGAAGGTTAATGATGCGCATGATGATCTGGCGAAGGAGCTTACGGCTAAAAACACTCCAAATGTAAAGGTTCCCAAGAATTCAAAGTTTAATCGTCTTGCAAAGCTGCTGCCAGATGATATGGAATGGATTAAATCTAAAAGGAGACTTGTTCGAGAAGGCAGCGAAATGCACAACTGTGTTGCCGAATATGCGAATAAAATCAACAAAGATTCCTGTGCTATATATTCATTTGTGTATAACAACAAGCGGTATACAGTAGAATTTGTTGCATACAAAAACAGGTATTCCATTAAGCAGCTCTATGGCGTCTGCAACAGCGAACCGGAAGCGGGCGTTGAGGATTACGTAAAAGGATTTTTAGCGGAATAATTGTAAAAAGAGTATTAGTTACAGACTGATACTCTTTTTTTTATGTTGTGCGCCTAGCGGCGCACGTTTCTAACGGGTTAAAGTCCCGAATCCGCCCGGTAGTGGGAAGGATATAGCCGAAGGCAAGGGTGTCCATCGTGAGGTGGAATCTGAAGGAAGCTGGATGTGAGGAATATACCAACTCACGGGCAAATCTCTGGTCTGACGAACAGAAATCTCATATGAGGTCATGCATGTGGGTAAGACAGCAACCCATGTTAAAGCCCAATAACTACACGGAATCATGCATGATAAATGAGGCAGATGGATGGAGAGGAAGAAACGTGTGGTACCTAGGGAGGTCTGTGCGGTATGCCTTGAAAGAGGTAACCATTGCATAAAGCAATGCTGAACGCACAGAAGTCAGCAGAGGTCATAGTAGCCGAGAGGTGAAGGACCGAATCAGTAGAAGTCTTGAGTATGACCGAGAAAGGAGTAATGACCGTCTATGGCAGAAAACATTGAAAACAATGGCTGTTCGCAAAGAGATAATGCGGAACATGAAGGGTATGTGAAAGCGTCCAGGTCATTCAATCGGATATGGAAAGAAAGAGACAGTGCACAGCCGAGACTTTTGGAAACGATACTGTATAAAGACAACTTTAACAGAGCGTATAAGAGAGTTAAGGCAAACAAGGGAGCGCCGGGAATTGATGGCATGACCATTGAAGAGGCTCTTCCATATCTAAAGGAACATCAACAAGAGATAACTGACCGCATTTATCGTGGAAAGTATACTCCGTCTCCAGTAAGACGAGTTGAGATTCCCAAACCAGATGGTGGTGTGCGAAAGCTTGGCATACCAACAGTGATAGACCGTACACTTCAACAGGCAATAACCCAACAGTTAGTGCCAATCTATGAACCGCTGTTTGCAGATGGTAGCTATGGCTATCGTCCGAACAGAAGTGCAAAAGATGCAATACTTAAGGTTAAGGAGTATGCAGAACAAGGCTATACATTTGCTGTAGTCCTTGACTTGTCAAAGTACTTCGATACTCTTAATCACGAAATTCTCATCAATCTTCTCCGGAAGAATGTAAAAGATGAACGTGTAGTACAGTTGATAAAGCGCTATCTGAAAAGCGGTGTAATGGAAAACGGAGTGATCATTGACACAGAGGAAGGCTCACCACAAGGTGGAAATCTATCACCATTGCTGGCAAATGTCTACCTCAATGAGTTCGACCAGGAGTTCCTGAAAAGAGGAGTTCCATGCATAAGATATGCAGATGACATCGTGCTTCTTGCAAAGAGCAGACGAGCATCAGAGAGACTCTTGGAAAGCAGTACAAAATATCTTGAGAAGAGGCTGAAACTTACAGTCAACCGAGAAAAGAGCCGTACTGTCAGCGTGTTTGCAATCCGAAATTTTAAATTCCTTGGCTTTGCATTGGGAAGGAACGGAAAAGGCATATATGTCCGAGTTCATCCGAAGTCATGGAAGAAGTTTAAGTCCAGACTGAAGGAGTTATCTTCCCGTAAGCGATGTCAGTCAATCAAGCCAAGCCTTGAGAAAATCAAGGTGTATGCAAGGGGATGGCTTAACTACTACGGAATTGCAAGTATGAAGAGCAACATAGATGACATCAACGGATGGCTCTATCACAGAATACGCATGTGTATATGGAAACAGTGGAAGAAACCTAGAACGAAATATAAAAATCTAGTCAAACTTGGAATCCCAGAACACTATGCGTCAACAATAGCAAACAGTCGCAGAAAGTATTGGTATATCAGCAATAACAAAGCTGTGATTTGGGCGCTGAATAAAGAAAGACTGATAAACAGTGGCTTTTATGATTTAGCCACAGCCTATCAGTCTGTGCACGTCAACTATTGAAAGCGCCGTATACTGAACGGTACGTACGGTGCTGTGAGAGGACGGCGGTTAGTCACCGCCTCCTACTCGATTATTGACAGGATTATCTGTCAGCGGGAAAGACTGGTATCAAGAATATATGATACCGAACAACTGTATATAGTATCAGCAATAAGCAATACTGTTTATAATTAAATGGTATCAAGAATATATGATACTAATTAACTTGCTGACAAGGGTGGGCAGTATTATTGGTATCAGTAATATATAATACCGGATTATTACGGACAGTATTAGCTATGTATGATACTAATTGCTGACGAATGGTATTGCCAACATATGATACTTTTTAAGGAACAACTGTCAGCAGGATAAATGGTATTAAACATGTATGATACTGAATGATTGTAAACAGTATTAGTGTATATGTGATACTTTTTGAAAATATATGGTATCAGCAATATATGATACTAAATTATTTGCTGACAAGGATACTAATATAAAGAAAATTAGTATCAGCATATATGTAATACTATTTTAATAGGAAGAAACTGGTATCAATATATATGTGATACCAGATAGCTGTAAACGGTATTACTAATATATGATACTAATTGTTGGCGAATGGTATTACTAATATATGATACTTTTTAAGGAACAACTGTCAGCAGGATAATTGGTATCAGGTATGTATGATACTAAATGATTGCAAACGGTATTAGTATATATGTGATACTTTTTAAAGGTGTTTGGTATCAGCAATATGTGATACTAAATTATTTGCTGACAAGATAGCTTGTTAACGGTATTACTATATACATGATACTATTTGCGGCAAAATGGTATTACTAATATGTAATACTTTTCAGGGATAACTTGGTATCAAGAATATGTGATACCAATTAATTGCAAACAGTATTAGTATATACATAATACTTTTAAGCCAGTCTGGTATCAGACATGTGTGATACTATTTTAATAGGAAGAAACTGGTATCAGCATATATATGATACTAATTGATTGTAAACGGTATTAGTATATATGTGATACTGTTTGAAGGTATTTGGTATCAAGCATGTGTGATACTAAATAGCTTGTTATGAGAATATTTGCTGGCGGTATTAGTAATACATGATACTAATTTGTGACAAATGGTATTAGTAATATGTAATACTTTTCAGGGATATTTGGTAGCAGTGAGCTTGGTATTAAACATATATGATACTAATTAACTGTAAATGGTATTAGTATATATATAATACTTTTTGAAAATATATGTATCAAGAATATATGATACTAAATAACTTGCTGCGAGGGTATTTGTTAACACGCGGAAGCAGTATTTATTAGTGAGAAATGGCTTATTTAAGGATTATTGCGGGAAAACAGGCGTTGATTAAGGGATTATTGGCAGGAGATAAGTGTAATAAGGGAAAATGCTAGGGGAAATCTGGCAAGAAGATATTTTGTTACGAGTTAATTGCACACGAAAAACATTGTAAACACTAGGAGTTAAGGGGAAACAAGGGATTAAAGGGGTTTTGTGTGGAAAGATACTGGTAACAAGAGGATTGTTGCGGAGAGAGGGCGTGTTAAATATTAACTTTTGGGGAGTTAACTTAATACCAAACTTATTATTTTCCAAGAGGGCTTAGGCAGGGGGCTGTCAAAATAATAAGTCAGGGAACTTTCTTATCAGGGAAGTAATTTGGGGGAGAAGAGATATTTGGAAGAACTTTTGGAACTTTAAAAATGTTAAAAAACATCAACTGCTGAGAAATAATTGCTGACGAATAAGTGTTGACGAGAAAGATGCCTAGAAGAAGGGTAAAGAAAAATAGTAGTATACACGCTACTACTTTTAAAATAGTAGTAGATTTTTATCTACTTCTTTTAAATTTGTCTAAAATCCATATTTGTATCACATTAAAAAAGGATAATTAAAGAGGTGATAAAAATGGGTGGAACAGCTTCTATTAGAATTGTACCAATTCATTCAAAAACAACTATACAGAGAACAGAATTACATAATGAACGAAAAGAAGGAGACCTTACCGGTAAGCATATAGACAAAAACAAAATCATACATAATAAGACTCTCATTGGCAGTGCAAACGATGACTTTTACAGAAAGGTTGTAGAAAAGATAACAGAACAGGAGTTCACAGATGACGGATGGAATATTTCAGAATTAGCATTTAATAAGGAAAACTTAAGGTTTGCAAATGGCAGAAAGGTGCGATCAGATGCAATTCTTGCTGCAGAAGCTATAGCTCATTATCCCGGTCAGATGAATATAACTGAAATGGGAGACCGTTATCCTGCTAATCCGGATGAATTTCAAAAATGGCAGGACAATACTATTGAATTTTTGCAGAACAAATTCGGTAAAGAAAATGTTATCAATGCGGTTTTGCATATGGATGAAAGTTCACCGCATATCCATGCAGTAGTGGTTCCAATGTGTAAGAATAAAAATAATGAGAATACGTTGAAATTTTGTCATTATGTTGACGGTAAGAAAGGCTGTGCGCAGCTTCAGACTGAATATGCAAAAGCAGTTGGTTACGAGCGCGGTGTCAGCCAGCAGAATGTAAACTATCAGAGTATCAAGCAGGCAAGGGCAATACTTACTCAGAGCGTAGGTGCTGAACTGCCGCCTGTTGAAAAAAGAGAGTCAGCTAAAGAATACCGTGAAAGGGTAAATCCTGAATATGAAAAGGTGAGAGTACAGAGAGATGTAGCAACTGCTGATGTTAAGAAATATAAAAATGTTCAGAAACAGGCTGCTAAAAAGGATCAGATTATTGAGTTACAAGAACAACAGATTGATGACTTAAACAAGCGTTTAAAGATTGCTGAAGCTGAAGCACTGAAATATAAAGAGGAAAAGGAAATGGAAAAACTTGGCATGATGATAAGCGACAATACCCAGGAAGAGAATGACCTTTATTACAGGCTTCAGAGAAACTATATTACTCTTGGCGAAAAGTATGTTATGGAGCACAGCAAGACTCAGGATATTATTGACAAAGACAATGATGGCGTTGACGACAGAATTACAGGTTTCAGAGATGAAGACCATGATGGCATTGATGACAGGTATGAAGAACCAGAAGATATTGGCAATTAAATCGGTATTTTATTTAAGGACTGCTATTTTTAGCAGTTCTTTTTTAGTTGAAACTTTTCTAAAACTCATATTTATTATAGTCATATTAATTAAATAAAAAAAGGAGGAAAAATATTATGGCTAATAAGTGGTTAAAAAGAAGTGCTATCCCGGAACACATTTCTGAGATAGTAAAAGAAAGAACAGGCATGAGTGAGCAGGAGCTTCTAAATGATGTAAAAGTTTATCATATCAACAACATGCAGGAGGCAATTGCTATGTTCACAAGTGCTGCCATCAAACGTGAAATGATAGTATTTCACACAGATTATGACGGTGACGGCATTAACTGTGCAAACATTGCACGTAACCTTGCCAGCATCCTTGGAATAACAGATTCTGTGAAAGTAGTTGTTCCTAGACGTTTTTCAGACGGCTATGGTGTACAGGTTCGTCATGTTGAGGCCTATGCAGAATGGGGATGTAAAGTTCTTATTCTTGCAGATAATGGTATTGCTGCCATTGAGCCTGTAAAGAGAGCAAAAGAATTAGGAATGAAAGTAATCATTCTGGACCATCATGATAAATTCGTGAATGACCAGAAAGAAGTAGTACTTCCTGATGCAGATGTTCTCTGTGATCCGCATGTAACTGGTGCGGATTTCGTAGATTATTGCGGCGCTGGACTCATGTACATATTCGCAAATTCAATTGTGAGTACATGTCCATGGCTCAGCGATGGAGCTAAAGAAAAGTTCCATGCAGTGACAAGCGTATATGCTGCCATTGGTACAGTTGCTGATGTTGTTTCCCTCACAGGAGAAAACAGACGCATTGTAAAAGCTGGCATCAAAAATGCGCTTGCAGGCAGAGCGTCAACAGGAATGATGGAACTTCTTAAGGATGCAAACATGCTTGACCGCATAACTGCACCTCAGATGGCATTCTTCCTGTGTCCAATGTTCAATGCATACGAACGTCTGGATGATGGCGGTTCAGCAGAAGTTTCTGATGCAACATCTTATATGGGTGTGCATGATGAGTCTATTGAGAATGACTGCCAGACTATCAAAGATAAAAATGAGGAACGTAAGAAACTTGCAGAAGAAGCTTTTGCTAGAGCGGTTGATTATATCAACGCTAATAACCTGCAAAATGAACGTTTCATTGTTTTTGTCGATGAAGACGGCTCTGTTGGAATCAATGGACTTACGGCTGGCAAACTTACAGAAAAGTACCGCCGCCCAAGTATTGTTGTCAGTCCTACGATTGATGATAATATTTTAAAGGGTTCAGGCCGTTCTCGCTACTGGGCAAATCTCAAAGAAATACTTGACCAGAGTAATGAGTTCATTGAGAAATACGGCGGACATCCGGGTGCCTGTGGTATTACATTAACAAGAGATAAAATCAATGATTTTATCAAATCTGTTAATGACCTTACTCCTGAAGCTCCTGCGGAAGAACAGTCTGACATAATCCTTTATGATAAGGAATGCAGAGTTGTAAATCTCCGTAAGATGTTTGAAGAGACTGAGAAATACCAGCCATTCGGCGAAGGCAATCCTGAGATCGTCTTCAGAATTGATGATATTGACATTGTTGGCAAAAAGCGTTACAGAGCTGAAGGTGTTGACTATTATCAGTTCATGGGAGCTAATAAGCAGCATGTAAAATTGTTTGCAAATGGTTTCCAGCTCATCTGGTTCGGTGGAGCAGAAGAGTACAAGAAAATGGGCTGTCCGCTCAAGGTATCCGTTCTTGGAACACTTAATGAGAATGTTTATGTGCCTGATCGTGAAGCAATACCTCGTAAAGAGTATCGTACTTTACAGGTTCAGGTTACAGACTTAAAGCCTGCTGATGCTGGTGATAAATCTGAATGACAGAACATTCCGGACGCAATCGCTGACTTGCTGACTTGATGTAAAATTGGAATAAGGTGCCTTTATGGTGCCTTATTTTTTGTAAGTGTTTATTTTTAAAGAAAATTGTGATATAATATAGAAAAAGAAATAACATCTTTTACTCGAACAAACTCCATCTTTATTCCGCATTATAAACCCAATAAAGAAAGGAGATAATAAATATGGGTCAGAAAGATTTGACCGAGAAGATACTTATGGATCATAATGATGTCTTTGCAGATATTATTAACGGTCTTGTCTTCAAAGGAAAACAAATAATTAAGCCTAATGACTTATGTGAAGCAGGCGTACATTCTCAATTTAAAGCGGATGATAGTGTATATCATGAACTTGAAAGAGATGTTGCTAAGCAGTGGGTCGAAGGAGGCGTAAATATTTTGATTTGCGGTTTGGAAAATCAAACTAAGATTGAAGAGTTTATGCCAGCAAGGATTATTGGCTACGATGGAGCAAGTTACAAAAGTCAACTCCTGAAACGGCCTAAGAAATTAATTCCTGTAATGTCCATTGTACTTTACTTTGGAGACACTCACTGGAATAAGCCTACAAATCTGAAAGGTTTGATGGATATTCCGGATGGATTGGATGATTTTGTAAACGACTACAAAATGCACGTATATGAAATCGCATTTCTTTCAGATGAGGAAATTAACAGATTTCAGAGTGACTTTAAGTTGGTTGCAAAATTTTTCCAACAGAAACGCATCAATCCAAATTATAAGATTGGTGGACCGGAAGTGATTAAACATGTTGACGAGATATTAAAGATGCTTTCTGTTTTTACAGGAAGTAATATTTACATCGAAGTTAAAAATGATTTAACTGATACTGATAGGAAAGGAGATATTACTATGGATGTTGTAGCTGAAAGAATGACAAAAGTTAGTCGTCATGAAGGTATTGCCGAAGGTAAGAAACAAGGTATTGCTGAAGGCAAAAAACAAGGTGCTGATATGGCATTCAAGTTGCTTAATTGTCTAGTTAATGATGAGCGCAATGATGACATTAAACGTATTGCACACGATGAGAAATATCGCCTTGAACTCATGAAAGAGTACGGTATTCTCGATTAAAAAAACTGAATAGTAAAAATTAAGAGCATTTCATCAAAGGAATGCTCTTTTTTTTGTTAACTTTGTATATTGACACAAGATATAGTTTTTTTTATAAAAATATCACTATATTTTGAAAATTAACTTGACATTTAATGCGGTATCAGCTATAGTAATACTAGAAAAGCTAGAAGTTTCTACACAATAGTTAATAGAAGATAAGGAGGTTCGACTTAGCCAGATAAATAAGCCAATCGAAGTTGTCGATTATAACAGCTATTACTGGTGCATTTGCTCATGTAACGTCATCGGTCAGAGCGATTAGCAAACGGCATACAGTTCTTACAAAAATACATATATTCACAAACCAATTAAAAAGAAGGGTACTGGCAGGGGCCAATATCCTTCTTATTTTTATTGCTGCTGATATTTGTGATAAACATAAAGAAAAACAAAAATCGCAATCACCATAAATAATGGAATGATTAAATTAATCAGTGCTGCAAAAACTTCTGACACAATCAGTTTCTTAAGTATAAATTTTACCAACGCGCCAATGACATATCCTGCTCCCATGAACAGCATCATTATGGCAACCCATTTCTTTTCTATTTCCTGCATTATTATTTTCCTCCTTTCACTGGAATATAAATTATTCCTGATTTGGTTCCATTCCCTCATCAACCTTTGAAATATCGGAATGTGTTGACGGAGCAAGTTCGTCATAATCCCTTAAGTATTCAGTAGAGTACGGAGTAAGATTCATTCGCTGATATTTGAATGGGAAAATGTTATGACACTCACTGCATTCAGCTTCGTCCTCAAATACCATTGTATGCAAATATCCGTCAAGATATATAAGAGTTCCCTGCTTTAAAATGGTCAAATCCTTATCGGCTACATCTCCATAACTGTACACAAATGGATAGTCTGTGTGATCTTCTTCATCTATTGAATCTTTTACAAACAGTTTACGGTTTACTGCCAGCTGATACCTTGCGTATAAATCTCCATGATCCGTCTCTCCGTGCAAAATCTTATCTGTCGGTGTACACACCCTGCCAATTACCTTTGCATGATTTGAATGTTCTGCGCGTGTATATAAATACTGGAAACCTTCTGTATCATTATTCAAGTGTGTTACCATGTCTACATATGTAGGATAAATTGTAGATACTGGTGTTGGAATTAAGACAGCAGTATTGCATTCTGGACAAATCTTCCGTCTCATTGCATTCTGCGTTCTGAAAATACCCTCAATTTCTATAATGTCATGTAACTTAAATTCCTTAATCTTGCGAACCAGTGATGGTTCTGTTGTTGATATAAGTGGCTTATCCCATTTTGGAGATATATTGCCAGCCTCATCATTTGGATTTCTCCTGACTACCCATAACTGAAATAAAGCTGATTCTACACCAGATACCGGATCTGTTGCAAATTTAGGTTCATTTCTCAACTGTCCCATGAGCAGTACAAAGTTTTCTTTTGCCATATTTATCAAAATTCCTTTCTATTTTTGTTAATCCACTTGGATTTATTATAAATATGAGTTTTACAAATAAACGGCAAAAGAAAAAGGCTTTAGATAATTAATATCTAAAGCCTGACTGTTTACGCGGGAGTCTCTATTAGCGATACAAACTCATAGCGTCTGCATATGTTTTCATATGTATTGCTGTCAATATTATATGCATATGCATTTAAGTCTGCCGGTATCATCAGGTCAGTCTGAATTGTTGCCAGATACCTTGAAACAAATGCCATCTGACGATTGTCTTTCAGTGCTTTCATTGGAGGCCTACTGATGCCAAGTTCATCTTTCCATTTCTTTGCCAGTGTTTTTTCCTTGGCAGCATCATTTTCACATGTATCTATAGCTGCATAGATATTCTCTATTGAACCATAAAAATCAAGCAGTGGTACAGCCGCTTTTGGTCCAAGTCCTCTGACTCCGGGAATGTTATCGGAAGAATCACCCATGAGTCCTTTAAGATCTGCAATCAACGTTGAGTCAACGCCATGCTCGCCTTTAATGATGACATTAGTGAAGTTAATTGCCTTGCATGGAAGACAGTCATCTTCCGAATATGACTTTCTTGCAGCCACATACTGCCATTCTTCAACTTTTCTGATGTCGTACTTAATGCGCATTCGCTCAGCGGTATCAGCAGAAGTCTGCATAATCCAGACATCAATGTTATCTGTTTTGAGCTGAAGATAATCATGATCCTTTGTAAGGATTTTTATCTTCATAAACGGATTTTCAAAGTGACTGGCAACAGAACCTATTAAGTCATCAGCCTCATAATCCCCACTTTCAAGAACCATGATGCCAAGTTCATTGAGAATGGCCTTTAACGTTACAAACTGCTGTTGAAGACACTCTGGTTTAGGTTTTCTCTGCGCCTTATATTCAGGGTACAGTTTACGTCTGAATGTGTCTCTAGTTTTATCAAATGCAACAGCCATATACTCAGGTCTATGAATACGGATGATATTCATAATATCCATGAGTGTTGAATACACACCATTTGTGTATATTCCATTTGATGTATGCAGGATTTTGTCTGCATATCTGTCGTATTTGTCATCATCCTTACAAAACTTAATCTCAGGCGGAAGATTTCCCATGAAATTAGTTGTTAACAACGATGATCCGTCAATAAGTAAAAACATAATATTTTCCTCCTTTAAATTTGTTTTATGTCTACCTAATAAAGATGGATTTTGTTTACGAATACGTTATTTACAAGAAAACTCCATATCTATTCCGTAGTTTATTAATTCATATTAAAAAAAATAAAGGAGGAAAACGATATGAATAATAAAGGATTTTCAAAAGAGGGCAGAGAAGAGTGGTATAAAACAATGGTTATATACCGCTTTATGGCCAATTATAATCTTGCAGGTGATATTAAAAAATCAAATGCCTGCTTTGATCTTTTAATAGAAAGGAGCTATTTCAAAATCGCTTTTGATAACTTCGTCTACAGACACTACGGCATCTATGGTGCTACAGAAATGCGTTTTATTTATAATAACGTGACAAAAGAGGAGTATACCGCTTCTTTGATGTCATATCTTAGAAAACGTTTCAAAACAGTTTATCCATTTGACCTGCCGGATATTCCAAAGGCATTTGACGGGCCAAATGACATTCCGCTGACGATAGACGAACTTGCAGAGCTGCCTGAGATAAACAAGTTTTATTTTAGCCACTTGCAGAAATTTATCAGAATATTTGCAACTGAATGGTGCGTTAAATATTCTGCTGTGCTGGCTCAGAAAAAGTACCCGGGACTCACAACACAGCTTGGTAAAATGTATACTCGCATGAGAAAGTGGACAAATTACGCTGTTGATTTATGCGACAGTAATGATGTTATTGTTGACGCATTCTATAATGAGTCTGGCCAGCTGTTTTCATGGGAAACTATTAATCATCTGAAAAGGATTTTTGGTTATCCTGAGGAGCCTGAATACAGTGAGAATTATATTCAGAAGAAAACTGTTATCAGAATTCGTAAAAAGGAAACAGCAGAAACTCCTTTCTTTGAGTTTATGGAGAATACTGGTCTCAGAAAAATCAGCATCACTAAACTTGAGAAAGAATTAGACCTTACCTTTGATGCACAGACATTCTTCAATAAGGAAGAGTTTAACTGTATCAAAAAGTGGTTCATGAACTGCAAGAAATCCAGAACCTGTAACGGGTATTTTGGTAAGGTTCCGAACAGTCTTATAAGAAACTATAACTGCAAAGGTCATGACCTTTTAGTCGCAGTTCTTTCTGATATGTCCGAATTTGAAGATATAAGTCCTATTGTTAAGACAATGGCAGCAGAAGGACTTAAGGCAATTGCGTAAATAAAAAAGAGGGACATTTACTGTCTCTCTTTTTTTTTAACTATATCGTTTTTATTTCAGACTTTGAACTGTTTCCAAAATGAATACCTTTATTCTGTTCAATAAGCAGACCATAAATTGTATTAGGATTTTTCTCAGCCGATTTTATTACTTCCATCAGTTTTATTATCCTGTATGGTATTTTATTTTTGGCTCCTGAGAATTTAAGAATTACCTCTTTAAGTAGTGCAATAGTATTCTTATCAGGAATATTATTTTTACATATAAGCTGGATGTTAAATCTATCTTTAACATATCCCCATTTTAAGCCAAAAACATGTTTTATGTCCTGAAAATTCCTGACAATTAAGTTTGTGCAGATTTTTGTCTTTATGCCACTGAGTTCAGGATGCAAAATATAATATAAAGCATCTATATAGTTCCAGCTTTCATTGAATACAATATAAACCTTTTCCGGCAGAAAAGCTCTTGTTAATGCGGCTTTTATGCAGTAGCTATACATGAATATAAATATCTGCCATGTTTTATTATCCAGTAATTCATGTCCATGATTAGATGCTGCCATAATAATCATCTTTTCCTGAGGTTTAGATGTAAAATTATCTACTAATCCATCATCTGTTGATAGAATATTTGTAATATGCTGGTTTAAATAACATTCTGTTCCAAGGCAGATTTCATTCATAATCTTTTTGTAAGTGTTAACATTATTGTCACAGAGCTCCATAAACAATGACCAGTAATATGACACTGAGCTGCTTTCTTTTATGTTTTCAGCTTCCTGCACATATTCAAGTAGCATATGTTCATCGTCCTTACATTCCTTTATAAGGTCAAATGCTTTTAACAAATTAGCATCACCAGTGCTTTTGTTAAAGATTTTTATACAGATAATAGCAGTAGCAAGGGCAAATGCAGCAGCTTTGCGCGATCTTTTTAATTTTGCATACATATTTTCATTTGCCTTAATTGCATCAGATATTTCAGAATCGCTCTGTTTTATAAGCCCCATGCAGAATGTTACAATGTCCATTTCTGACTTCAGATATTTTACCGGATTAAATTTCATGCTGGTTATTGTTCCTGGTGTTATGTATACAGCTTCAGTATCTGATTGCATTTCATTGTCAGTAACAATAAATGCTCTTGCATTTTTATCAGAAATTCCTGCAAACAGAGCATTCATATATTTTTCATTTGCAAGACATGCAGTACTGTCACTTGTCTGCGGTATTATTGTTATGGTATTTTGGTTAAATAATTGTGTTTTCATGTAAAATCCTCCTTTATATGAAGATGGGTTTTGCTTACAGTGGGCAATATTGCCCGTTATTTATCAAAACCCATCTTCATAATAAGCGTAGAACACCCCATCCATAGGAGCTGCTGCACCGCAGAGTGAAGATGAATACGCCATAACTTAACGAAAGGAGCACAATCAAGATGGCATACTTAACAACATCCTGCATAATAAAGCCTGATAATGATATCTATGGCTATTTTGACCAGTTATCACGCAGGTCAAAACTGCTGTATAACGCTGCTCTTTTTCGTATAAGAAACATCTTTACAGGATATGACAAAGAGTACAGAACTGAAAATGAGAAAACTGTGTTCGATGAGGTAAATCTGTTATGTCAAAAAGATCCGTCTGTAAAAATTAGCTGCTCAAAAACATAAGAAACTACTTCCATAGGAGCTACTGCACCACATGGGAATGGAGGTTCATTGTATGAAAAATAACAGGAGGAAATAATAATGATAATTTTAATTGTAATAGCGGCAGTAATAATAATATTCAATATATACAAACTGCATAAAAGACAGCAGGAAAATCTTCCTACCTATGAACAGATTGGAATGATTGTTATAACGATATTGTTTGTAATACTGGCATTTAAAGAATATTTTAAATTATAGGAGAGTAGCAATGTTTTCATTGGTGTGCAGCATTTTAATTTTTTATATGACATATAAAAAATATATCACCAGCGGACATTTTGACAAAGATGCAGCTGATTTTTACAGACGAAACGGAATACTGTCAAGTGATGATTTGTTAATGGGCTTATTTTTAATATCAGGTATTAGCGATTTTATAAGTGCATTTACGGAGACAAATTTAGTTGAAAAAGTTTGTACATCAACAGCTGGATGTCTGATGCTTGCAAGTGCAGGAATTATATATATGGTGAAAAATTGTGATTAAAAATAAGAGAAGAAGGGATAAAATCTGTGTTGGCTGAAAGAAAGAAAAATGATTGATTTTATGCGTTCATTTATTAGAATCCATCTTTATTGTAGAAAAATACTACCATCTTGGAGGAAATAAATAAACATGAAGAATATATTTACACATCACAAGCAGCCGGATTATCCATATTATGACATTCCAAATACAAAATGCAATGTTGTTATAGGCAGTGCAGGTATGGGAAAAACGGCAGGATATACAAAACCTGTATTATGTAATGCAAAACCGGGGACATCTTATATCGCTACTGGAATTTTTGATGACGGGAATTTTAAAATTTCAGCTGACAACTATTCTCATAAAATAAAATATTTCAATTTCAGTGGCAGAAACAACTCGTTCCATTACAATCCATTGAGATATGTAAAGAATACACAAGATGCTATAGAACTGGCACAGATTATGTTGGATTCAGTGTCATTAACAAGTGGAAAAGAATTTTCTATTATCAAGTGTCTTAAAGAAGAATTACTAGCAGCGCTTATTCTGTATGTCTGTGAAGAATATAAAGATAACTGGAGTATGAGAAATCTTGCAGAGTTGGACAGCCTACTTCATACATCATTCATCTGCCAGAATGGATTTGATGAAATTAATGTTGACAGTAAAGCAGGCGAATTGTATTCACATGTGAAAGAAATTTGCAGCCCAAATTTTTTAGACAAACTCTTTTATGAGTTAAATGTCGATATTATGTGTCTGAAATTAATTGATAAATATGACATTTTGAACGATGATAACTCTTTTACAAATGTAATTGACTTTGAGGATATATATAAGGAAGATATAATTATATTCATCAATGAGTATATTGATGATATAAGCAATTCTTTTTCTTACACATTTATAGTATCAGCATTTGTAAATCAAGCCATGAATGCGTATAGAAAAAAGCAGGAGGGCAGTAATAAGGTAAGATTTGTCCTTGATGAATTTCAGAGTCTTTATATTCCAGATCTTAATGACAAGATTGAAGTTGTTACAGAAAATAACTGTGAGGTTGATATTATAAGTCAATCGTTTTATCAGATTGCTGATGCTCCGAAAATCATTGACTTATGCGACAATATCATCTGCATGGGAACAATAGACTGTAATGCTGCTAAACTTATTTATGCTTTGTCAAATATTAATGTATTCAAACTAAGTGCAACAGAATGTATCGTAATCGAAAAGGATAACAATATTACACATGATAATGTTATGAAGATAGTTTCATATAATAGAAAAAAGAAATGGAGTCTATAATAAATACAGCAGTATCATATTTAATTGTGATACTGTTGTATTTTTTATTCGCCTTACTCATCCAGAAGCGTTCTATTTTCTTTCTTCTTCTTTTCATCATTTTTTACATATCTCATGGTAGTACTGATATTTGCATGTCCCAGTACGCTCTGCGTGTATACTAAATCAAGACTTTTATCATATACTTTTGTGGCGCATGAGCTTCTGAGAGAATGCGCATGAAAATTTGTCACTTCAGGAGCTGCAATCTTTGCGTATTTTTTTACCATTATTTCAACACTTCGCACAGACAATCTTGTGCCTTTCTTTACGCCTTTTGTTGACACAAAAAGCGCATCTTCATCATCCGCAATACCAAGTGTCTCCTTCATATTTTTACGTACATCGAGCCAGTCCAAAAGCACATTCTCAGTTGTATTGTCAAAGTAAACAATATCTTCATTTCCACGTTTTCTGATAATTTTGAAACAATGTTCATCAGTATTAATGTCGTGCACGTCGAGAGAAACAAGCTCTGATACACGTATTCCGGTATGCAGTGCGAGAGTGTAGATAGCAAGATCTCTTGCTGACGTAATTATCCTTGAAGCTTCCTGCTTTGCACTAATTTGTTCTGAACCGCCAAGAATTGTGTCATATATTGATTCAGCCTGTCTGTCTGTAAGGGCAATGGGAATAGTTTTATCGACCTTTTTCTGTCTGATTTTAAGAACAGGAGCCTTGTCTACGATATCATTCTCAAGAAAATAATTGTATAGAGAACGGAGAGCGCTTAAATAATTGTTTCTGGTAGATGACTTTGATGGCACAATATATTTGCCGGTTTGCATTCTGGCATCAAGTTCTTCCTTTGAAACTGCACCATATTTCTGTATATGATTTAGAAATTCCTCAAAATCAGCCTTTTTGAGCCTGTCTAAATCTTGAACTGTAAACTGCTCGATTGAATCATATTTCTTGTTAAAGTAAACATTGTAATCGAGCAGCCACATCAGGAAAAACTGTATACGCTGTAAGTAGGCTAACTGTGTTAAAGGCTTTGTGTAACCAGCTATTGATCTGATATAGCCTGCACAGAAATCAGGCAGTATCAATTTTAAATTGTATATCTTTGCTTCAGTTTCAGCATTTTTCTGGTCTTTATATTCGCGGGCCATATAATTTCCTCCATAAATGTAATCTGTTTTTATAAAGTAATTATAACAAGAAATCTCATTTTTTACAATACATGATGTAGAGTGCAATGATTTACAATATACTATATATAGAAGTAAATTAAGCCAAAAACCCCATATATAGTACTTAGGATATATATTTATTCGCATAATCGAAATTATGCGAATAAATAAAAATATATAACTGCTACTATTGTCTTCGTCTCTACCTATCTTTTACAGGAAGTTTTTGCCAACTTAATATACTAAATTACTTGTGAACAAATCAAATACTGTTTTATGCAAAAAAAAAGAAAGCAATTCGTTCACGCTTCCTTTTCTTTATATTTCTTTGTTAAATTTCTTATAAGCAATCCGACCATTGCAATTATTATTGCAGCATCAATATCTGCCAGCAAATGTTTTGCCATCATAAAACTTGTTTTCATTTGTCTGCATACGTTATTTATTATGACTATATTTCCTGTACAAAGCACCATTAAAACAAAATCCGTACAGACAAGTATCATTTTTAATTTCGATACACATTCATTATTTATGCAGACTCTTGTGTAAGCAAATAATCCTGTCAGTCTCAAAATAATGGCAGCAAAATTATACTGCATCTGCCATGATGTAAACAAAACTAACGCTATCAATATAAACTGCAGTGCTGTTGCAGACTTTTCATCAACTTTCATACTACTACCACTCTTTTACGTTTCTTATTATTCCAAATATGAGTGAACTACTCAGCTACAAGTAACCGAGCTTCCTGCTTCAAACCACTACTGCCTGTTAACATATATACCATGCTAACAGGTCTTACACAGTGTCCACAGGCGTTAGGTTTCGGCAGTCCCTGCCGTACCATTGTTTGTATTAACGATCAAGAATATTAAGCTGCTGATGACATTAACAGTCTTAGCCCTTCTCGTTTAATATTAATAGCCGCATTATGATCACGATCCATAACAAGACCACAGCTACAACGCATTGTTCGATTATGGGTATCTTTCATTTCAGGATGAATAGCACCACACCTGTGGCATAACTGACTTGATGGATACCACTTACTGACTTTTACGAAAAGCTTGCCACGTTCAGACAGTTTATACTCCAGCATTGTAAGAAACATGCCGTTGCCATTGTCCATAGTGGCTTTTCCGTTACCAAATCCCTTATTGGCCATGGCTCTCATGTTAAGTGTCTCTACGCATACAACGTCATACTGATTGGCTATCTCAGTTGATATTTTATGCAGATTGTCAAGTCTTTGGTTGACTATGTGACGATGGATCTTATTAACTTTCTGTAACTGTTTCATATAGTTCTTGGACTTTGTTTCACCTTTACGAGAGCCTACCATACGAGACAGTTTACGCTGCGCTTTGGCAAGCTTTTTATGGCTTTCACGGTAATATTTATGCTCTGTTCCAACGTTCCCGTTGTCGTCAACATATAAACCGTCTGATGCGTAATCCAGTCCTATAGCATTGGCTGTATCTGGAACATAGGTACACGTTGGTGCCTCATATTCAAACAGGACCGAAACGTAAAACTTTCCATCACTATCCTGTGAAATGGTAGCTGATTTGATAATCCAGTCAGGTTCCGGCTGACGATGGATTTTAGCCTTTACAATGCCAACCTTAGGTAATTTAATACCGTTTTCAAATAACCTGATAGTAGTTCCCTGATTGTTTGTTGTATAGGCCTTTCTACTGTGTTTTGCTGACTTGAACTTTGGAAACCCGGTTTTCTTTTTACGGTTTTTATCGAAATGGTTCTTAAATGCCTTTTGTAAATCAAGTTGTTTATTAGCCAGTGCGAGACTGTCAACCTCTTTAAGGTACGGATATTCCTTTTTATACTTGGCAGGTGTTACTGTGGCAAAACTTGCCAGTCTGTTTATAACTCTCTATCTTTTCAGCAAGCATGAGATTATATACCTTGCGGCAGCAGCCAAAGGTCTTTATAAACAGTTCACGTTGTTCAATTGTAGGATATAAACGGTATTTAAAAGCTCTATTCATAACTGACAATTCTTTTGCCTTTCTATATATTTAAGGATATTTTATTCTTTTCTGAGCTGTCTGCTCGTTTTATTTTGTACGGGATGTATATGGATTTTGTAAATTTACCACAAAAAAAGAGAGCCATACATAAGTACAGCTCTTTTTTTTTGTTTACTTGGAAACTTTCTCAAGAATTCCCTTGACGAAATCACTTTTGAGAAAAGTTTCTGTGTCCTCATCATATTTGGCATTATAACGATGCCAGTAATCACGATGAGTCTGCACTATTTTCTCAGAATCATGTTCCATCAGTGCAGAGAATGGGACGTAAAGACTGGTTGCAGAATATCCTGCTTTGTCCGGGTTTTCAAAGTATATCCAGTCATTGTGGGTACCAACGTCATAAATACTGACTTTGTATTCTGCTACCCATGGACATCTGCTCAAGAGAAGCTCCCTTGTGACGTTATCAGCCCCATTTACATTCTGATACTGATTTGCTACCAGATATACAGATCCCATTTCTTGTCTTTCACGGGACCAGCTACCACGACACTCAGTAAATTTACCTCTTTCATGCCTTAAGAATATTCCTATAGGACTCTCTTCTGACATGGTGTGAACCCACTGCTCAGTGGTAATGTCTCGCTTACCCATGTTGTTTTTTACGGCAGTTTCAATCTCCTCGTCAGAAAAATACTGGCTGAGGTAATTGTACTGTCTGAAAAACCGTTTTATCATATCCATTGTATATGATAAATCGGATTTTCTTTCAGCAATGTCTGCCGCTCTTTTGTTAGCTTCGGCCTCTTTCTGTAAACCAACAGCATCCTTCACAAGTCTCTGCATGAGTTCTTCATCTGAGATGTTCACCCACTTCTTAATAAACTCCAAATCTAATAATTTTGCCATAATATCGTCCTCCTTTAATTATTATTTTTTTGATAAATATAGCGTTATAAATATGGATTTTCGTGACAAAAATAAAAGGACCGGAATTCTCCAGTCCTTAAATCCTATTCTCTGAATGCTTTTTGCTGATGTTCATTGATAAAAGCAAACACTTTTTCATATTCACTTATGTCTCTTATTGCAAATGCCCTGTCGCTGCGGTCATTCCAGCAGTCAAATGTTACCGTACCTGTATGCAGCACCTTGTCTGTAAAACTGGTAATTTCCTTTACATGAGCAATGTCAATATATGGTTTCATTTCCACAGTTGTTGTGATAACGCCTGATTTAATGTAAACAGCTTTGTCTGTCACCATGTATTCCGTACACCGCGCTTTCATCCACATATAAAATGCATTACACAGATATATGCCGACAGGCATCAGCATAAACAACATTGCATATAAGCCCCAGCTTTGAGGTTTAATACACTTTAAGAAATAATGCAGAAACACTCCATATAAAATAAGAAGAATCAATGCTTCATTCAAAAATGCATGCACAAGCACTTTTATAAGAGCCATTCTACCCTGCCATAAAATATTTTCATCATTATTCATTTTATTCTGTATTCGCATAACACTTTCTCCTTCTAATATTTTCTATAAATATGGATTTCACAGTTTTTCGTATAAATACTGATTTTTACCCTTGTACACCAGCTTATATTTTTCAGGATGGTCTGTAACATATTTATAAAGAGTGTCTGTTGTTGCTTTTACTACATAATATTTTGTATCAAGTCTGTCAACAAGTTTTCCGTATTCCTCTGTCGTGTCTACTTCTTTTATTAATCCTGTATTAGTTGTAATTCCTCTTTGAGTTACGCTGTAAGTCGGCAATCCATACTCAATATGAACCTGCACACCAAGATTTGTTTCATCATAATCATTTGTGTCAGAGTAAACAATTGTATATAATTCCGGTCTTGCATCCATGAGCACTTTAATTCCCTTATACTCATAATAATTGCCACTATCCCATTGGGTAAATACTCTGTCAGCATTATGAGCTTTTAAATATTCTGCTATTTCGATTTCATCTTTACTTATTGTAGAATTTGGAGTATTCAATGCCTCTTCTGTAGGCTTAAATCCTTTTGTTGAAATCGCAGTAGTAATGATTATTAATGAAAATAAAATTGTCATTATAAATATACAAGTAATATAAAACCATTTATATGTTGAACTGATTTTAGCATCTTTTAGTTTTGTAGTTTTAAGCCATTCTATAAAATCACTTAAAACAAATAATATTCCTATTGCATAAAAAGCCAGCCATTTTATTTGCAATGATATAAGAAGTGTAAATCCCAGATACATAAATACTGTTGAAAATTTAATTCTTTTCTTACATATCATGGCTATAAATATCACAAATACCACTATAAATATCAAAAACAGTTCTATTACTGGTTTCCCAAAGCTTAATGGCTGTTGCTCAACTATTGTAATAAAACTGAATACATTATCATGTAAAGCTTTAAATACATATAATATAGAGCCGGTTCCATATGGATTAATAAAAAGAGATGTTGCCATCATTAACCATGTAATAAATATTGATTTATACTGTTTCTTTTTAAAATTGTCGCATAAATTATCTGGAATTTTATCTTTAAATATTTTCTTCATTGGTATCATATACGGAAAAAACACTACATAATGCATTATCCAATATGAAGCATGAATATTTATCTCAATTAATGTACATAATGGAATTATGAACAGATACTTTGTATTGCCCGTTTTTATCACTTTTTCTATGCAGATAATCTCTGCCATAATTAGAATAAATGTAAACATCTGTGGACGCAGATTTATGTAGCCAAAGCAAATGAGTGTAACTGCTGATGCAATAAACGTCAATGTTTTATTCCAATTTGAACCTCTCATTTTTAAAAAGATATACATGGTAAACATCATTCCAATAATAAAAATGAGTTCCAGTATGCATAATCCAAGAGATCCTGCCAATTTACTCACTCCTGCTACTATTACACAGTACATCCAGTTCTGTATCACTATATCCGGCAGTGGTCCGTCCTTAAATGGTGCAAATATAAATGGATTTGTATACGGTATACCATGTTTTAAAATATATTTACCATTAGCAAGCAGATAATACAAATCCGTATCAGTATAATCAGTGGTAAATACCATTATTATCGCAAACAACATTATTAATTCCATTGCAAAGAGTAATTTATCTGCATTTATTTTCTTAAATTTATCTTTCATTCTTCCTGCATTCCTTGTCTTTTTCCATGAATTTTATTCTGAAATTTTGTCTCTGTCTTACATTATCGCTCTCCTGTATCTGGCCTACAAAGAAAGCTGTAATTCCTGTCAACATTAAAAAACATCCTGCTATTAATGTAGGAAACCTCTTTACAAGTCCTGTTTCAAAATATCCAACAAAGACCGGGACATTAAACAATGTTCCTGCAATAAATAATATAATGCTTATCAGCCCATAAAACTTAAGAGGTTTATATAACCATATCATCATAAAAAGCTGTTTTAAAACTTTTATTCCATCAGGAATTGTCTGAAGTTTTGACTTACTTCCTGCTGCCCTGTCATGATATTCAGTTTTAACATCTGCTGTTGGTATTTTGTTTGCAGCTGCATGTACATTCATTTCTGTTTCAATGGAAAATCCTTCTGAAAGAATAGGAAATGTTTTTACAAATCTGTATGAAAACATTCTGAAGCCGGAAAGAATATCCTTATAATCCTTATTAAACATTTTGTTGATGCTGCTTTTCATAAGTTTGTTTCCAAAATTATGAAACCGTCTTTTATTTTCAGTAAAATAGCTTGTTGATAATCTGTCACCTGTAACCATGTCAGCCCGACCATTTACAATCATTTCATACATTTCTGTAAAACTCTCTACTCCATATGTATTATCGCCATCAATCATGCAATAAGTTTTTGCATCAATTTCCATAAAAGCCTGCCTGATAACATTTCCCTTACCCTGTTCAAAGCACCGATTGACAGAAACACTAATATCTTTGTTCAGACAGCTCCATTCTATTGTCTTTTCGACAGTATTATCTGTTGAATTATTGTCATAAACCCATATACCAACATCCAGTGGACCATATATTTGGTTAAGTTTCACTATTGCAGGTTTAAGCTGCGTTAGTGTGTCCGTAATACTGAGTGCCTCATTGTAGCATGGTATTATAACTGCTAAATCTGTCACTATTTTTTCTCCTTTTTAAATTTTCTTATACAATAAATATGGTTTTTAATAAACATACGGTAATAATTACACACTTAAAAATTTGTATGTAGCCTATACGTATAGAATGTATCATATTTAAAATTGATACTATATTTATTTTTGGTATCATAATTAAAAATGATACGTTTTATGCGTAAGTATCATATTTAGAATTGATGCGTATTGCTGCTTATGGTATAATACACATATAATATAGAAAGTGAGGATCTGTAATGCCAAAGCCTGTTGATGTAGCTGCGTGGGATTTTACAAAGAAAATGGAAAATCTTGCAAAAGAAAATGATATATATGCAGTTTGCCTGCATTATAATATAAAAGATAATTCCATTAATCAAAAGCAAAATAAAATATCATATAACATCCTAAAAGATTTATGCGCAAATGTAGGAGTTAATTTATCAGTATCAGATGATGAGCTTTTTCTAAATATTGATGCTGAAAAGTATGTAGCCGTAACACGTCAAACAGCTGGACGCCCAGCAAATATCATTTTAAAAGATAATTCTTATTGCCCATATTCATATGCTGATATTTTATACATGAAAAATCAAGGAATGACCGATGATGCTGTTGCTAAAAAGATAAATATGCCAATAGCAACTTTCAAACGTCACAAAAAGAAAATGATGTCATCTGTCTTTGTAAAACGACTGGATAATGACAAATTGAATGATATGGAATATTTAAACAGTCAGCTCAAAGATTTATCATTCTAAAGTATCTGCCTAAAAATGTGCCCAGATTGGGCAGATAAATAAAAAGAGTACCCAAAACGGATACTCTTCTTTTTGTTTATTCCTTTGTAATATGCACCGGAAAGTCAAAGAATAAAGAATTTAATTCTGTATCATATTTTTTATACTCTGACATCACATGCTCATACAATTCCTGCGAAGTTTTTATTATTTTCATATTTCTCTCCATTTTACCTGCCCATAAAGGGCAGGATTTTAAAAATCCATGCCCTTATCGGACAAGTTTACATGTTATTCTTCTATCATCTCAAGGAATTCATCCTCAGAGATAATAGGCACACCAAGTTCCTTAGCTTTCTTATTCTTTCCTGACGTGCTTTCTACATCATTATTAATCAGATAGCTAGTCTTTCCTGTTACAGATCCAGTTGCTTTGCCGCCCAGTTCTTCAATTTTTGCCTGCAGTTCTGCGCGGTTCTTGAAGTGATTGACTGATCCAGTAATGACAAATATTTTGCCAGAAAGAATATCTTTACCAGCAGGTGCATCTGCTTCTGCTGGGACCTCGACATCAATCCTTCTGAGCAAATCATAAATCTCAGTGTTGCATGAGATTCTCCACGTCTCGTCCAGCAAATCCTTCTCAAACGGAATCCATCTAAGATATTTGTTCCCCCAGTCCCAGAGGCTGAGTTCGATCTTTTCTCCAATTCCGTCTATGCCTGTAAAGCATTTACGATTATAGACATCGTTGAAAAACTTCCTGACATCACCTTTATAGGCCTTATCGAACAATTTTGCCTGTCCTTTTCCTACCATAGGAATACCAAGCGCATGGATGAACGGTACAAATGTTGTCTTGCGGCTTCTCTGGATTGATTTCCAGATATTGTCATATGATTTCTGTCCAAAACCGTCCATTGCAGCAATGTCATGCTCAAAGGTATCAAGCCTGTACAGGTCTGCAAGCTGCTCGATAAAGCCCTTTTCAATGAATTTCTCAAGGGTTTTCTCTGAGAGTCCAACAATATCCATGCAGTCTCTTTCACAGAAATGTACGAATTTCTTAACCTGCTTTACAGCACAGTCAGGATTTGTGCACATTTCCACCTCAACATCTCTGTCACTAGAACGTGTAATCATTGGTGATGTTTTCATGCCGCATACCGGACATGTACATGCATGAGACTCAGCGTAAGTAAGCTCATCTCCCGGTGTCAGGTTCTTATCGACCTGTGGGATTATTTTATTACTTTTGAACACTGAAATCCTGTCGCCAACTCTCAGGCGCAGTTTTTTAACGATTGATACATTGTGTACACTCGCTCTTGTAACTGTAGTTCCTTCAAGCTGTACTGGATCAAAGACTGCAACAGGATTAATACGTCCTGTTCTGCTAGGAGACCATTCGATTTCTCTTAAAGTGGTTTCAACACATTCGTCAGCCCACTTAAAAGCAAAGCCTGTGAGTCTGTTAGGATGATGTCCTGTAACAGGAAGCGCATCAGCAGTTTTGTAATCATCTGATGCAACGACAAGTCCGTCAACTGGATAGTCTAGTGTCTCAACTTTGTCTGAGAAACGGTTCATAACATTGATAATCTGATCCGGTAAATCTGAATCTACATCTGGATTACTTGAATAAGCCCTTGCAAGCTCATGTTCTACAACACCAAATCCCAGTCTCTCAAGCAATGTCAGTGCACCAAAGAAAGTTTCAGGTACTTTAATCTCATCATCAACAGCAGGCTTCATATATACAAGCTTAAAAACTTTAAACATAACCTTTCTGCCTTTAAGCCCCGGCTCCTTCATAGTGATGGTAGCATTGGCAAGATTGCGAGGATTTGAATATTCTTCTTCACCCTCTTCCAGATTTGAATTAATTCTTTCAAATTCTGAATAGGTCATCAAAGCTTCACCTCTGACCACTAATTTGCCTTTAAAACCAATAGTCATAGGAATGCCTTCGATAAATGGTGCCTGATGAGTCATATCGCTTCCAATTTCACCATTTCCTCGAGTGACGGCCTGTACAAGTCGTCCATTGCCGCCATCATAGGTTATACAAAGGGTACATCCGTCAAGTTTGTGCATTACAACACAGTCTCCACTGGCCGCTTTTGAAAAGACTTTTGGAAACTCGTTAATGTTCTTTGTCTTATCAAGTGACAATGCCGGAAACTCATGTTTGACTTTCTTAAGACCATTTCCGCCAATCTCATCTGCACCAACTTTTTGTGTTGGGGAATCTGGCAGAATAACGCCTGTCTCTTTCTCAAGCTGTGCAAGTTCATCAAACATTGCATCCCACTCATGGTTTGACATGATTTCATCTTTGCCATTATAATAAGCGTTTGATGCATCATTCAGTTTGTTGACCAGTTCCTTCATTCTTAATGTTTTGTCCATAGTGTTTTCCTCCTTTATTTTATTTATATATGAACATTATAAAGATGGATTTTCTACGCAAAAGAAAAGAACACTTCAATGTTGAAATGTCCTTTGTAAAGTTTACTGTCTTTAGAGCAACCCATGATCTTCACAATAATCCTGCATATGGTCGGCAGTTTCGTCATCCATATACTTTCTTACCATGTCAACATTGATGCCAGACTCCAGCATATTTTCATATACTTCAATCTCATCAACGCCATGTTCAACTGCATCGTTGAATCTTGACCGGATCTCTGTGGTCATATCAGTATCCTGCTCCGTTTCCAGCCACATCATATGATTATCATTGGCAAGTGAGCAGGTAAACAGGATTTCATTGCCATTTTCATCATAGACAACCATGTCTTCATCACAGCTCTTTAGAAATTTCATTAATCTCTCAACTGTGATTTTATTTTTGTCCGAACATGATGCCCGCAAGAAAAGCTTTTTCGGCATTGGAATAAATGTGAAAGCTGATTTCTGTACACCAGACAAATACGTCTCACTATGAGATCCGCCAAAGCGAATAATTGCATCTGCTTCTAAAGTGAGATTATTAATACGTTCCATTAATGTTTTTACTGTCATAATATTTCCTCCTTTATATTGTTTTATTTATATATGACACAATAAATGTGGATTTCACACAAAAGAAAGACATCTCAATATTGAGACGTCTTTTTCTTTGTTTACTCGGTAACTTTGATTCCAGTACATTCATAAAAAATGTCTGGATCAAAATTTGGAATACTTTTAATTATCTGTTTATTACAATCAGATAACTCGTTCCACCACAACTGACCAGATTCAGATTCATCAAGTGTTTTTAGATAACCGCCTATTGTTTCATATGTTGGGTATGCTGCCTTTTCTTCATCAGTCATATCTTCTTCATCTACCCATTCAACAACATCCTTTGGTATCTGATTCAGTAAATCTCTTGCATCTGAATATATCCATTCACGATATGTTATATCTGACGGCTTATTGAACAACATGATTTTCTGTTCCTCTGTATTGAAACAACCAGTATTAAAAGACGATTTGTTCCAGTCCCCAGTGTTCCAGTCACCAGTGTTCATGCTTCCGGTGTTCCTGTCCCCGGTGTTCTTGTCCCCTGTGTTGTAGTTCCCAGTGTTCCTGTCACCAGTGTTACAGTTCCCGGTGTTGTAGTCCCCGGTGTTGTAGTATCTGGTGTTGCAGTCCCCTGTGTTGTAGTATCCGGTGTTCCAGTCCCCGGTGTTGTAGTCCCCGGTGTTGTAGCGACCTGTACAATTCTTTCCAGTATTGACGATTCGCAACACTTCATCCCACGGAATTTCCCGCACGATTTCCAGTTTGTCAGTGCATGACTTATCACCGTTTGTTCTTACTTCGCCATAAGCAATAACCTCTGCTACCTTGTTGCTGCTATCAAAGGGGTAATAATTAAAGCAGTCGGCAGCATTCTGACAGAAGTGCATACCGTGGCTGCAAACATCAAGTTTTCCTTCTTCTTCAAATTTTCCGGGGCAAGTGTACTGTTTAGAATTGCGTCCTGTTGGGTTACAAGTCCAATCAGGTCTGAACACTTTGAATCCTTTTACTTTTGCCATAATATTTTCCTCCTTTACATTGTTTTTATATATGACAAAACAAAGATGGATTTTATAGTCTAAAAATACTGCTGTTTTTGCATACCCATATATCAAGATTCATTTCACTGTTATATGTTCTTGCGACATTTTTCATTGTTTCAAAATCTTCATCTGAATAATACACAAGCTTCACCACTGTCAGCGTGCTTTCCGGATGTTTTGAAAAATAATCTTTTACTGCCTGTAATGAAATATAGTCAGCTTTCTCAACAGGAAAATGATAAACTCCTGTAGATATTGATGGAAATGCAATACTCTCAAATTTGTGTCTGCCTGCAAGTACCATGGCATTCAGATAACAATTATAAAGCTGTTTAACCTTTTCTTCTTTTACTTTATCTGATAAATTGTCTTTCCATATTGGACCTACTGTATGAATAATCCCTTTGCATAAAAGATTGTATGCACCTGTTAATTTAACTTCTGCCATCTGACATCCGCCAAGTGTTCTGCATTCTGCTAATAATCCCGGTCCTGCAGCTCTATGAATTGCTCCGTCTACACCGCCGCCGCCAAGCAGAGTGCTGTTTGCCGCATTAACAATCACATCCACATCATTTAGCTGCGTAATATCTGTTTTCTGTAAAAATACTGTCTGCATAATTAATTCCTTCCTTGTATGTATTATTTATATAATATTTAAAATATTTGATTTGTCCCAAAAGAAAAGCAGGAAAATTAATTCCTGCCAGTCTTTGTTTACGCCGCGCCATTTTCTTTCAAACGCTTTATGATATTCTCATTCGGATCGACGCCGTTAATGAGTTCATCAAGCAGATCCCATCCTGTATTGCTTATTAAATTCCACGGTTTATCAAGTGAAAAACCACGAATAGAATTAAGGACCTCTGCTGCTGTTGCTGCACAGTCGAGTTTTTCTTTGGCAATATTCACATCCAAAATATTGTAAGCATCGTCATCGTCAGTAATAGTAACTGTATCAGACTCAAGCTCAGGACATCTGCTGTACTCAACAATGTCATATACTGTAAGCTTATCAACACCCATGCTGTCTTTTATTTCATTTGCTGCCTTTTCTGATAAGAACTCTGGAAGCGGGCACATTGATAACTCAATATGCACGTCGTTATGTTCGTCTTCGCCTTCTTCGATAAATTGACCTAAAGCTGTTGCTCTGATTATCAGTTTATAATCAAACGACTTATAAGCTTCATCATCAGAATGATAAGTTTTCTTGGACTGAAAGACAGCAAATCCGTCATCGTTGTATAACTCTTCATACTTATCCAAGAGTTCCATTTTCTGTGCTGCTTCAAAAGATACTGTTCCAAAACTTAATACATCTGCCATAATATCATCCTCCTTTGTTTTTTATTTTTTTTGATAAATATAGCGGTATAAATATGAGTTTTAAAGCATAAAAAGGCACCTGACATATTGTCAGGCGCCCATTATTTTATCTGTCATTTCCAATATCTTCATCTTCCATTGCATCGGATAAATCACCATTTTCGATATTTGCTCTTACTGAACTCCAGTCAAGATTATTCTCTCCTGAGAAGATTCTATCAGCATCATCTAAAAATTTCATTGGCATATCAAGATTTGATAAGCCTGAACAGTCCTTAAAAGCATTATCACCAATAGCAAACATACTGTTAGGAATATTTATGTCTGTAAGCGATTTACATCCTTCAAACGCGTTATCACCAATAGACACCGTTCTTTCAGGAATATCAATTCGCTTTAAATTCTCGCATCCTTTGAAATATTCCTTTGGAATAAATGCAAGATTATTTGGCATGCGCACATTTTCAACAGCCTTTCTTTCCGGGCTGTCCTTCGGCATTTTCTCAAGGTCTTCAAAATACACTACTTTTTTATATTCCTTGTTCTGTACTGGTTCTTCCTGAGCTTTTTCTACATTTCTTATCTGATGAATTCCACCGCATACAGGTGATGTCTGAATAATACGTCCTGCTGCATCTCCATAAACTGCAGGATCATTTACAATCTGCAATTTTGCTGGTCTCTGGTCCATTATTGAAAGTGGATTTGGCGCATAAATCTTTACGTCATTAAATGTTCCGCCATTTAAAATATTAACAGCGGGATTATCAGTCTGCGTTACCGTGTATGTTGTTCCATGTTCTGTTGAGAAGAAAAATCCATTCATTTTCTGTGCCCTCCTTTGTGGATGTTTTTCTGGTATATTATTTATCTCAATAGGAATGCCTGAAATTCTATCAAAGACCATTTCAATTCCTCTGCTTGGTCTTTTTACTGTCATTGTTGAATTATTTCGTTCCTTTATTTGCTGCTTTTCTCGTTCTCTGTCAGCCTTTTTATCTGCTTCCATTACTAATCCAGTAACAACTAAAACTGGCAGCGCTCCCGGAATTTCCTTTGCACCAAGATTTTTAATAATATCATGTGAAAAGTCTTTTGAGTCAGTAATAAGTCGTCTGTTCCATTCCAGTTCGTTAAAGTCTCCACGTTTTGAGCATCTATCTTTTCTAATATCATCGGGAGTATTCAAATAATATAGCTGAACATTGCTGTTAGCAGGAACATTTTCCATTACGGACTTTATTGCTGACGGCGGCAGCACTGTAACATATTTCTTATTTTCAATGTCCATATCATGAGGTTTTTCAAGTCCATAACGCCGTATATTTGTATTCCCTGACTTATTTACCACTTCATATGCTCTGCATTCAAGCATTTCTCCATTAGCAATCATTTTGTCCAGTTCACTGTTTGTTCTGAAATTATACTGCACTCCATATTCCTCACCCGGTCTCATAGGCCTGTCTGTTGACGACATCAACTGTTCATACCCATATGTATCAGCAAGTTCTCTTTGTATGGTATCTTTCCCGCTTGCAGTTTTACCCATTAAAATAATTAAGCTCATTTGTCGTTATCTCCTTATTTTGATGCAATAAATATGGATTTTCGTAAAAATAAACAAACAAAAAGACTCCTCATTAATAAGGAGTCTTTAAGCTTAAAAATAAAAGAAAATCAGTCACCATTATCCAGCACTGATGCATTTGAGTCCATGTCGATACTGGTAATACGCATGTATTTTGTCCAGTAAGACACAGAATTTACTGCAACCGTATTGTCTTTGGCATTGCAATGACACCAAAGATCATTGCCTTCAGCGTTCTTGCCGCAATATATGCCGACATGATTTGTACGAGTATGTTTCTCGCCATTTTCGTCAGTATATATTGTATCTCTACCATCCATAAGGAATGCCAGATCACCCGGCTTTAATTCCTCATGGCTGATGTACTGAGCACGTCCGCCTTCAACATTCTCTGTTGACTGCATCCATGTACCCTCGCCTATATCCTGACCTGTAACAAGCCAGAATACATATTCAACAAAACCGGAGCAGTCAAGTGATTCGCCGGTCTTCCAGTTATTATTATAGTCTGGTTTGCTGCCAAGATTATATGTAAACTGGCCAGACATTCCCATTGCTGTATTAACGATACAGTAACGAGTTTGGCTGAGTCCATCATATTCGTTAATAGAATATGTTGGTTCTGGTTCAATAACTGGTGCTGGCTCTGCCTCAGCTACTGGTTCTGAGAAATCAATTTCAGAAACAGCTTTTGTAACGCCTGCAGTTGGTACTGGTGTCTCTGCAATTGTAGCAGCTGGCGTAGTGTTTATTTCTGCAGCGCTTACTGTCTTAATATTGACGTTTAATACACCAACAATAGACAATACAGCTGCTACTATTATTAAAAAATTCTTTTTGTTCATATCTAATTTCCTCCTTTATTTTTTTTGGTAGAATATAAACTCCTATAGATATGGATTTTAGAAAATAACAAAAAAAAAGCCATGTATTATGCATAGCTTTTTCTTTTTTTTTACATGCCATAAAAAGGATGCTTTGGTGTAAACATCTTTTTTTCTTCCTCAGATGCCAGCTCGTAATACTCATACATTGTTGAGTAGTCAAAAACCACATCTTCGCAGTACAGCTGCCCAAATTTCATATATCGGGCAATTGTTACTCTCTTCTTTGCAGGTTCGTTCTTTAATACCTGTGCAAAGAGTGAAAAATCATTTGGCTGTTTTCCTTCTGCTTTACAGATAAAAAGGTCTCCTGCCTGTATTTTTGAAAGATCGTACATATCCATCTCTCCTTTCTTTGTATGCATTAATATGAATATATATGGGTTTTGTACGAAAAAAGAGAAACCAATAATGGTTCCTCTTTAACAGTTTACTTTAATTCAGATTTTAAAATCTGACATACTGCCTCTGCCAGTTCTTTTCTTGCAGCCTCTTCCTGCTCTTCCTGTTTGCGTTTTTTTGTTAACGCAATCTGATGCAGGAAGTCTCTTATTGTATCAAGGACACCCAAGATACAAATAATGAAAATCAAGCAGGAGAACATAAATACTCCTGTCAACATCATTTTTTCGTTATGAGAAAATCTTCCTCCTAATGAAAGAATACTGGCAATAACACATATTGCCACCCAAATCTTAAAGCTCAAGTTTTTCATATATTCATCCTCCTTTATTTTTTATATGAAATCTGCAATAAAGGTGGAGTTTGTACACACAAAAAAAGAGGATGATAAATCATCCTCTCTGCCCTTTATATTTTCTGATTTCTTAAATCAATTTTCTGCACTTCACCAATAATATTGACTTTTTCAGCAACAAATCTCTGTGTGTGCTTTCCTGTTTTAGCATTCTTCCTGCCCTGAACGGTTCCTGTCATATCAACCCACGTTCCGGGAGTATATTTTGTATATACTAAGTCCTTTGCGCCGCCATTGGGAAAACGCATTCCGGTTGCAGTTGATGATACAAATTCTTTTTCAATAAATGGGAATTTTGTATTCTCTCTCGTATTCTTAATCTTCTTCTTTGTGACTGTTTTAACATTGATAATAATGTAATTGTCATTAATAGCCTTTGCCGACATGATCCTGCCTCTATACTGAACATTGTTTAAGTCTTTGGCTTTGTCATCTGCAACAGACATCATGTTAAGCCCCCATACTTCAAGATGTTTTCCTCTCTGAGTGTGTCTGTCAACAATATTTTGCAAGACAGCCGTCACTGTTACCCTGTCACCAATTTTAAACTGTTTTGGATATGTCTTTGCTTCTGTCTTAAAAAACCTTACATTAATAGTATCACGGCTGTACTGACCGTTTCTTTTCTTAAAACGATACTCCCTGCCATTGTTCCCACATGATAAAAAGAAATCAGTGTAATATTTCTTTTCTACAATATCAAATATCTTACCTCTGAGGTGGACTTCATTATGGAAGTCAAACATATTATTTGCCATTTTTCTTATTTCCTTTCGTGTTATTTGTACAATGAATATGGGTTTTAATAATAAACAGCAAAAAAAAAAGACCGTTACGAACTTACACGTAGCGGCTGTGTATTATTTAAAAATCATTTATTTCAATTATTGATAAGAAATCTTCTTCTGCTTCTTTCGTTTCATCGTCTTTATCTGTGAACGGTATAAGAGTTTTTGACAACAGTTTATCAATTGGAGTCATTTCATCCTTTTCCATGTCATCATCTTTAATTTCAAGCATCCTTTTTAAAGTAAGATGCACTGCATTAATTGTTCTTTTTGCGTTTATGATGGATGTATTGAACTTCTCGGCTACATCCTTTATATGTTCAGGTGGCACTATATAAAGCTGGTCATCCTTTTCAACAAAGCCATTTGACATCAGATACATCTGAACTCCTTCAGTGTTAGGCAGAGCATGCAGGGCTTCCATAATCTGAAGCTTTCTTTCATCTTTCATGACATGGGTTTCAGGCTTCTCAAAATCCTCCGATGTTATATCTTCTGCCATTTCAATATTGGGAGCAACTGAGTCTTCCATATAAATGCTGCTTCTCTCATCAAACATTTTCTGTCTCTGCATTGACAATGCAACTACGGCAACAGAAATGTTATTTGAGATTTTATCTTCATCAAGAAATTCCTTTTTAGCGCGTGCACGTTTTTCACGCTCAATTTCTTTCATTATATTATTGATAGTAGGCTGTCCGCCGCGGGCTTCAATTGCTTTTGCTGCTCTCTTTACTCTCTGATCTATCTTATAATTCTGATTTGAGTTGCCGGATTCTTCTGCCGAGAATTCAGACATTGCATACTTACGGTTCTTCTCGCAAAAAGCCACAATAGATACAGGCGGTTTTGACTGATACATCATTTTAATTGGATCATATTCGGTAATAACCTTTATAAACACATCGTCAACAATTGTCTCTACTGTTTCAACGAACTTTGCTGGTTCAATCATTAACGATTTCTTTTTAAGCATAGATTTGGTAAGTCCGGTAATAAGACTCTGTAATTTTACAGAAGCCATTTCGTTCAGCAGTCCATCACTGTCATCAATTTCTGATATGCTGCATCTAATGAGATCAATCACCAGTCTTAACCAATAACCTTGCAGTTTAGGATTTTCCCTGTAATATTTTTCTATTTCATTAAATGCCCTCTTTCTTTCAGATGTTGTTTTTGCTTCTTTGAGCAGGGAAAAACCTTCGACCTCGTTGTAGTCGAAGGGCACCCATTCCATCTCTTTTTTCGCCATGTTTCCTCCAAATAAATCACACAAATTGTTTCAATGGTACATTGTGTGACAGCTCAAACGCTGCCAATTCAGTAAGCATTGCAACCTCATCCAGTGTTAACTCTGAAGAGTTGTTAACTACGTGATTTACTAGGGAACTTACATCATTAAATGTATTGGATAATAAATCATTTTCCAGTATACTCAATGCTCTTAACATATATTTTACTCACTTTCTGTTTTGTTTTCAAGGCTTTCGTCAGGTTCTACAAAGAAACTATTATCTGGTGTTGTAATTGTTTCCATACTGCCATCAGCAGTCCATTTATAATAATTTAAGTCCTGATTGTATTTTATGCAAAAACGAATTTCTTTGTAGTCTTCAACACCTTTAACAGTATTAACTATTTCATTTGCTATAGACTGAGTATCTTCATTTGTTGATAAAACCTGTATATAAGCAATATTGTTTTTTACATTTACATACGTATAATCATTTTTGTATGTATCAGGAATAGCCTGTGATAAGTCATTTGACTCTTTGCTCATTTCACTTGGAACTTTTTCATATTGTACTGAATTTCCATTAATGATTACATATCCAATCTGTTCTGTTGCATTATAGTTTTTATCAAATTTTCCATATGTAGCTTTTTCTGCTGCATCTGCACCCGGATACTGAATTCCAGTTCCGTCTTCAAACAGAAACAATACCCATACCTTGTCGTTGTAAGCATTTAATACTGACTTAACAGTGTCAATGTATTCAAAATCACTCATCTTCTTAAAATCTGATTTCTTGACTTTTTCAACATGATAATCAAGAGAGCTTTCTATCTCGCTTCCCCATTCAGCATCATTTAAGCTGTTTTCAGTGGTTTCCCATCCATTTGCATTCTTTGCAGGCATTTTCGATACAGAATAAGCTGTTATGCCAAGTCCTGCAACAATAAGAATACCGGCAATGATAAGAATTTTCTTTTTCAATTATAATCATTCCTTTCATATTAAATTATAGCACGAAAGGCTCTCGGTATCAATATTAATTATGATACATCGAGAGTCTGCGTGTAAATTTATATAAAAACCTTTTTATGCAAAAGTAAACACTTTTACGTTATCAAGGTCAATTGTGTTCGCGTTTTTATTTTCAGCAAAAGCATATGGAAATGCTGCTGTAAGCGTAATTGCTTTTATAAGGCCATTGATTTTTACATCAACAATGTTGTTCTTTGTAAGAACATAGTCTGTCTGTCCAAGTTCTGTAACATGTCCTGTCTGAGGCTCATACTGATAAATTCCAAATAAGAATTCTTTTCCGTTAATATCTCTTTCCATGAATTTTACTGCCCATATTCCGTTACCTTTTAACTGATGTAATGCGTTTAATCCTGTCATAAATTTTACCCTTAACTGTTCTCTGATTATTTCTGTTTATCTTATTGATATTAATCATCGTTCGTTAATAATCCTTTCTTATATAAATATTGATTGATAAGTTATATTTTGTTAATTCTTGATTTAATAATCTTTTGCAAGTTCTTCTGCAATAACTGATTCGAGATGTTTTGTCATAATAAAACATGCAACAAAGAATAGTGTTATCACACCTACAATAATGAATTTTACGTTGTTTGGCATGGCGTCGAGCTTATTTGCCATATCCATTAGCTTTGCTTCGTTCATCACAATGGTTTCCTCCTTCCCGTTTATTATTTGTTTCTATATATATAGTATTCCGTTTTTGATTTTTGTCCAAAGCGAAATACAATTTAGTATAAATTATTTTTTCGCCCACAATATATAGTATAAAGAAAAATCCCTGAACATTAATATTCAGGGATAAAAGTTTACTTTTTTATACGGCAGTTTTTGCTGCTGCTTTAGCTACTTTTTTAGCACGGCGTCTTTTAGCAGCTTTGATGTCATGCTTAATTGCAGACACCAATTCGCCTGTTATAAGCGAAATTATATTACATACAATTTCACCTACAATCAAGCCGCACCAAAGAGCGGCTATCAAAATTGAACCATACGCAAATGTATGCGTATGAAGCATTGCAATTAATTCTGATATGATGCCACATATACACAAAGGTGCTCCAAAAAGCATTCCCTTGCAGAAGTTCTTCATAAAAATTAATAATGTAACCATAAATAATTCCTCCTTTGATTACTAAAATAAAAATTAATAAAGTTACTATAAATATGGATTTTCTTGCAAAATAACACAAAAAAAGAGAACCGTATCAGCCCTCTTGATTCCTGTTTTTATACGTCTGCTTTTTCACTTTCGCATTAGTGACAGTATAAATATGGAGTTTTATGCGTAAAAAAAAGACACCTCAACGAGATGTCCTTTTAAATTTAAATTACAATGATTTGTGGTTTTTCGATGGAATATCCATCTTCTTTCATTTCTGAATAAGATTCAAATCCATTCTGCACCGCTACCATTTCATAATAATCAGTCAGCGGAACGATTCCTAAGTTGGTCTTTACGTATTCCATAGTTCAAAACCTCCTACTCAAAGTCTACATTGTCATCGACAATCTGTGCATCATCAAAATCTGACCAGTCAAAATCAGAATCTTTCATGTCACGCGTCAATTCTAATGCTTCCTCTTCTATTTCTGCGTCAACTACTGCATAGCCGTATTTGACAACCATCACTCTCATTTTTGCCATAATATCTTCCTCCTTTATTATTTTTATATGACGTAATAAATATGGAGTTTATATGCAGACAAAAAAGAGAACACCCTGTAAAGATGTCCTCTTTTTATTTAAATTTTAAGATTAAACTACCATTTATTTTCTTCAAAAGTCACTTCCCATTCATTAATATAGTCTACAAACAGTTCCCTGGAATTTTATCCAGTTCTTTTGGTGTACGCCCCTCTTTTTCTTCCATCTTTTTGAATGCTTTCCAGAGATTATCCATATGATATTTTTTCTCTTCTGCTGATACAGACTGCATGAGGAGGCTTAATACGTCACAGTCTTCACAGTTTTCAAAACATTCCAAGCCTTTATTCAGCGCATCTTTTGCTCTTTCATCATCCACATAACTTTTAAGCAGTACAGCAGTCATGAATTTCCTCACCGTTTCATTATCCCTCAATAATCCTTTGTTACTCATATTTTCTCTTTTTTTTGTATGATGCCAAAATTATATCATTACATACAAACGTCTGTCACGCGTTTTTGCCAAAAAAATACCCGCTGTGAATAACATTTCACAACAGGCATTTTTCATTTACTGTTCTGGCAGCATATTGTGTTCTTTAAATGAGAACATCTCCTTCGGCGATATTATGATGTGGTCCAAAAGCGGAATTGACATCATATTCGCTGCGCTTGCCAACTTACTCGTACTTCGGATATCGTCTGCCGAAGGCGTACAGTCATCACTCGGATGATTATGTGCTACGATAAAACTTACAGCTCCGCAGATACAGAGCCTTACAAAAATCTCTCTTGTGTTCATGAGACATGTCTGAGCTGAACCATGGAACACATCAAAAACTCCTATCGGTTTGCACTTTGTGGTGAGCGCGATGAGGTATACATGTTCCTCTGCCTGATATGAAGCCCTGAACACCTCATCCAGTGCAGTCTTCACCTTCTGTGGCGAATTTAGATTGTCTACTGCTGTGCAGTTTCTGCTATTCTCTTTTACAAGAACGGCCTTGCAGTCCTTGCCTACTTCGATATTGTACTTTGTTATTCTCATATTCATTTCCTCCTTTATTCAAAAAAATATATCAGTTGAAATGAATATGGAGTTTGCACAAAACATATGCTTTCCGGGTACCACGTCTTTACTGCATTGCAGATAATATTTTTATCAAGTTTCGGCTCGGTGAACTACTCGGCTACAAGTAACTGAGTAGTTCCCTTGTCGTATCCATTGTTTTCATTGACATAAAAATTTCTTTTTTTTAACCTGATTTATTTTTCATATTTACCCTTAACGGCTCCATTATTGATATACATTGATACATCATTGATATGTTCACCAATTGCCGCTGCAATGCTTGGCGCATAATTAACTTTGATTTCGTCCATTGCTTCATTTAGTGAATTGTTCTTATAAATAATTTTCGCGACTGACTCCGCGATCTGATTTCTTCCCATTAGAGCTTCTGGAAGTCCACATTGCTCAACAAAGCATGTCTTTGCGCTTTCTGTGATCCAGATGTCATCATCACTGTTATCCTTTACAGGTTCAGGCATTGGAAAAACTTCCTCTGCTTTTGGTTTGGTCTCTGCAGGTTTTACCTCTTCGACTGTATCTGCTTCAGGTTCAGCTTTCTCTGCTTGCGCTGTTTCTGTTTCCACCTTTGCTTTGTTTCTTGATTTTCTTACAGTTTTCTTCTTCGCTGCTGAACCCATGACAGATATTCCTGCAAGTCCTGCAAACTGATTCGGAACATCAATGTTCGAAAGAAACATAACCTTTGTACCCTTTGCTGCGGATGCAGTGTTTGCTCCAAGAATGAAATACATTGCCGCCTCTGACTCTGCCTTTACAAACTCAATCTTTGCAGCAGCTTCATTTAATGCTGTAAGTTCATCAAAGTTGATTTCGCCATTACCAAACAGTACAAGCTTGTCTGCCGGTTTTGAGCTTGAAATTGTCTTAATATCGCCATCAGAAAGTCCTGCGATATTGCCGTAATATAAATTTGCCATTTTCTTTCTCCTTTCTCTACTTTCCTGTACTGCCAAATCCGCCTTCACCACGGTTTGTATCTGTAAGTTCTGCAACCTCATCAAATGTGACCGGAAGATATGGCATAACAACAAGCTGCGCTATTCTCTCGCCTGCTGTAATTGTCCTTGTTTCCTCTGAATCATTGTGAATCGCAACAATGTATTCACCTCTGTAGTCACTGTCACATACTCCTACACAGTTTGCCGGTCTTAATCCCTCTTTTGCAGCAAGTCCGCTTCTTGCAAAAATTGCTCCGAAATATCCATCAGGAATTTCCATTGCAAGACCTGTACCAATCTTTACTGTCTCATGTGGCTTAATCTGCACATCCTCTTTTACGTCTGCATACATATCATAACCTGCAGCATGCTCGCTTCCTCTTGTTGGTGTTTTTGCTGTATCTGTTAATTTTTTAATTTTGATTTTTGCTAATAACACAATTAATTCCTCCTGTTTTTAATGTTATATATATAATATTTCTTTTTTCAATTTTGTCCAAAGAAAAGACAGGAAAATTCCTGTCTTAATCTTGTTTACTGAGCAGTCTGTATTACAGGTGCCGTAAGACCTAATCTGTCACAGATTTTGTCGCACAATTCATGCACCTTTTCAAATAGTACGCATCCCCTGCCAGTATTAATGGCAGCTTCGCCGCAAACACCGCTTCCTGCAAACTGGTCAAGAACAATCTCTTCCGGCTTCGTCAAGTATTCAATCAGTGTCTCAAACAATTCAACAGGCTTTTCTGACTGCGCAATTCTGTCTTTCTTTGACACCTGCTGATAATCAAATTCTGTTGGCAGCATTCCGGCCGCACCTGACATGAAACGCGTAGGATTACCATTTGCATCCAGTCCGCGCTGTTTATCAGGTCGCAGCTTTCTTGCTGGTCCAAGTGAGAATATCAGACAGTCTTCGGTATTCTTTGCCTTACGTCCGGTATTTGAAACAAATGTACCTTTCTTCCAAGGCACTTTGCTGTAATACTGGAACCCTGCATTCTCTGCCATTTTCTTAAGCCTGTACAGATACTCGTAATTAGTTGCGGACTCGGCAGGAATTATCTCGCACAAGAAACTGCCTTGTTTTAATACCCTTGCCTTTTCAATGAAGTCAGCAGGTGTATACTCAAAACAGTCATACTGCGCAAAGTTTCTTGAACCGCCCTTATTGGCCTTTTTATCAAGCCATGGATGATCTGTGATAATACAATCAATTGACTTATCTTCAAGTATTGATAAGTCTCTGCCATCACCTTCAATCAGCACGCAGTCCTGATCCTTTGCAACATATACGCCTTTCCTTACGCGTAAGAATTTTACACCCAGATTTTCGTATATACGTGCTCTGACAGACTCATTATTTACACCAGTACACTTAGCATAAGCCTGCTTGAGAGTGAATTCCATACCTTTAAATGCTGACAACAATCTGTCAGCGATGCTTTTGTTTGCCATAATGTATTCCTCCTTTATATTATTATTTATGACTACAATAAATATGGCTTTTAATAAAAAAGAAGCGTGGCCAAAATAAGTCACACTTCTCTTTTTGTTTACCGAACCATTTCAAATGGTCTTGCATAGCAGGTCATCTTGCTTCCAAGAACATCTGCTGAAACAGATAATGTATACAGACCTGATGGCGCCTGTCTTTCAATATGAGGTTCAGTAAGTTCAACATCCTTGTCTTTCTGAACCATCATCTGAAGCAGTTTTGTCCGGCATTCCAACACATCTCCAGTGTATGTTCGGTCGTAAATCTCGCCATTGTGTACTGTTGTTATCAGCCACTTGCACCGATTGTATTCAGCAAAAACTTTATACTTTTCAGTATATGATTCCATCTGTTCTTTAGTCACATTTGTTTTTGCCAAATCAGCAGGTGTCAGTTTGTTTCTGACCAGCCACTCATACGGATTGTCTGCATCAGTAACAGTAATTTTTAGCTTTGGACTTGATTCAATAAATGTTTTCATGTCCACGTCTGTTACCATTCTGATGATGACATTGTCCCTGCGCCTAACATCAAACATAGGACAGCCTTCAATGTCAACTATTCTCATGCTGGGCCTCATAAGTTCTGAATCAACAATGTTGTAGAGTAAGCCATCGTACAGTTTCTTCACTGTCATACCGAGTTCTGTAACAGTTGTGAACACAAGAGCTGCTTCATTTGGATTTTCTGTAAACGAAAATCCGACTACAGGACAGAATGTATCATTTTCCATCCGGCCAATTTTCATGCAGCCAAAGCCTTCATCAATCTTTTTGTTTAATACCTCTAATATCTGCTTAATCGTCATAATATCTTCCTCCTTTATTTATTATTTTGTTTATGACTACAAAATAAATATGGGTTTTCATGTAAGCAAACAAAAAGCTCCCTATTTTTAGAGAGCTTTTCTAAGTTTACTCCGAGCCTTAGGATTCAAATCCCCAGTACTCATTATCGAGCTGGTCAAAAGTAATTCTTGGCCTGCTCTTTTTTCTCTTCTTTTCATGAGTCTTTTTCGCCTCCTCATATTTATATTTTGTCACCTGTTTCACTGCTTCTTTGAAGCGCTCAGATGGCTCAGTATTTATAAGTGGATGCTCATGAAAACCGCCAACGTTATCTGTGAAATTATTATCACGGGCAGTCTGGCAATAATTGTTATGAAACAGTTTTACGTCATCCAGATTGAAGTCGATGTAAAATACATCCTGTTTCTTTCTGATGTACAGTCTATTCCCAACAATCTCGAGTTTTGCCTTAGCAATAAACACTAAGTTGTAAATCAACTTAGGATATATACTGAATCTGTTAACAAGTTCAGCATATGTGTTCTTATTGCTGGCATAATCTTTTGCTCCGCTTGCCAGATAAACGAGTGTCTCACATGTAGGACATACATTCATCTTCTGCGGATTGAACTTGTCAAGAGCAGTGCAACCCTCAATATTCCATTCTTTTATATAAGAACAATTTATTGCATGCACCATTCTTGCGCCGCCCAGAGGTCTGATAAGTGCAGTATTCTTATCAATACCTGTCTCTTTGAGTAACATATTATTATTCATTGCAGGTACCTCCTTAAATGAAATCTGACTGGGTAAATCCCAGAGACTCCATTGTGTCAATTGGCCAGCAGTCTTCTTCCTTGCCAATGCTTTCTGGTAATACACCTGCATCAGCAAGGAAGAATCTCTCCCAGCCATTGTGCTTTCCTTCCTGACAGCATGCACTGCACATGCAATCAACGCAACTCATTGCATTGCAAGCTGTTTCGCCTGCAACGTACTCATTTGAAGCATTTAAAACGTCTTCAAACTGAGCCTTTGTAAAATATGGCTCAATACTTGAAAACATCTCATTTGCTTCAGGATTAATGCTGTTTCTAGCATCAATTACTTCTTTAAAATTGTTGTTCATATATCTCTCTCCTTTCTGTTTATTTTTTATTTAAGATATACGAAATAAATATGGATTTTTCACAATTCATACGAACACAAAAAAAAGAGAGTTTTACATACTCTCTTTTTGGATCCATATTGTTTATATTCATTTCTTTATTTTCAGCGGTAGCATGAGCCATGGTTTTACCTCAAGCAGTTTTGCTGCTGTTGTGCGCTGTTGTTACATTTTTAATAGTATATTACTGTAAACTATTTACATACAATCCTGTAACATGTATTCCTTAACACTTATTCCTTACTAGCATCTTTTACAAGTATCATTTTTACATATATTCATTACATACGCCTTGTAACATATACATCAGTAACATTTACTCATTAATTATCAACCGTTACATTCCAAATACTTATTACTATAAACTATTTATATATAACCTAGTAATATGTATCTCTTAATATTTATTACTTACCACTATTCTTTTTACACTATCTATTTATTATCACTCTGTAACATTTACCTGTTAATTTTTCTCTCTTACTTATTATAAACAGCATATGTATTAATCTCTTTCTATTTATACTACTTATATTTATCTCTTTTTATTTAACTGTCGTGTAACCAGTCTGCCGTCAATTACTTGTTTTGTATCTATCTTTCAGCATAATTTAGCAGCCTTAACAATGGGAAATGCTGAGCTGTTTGACTGAACCCCCTCAGCAGATTATTAGTTACAATTATACTGCTGCTATGTATTTTTTTTGATATATATTATAGAAAACATTTATTTTAACGGTATATACATTAACGATGATATTTTAAAAAGGATTAAATGTAAGGAATATTTTTGAAATATGATTAACTTGGGGAAATATGTTGTGCGGAAGTTCACTGTAAAGATTGTATTTGATTTAAGATGAATGCTTAAGAATTAATGTTTTGTTATAAGTATTTTCGTAAGCAATGCTCCGAATTGTTGGTCAGTCTACCATACCCTGACAAGATTTTCTTAAAAAAGAGCGCACTTCTCCACTATGGGGTAAAAATGCACAAGATCTTATCAAAGAATCTGATAGGCTGACAAGAATTGAGTATGTTCTTCGTCGGCTTAACCTCCGTGAATACAGTATATTGTTCTTCCGCACTTCACCGTAGCTTGAACGGAAGCGCTCACGTCATCAGTCGCCCCTTTGCAGGGTTAAGCACTCTCCTACGCCTTTCGGCAACGACACATCCTAGAGGGAAAATGCCGATACTTCCTGAAGCTGTCATAATCTGTAAATTATGTCAGACATTCATTTCATATGACATGTGCGGGCTGCGAACCCGAGAGTTTTCCATTGGATGCTTTTTCCACCTGCCCTCTTATTTATTGACCATAGCATTTGGTCTCAACGCGTTTACTTTTTCGGTTGGTCCCGCGCCCCCGGACCTCTTCCGATTTCCTTTATCAGTGCTCGCCTTTCAACGTCTCCCATTACAGGATGAACCCGGCTCTTCGTCTACCGGTATACATATACCATGAAAGAACAGCTACTGTCCGCTGTATGTGTATATGCTGCACAGTTTGTAGGCAGAAATCGTTTTTATCTAATTATAAAGGCCTGCATGAATCATGAGTTTTCTATGTCCGGCGATTTTAGACATTTTCTCTCCCCGATACGATGCTTTTGTTCATTGTTTAGACGGATGCCCAATATATCCTTTTTGGCTTCCGCTCTTTGCATACCTGACCCAAGCGATTTTATGGGCCGCCAGTTCCACGCTCCCTCCGAAGCAGATAAACAAAAATTTGTCTGTATATATAATATTCACAATTTAATATTTGTCCAAAGAAAAAAAGTAAAAAAATGCAAGAAAATCAGCATACAGTATAAACCATATGCTGACTAAATTGTTAACTACTGGAACATCGGACGTTCATCCTCTTCAGCAGCTTCATTGACAGCTCTCTTCTGGTCAATGTCACGGAGCACATCAGCTTCGATTTCTGCCATTGTATCTTCATCAATATCAAACTGCTGATAAGAAGCATTCTCCATATTGAAGATTAAATGTGCCTGTGTTTCCTGATCATTTCCATCAAGTGTTCTGAAGTATGAAAGTGGGAATGAGAATGTTGCTCCAACTTTTCCATCATACTTCTCCGGAATAAAATTGAGTGAGAACATAGGAATTGTTATGTTTTTATTGTCAACATGTTCCTCTGCCATCTGTCTGTAAGTATTAAGCATTTCCATCAAATCCTTGAGATACTCATCCTGTGGAGTCTCGAATGTAAGAATTACATTTAAGAGATCTCCATCAATTGAGTAAATGTCAGCAGTACAACACTCGATTGTAATGTCATCAACAATCTCTCTCTGATCTTCAGTAATCTCATCAAAATCGTCTTCATCGTGTACATCGTGAAGAGCTTCAATCATTGCAACGATTGTACACGGACAATATCCATCTTCATTTGTTGCAAGAATTTCATTATTAACATCATCTGCTGTAATTTCTCCCGGCTCTAACTGAACTTCTTCTACTTCTGGTCTGTCAGGTACCGGTACAGTCATGTTTTCTGTATTTTCCATTGTTATTAATTCCTTTCTGTAATTTATACAATGAATATGGATTTTAAAAATACACAGTAATATTTCTGTACAAAAAAAAGAGACATAGAAATACAATGTCTCTTTTTATGTTCTGACTATAAATCACCAAAATCGTCTGCAGTATCTTCATCTTCGATTTTATCGTTTAATTCCAATGGATCCACTTCTTTATCTTTAATGTCTGCAAGTGGTTCATTTTCTATTCTGTCATTTGCATCAAGTTCCATGCCTCTACCTTCATGAGTCTGCATAAAGCCGTCAACTATCTTCTCCATGCCCTCCATATTTTAGGTAATTATTTCTGCTCAATATCATCAATATCAGGATTTTCAATTTCACTGTCTTCTATTTCCTGTTCCTTTTCTTTCATAAACTCATTCATATCAAGATTTGTTTCCATAAATATGTCACCAAGTTTATTCTCACTGATAAGTTTTTCATACAATTCATTTGACATATCCATGCCTGATAAGTTTTTACAGAAAGCAAATGCATAATTATCAATATTCTTCAGTGAATCCGGTAGAGAAATTCCCTGTAAGCGCTCACATCCCAAAAAAGCCTCTCCTTCTATTTTTTCAAGGCTGTCATTAAATTTTAAAGCTTCAAGATTTTTGCAGTTAGCAAACAGCCCATTAGGAATTTCTTTTATATCACTCTCTATTACAACAGATTTTATTTTCAGCCTGTTCTGTAAATCAACTTCATTCTTTTTGAAAATGCCATCAACAGCAGTTATTCCTGCAGGGATTGTAAGCTGACCAGTTTCAAAATTGAAAAATTTTGACTTTTTTGAAAAGTCCACCTCCATTAAATGTCCATTTCTTATGATTGCTCCTGCTGACACTGCATCCTCGAGAGCATTTCTGAACAGCAACTTCATTTCATCTTTTAGTGGTGCTCCTGCTGATTTTGCGTGTCCACCTCCGCCGAGTGGTGCTGCAATATCTTTTCCAACATCAATATCATCCCTTCGTGATCTGATTGAAACAAATCCTTTGGTAGGCTCTACCATTGCAATAAAATCCAGTTTTGGGTTCATTTCACATAGTTTGTTGCCAAGTTCGCTGAAATTTTGTTCCGCGTAAACAAGTCCGCCTTTGTAGCCGTTAATAGTAAACACTTCAATATTTTCATTCTTATCTTTTATATAGTTCTCAAGTTTCCGGTGTGACATATCAAGCATTGCTCTGTCTGCTTCTGAAAAGAATGGAAATGTACCTATATTAAGCTGATTGTAAACATCATTTTTGAATGGAATTGACCCCTTTATAAACATAAGGTCATTCAAATCCCTGCTAAGCTTTCCATCTTCACCCATTTTATCAAATCTGTAAGTGTCATAATCTCTTACCGCTTCTGTAAACTGTTTAAGCTGTTCGCTATGCTTATTATCGAGTGACTTGAATAATCCTTCTTTTTCAAGGTTTTTATACATCAGTTCCGTGCCGCTTGTTAAAATGCCCGTCTCTTTGTCTTTTACCCTGACATGTGCCCATGGATACTGATTAAGCCATAGTGCTGTTCCGTGATGGTCTAACAGCTGCACTTTTTCTGGCCGGTTTGAAAGTCTTTCAGCATTTTCTTTGTTAACAGAAATATCTGTAATATAAATTTTGTCATATATGCCATTATTTTTTGGATTATCAAGAAATCCCTTTATGTTTTTGTTGATGTCACTTACTTCTGAGTTTGTCACATCAACATCTTTGCCAAATGCAATTTTTGCCAAGATTTCGCAGCCTATTCCATCAAGGTCCGTATGCGTAAAAAGTTTTACCATTATATTTTTCCTCCTGCTCATATATATAATAAATATGGATTTTAATAACTGTATGTCAAAAAAAATACCCACTGGAATAAATCCAATGGGCATCTAATTTTACGCAATGATTTCGTGGCAGATATTATCAGTACAGCAGTTGTTCTTATCAATCCACTCCTCTTCATTGTAAATGAATGCACAGTTAATTGTGTCTTCATTTATATCTGGATAGGAACGTCTGAATATTTGAACAGCTTCAGTCTGATTTCTGGCTCTGACTATTAAATATCCGCCCTGATAAGGAAACTGTTCTGCTGTACCAAACGTAAAGAAAAATGCCTGCTTATCAGGTTTTATTCTCTTTATGAATTCATTGGCATGAACTGCTACCATGCTGGTTTCTTCACTGTCACCATAGGTAAGGTCAATCCCATAGAGAATAATTCCATCTGAATCAGTCTCATCAATTGCGGTAATGAGCATTTCATGTTCATCCTGATCACGGTCATACTCATCTGCACAGATGATATGGTCCCCTACTCTGATACCCGTAAATGAGTTTCGTTCAATTCCTGCATCAATAAACTGATGAAGGAAATTGGGCAGGCCCTCCAGTGCGCAGAAATGATTATGTCCGCCGGTAAAGTCCTTTTCATTTTCTGCCTCTCTGTAAAGAACTCCATTGCCTGCGCTGGATGCAGAAAAATTAATTCTGTCACCATATCGCGGGATGCTGTAAGAAATATAGACGTAATATCCGTCTTTCTCAAGAAATCCACTGCAATCATAGTGATTTGGCTTGAGACTTAAAATATTGATGTCATAAGGTGCCAATTCTCTTTTAAGCATGTTTTTCATGGCAGTTACAAAAGACTTTGCTTCTTTTGACATATAACATCCATCGTCTTTTACAATGCGGTTGTTCCAATTTTTCTTAAATGTTTTCATATTGTTATCCTCCTTGTATTTTTATTTAAATATGAAAAGTTACAGAATAAATATGAGTTTTAAGCATAAAAAAAGAGAAACCAGTAAAATACTGATTTCTCTTTGTGTGTTTAATGAAACGGAACATTCTGAAGAAGATGTTCGTAACTGCATTCAGTGAATTCCTGCAGTTCATCTTCCGTCATCAAAACCGCGTCACCATTATCAATGGCATTAATATTTGATAACACAGCTTCAATCTTATTCTTTAAATAAGACTGCTCCTGCCATTCATCCTGCCAACCTTCGCCGCAGTGCCATTTCATGTACTGGGCAGCAGTGAGTATCTGCATGCCTTCGCTGTCAGTAAATGCATACTTGACAGTCTTGTTTGACAGTACATCCACAAACAGCTTGCCGTCCTGATTATCCATCGCCTTGAATATGGAATAATTCAGTGTCCAAAACGTATAAGCATCAGAACCATCGTCAAAGTCTTTAATGAGATCTGTACTTATCTGGCAGTCTCTCGCATCAAAGTCAGCGTCAATGATACGAACAAGTTCTTTTGGACGGCACTTTGGGTCGAATTTTCTAAGCCAGTCAAGAATACCTCTTGCGCGGCTGACCATTGAAGCATCAGAATTATACTGAAAATATCTTGCTGCCAGTATTTTGTGTCCGGAGAAATCTTCATACCGGACAAAGATTTGCGATCTCTCTCCCATATTAATTCTCCTTTACTGTCAATGCCTCAAGTTTTTCCTTGGTGTTTGCCGATGCATAAACTGCAATGTCTGTGATCATGGAAACAGGTGCATGATTTTCCTGCTCTTTACAGAACTCTGAGAAACATTCGTCAAGGTCATTAATACCCTGCTCTGATAAAATATTCTCAATATCAAAAGATGTTTCGTCCTCATCAGCTCCAGAAAGAAATCTAATGTGAACAACTGCCCACTTCTTTACGCCCTCAATGTTACTGATTCCATGATTTTTTAAATACTCTTTAACCATAATAATATCCTCCTTTTTTTATTTTCAAAATGGTTACAGGATAAATATGGATTTTTCTCATTAGCTAACGGCCCATTCCTTGACCATTTTCTTGCAGAGATTTAACAGCTTAATTCCATTGGCCGCAATATTAGCTTTTACAAGCTTTTCGTTACCAATATACAAATCTTCGCCGATAAGGATTAAGTCGGCAATAGTCTGTGCGTATGCAAACAGATTGTTCTTAAGAACCGCCTTGTCGTAGGAGGCGAACAGTTCATAGAAACCATTATCCTTGCTGCCAAGTGCATCCTTATATACATCAGCCCAGTATTCTCCCTTGTTATTTTTCTTACTCCCATATAGGAGATTAAATATTTCGTCTATGTGTTTTTCAATTGTTCTCACCATAATGTCTGACTCCTTATCTTTATGCTCATTATGTTTTTTATATAATATGTAAAACTTTAATTTTGTCCAAAGTATCATTATTAATTTTGATATTTTATAATATATTTATGTGTAGTATTATGGTTAGCTTTATACATATATTTATACACATATTTATGTACATAAAAAGAAAAAGCCCCGCCAGAAGCGACAATACATCAACTGACGAGACCTTTTTATCATTTTTAGTAGCCGCAGTAAGATCTGCGAGCAGAGAAATCTGCCTTTCTCTCAGCCTTTCTCTGTTTGTCTTTGCGGCTTGCCCATTTACCATATCCAACAGCATGTGTATTAAATTTTGGCATAATGGTTGCTTCGAGTCCAGACATTATTGAAATTGTCTGAACTTTGTTTTTCTTTTTACTCATAATGAACTCCTCCTTTAAAAAAAAACATGTTAATAAGTTATAATGTATATGGATTTTGTTGTTAAAAAAAAAGAGCATCATTTGTTGATGCTCTTAATACTTACAAGAAAGACAGCTGCAAAATACAACTGCCTTAATTATTAATCATATTCCCAAGTCAAACTTCATTTGTGGATTTTTCTCTTTAATTTTATCAACCGGATAATCCGTCAGCACAAAGTCATCAATAGTAAACTCGTAAAAATCTATTTTATCAGTGTCAAGTATAAGCTGCGGACAGCATTTGACAGGCTCTCTTGTAAGCAGGTTTTTGACATTATTAACGTGTCTGTCGTAAATCTGTACATTTTCGATGATATGTGTAAACATACCGGGCTTGAAACCACATACTTTTGCAACCATAAGCTGTAATGCGATATACTGAAGTTCGTTAATGGCACAGCTTACCTCGTAATCAGAACTTCTCTGATTCATAATCATGTCAAGATATAATCCGTCTTCACCCTGTCTTACATTCCATATGGTTTCGTAACAGCATGGATTAAGTCCCTTTGTAGTGCCGCCGGTTTCATCTGAAAAATCGTCTTCCTGCCACATATTCATTATATGTCTGCGTCCAAATGGATCCTGTTTAATACCCTTAAGAAGTTTATTCATAAGATTATGCCGTTTCACTGTAGCACCATAGCGGCAGCCAATTGTTCCGTCGCCAATATCCCAGTCATCCCAGTATTTGATACCCATCTTATGCAGGTCATCAAGCCTGTTGCTCTGCATCTGATATATCCACAGAATTTCTTTTACTGCGCTTTTCCATGCAATCGGTCTTAATGTCTCAACTGGACATTCACCTTTTGATAAGTCATACTGCTGCATAATATGGTTTATTGAATATGTATGAGCAGGCAGTCCGTCTGAATAGTGAGGCCGTGGATTAATATCCAGTGTGCCTTCTTTAAGTATTTTATTGAGAACCGTTTTGTGGTAATAGTCCCCCTTTTGTTCCTGTAATTAACATAAAACTCTCCTTTTTAACTCGGCATATCTGCTGGCAGATCCCTTTTAAGTGTCTCCATAACATCGTTTATTACTTCCGGATTGTCAGCGCACAACTGCTTAAATGTATCAAGCATTTCTACAGGAGTTACATCCATAGTTGTTGCTATTGAACATATCACATGAAGTGCCATTGTCATAAATGACTCTGTTTTTCCATTCATCTGAATTGATACACTTAAGCCATTAGCAGTATCTTCAGACCATACTACAATTGCATTCTTATTTTCTTTCTGTATTGTTTCCATTAAGTTTTTGATTTCTTCCATGATTACCCTTCTCCTTTACATTTGTTCTGCATGCCTGACTTTCACATTCCAAGCATGTTAAATATATTACTTTCTCACCGCTTTCCGGACATATCTTTGCCATAAAAATCTCCTAATGCAATTTGATAGTTTCTCCAATATTTAACCTCTTTGTTTTTTCAAGAAGCTTGCCATCGAAATTCATACATGACAAAGTATCGCAGATATTGTCATTTGTTTTAAGGCAGTAAACATCTGTACACATGCCAACAAGTCTGTACAAATATGTTGAATTTCTTGACAGTTGCATCTTTTTAGAGTCAAATGTATCAGTCATGATGACGTGACTATTAAGCATTCTGCACCTTTTAGTGAGCAACAAAATCGCATTAAATGTGCTTTCGTCTTCATTGATAAATTCCAGTACATCATCAATAAACAGATAACTTTCCTTTTTATTTGCATAGTTAATAGCCATTCTCTCATATATATAGTCAAAGAGACACAGTTCCTTAATCTTGCTTTCTATATCTGACTCGCCAACAGAATAACAGTATGGAACATATTTATTATTATCATTATAATTTTCAAAATATTTGTTCCCACTGCATATAATACTCATTTTGGATATTGTCTCTGCAACAGCATGAAGTTCCTTAATGTCTTCATCAGAGAAAGCATTCTTTTCTTTAAAATATTTAAGGTCAACTTCCTTTTCTGAATACAATGATGTGATTATCATGCTCAACATTGACATTTGCTTTGGCGTAAATGCCTTTTTCGCTGCCAGTTCATGAATATTTTTCAGCAAATCTCTTTTGCTCATAAGAAGATTGTCTTTACATTCGCTGACGATTGTATCATTTGTATACATTACATAAGGATTTACCCTGTGCATATATAAGTTTTCTTTATTATCATGACTAATTTCGCCATGAGTATTTATGGCGAATATCTGTACATTTGATCTTTGAAATAAATCATTTACCAGCTTTTTAATCAGAGTTGTTTTCCCGGAAGCAGGTCCACCTGCTATAAAAGCGTTTGCTACTAAATTTTCCATTGTTTTCTCCTTTTTATACAGCGGTCGCTGTTAACGACCGCCGTGCTAATTAAGCTATATAGTCAAGAAAGCTCTTAATATCGTTTTCTCCTGTATATGAGCTGAGCTTACGTTTCAGATCTTCTGCCGAGTACTTCTTGTCAAGTTCTTTTCCTAAGCGGGCATTTTCAGCAGCAAGTTCTTTATAATCAATAAGAAGTTTGTTCTTCTTCATGTATTTCTCGTCAACAATATCACTGCCCCAAATTTCACCGTCAGGAAAAATCTCGTTACAAACTTTTTTAACAGCCTTTATAACAGTACCAGGCATTCCATTATCATCCAGTGTCTTTTCAAGCACATCCTGTGAAATTCTGTAACTGCTTATATCCTCAATCCCATTGTCAGAAGCCTGCTTTTCAATATCAATGTATATGCCTAAAATTGCTGGCTCAATGTCTGCACCGTCACCAATATTATTTGCTATTGTTGACTGGATTGTATCTCTCTTTTCATCTGATGACATTACAGATTTGCAGCCAAGTCCATCCTCAATAAATTCAGTGTGAACATCTCTGCTTTTCTTTGAATAAAAAAGGACGGAATGAATGTCAGTACTTCTATCGTTAAATGCAGGAAACATAAATGCTGACTCCGGTGTGCCTACTACCCAATCACGCTCTCTTGATTTAATCTGATTCATAGTTTCATTGTAACCAAGTGCTGCTTTTGATAAGTCAACCGGACACACTGCACAGATAAGATACTTAAATGTTTCTTCTGATTCATCAAGTTTTTTCTTATCCTCTGTTTTTGTCATGACATCATAATTGTCAAGAAACAGAACGATAAAATAATTTCCTGTATGATCATAAGTGTCAATTACATGCTCATAATAAGCTGTAAGCATATCTTCATCTGCTAAATCGCTGTCTCTCAGTGCCATAAGCGACTGCTGTTTTCCGCCAATTTTTTCTTCATCAAGTGGAAAATCAAGGTTGAATAAGTTGTTTCCAAGACTGCCGCTTAATGATTTCTTTGCAATATCAAGATACTTGAAAAAGTCTTCATCATCCATGGTCAGCATCTGGCGATTGAATGTAAACACAATATTCTTGTCAGCATTTACATAGCAGCCTGCTACCTTTGAAATTGTTACGTCATCTTTTTTAAATCGTTTTTTAAGTTCCAGTATTTCTGTCTTTTTCATTTTTTTAGTCCTTTCTTGTTACATGACTTTTTTATATTTTAATTATTGAGCGCATTATTAACTGATGTGATAACTTTTTCTGCCTGAAATGGTTTTACAATAAAATCCTTTGCACCGCGTTTTACAGCATCTAATACCATTGCCTGCTGTCCCATTGCCGAACACATAACAACTTTTGCATTTGAATTTGCTTCCATTATCTTAGACAAACCTTCAAGTCCATCACAATCCGGCATTGTAATATCCATTGTTACAAGATCCGGATGAAATTCTATATATTTTTCAGCAGCCTCATTTCCGTTGCCAGCTTCTGCTACTACTTCATGGCCTGCTTTTGTGAGTATGTCCTTTAACATCATTCTCATAAAAGTAGCATCGTCTACTATCAATATTTTTGCCATTATTTTTACTGTTCTCCTTAATTTTGTATAGGGACTGCTTTATATAAAAACATTCCCTTAAATTTCATTTTTTCAACATCTTCCTTTGTATATGTTTTTATTGATGAATTTTCTTCAGTATCATAAGCACATAATGTATAAATCTTTTTATCTTTGTCTGCATATATACATAATGAAGCGCCAGAGTCTGTTACGCAAACACTTCCTTCTGCTAAATCTGCTATATCAAAAGGTTTATATTCAAACCCTGCATTTATTAATAGCTCTGAAAAGTCTTTTGCTGTAATTGTTTTATTTTCAATATCAGCAGCGTCATCTGTGATATATTTCATTTTTACAAGTATTCTATATATAAATGTACATATATCATCCTGTGAAAACTGTTTGTCAATGGTTTCTGACTCGGTTTCTTTTTTTGATGGAATCTCTGTGTTTTGACTCTCGCTGGATCTCTTTTCATCTATCTGCTCTTTTATGGTTTTATCCTGTATTACTGCTTTCTTTGCCAGTGGCCCATTTGCGCATCCTGTCAATGCAGACGTTATCGCAAGCGTAATAATTAATGTTGTGAGGTATTTGTTCTTCATAATCAAATACCTCCTATAACAAATAGCGAAGTCCGCTTAAATATTTTTCTTTAAGCTTATCCGTCAAAGTGTCTGTTTTATTTAAGTGGTCTTTCATATCAGCAATTTTTACAAACCATGCAATTTTTCCTGCCGGAGTATTTACTGAATCTTTAATTCGCTTACAGTATTCATCATAAGACATGTTTTCTTTATCATGAGTCAGCAGCAATAAAGCTGTTTTTAATGGCTCATGTAATGTTTTATATGCATTTGAATCTGCAAATTCCGTGTCTTCGCATAAATCATGCAGATATGCAAGTGTAATACAGTCGTTTTGCATGTTATTTGGTATCATTCTGTCAGTTTGAACATATTTGGCGACACGTCTTACGTGTTTATATGTTTCTTCCTTATGATATAGTTTTGCAAGGCTTTTTGCTTCCTGATTAGTCATTACTTTCATGTGTAAAAAATATCCTTTCATTAGTATAATATTCCACTTTTAAAATCTGTCCAAAATAAATATGGGTTTTTCTCACAAACAGTAATTTTTCTTTATGTGTTCATGATATAAAACCCATATTTATCTATGTAGTCTTTATATAAACAAAACAAAGAGAAAAGGAGGAAATTATTATGAAGATTATCAAACGAAGTGGAGTTGAGACAGACTTCAACTCAAAGAAAATTGCAAATGCAATTAGAAAAGCAAATGAGTCCGTTGCAAGTTACGAGCAGTTAAGCGACGATGAAATCGTAAAAATTTCAGACGATATCGAAAAAGCTTGTAACAATATGCAACACTCTCCTACAGTCGAGGATGTGCAGGACATGGTTGAAAATCAGCTTATGAGCGCAAAGAAGTTTTCTCTTGCGAGAAACTACATCACTTATCGTTACAGACGTGAGATTGTCCGCAAGTCAAACACCACAGACGATCAGATTTTAAGTCTGATTGAGTGTAACAACGAGGAGGTTAAACAGGAGAACTCTAACAAGAACCCTACTGTAAACAGTGTTCAGCGTGACTACATGGCTGGTGAGGTAAGTAAGGATATCACAAAGAGGTTTTTACTTCCGGCAGATATCTGGGAAGCTCATGAAAAAGGTCTTATTCATTTCCATGACGCAGACTACTTTGCGCAGCACATGAATAACTGCTGCATATTCAACCTTGAAGACATGCTTCAGAACGGTACAGTAATCAGCGAGACAATGATTGATAAGCCAAAGAGCTTTTCTACAGCCTGCAACATTGCTACGCAGGCAGTTGCGCAGATTGCAAGCTCACAGTATGGCGGACAGACTTTCAATCTTGCACATCTGGTTCCATTTGTTGACGTATCACGTCAGAAAATCAAGAACCGTATGATTACAAACTATGGCAAGGTTGGTGTTGCGATACCAGAAGCAAAACTTGACGAGCTTGTTGAGGCAGAGCTTGATGAGGAAATCAATCGCGGCGTGCAGATGATACAGTATCAGCTCATCACTCTCATGACAACAAATGGACAGGCTCCGTTTGTATCAGTGTTCATGTATATCAATGATTGCAAGAACGATAGAGAGAAAGCTGACTTTGCAAAAGTTGCTGCGGAGATGTTCAGGCAGCGTATTCTTGGAGTTAAGAACGAGAAAGGTGTTTATATAACACCGGCTTTCCCAAAGCTTTTATACGTTCTTGATGAGAATAATGTGCATCCTGACTCAGAGTATTTCTGGCTGACACAGCTCGCTGCAAAGTGTACTGCAAAGAGGATGGTACCTGATTATATCTCTGCAAAGCAAATGCGTGAGCTTAAGGATGGCAACGTGTATGCCTGCATGGGGTGTCGTTCATTCCTCACTGTTGACAGGTTCTCAGAAAAAATGGGTAACATTTCAAAGGCTAAGAACTTTGATGAGCACAAAAGTCACTTCTACTGGGGACGTTTCAATCAGGGTGTTGTAACGCTTAACCTTGTTGATGTCGCATGTTCGTCAGGAAAAGACATGGAGAAGTTCTGGAAGATACTTGATGAGCGACTTGAACTTTGCCACAGAGCTTTAAGATGCCGTCATGAAAGACTCCTCGGAACAAAGTCAGACGTTGCGCCAATTCTCTGGCAGCATGGAGCTTTCGCAAGACTTGGTAAAGGTGAAGTTATTGATCCGCTGCTTTTTAACGGATATTCAACTATTTCACTTGGTTACGCTGGTCTTTGTGAGATGTGTCGTTACATGCTTGGAAAGTCACATACAGATCCATCTGCTACACCATTTGCTCTTGAAGTAATGCAGAAGCTTAACGATGCTTGTAACAAGTGGAAAGCTGCTGAAAATATTGATTATTCAATATATGGCACACCGCTTGAATCTACTACCTATAAGTTTGCAAAATGCTTACAGAAGCGTTTTGGTATTATTAAGGGTGTTACCGACAAGAATTACATTACAAACAGCTACCATGTTCATGTAACAGAACAGATTAATGCATTTGACAAGCTCAAGTTTGAGTCACAGTTCCAGAAGCTGTCTCCGGGTGGTGCTATCAGTTATGTTGAAGTACCTGACATGCAGACAAATATTCCAGCAGTAATTGCTGTTATCCAGTATATTTATGACAATATCATGTATGCTGAACTTAACACAAAGAGTGATTATTGTGAAGTCTGCGGTTATGACGGTGAAATCAAAGTTGTTGAGGATGAAAAGTCTCACAAGCTTGTATGGGAATGTCCACACTGCGGCAATCGTGACCAGAACAAGATGAGTGTTGCCCGCCGTACATGCGGCTATATCGGCACACAGTTCTGGAATCAGGGAAGAACCC
>ERZ772892.254-NODE-254-length-67947-cov-21.880899_pt1 | contig 67947 bp, 54 predicted proteins | sample MGYA00512126_ERZ772892 | MGnify/ENA primary metagenome ERZ772892 (study PRJEB29015, sample SAMEA2737697) | human gut metagenome | biome: human gut; feature: human-associated habitat; material: faeces | place: China | collected 2012 ... | reverse complement strand
TTGTAGGGATGACATGAAAAATGAAGTTTAAGGAACAGAGCTTTACCCTGTTTGCTTATACAAATTATAGAGCAATTCAAGGTTCTCACAGCTCTAACCACAGGATTTTAAGTGAAAAGGTGCGTTCCACCATTCCCTTGTATAATAGGGGGTGGGTATGTTTTTTGTTGGACAATCGGGGCGTGTGGAGACGGTTTGCCTGATGACGAGAGAAAAGGTTTGATTTTACTGAATTCGTAAATGATAACAAAAGCGTTTATTCAAACCTAAAATTAGTTTTTGGGAACCTAAAAAACCGTTTTGAAAAGTGAAAAGGAGACTTTTGTAATGGAATTAAAAATCATGGAATGGAATATTAATCAGCGTATGAATTATTCGAATGAAAATATGCCAAATTGGATTGCTACGGTGATAACCAACGAGGCTGCGGATATAATTGCGTTAACAGAGGTATATAAAGGTAATAATTGGAATGAAGTTAAGATAGTAGCAATTAATTCAAATTATGTTGTTTTTGAAACATCTAATAATACGGCAGGACAGAATGATATTGTTATTGCAATCAATATTAATAAGTTAAATGTGATATATGCCAAAACATATTATCCGGGTACTCTGGGAATTCCAGACTGCCTTGAAGTTAAATGTAAAAGCAAGGATACTGATAAAGAATTTATATTTATTTGTATAAGAATACATTCTTCAGTAAGTGACGTTATAAAGTGTCAAGAGTTAAACCACGTTATGTCGGTTGTAGAGAATGAAGACACAGTTATTGTTTGTGGGGATTTTAATAACTATAGAAGAGGTTTTGTCAATGATACCTGGTGCCTAAATAAAGTTTCTGAAATTTGTAAAGAGAAGAATTTTGTCGTTAAAACACCGGATGGTTCAAGCATTTATCAAGAAAGCCCCGTAAATACCGATTATGAATTTCCGGAGGATCACTTTTTGCTAAAAGGTATTGATGAGAAAAATTTCACTTTATGCCCATATGATCGCAACTTTGTGAAAAATGACACAGTTATATACAAGTGGGGCAAAGATTTTCAAGAGTTTTTAGGAAAAGATAAAAGCGGAAAGAATATGTATGATTTTGTTCCACCTCCATTTCCAGATCATGCAATTTTGAAATGTATAGTTGTAATTTGACTCTTTGTTTTCTTTTTGTGAGGAAAATTGATATGTTTCCACAAACAGCTAAAACACGAAAAAGACAATAAATATGTTTTAGTACTCGAAAAATGGCAAATATATCACATCAAACCCGTTGAGTGCGTGGTTTCGATGTCAAGAAAAGCGGAATAAATCGGGTTATGCGGCTTAACGGCGCGGCTCGTGAAAGGAGTTTACAATGATAATTTACTGTATGAGTGATATCCACGGTTGCCTTGCGGAATTTGAGGACGCACTTTCGCTTGTTCTTGATGATATAGAACAGGGCAAGGCGAAGCTCGTTCTTCTCGGCGATTATATCCACGGCGGTCCGGATAACCGTGGTGTTCTGGACAGGATAATGAGGCTCCGGGAACGTTTCGGTTCGGACAGAATTATTGCACTGCTCGGCAACCACGATGAATGGGTAGTCAACGGATCGTCAACCATAAGCAACAATTCTGTATATGCCCGTATAGAAGAGTGGGAGGATGAGAGCGATGATGACGAGTATATCAACTGGCTTTCTTCCCTTCCGCTGTATTATGTGGAGGGAAACACGATTTTCGTTCACGCCGGTATTGATGAAGAAGCGGGTGATATGTGGGAATGGGAAACATCGGAAGATGTATTCACCTCAAAATATCCCGCTGAAACCGGCAAAATCGAGGGGCTTGATATGAAAGTAGTCGCAGGTCATGTCGGCACCGCCGAAATATCCGGCGACAAGTTCTTCCATGACATTTATTTCGACGGAGAATCTCACTATTACATAGACGGCACTGTTCTCGACAGCGGAGTTATTCCGGTACTTATGGTAGATACGGAAAATGATAAGTATTATCAGGTGACAGACTCGGGAAAACGGCTGATTGAACCTTACGAAGAATAAGGCTTAAGAAACGGGCGAATAAAAGGGAGTGGGGCGGGACAATGACAGCTCAACCAGTAGTGGAGTTGTTTGAAATCAACCACCGGTTCGTGTAAAAACATGATAATACCGGCTATGCTAAAACCTGAAAGGAGATGCCAGATATGGAGCAGATCAAAATTGGAAAATTCATAGCATCCTGCAGAAAGGAACAAGGCATGACTCAGGCAGTCCTTGCCGAGAAGCTCGGAATCAGTGACCGGGCAGTATCAAAATGGGAGACCGGAAAGTCGATGCCTGATTCCGGGATCATGCTGGAGCTGTGTGAACTTCTGAAAATCAATGTGAATGAACTCCTGTCGGGCGAGCATATCACGATGGAAGATTATAATGCAAAATCCGAGGAAGTCATTCTTGGCTTAAAGTCTGAAAATGAAAAATATGCTAAAAGGCTCCTTCGCAGCGAAGCGTATATTATAGTAGTCGGAGTGGTTGCAAGTCTTGCCATGATAATAGCTGGAACTATTATTGCGCTGAAAAATGGCGAGAATGATCCGCTCGCTGTCGTTTTAATCGTGTCCGGATGCGTAATCGTGGTGGCAGCGGCTTTAATAGGTCTTGGAATTGAATTAAAAACCGGTTATTACGAGTGTGCTGAATGTGGTCATATATATAAGCCGTCATCTCTATTGAAAACGGCCTTTGCCATACATATGAATACCACACGGTACATGAAATGCCCAAAATGCGGAAAAAGATGCTGGCAGAAGAAAGTTCTGACAAAAGATGAATGAAAAAAAACAGGTCGCCAAAATGGTTAATCTCCATCAAAGCGACCTGTTTTAGTTGTGTCTTTATCCCTTTATCGTGACTTCCTTCCCGTCTTTGAAGGCAAAGACCACATTATACCAGACTAAAATAATAGCAAATCCCTCCGGACTTTTGAATCCGGAGGGATTTTCATTGTAAGGTATATATTGATTTTACTTGCTGTCTTATGCGGTGGCTGTCTGACCGCCGTTCATATCGGGAGGATTGCCTCCGGCAAAGCCGCCATGATTATTACCGCCGGGACGGTTACCTCCGCCGAAGCCGCCGTTTCCTCCGTGCTGACCTCCGCCCATGCCGCCACCGCCGAAGCCTCCGCCCATTCCGCTGCCGTAGATGTAACCGGACATGGTGATCTCCTGCGTGCTGTCGCCTACTGTAAGTGTGTATGTTCCGTCAGATGTGATGTCGGGAGTGCTTATTACTACGGTCTGGAACGATACAGTGGGTGTAAACTCTGCAATTACGTTTCCGCTTGAATCGGTGAGCTTTACAGCTGTTCCTGCACTTGCGTTACCTGTGCTTGCAAGTATCGAACCTTGCGTTGACTCCGAGCCGAAGTTCATAGCCATACCGCTTGAGCCTGCTATAAGCACTGTACCGCCTGTTATCACAGCGTTATTATCATAATCAAGCGAGCCGTTGCCGTCGCTTGTGGGACCGTATACATAAACCGTACCGCCCGATATTTCAATATCGCCGTTCGAGTCAAGTCCGTCGCCGCTTGCATTGACGTGTATTTCACCGCCTGTTATGGTGATTTTAGCTTCGCTGTCGGCTGAGAATGAGTCGGGGCCGAAGCCTCCGCCCACGCCCTGATTGTCGCCGCCTGCGGCATTGATTCCATCGTCTGATGACGTAAGTGTTACCTTGCCGCCGCTGACCGTTACCGTCTGACCTTCAAGACCTTCATAGCATTTTGCGATGTTTATCTCGCCGCCGCTGACAACCGTGTTGTTGCCGGAGTGAATGCCGTCGTCGCCCGTGCTTATGTCAAGCGTACCACCCGATACCGTAACGTCTGCGCTGCTGTGGATTGCATCGTCAAGCGTATCAATATCAAACGTACCGCCCGATATTGTCAGCACGCCGTCAGCCTTTATACCCTTATATGACTCGGTGCTGTCGCCTGTTGTCTTTTCAGACGAACCGCCTCCTGCCTTAAAGGTGAACGTTCCGTCCTTTATGTCAACCGTACCCGATGCATCAATGCAGTCATTGCCGCTTGTGATGTTCAGCGTACCGCCGGAAATATATACATATCCCTTATCTGTGTTTTCGCTGTGTATTCCGTCCGTTCCGGATGTAACGGTAATATTACCGCCTGCGATTCTTACGCTGTCCTTGCCTGAAAGGCCCTGTGATGCGGAGGTGATATTATATGTTCCGCCCGTTATCTTGAGGTCGTCCTTTGTTACAATGCCGTGCTTGCTTTCGCACTTTACGTTCAGAGTACCACTGCCGTTGAAGGTTATATCCGATTTTGAGAATATCGCACCGTCAACATTTGTTGCATCATCTGATGAAGCAAATTCGCCCGTGCTTGAAAGCGTGTTCTCTGTTACCTTTACCGTTGTCACGAATACCTTGTCGGCATTTATAATATAAAGCGCCGCACTTCCCTCTTTGGTGATGCTTGCGTTATCAAGCACAAGCTGTACCTTGTCGCTGTCGCCGGCATTTACGATTATCTGACCCGTGAATGTTCCGCTGAGCTTATATGTTCCGGCTTTGGTTATTGTGACTGAGCCGTCTGCAACTGTTACAGAACTGTCCGAACAGCTTGCCGTACTGTCGCTGAGAGTTATATCTGTGCATTCCGAGTAATCGCCCGACAAATCACGGTCAGAGAACATATCGTCCGCTGTAAGCTGTTTGTCGCTGTCAGAACCGCTGTCAGAATTCTTACTGTCCGATGCCGAACTTATATCTGTGGCTGAAGAAGCACTGTCAGAGCTGACGGTCGTACTGCTTTCAGCCTGTGATGCCTGCGAATCCGATGATGTGTTGTTATCGCACGATGTAAAGCATGAAACTATAAGCGCTGCAGCAATTGTTACAGCTAAGATTTTCTTTTTCATAAGATTACCGCCTTTCGTATCATAACGTTTTTCAGAGCTGTTCTCTGCCGTCTGTACTTTGAGAAGTTATGTTTATTTCAAGATTGCCGTTTCTGCATCTGAGCTCGTCTATCATCTGCTTTTCACAGCCTGCCTTGCCGAGTGTGATGTTATAGGTCAGCTTGTTGAGGCTGCCGAGATTCGTTGTTTTTACCTGAATCATTTTGTACTGCGTTAAGTATTTTACAAATATATCGTCAAATATTCCCGCATATTCAAGGTCCTCCGGAACGGTTATATGCAGTACCCTGTCAAACTCGTTTTTCTTTGATTCTCCGAAGGGGGCAGCGGTAAGCACTATGTTTGCAACTCCCATTATCACTGCAAAGATAAGAGCGTACAGCGGATAGCCCATTCCGCACGCAAGTCCTACCGCCATTGCAAGAAATATTGAGCCTATTTCCTTTGCCGTACCCGGTACAGAACGGAATCTTACAAGAGAAAAGGTTCCCGCTACCGCAACGCCTGCGCCTATCGAACCGCTCACCATCATAATCACTATGCTGACTATCGCAGGAAGTGTGGCAAGAGTGATAACAAAGCTCTTTGTGTATTTGTTTTTGTACATATACATAAAAGCCATCGCTATTCCGAGTACCAGCGCCGAGCCTACGCTGATAAGAAAGCCGCCCAGTGTTATATCAGCCGTACTGCTGAAAATTCCTTGTATTACCGTATCAAACATTTACCGTTACCTCACTTTTTACTTTTTTCGTTCTTATGCCCATGCTTCGTCTGAGCATTGTCATATATGCCATTCCGTATTTTGAAAACGATGTCTGCTTTATACCGCCCTGTGCAAGAAGCTCTGCCAGCCATAAAGGCATCGAGCCTGCCGCTTTTATTTCCATCAGCGAATATCCTCTGTCAAGAATCTGCTCACCATACGGCTCGACTTTAAGGTCGATATCTTCCGTTCTCCAACGTATGTTGCGGTCAAACGTAATTCTTAAATCCGAATCGTCCGCTCCGAAATATGCCGTTCTGTCGTAGCAAAGATAGACAGCAGGGAAAATGTCCCCGTAAAAGTCAAGAAAATAGTTGATCTCCTTTGCTATCTGGCTGTTTTCGGGAAGTCTTTCGCCGTTTTCGAGAATCTCCTGCGCTTCATCGCAGTTGAGCGATATACGGCGCTTGTAGACGATGCCCTTGCATTTTTTCTTCAGCTCAAGAAAAACCTTTTCATCCTTTGACGCAGTACCGTAGCTGCGAAGCCTTAGCTTCTCCTTGTAAACGGGCTTTTCAAGCGATCTTCTTATAAGCCTGAAGTCAGGGGTATCATAGTAGATGTTGCATATCGTGCTTTCGCCGTGTTCGTCGGGAATCATATACCGTGCGAATTCGCTTTCGATAAACTCCCTTTGCCCAGCGCTCACAAGATATTTAAGCTCGTGACGTTTAAAAATGCTTTTATCCATTTATCTCATTCCTTTCGGTTTCTTTTGGGTGTTGTTCTTTGTCTGTGCTGTAATGATAACTCTTTTGCCTTAAAGAAGCCTTAGAGAGTTTTACAAAAACTTTACAAAACGGTGAAAGTATTCTGAAATCGTCATTTTAATGCGAAATTACGGCTGTGATATTATTGCGTATGTTTCAAGGCTCTTGATTTTTCGCTTGAATTATGAGATAATATAAAATAGGAAAGTTTATCCGAACCGCCGCAGACGGTTCGGAACGGGAAATAAAACGACAGATAAAGAAAAGAGAAATATGGCACAGTTTTTAAATTTCAAGGGAGATTATAATGGACTCAGCGAAAAGAAAGCCTCTGATAATCTCAATATGTACGGAAATAATATTTTTACAGAAACCGAAGACAAGAGCTTCAAGGCATATCACTACCTGCTTGACCCCACGGCAGTTCTGCTGTTGATCTCAGGCTTACTTCAGATATTTACATTGTCGCAGTATGTCACAGGCATAATGTGCATAATAATGGCAATAGCACAGACGGTTACGCTTTGTGTGATATGCCAGAAAAATAACGAAAATATCCGTAACCGTACACTGTCCGCAAAGATGAAATACAGAGTGGTGCGTGACGGGATATTACAGCTTATTCCGGCGGCGGGGCTTGTTCCGGATGATATAATAATTGTTCAGGGAGGAGAAATAGTTCCTGCGGACGCACATATACTTGAGTATGTCGGACTTACAGTTGACGAGAGCAGATTTACAGGCGACAATACCCCTGTGCAAAAGCATGACGGTGCGGACCCGAAGGCGACCGGACTTAAGAAAAGCTGTATATATGCAGGTACAAGAGTGCTTAACGGCTCTGCTGTAGCGAGAGTAGTGGCAACGGGTGAAGATACATACAGAGCAAGACAAGGTGAAAAGCACGGAAAAGCGGCAGATCCGAATTTCTCACGCTATGAGAAAACCTGCGTCAAGCTGAGGCTTCCGCTTGCGGTAGCGGCAATACTGCTTTGCGTTATCGGCACTCTGTCACAGATTTTAACAGGAAGAACAGACAATGTAACAGGTGTTATCGTAAGTGCTTGCGGTTGGCTTATATGTATGTTTATGCCGTTTGTAGAGCTGTATATAAGAATGTACAATATGAATTTTGTACGCCGTGCCGAGCTAAAGGGGGCTGTCATAAAAAATCTTACCGTTCCCGAAAAGCTCAACAGCCTGTCCGTGCTTGTCATTGATAAATCCGCTGTTGTAGCGCCTAATACACTTGAGGTTGCAGGAATATACAGCAAGGATACAGACCTTATGACAACGGTAACGGTGCTTGCGTGCGATAAGGATGAACCGACACTTGCAGAGCAGGCATTCCTGCTTAATGCGGCTCTGGGCGGAACCGATGTGGCAACGGTAAAAAGAAACGAACTTACAGCACAGTTCCCTTATAACGATGCCGACAGAATAGGCGGAAATATCTATAATATGGGCGGAACTCATCTTGTGTGTGTAAAGGGCGCTGTAGAAAAGGTGACAGGCCTTTGCAATATGAGCCCCGAAGAAATGTTCAGAATAACCGCTCGTGCGGCGGCTCTTGCAAAACGTGGACTTGAAGTGTGGACGGTTGCGTATTATATAATACCTGAGGGCGAAGAAATACCCAAGAGCCTTTACGCAGTGCAATATAATTATATGGGGCTTGTGTCTTTTATGAATGCGACAAGAGATATGATACCTCTTGCATTGCAGGGCTGCAAAAGAGCGGGAGTAAGGCTTGTACTTACTTCCTCTGACAGCCCCGAAACAGCAAACTCAATGGGCAAAAAAATAGGACTTTCCGACGCAGGAATGATTTCCGGAGATGAAATAGCAGAAAGCACTGTAACGGGAGAACCGCTTGATTATAAGAAGGCTGAGATATTCTGCCGTGTAAATGCGGCTCAGCGTGTGGATATTATAGAAAAACTGAAGGAAGCGGGCGAAACAGTAGCAACTGTGGGTTACAGCGACAGCGATTACGACCTTGTCGCCCATGCAGATCTCGGCATAACATCGCTCGAAAATACGACAGGAAGCGTTTATGAGGCGAGCGGGCTTATCGTCCGTGACGATAATTTCTCATCGGTCGTTGAAATGATAAAAGAGGCAAGACAGCTTCACAGAAACATCAAGCGCTGTATATTTATTCTCCTGTCAACGCTTATAGCGTTTGCCTGCACTTCTCTTGCCGATATGATAACGGGATACGGTATAATTACCCCTATGCTTGCGGCTGTTCTTACAGCGGCAGTGATACCTCTTTGCTGTACCGGCTTCAGAAACGTAAAATCGGATATTAAGGGTAATATGACCCCGTCGGGCTTCATTTCGCAGGGAAAGCCGGATAAGAAATTCTTTATAAGAAGTGCTGTTTGCGGACTTATCTGCGGTGCAATATCCGCTCTGTTCCTCACTCTTGCAGGAGGGGTTATGTCTGCACAGCAGGTTTCATCGGTAATGCTTACACTTCTCACGGTTATGACAGGCGCAATGTGTCTTGTTGTCACAGACAAACGTACAGGAGCATTCAAAAACGGAGCAATACCGAAATATATGACGGTTACAGCAGCGGTTACATCGGTAACGTCTATACTGTTGCCGTATATTCCGTTTATAAACTCGCTGTTTGGCTTTGCGGTGCCGAATCCGCTTGCAAGCATAGTAGCAGTGCTTGCAGGAGTCGCTCTTCCCGCAGGGCTTCAGATAAAGAAATACCTCAACAAATAAAAACATAAGTAAGGAGTAAATATGATCTCACATTTACTGAATATCGTTTACGGTATCGTATTCGGCGTGGCAAATGTTATACCGGGTGTAAGCGGCGGAACTATGATGGTGGTTTTCGGCGTGTATGACAAGGTGGTAGACGTGCTGACGTTGAAATTGTCGGCTATCAAAAAGAACATCAGATTCATCGTCTTTTTCGGAATCGGCGCCGTTATCGGTATACTCGGCTTTTCGTTTGTGATAACGTGGCTGTTTGATAACTTCCCTGTGGCAACGAATATGTTCTTTATGGGACTTATCATCGGCAGTATCCCGCTTATTTACAGGAATATGACCGTCTGCGGCAGAAAAATCACGCCGAAATGCCTTTTTGCATTTATTCCCGCACTTGCGCTGGTGGTAGGAATGACTTATATAAATAAGCTTCCCCAGAACGAGAGCTTCACTGTCAATGCTGTTCATAACGCTACCGACTGCACGGTGACTATCACAAACAACGGCTCTTATGATATTAAATCAAACTGGCAGTTAAAGGTCAACGGCAAGGTAGAAGGAGAACTTACCGGCTGTGTTGTAAAGAAATCCTCAGCCGATACTACCGTCCTCACAGGAACAGAAAACAGCGCTATCGCAAAGGGTGAGAGCATTACGCTCACTCTCCCCGAAAGCGCTGATATTGATTCAATACAGACCGACAGCTTCACCTATACCTATAAGATGAATCCTGTGCTGTTCATAACGCTTCTGCTCGGAGTTACCGTGGCGGCTGTAGCAATGATAATCCCCGGCGTCAGCGGTTCGTTTGTAATGGTATTGCTCGGTTTATACACCACGGTCATCGGTGCGATAAAGAGCCTTGACTTTATGATACTGATACCGACAGCTATCGGTGTGTTTATCGGCATTGTATTCGGTGCAAAGCTTATTTCAGCGCTTATGAAACGCTATTCTCTGCTTGTTTACAGTGCAATTATGGGACTTGTAATAGGCTCGCTGTATGCTGTGTTCCCTGACGGCTTCGGCTTCAACCTTGAAACACTCGCAGGTGTAGCAGCCCTTATTGTAGGCGGAGCGATAGCTGTGCTTGTAGGAAAGAATACAGAAGTAGAACAGCAGTAACGCTGTCAAAAGAACAGAAATATATCCGTCGGCTCGAAAACGGTCGGCGGATATTTGTTTTACCCCGTTTTGCCTTTATACGAGGTTGACCTGTAGGCAAAATCGGGGTATAATATAATAAAAAACTGCGAGGTAATAATGGAGTACTTTTACGACCTTTTGTTCTATTTTGCAATATACTCGTTTGCCGGCTGGTGCGGAGAGGTTGTCTTTGCAACTGTGCGGCACGGAAAGTTTGTAAACCGTGGAATGCTGCACGGCGCTTATTGTCCTATATACGGCTTCGGGCTGATAACGGTCATCGTTTGCCTTACCCCGATTAAAGATTCATGGCTGCTGCTTTTTGCAGGCTCTGCCGTTCTTACGACCGTGCTTGAATTTATAACGGGCTTTGTGCTTGATAAGCTATTCGGCAGACGCTGGTGGGATTACAGCGACAAGAAGTTCAACATCGGCGGTTACATCTGTCCGCAGTTCACGGTTGTGTGGGGGCTTGCCTGCCTGCTTATAATGAAGGTGGTACAGCCTGCGATAGCTTTTGCCGTAGGGCTTATCTGGAAGCCTGTCGGCATAGCGGCACTGTGCCTGTTCTATGCGGCAATAATAACAGACGTTATACTGACCTTCCCCGAGGTAAAGAAGCTGAGGAACGAAATCAGGCTTATAGACGACCTTGAAAAACAGCTTACTGCCGTATCCGATGCTATCGGTTCAGATCTGTCCGATAAGACTGCGCAGGCTGTGGAATTTACAAAGGAACACAGAATCACAGCGGAAGAAATGCAAAAAAAGGCGGATATGTTCAAAGCTAAGCTGGAAACAGCCTCAGACGGCGTTAAACAACGCAATTCGGAACGCCTGAGTGAATTAAAGGACAACGCTTCGGAACGCAGAGAGGAGCTTACAGCACGCTTTAACGAGCTTAACGAAAAGCTGTCCGAGCTTAAAGCAAAGCATAAACGTCTTTACAAGGCATTCCCGTCACTTAAAAACGGCAGAAAAAAGCTGAAAAAAGTAATTTCAAAGAAGAAGTAAATCAAAGAGCCGTCGTTCTTTTCCTGTCCGACGGCTCTTTTCTTATTGCTTGTTTATAAATTTGTCTATAATGTATTTCGGTCTTGCCTTTACTTCGGTATAAATCTTTCCGATATATTCACCGACAATGCCAAGCGCCATTATCTGAAGTCCGCTTAAGAACCATATCGAGCACATAAGCGAGCTCCAGCCTGCTTCGGTATTTCCAAGGCAATTCTGCACAATAGCGTATATTATCATCGCTACGCTGACAAGGAAAACTAAAAATCCGACTACGGTAACAAGCCTTATCGGCTTTACCGAAAAGCTGGTGATACCGTCAAACGCAAAAGCAAGCATCTTTTTAAGCGGATACTTCGATTCTCCGGCAAAACGCTCACTGCGTTCATAATATACTATGTCGCTCTTAAAGCCTATCTGCTTTACTATGCCTCTGAGGAACAGATTGACCTCCTTAAACTGTGACAGTGCTTCAAGCGCACGCTTCGATATAAGTCTGTAGTCTGCGTGGTTGTCAATTATATCAACGCCGAGCAATCTCATGAATTTGTAGAACATTCCGGCAGTACCACGCTTGAAAACAGTGTCCTTCTTTCTTGAAGAACGTACTCCGTATACTATATCACAGCCTTCGTGATACTTGTCTACAAACTTGTCAACCACGTTTATATCATCCTGCAGGTCTGCATCCATTGAAATTGATATATCCGCAAGGTCCTTTGCTGTCATAAGGCCTGCAAGAAGGGCGTTCTGGTGACCCTTGTTGCGTGACAGCTTAAGCCCCGAAAACAAATCATCGCCTTCGTGAAGCTCCTCGATTATCTCCCACGTCCTGTCTTTACTTCCGTCATCCACGAATATCACACGGCTCTTGTCGGATATTTTTCTGTCGTTGATAAGAGTTGTCATTTTTTCCTTAAGCCGCTTTGATGTTTCGTGAAGTACCTCTTCTTCGTTGTAACAGGGTACTACAATGTATAGTATATCGTTATATTCGGTCATTTGTTAAATTCCTTTCGTAGCTTTGTCGATTTAATCTGACTGTTACAGTATACCCCATTTTTACTGATTTGTAAAGCGTATAATGTGAAAATATGACGAAAAATCGGTAAATATCGCTGTTTTGAATAGATTTTTACAAAGAAAAGAGGCTATGACACCGAAGTGCCATAGCCATAGGAAAAGGGTGCAGATTATCTTAAAGGGTAAAATCCCTCTAAGCCGTTTTTAAAAGCGTATCTCTATAATTATACGTTGAACAGAAGCTCCTCGTAAGTCGGGAAGGGCCAGTATTTTTCACCGACGATTGTTTCGAGCTCATCTGCAACAGCACGAAGGCTCTGCATTGTAGCGAATACTTCATCGTGGTAGCACTTAGCGGCTTCATAAACATCCGAAATGCCCTGTGCCTTAACTATTGCGCTGTCAAGCTCTGCTATCTTGGAGTTCAGACTTTCAGCAAGAGAATCAATCTTGTTTGCGATAGACTGTTCAAGGTTATAAGCAACGCCTGCGTTCTTCTTTGACAGAAGTACATCGCAAACCTGCTTCTCGTAAGCCATAACGGCAGGGAGAATTTCCTTTGTAGCCATCTCTGCTGTTGTCAGAGCCTCTATATTGATGGTCTTGCTGTAATTTTCAAGCAGAATCTCTGTTCTTGAGTGCATTTCAACTTCTGTGAATACCTTGTGCTTTGTGAACACCTTGACATTCTTCTCGTCAAGGAAGTGCGGAAGTGCGTCTACTGTAGACTTAAGCTCAGGCAGACCTCGTACCTCTGTAGCTTCCTTTACCCAAGCGGCATCGTAACCGTTGCCGTTGAAGATTACTCTGCTGTGCTCCTTTATTGTCTTTACAAGCAGTTCCTTAAGAGCCTTCTTGAAGTCATCAGCCTTTTCAAGCTCATCAGCGAACTGTTCAAGCTCTTCTGCTACGATTGTGTTAAGAACGATGTTGGGGCCTGAAATGTTGAGTGAAGAACCAACACTTCTGAACTCAAACTTATTACCTGTAAATGCGAAAGGCGATGTTCTGTTTCTGTCTGTTGTATCCTTGGGGAACTTGGGCAGTGAGGTTACGCCTATATCGAACTGTGCGTGCTTTGCTTCTACGTTTGTACCTGCAACAAGCGCATTGATAACATCGTTCAGCTCTTCGCCGAGGAAGATAGAGATGATTGCGGGAGGTGCCTCGTTAGCACCAAGTCTGTGGTCATTGCCTGCTGTAGCTACCGAAAGTCTGAGCAGATCTGCGTATTCGTCAACAGCCTTGATGATTGCGACAAGGAATGTCAGGAACTGTGCATTCTCCATAGGAGAATCGCCGGGGTTCAGAAGATTCTGACCGTCATCTGTTGAGAGCGCCCAGTTATCGTGCTTACCTGAACCGTTAACGCCTGCGAAAGGCTTTTCGTGCAGTAAGCATACCATATTATGCTCAAGAGCGACCTTCTTCATCATTTCCATCATAAGCTGGTTGTGATCGGCCGCAAGGTTTGCAGACTCGAAGATAGGAGCACATTCGTGCTGAGCGGGAGCAACCTCGTTATGCTTTGTCTTTGAAGAAACGCCGAGCGCCCAGAGGTGCTTGTCGAGGTCCTTCATATAGTCGCTTACTCTCTGCTTGATAACGCCGAAGTAGTGATCTTCAAGCTCCTGACCCTTTACAGGTGCCGCACCGAAAAGTGTTCTGCCTGTGAAGATAAGGTCTTTTCTCTTATCGTATGTCTTCTTGTCAACAAGGAAGTATTCCTGCTCGGCACCGACTGTAGCAACAACGCTCTTTGCTGTGGTGTTGCCGAAAAGTCTTAAAATTCTTAATGCCTGCTTTGATACAGCGTCCATTGACTTTAAGAGAGGTGTCTTCTTGTCAAGCGCCTCGCCTGAATATGAGAAGAACGCTGTGGGTATGTATAATGTGTTATCCTTGATAAATGCGTATGATGTCGGATCCCACGCTGTGTATCCTCTTGCCTCGAATGTAGCACGAAGACCGCCCGAGGGGAATGATGAAGCATCAGGCTCGCCCTTGATAAGCTCCTTGCCCGAGAACTCCATAATAACCGTACCGTCACCTACAGGTGAAATAAAGCTGTCGTGCTTTTCGGCTGTGATACCTGTCATAGGCTGGAACCAGTGAGTGTAGTGTGTTGCACCCTTTTCTACTGCCCAGTCCTTCATTGTGCTGGCAACTACTTCGGCAATGGGAAGTGTAAGCTCAGCATTACCGTGCATTACCTTCATCAGCTCCTTGAAGATAGCCTTAGGGAGTCGTGCCTTCATTACCGCCTCGTTGAACACGTCCGAGCCGAACAGCTCCGTTACATCATAAGTTTTCTCTGCCATTTTCCTTTTCCTCCTACTTTCGTTAGATGTTCTTTGAAAAATAAGAAAAGGACGCTTTGATTCCTCAAAACGTCCTCGTTTCTGATTACAGTTATTATAATACACTATGTCGGCTGATTTGTCAATATGTCATTTTGCACAAATTTTGAAAGTTTGCCTGTGCAATAATTCAAAATTGTATAAAAACCATTGAAAAACCGTCGATTTCTGCAAGTCTTAAAGCTCAATCTTGCCGTAAAGCGTAGCGTTTCTTTCTGTTTCAACCGCTTCCTTAGAGAATTCGCCTGCATCTGACGCAGTATTTTCAACAGCAGTCTGCGAACGCTTGTACTCTCTTTCAAAAGAAGTCGAGAAACCGGTACTCTGCTTGTATGAGCGGTTTGTACCGTTGCCGTTTCTTCTTCCGCCCTTGCGGTCGTTTCTTCTGTTGTTATCTCTGTGGGGCTGAGAAGCCGAGATAACGACCTTTCTGTAAGGTTCTTCACCTATAGAGTTGCTGTATACGCCTTCGATCTCAGCGACCTTGCTGTGAATGATACGGCGCTCATAAGGATTCATAGGCTCAAGGGTAATGCGTCTGCCCTGACGGAGCACCTTATTAGCGGTACGCTCTGCAAGCGACTTGAGAGTTTCCTCTCTCTTATCCCTGTAGCCGTTGCAATCAACTGTGATACGGCAGTAAGGCTCATCGTGACGGTTGCTTGCAAGAATTGCAAGGTACTGTAAAGAATCGAGTGTTTCGCCTCTTCTGCCGATTACGATACCGAGCTTTTCGCCTACTATATCAAGAACAGTTATGTCTTCCTTTTCAATTATGTTTACCTTGAAGTCCTCAACGCCGAGAGCGGTAAGAACCTTTTCAAGATAAGCCGCAGCCATAGCTACCTTTTCTGTGTGGTCAGCGTCAGTTACGGCAGGAGCAGCTTCAGTAGCTTCAGCCGGAGCAGTTTCATCGGCAGCAGCAGGAGCGGCTACAGTAACAGTTTCGAATTCAACCTCTATCTTATAGTCGCCCTTCTTGCCGAACAGCTTCTTGACAGGTTCTTCAACTACGGTTATCTTTATGTCAGCTCCATCAACGCCGAGTTCCTTGATTTCTGATATGGCAAGCGCCTTGAGTTCGTCAAGTGACTTACCTGTATATATCTTTTTCATAAGTCCGTCCTTTCCGTCGATTCTCAATCGTCGTCTTCTTCGTGGTATTCTTCGCCGTATTTTTCGGCATCGGCTTTTCTTGCCGCCGCCAGCTTACGTCTGTTGATTTCCTTCTGTGAAAGTGTTTCTGTCTTTGTTACGGTCTTTTCTTCGCCTGTATCGGCATCTGTAACAACAGCGGTCGTTGTGACCTGTCTTTCCTTGAGCTTTCTTTCCTTCATCTTCTCTTCAGCCTCGGCTCTGAGCTTTTCAGGGCTGTACAGCTTCTGCATTACCAGTGACTGCACAATGCCGAGTGCATAGTTGACACCCCAGTAGAAACCTACTCCGGCAGGAACGCTGAACGAAATCCACAGTGAGAATAAGGGCATGAGATAAAGCATTACCTTCATACCCGCACCGCCTGCGTTTGCCATTTCGGGATTGTTCTTCTTGTTGAGATACTGGGAAAGTACAGTCTGAACAAGTGAAAGAACGAATGCAAATATCGGTATGATTATCAGCGGCTCGAAAGCAAGCTTAGGTGTTGAACCGAAGTTCAGACCGCAGAACATCATATTGTGTGACAGTGATGCAAGTCTGCCCTTTACATCATCTGAAAGTATTTTACTTTCCTTGAACGTATCGGGGTACTGCTCATAAACCTGAAGAGCAAGAAGCTCCATCTGCATACCCTTGTACTTGCCTGCAACAGCCGCAAGTCTGTTCTTTGTTTCAGCTGTAAGTCTTGACTTATCACCTGTTAAATCGCTGTACTGCTCGGCAGAGAATGAACCGTAGGTTTCTCTGTCTGCCGTGCTGATCGTTTTGGGATCCTTATCGGTATAATTGTTCTTGAAATTCTCGTCATCCTTGAACTCGTGCGTCAGCTGAGTGCCGTCGTTGGATTCCGAAATGAAAATTGCATCCTTATCGCCGTTCTTATACTTTAAAATAAGCTCGGCATCCTGCTTGTTGTATTCGTTTAAGAATATCTTTGCATATTCGGTTTCTTGCGCTACCGTTATAGTGCTTGAAATATCCGACGATGACAGATGCTCCATGTGTGTCATGGGCTTATATACGACATCAATGACACCGAACAGTATTACCATTGTCAGAATAAGAGGTCCGCAGCCGCCGGCAGGGTTATAGCCCTGTGCCTGCAGCTTCTGCATTTCTTCTGCCTGCTTATCACGGTTGTTGCGGTATTTCTGCTGTATTTCCTTTACCTTGGGAGCGAACAGCTGAGAAAACGCCATATTCTTCTGCTGCTTTATCTGAAGCGGCAGCATTGCTATTTTGACTATTACAGTGAATATCAGTATCGCCCAACCGAAATTCTGTAAAAGAAGATAAATAGGCCACATAATGTAGCCGAGAGGCGTACCGATTATGGTGTATAAGAAATCTATGGAAATCACCCTCCGTTAGTAGTGCCGATATTACGGCTTGGTCCTTTTGAAAAAATAAAATTGTTCGGGTACATAGTCATAGCCGCCCTCAGAAAAAGGGTTGCATCTGATAATTCTCCGTATAGCCAAATAGCTGCCCTTTACCGCACCGAAGCGGCGGAGTGCGATCATCGCATATTCCGAACAGCTCGGAGTAAAGCGGCAACAACGAGGCAGCCATTTTGACAAAGTCATTCTGTATATCTTTACGAAAAATAAAAGTACATATTTCATTTTATTTTTGTATTTTGTCCGGTTGATTATTCGCCGGTGCGGCATATCTTTTCAGCAATTGCTTTTCCATTCTAAGATATACCTCTGTCGATTTCATCACAGGGGTTTTTGCCCTTGCAACGAAAATAAAGTCGTATCTTTTTTGTGTCTTTTCACGGAGCAGGGGTTCAATAAGGCGGAACGCTTCTCTTATGACCCTTCTGGCACGACTGCGTTTTACGGCATTGCCGACCTTCTTGCCTGTAACGATTCCTATGCGGTTTACCCGCCTCTTGCTTTCCCTTGCGTAGCATACGAATGCATCGGTAACAATACTGTCGCCTTTTTTGAACAGAAATCTGAATTCCTTGTCCTTTTTTATGCAGACGTATTTCTTTGCATACTCATTCATTGACAGAATCAGTAGCTTAAGTGCTTTCTGCCCTTTGCACGTCTTCTTGCGAGAACCTTACGTCCGTTTCTTGTAGACATTCTTTTTCTGAATCCGTGTTCTTTCTGTCTCTGGAGCTTCTTAGGCTGGTATGTTCTTTTCATTTCTTTCTTCCTCCTGTTATTACTCGGCACCGATGTGTGCCTGTCTTGCGCCTATGCAATTAAATATTATACCTTAATCGGTTGCCGATGTCAAGTCATTTTTGAAAATTGTCTGCTCTGACGGTCGCAAACGCTCAAATAATGCGGATATGCCCGTACCGATGGCTTTTCCGACCATTATTTATAACCGAGAGTTTCCTTTATTGCCGCTGTGACCTTTCGGGAAACCAGGCTGTGCGTCTTGGGGCTTGGGTGCCAGTCCGCCACTATTCCGTCAGCATCCTCGTTCTGCATCGTAAGCGGAATAAACGTGATTCGTTCATCACCTGTTTCACTCATATATTTTCTGCGGACGTTTTCGATATTTTCCTCAAGCGAAGTTCCCATTACGCCGTAGGTCTGGAATATATAGGAATCGGGATTGAGCGAGCGTACCTTCTTCAGAAAATCGAGATAACCGTCTTCGAATTCCGCTTTTCTCTCATCTGTTGTCGCATAGCTCATATCGTTTGTTCCGAGATTTATAACTATAATATCCGGCTTGTACCTTTCAAAATCCCACTCGGTTTCCGAAACCGTGATGCTATCAGCAAACTTATTATACGAGAAGCCGAGCTTGTCATAGTATTGCGGTATTGTCTGCTGCGGAATCTTGTTCCCGTCATTCGTAAAGCCGGAAATAATTCCGTAGCCGCTCACCGAAACCATACTGTAGTCGGCGTTCAGTGCAAGAGCCGTTTTATACGCATACGCTTTTGTGACATCTTCTGTGGCTGTTCTGAAATGATGCTCCTTATCCGGATCGTCAACTCCGTATCCGCAGGTGATAGAATCGCCTATAAATTCCATTTTCAAATTTTTTGCGGGCGCAGGCTCTATCTTTTCATCCTCCGCAATCATAACGGGCTTTATCCCGAATGTTGACATTGCGCACTCGGACAGCTTGATTATCCTTACATTCCTGCATTCTGCACTTTCGCTTTCAAGCACCTTGTACGTTTTTTCCTTTTCATCGAGCATATCGTCGACAACCTGTTCATTGTCGACATATATTGCGATTCTTGTAAAATTCTCGTCATTGCCCGCTGTCGATGCAAAGTCGCCTATAACGGTGATTTCGAGTTTTTTACCCGTGAAAATGAATTCCGCACCCGCACCGGAAAATGCCGCCCACAGCGTATCGTTATATAAATAGGTTCTTCCGATTGTTTTTACGGATTTATCGTTTAATACAATTGCCTTTCTGTTGTTCATGGTTGCTCCTCGCTTATAATTCTTATTTTATCGGGTTAATTTCAGCCTTAATCTGCGCTTAACTCTTTTATCGACATTGCGGTACGGAACAGTTCGTCCCTGCCAAAACCGGTCGCTGTGATATGGAACATATACTCGCCGTTATCCCACATAAGAAATGCCATACCTTTTTTGGAAACACAATACATTGCACTTGTATCCCCCAGCTCGACTTTTTCCGGAGGAATCTGTGCCTCCTCCGTTCCGATCTGTGCATTTTCCATCTGTGGTTTTGTGCATTGAGTAAAAATCAGCTGTTTGCCGTGCTTATTTATGTATTCGACAATATAGGCATATTCGGTTTTCTCTATAAGCCGTGTTGCGTACGCGGTTTTGTCAAGATCCGGCTCATAATACCGTGTGATGCGCTGAGGCGAATTCTCGGCATCGCTGATCAGTATGACTGAATATTTGTCATTTTCCTTGACCGCAAACGTATCCCAGTGCTTCAGCAAGATAGTGCCGCCTGTTGCCAGAGCGGCAGTAGCGGCTATTATCACGGCAATTGCCAGCTTCAGCTTTACTCTGCGGCGTCTTACCGTTTTTGCGGTGTCGGTATATAATTCACTTATCATTTTTTTCATCCGTCTGTCGAATCCGGGTCTAATCCTTGAATTCGGGAGCGTCTCAAAAACAGACAGCTCAGACAGATAATCGCTTTTTAACGCTATGGCGATTTTTTCATCGTTGGTCATATATTTTCATCCTTTGTATCGAGCAGGATTTTTCTTATCCTTGAAACATACGCATAAACCGTATTAGTGTTGATATTCAGCATTTCGCCGATTTCTTTAGGGCTTAGCCGCTGTACAAAAAACAGGAATGCTATGTTTTTCAGCCTTGGCGGCAGTTGTCTTAGGTTTTTGATAATCTGTTCATATGTCGCATTGCTGTTTTCAAGATCCGTATAGCTGTCCTTGAACGGAATATCCTTGTCCTCAAGCTCTTCATCGTTGTGATTTCTGCGTATCATATCAAGACAGACATTTTTGGTGATAACGGTTATATAGGATTTTGTTTTTCTGGAATACGGATTGTTTATCTTGTCAAGATTGTCAATAATCCTCACGAATGAATCCTGGACAGCGTCCTCGGCATCTTCACGCTTTCCGAGGATCGACATACTGATATTGTACATAAATTGCTTATATGTATTGTAAAGCTGTATTATCAGTTCTTTATCGGTCGGTGAATCGACCGTTGCGATTAATGATGATAGCAAAATTTCACACTCCGATTTATATTATATTTCAATTGTATCATTACATCGGCTTAATGTCAATATAATAAGGAAAAATGCCCCCGTTCAGACGGGGGCATACATTGCTTATTTATCTGTTTCAGGCGTTTTCTTCTTCCTTGAAGGAGAACTGACTTACCAGCTTCTGAAGCGTCTGTGCCTGTGCCGAAAGCTCTTCGGATGCGGCGGCGCTTTCTTCGGCAGTAGCCGAGTTTGTCTGTACAACATTTGAAATCTGTTCTACGCCTATATTGACCTGCTTTACCATATCCGTCTGTTCAAGGCTTGCACCTGCAATCTTGTTTACTATATCGCTGACACCGCCCGATCTTGCTTCAACCTCGGCAACAGCCTGAGCGGTTTCATTTGTGATATTGTTACCGTTTTCAACAGCGGCTATAGCACGTTCGATAAGAACGGTAGTGTCGTGAGCCGCATCGGCAGATTTACCTGCAAGGTTTCTTACTTCGTCGGCAACAACGGCAAATCCCTTGCCGGCTTCACCTACTCTTGCGGCTTCAACTGCGGCGTTGAGTGCAAGAATATTTGTCTGGAACGCAATATCCTCGATAGTCTGGATAATCTTGCTTATCTCTGCCGAAGCATCGCTGATATCCTGCATAGCACTTGTAAGGCTGTTCATCTTTTTGTTTGCCGCACCGATATACTCGGCTGTTTCATCAACAAGCTGTCTGCCTTTCTGGCAATCTTCCGTTGTAGCCTCAATATGAGCATTGATATTGTGGATAGTAGCGGCAAGCTCTTCTACAGATGCCGCCTGTTCGGTAGCACCCTGAGCGAGTGACTGAGCGCCTGCAGATACCTGCTGTGAACCGCTGGATACCTGATCGCCGGCAATGCTTATCTGGCTTAAAGTATCATTGAGCTTTGTGTTGATATCTCTTACAGATTCAATAAGTACCTTGTAATCGCCTCGGTATGTATTATCGGCATCTTTACTGTGCACATTAAAGTTGCCATGAGCCATATTGCTCAGGATATTGCCGATATCGCTGATCATAGCATTTTGTTCATTTACTACCTTTGCGGCAGACTTTGCGAGTATCTTGACTTCATCGTGTGATTTAACCATAGGTACAGGACTTGTAAGATCGCCCTCGGAGAGCTTTTCGATACGCTCAGCGCAGAGCTTTATGGGCTTGCCTATCTTACGGCTGATAAGTCCTGCGATTATACCGCCTACTACCGCTGATGCGGCACAGATTATCGCAAGCACCAGAAGTCCCTTAAGACAATGTATGGTATAATCGCTGCTGTATGCTGTTACTGCGATAGACCAGCCGTTTGTTTCGGGTATGGGTGCATATCCTATATGTTTTGCGATGCCGTTTGATGTGTACTCGGCTGTGCCTGTTTCACCGGCCTCCATTTTTTCGTGTGCCTGAGCAAGTGCTGCATAACTTGAATCTTCCTCGGCTTTTTTCTGTATGTTCTCTCCGTCCTTGACAAGCTGCATATCAAAATCAGCGATCGTATTGCCGTTCTTGTCGATTATGTATGAAGCGCCGTTTTCGTTTATCTTGAGCGTGCGGACAATATCATTCAGAAATTCCTCATTAGGCACAAAATATACACAGCCCTCAACTTCCGAATTAAGCACGCCGTTCTTCCATAAAGGAGCGGCGATTATAACGCTTAACTTACCGTTTGACCTGCCTATCATAGGCTCTGTTATTGTTGTTTTGCCCTCAAGAGCCGCCTTGAAATATTCACGGTCGGAATATTCGTTGCCGTTTGACGCCTGACCGTTTATATCGATTACAGTTCCTCTGTCAAGTCCGAAGGTCGAAGCAATCGAGTCTATTTCGCTTTGTTTCTGACCCTTGGAATATACTGCCGATGATAATTTTGGGTTACAGCCTGCCTGTATTGCGACATTAAGCATTGATTTCAGTTCCCAGGAAACTCTGTCTGCGGCTACTATAGCCGTTTCTGTGAGCGTCTGATCGGTCAACGCTTTTGTGGTGTTGTAAATGATTCCCACAGATGCAAATGTCGCCACAAAAAGCGAAATGATTATAAGCAATACTGTGAACAGTGTCATTTTTTTGCTGATAGATTTCATAAGTGTCTGCCTCGATTCCGTACCCTCGTTGAAGATACAATTTTATTCAACACATTAATTATAACACTTGCAGTAAAAAAATGCAATATTACACTGCTTATTTTGGCGATATTAACAAAAATGTGGTGGGGATTTTTAGCGCCACACCAAATTTACAAAATATTAGATTTTTTGTATGGACATTTATCTTCGCCGTGGTGTATTATGTATGAAGATGTACATTTTCGGCAAAAAGAAAAAAGGGAGGGGTTTTATGTCGGATTATTCTTCTGAAAATATAAGAGAAATATATGAGCGGCACTTTGTTACCGTGTACAGAGTGTGCTTTATGTACCTCAGAAATGTACACGATACTGAGGACGCAGTACATAATACTTTTATGAAACTGATTGAAAAGCAAAAGTGCTTTGAAAGTACCGAGCATGAAAAAGCGTGACTGATACGGGTATCTCAGAACGTATGCAAGAATATACTGAGGGCGAACAGCAGGCGGCGTGAATCACCGACAGGAGATATTGCAGTGAATGACAGCTCTGCGGTAAGCGATGTAATGATTGAACTGTCGGCTCTTCCCGATGAGCTTAAGATACCCGTGTATCTGTTCTATTGCGACGGCTATAACAGTAAAGAGATCGGCAGTATGCTTCATATTAGCGCATCGGCGGTGCGCTCACGGTTGCAGAAAGCGAGAGAGCGTTTAAAAGAGCATTTAGGCTCGGAAAGGAGTATAGTATGAGTATCAGAAACGAATTTGAGAAAATCGATCCTACGGAAAAGCAGAAAAAAGATATTTTCAGACGTATAGAAGAAAGCAGTAAGGTAAAGACGGATTTCAGGCATCAGGTTATTCGCTACACATCGGTTGCGGCGGCAGCAGTCGTGGTTGTCGGGGCTGTGACAGTCGGCGTGCATTTTGTGACAAAAGGCAACGGTATTGATTATACTGTCAGCGGCAGTTCATCGGGTGCTGTCAGTGCTGTCGATGCTTCTGCAAGCAAAGCGGATGACAGTAAAGGAGATGTTCAGGACGGAGAAAATATCTCGAATGTCAAAGACAGTTTAACAGACAACTCAGGCTCTGAAAACTCAGTGGGGTCATCTGCCGATGACGATTATACCGACATAAACGATGACGTTATATGGGGAATAGGAAAAACCGTTTATGAAATCGAAGAAAAATACGGTGTTGTCACAGCAAAAAACGACAACGTGTATACATTTGAAAACGGATATGGAAAATACACATTCAGTGACAGCTGCAACGCCATTTGTGAAATTTCGGCACGGAATTTTCTTGTCGGCGATATTTCAACGTTAACACTTGAGAATTTTGCCTCAAAGTGCGGTCTTGAAGCCGTGACGCTTAGCAATGGCAACGACTCCGACACGAAGTACGACGGCTTGAAAACAACATACTACAAGCATCCGTCCTACGATAATGTGACTTTTATTATGCTCTGCAAGGAAAGCGGATTTGACGAAACCGCCACATTTGACATTCGGTGCGATGATGCGGCTGATACCAAAACACAGCCTGAAATAACAACGGACGATAATGGAAATTGCCTTATCAACAAGGCGTTTCATGATAAAATAATGAATGATGAACTTACCGATGACGAATTCACAAAGTTGATTTCGTATGTGTATACGGGTGATATAAGCATCAATGAACAACCGAATTCGCTTGTAAAAGCAAGAACCGAATATAACAAAACGATACAGCGGACGTTCAACAGATTTATATTGTCCGGCGGATATGAGAATGACGATGAATGGCATATTACACCTGCGACACCGGGCAACTGCCATAGTATGAAAGAATGGTACGATACCGCTTGTACGTTATATGCCGATATGCCGGATTATGATACATTCCTGAGCAGATACAGTGAGTATTTCAAATTTGACGAGCAGGGAAATTTCTACTATGCGACAGGCAGACCCGACGAGCAGTTGATCGGCGGAAAAATGCCGTTCAATGCACCGACATATAACATTTTTGACGTGTCACCACGCTGTTTTACAGTGAATGAGAGTACAAGCGGCGGAACGGGACTCAGCATCGGCGTTCTGTATTTTTACAGCGTAGGTACAGATGACACGACTTACGGCGTAAACGTTGCTTATTTTGATGTAAAGAAAACATCGGAAGGATACAGATTTATAACAAATGAGGGCTGATAAAGTGTAATATAAAAGGCAGAGCTGCGGCTCTGCCTTTCAGTATATGTTTTACTTTTTGCCTTTTCTGCCTTTTTTGCAATTGCTGCAATTATTACAATTATTACAACTCTTGCACGCCGAACAGTCGCCGGAGCAACCGCCGTTTCTTATAATATGTATGATCACAAGCACGAGAGCGATTACTATCAGCGCAAGCAGAATAATGCTCGGTATATTCATCTCATCCATAATTTCACCTTATGCAATGCCGAAAATCATTCCGACACAGCGTACAAGAAGCGCCATTATCCACGCAATAGCACACTGCATAAACACTGTTACTGCGGCAGAACGTACACTTCCCAGCTCACGCTTTACTGTTGCTATAGCGGCAACGCACGGGGTGTACAGCAGAGTAAATACGAGGAACACAATAGCCGTAAACGGTGTGAAAAGCGTCTGTATCTGCGAAACATCTCCGCCGAGCAGAAGAGTAAGGGTGGAAACAACGCTTTCCTTTGCGGTAAGACCTGTGATAAGAGCGGTCGAAGCTCTCCAGTCGCCAAAGCCCAGCGGTGCAAATATCGGCGCAAACAGACTGCCGAGCATCGCAAGCAAGCTGTTTTCGGAGCTGTCAGCCACATTGAGCCGTATGTCGAATGTCTGCAGGAACCATATAACGATAGATGCCGCAAAGATTACGGTAAACGCTTTCTGGATAAAGTCCTTTGCTTTTTCCCATATAAGCTGACAGACGCTCTTTACTCCAGGCAGACGATAGTTCGGAAGCTCCATTACAAACGGTACGGGTTCGCCGTGAAATACGGTTACTTTGAGTATAAGCGAATAGAGAATACCGCAAATTATGCCGAACAGATACAAGCCTACAAGCACAAGCCAGCGGTACTGCGGCTCAAAGAATGCGCCTGCGATGGTTGTATATATAAGTATCTTTGCAGAACAGCTCATAAACGGAGTTAGCAGTATAGTCATTTTACGGTCACGCTCACTGGAAAGCGTTCTTGTTGCCATTATCGCAGGTACTGAACAGCCGAATCCCATCAGCATAGGAACAAAGCTCCTGCCCGAAAGACCCAGCTTTCTGAGAGGCCTGTCCATTACAAACGCAACTCGTGCCATATAGCCCGTATCTTCAAGAATGGACAGGAAGAAGAACAGTGTTACTATAGTAGGCAGAAAGCTCAGCACACTGCCTACGCCGGCGCATACTCCGTCTATTACCAGCGAATGCACTACAGGGTTTATTTCAAATGCGGTAAGTCCTTTGTCGATAAGGTCGGTGAGAAAATCTATGCCCATTTGCATAACGTCGGAAAGTGCCGCACCTATTACAGAGAACGTAAGGAAGAACACAAGTGCGATTATCCCTAAAAAGCAAGGGATAGCCGTGTATTTTCCTGTCAGCAGACGGTCGATTGCCATACTGCGTTTATGCTCCTTGCTTTCGTGCGGACGTACTACGGTTTCACGGCACAGCTTTTCAAGGAAGGTGAAGCGCATATTGGCAAGCGCCGCTTCTCTGTCCATACCTGTTTCCTGCTGCATTATGGAAACAAGGTGGTCGAAAGCGTCGTGCTTTTCCTCGGGAATGGTGATTTTTTTCTTTATCTGTTCATCGTCCTCAACCAGCTTTGTTGTGGCGAATCTCACAGGAAGCCCTGCCGCCCTTATATCCGGCTCAAGCAGTGTTGCGGCTGAATGTATACAGCGGTGAACAGCGGCAACCGGGTCGTGCGGATCGTCGCTGTCGGTGCAGAAGTCCATACGGGCGGGCTTTTCACCGTATCTCGCAATATGTATCGCATGGTCGATAAGCTCGTCTATACCTTCGTTTTTTACGGCGGAAATCGGCACTACGGGTATTCCCAGTATCCGTTCAAGATCGTTTACACGGATAGAACCTCCGTTTGCCTTTACCTCGTCCATCATATTGAGCGCAAGCACCATAGGTATGCCAAGCTCCATAAGCTGCATTGTAAGATAAAGGTTACGCTCGATATTCGAAGCATCAACTATATTTATGATGCCGCTGAGATTATTGTTCAGCAGAAAATCACGGGTCACTATCTCTTCGCTCGAATAAGGCGAAAGCGAATAGATGCCCGGTAGATCCGTAACGGTCGCTTCCGGGTGATTTCTGATAGCTCCGTCCTTGCGGTCGACTGTAACACCGGGGAAGTTTCCGACGTGCTGGTTTGAGCCTGTAAGCTGATTGAACAGCGTTGTTTTTCCGCAGTTCTGATTTCCTGCAAGAGCAAATGTAAGCGGTGCGCCTTTTTCAAGCACTATTCCGTGTTTCAGATGCAGCTTCTCGTATTTGGCAAATTCTCCGACACCGGGGTGAGGTGTATCATTTCGTCTTGATCCTGCGGCTTTAAGGGGGCTGTCTTTCTTATGTACGTTTTTTACAGTGACCTTGCGAGCCTCCTCAAGCCTCAGGGTAAGCTCGTATCCACGCACCTCAAACTGCACAGGGTCGCCCATAGGTGCGACCTTCTGCAAGGTTATTTCAGCATCGGGTGTTAGTCCCATATCAAGCAGGTGGTGACGTAAGGCTCCGCTTCCGCCGACCGTTTCGATATATGCGCTTTCTCCCGGTTTTAATTCATCCATTGTCATTTTGACAAGACCTCCGTAAACATTATGCTCTGTTCCGATCAATTCTGCAATCTGTATGTCTCAGGCGTAATTCAGCACTTTCGCAGGCTTAAATATAACCTGTCAGAACAAAACCGACAGGTTTTATCATCTGCATTTTACTGCGACAGAACAAAATGTTAAAAATACTGCGGCTGTTAGATATAGCTAATCCAGCCCGATTTAAGTATATCACGGTAAAACGGTGTAGTCAAGAAAAAAATGGTTAGAAATAGCTAACCAAACGGCTTTGTTATGCGGAATTACGGGCTTAACCCGTGCGGAACATTACGGTTTTCGGTGCAAAAATTTTATATTCTGTGATGAACCGATTATGTTGTAATTCTGAAAGCGGTTTATCCGGGAACGGATTGAAGGTTTTATATTAACTGATATAATCACAGGCATTTAACATTGCAAGATAAGTGACTTATGCCGTAGAATACAGTATTCCTACGGAAAAGTATCTGCGTTTCCGGACAGGCTCAGTTATGAAGATTATAAGTATAGATAACAATGTCGGCAAAAAAATACGGCTGCCGCAAGATACGACAGCCGTAACAATATTTACTTTTTTGCAAGCTCGTATGCTCTTGCGGTACAAGCCTTACAGCATTCATCGACCGTATCGGTAAGCTTACCCTCATACAGCTTGTCAAGACCTGCTATAGTCGTTCCTCCCGGAGAAGAAACCTGCTTTATAAGCTCGTCTACCGTCATACCCGAATCTGTGAGCATCTTTGCCGAGCCGACAAGCGACTGTGCAAACAGCTTAAGTGCCGCATCGGGATCAATGTCCACGCTCTTTGCGTAATCTACGAAGCCTTTTGCAAAAAGATAGATGAAAGCGGGAGAACTGCCGTTTACGGCAATTATTTCTTTCATCTTGTTTATCGGCACTTCCTCTGCGATACCGCAGCTTTCGATAACCGACTTTGCAAATGCAAACTCTTCATCGGTCACACCGTCTGCTCTTGATATTGCGCTTGCGCCAAGACCGAGCATCATAGGGGTGTTCGGCATAACAAGCACTACCTTTGCGCTCAGTATTGTATGACTGCGGATAAAATCCTCGGATATTCCCGCACAGATAGAGATTATTACCTTATCGTGCGTTACTTCCCCTGCGACAGTGTCAAGCACTCCGCCAAGCACCTGCGGCTTTACCGCAAGCAGTATGTAATCGCACTTTTTAACAAGCTCACATTCGCTCTTGCAGGGCTTTACTCCGAATGCCGAAAGTGCTTCAAGCTTTGCCGTATCCTTGTCATACGCCGAAACGCTTATCTGCATATCCGATGAGCAGATACCACGCATTATCGCACTGCCCATATTACCTGCGCCTAAAAATCCAAGTTCAGTCATACTAAGTCCTCTTTTCTTGTATCAAGCCGAGCGTTTTTCTCTGAATGCCGCACGGTATGCCACCATAACAGGATAAAGCACCAGCAGAAGTATGAATACCTCTATAGGCAGCATCGTGAGATTTTTTACTATTCGTGTTGTTATCTTTACCCAGAATACCTCCGGTGCAAAGTAGCCCATTATCACCATTGCAATTGTATTCAGAAACACATTGCAGAAAAGATTGACGCAGAACTTCGCCATAAATATTCTGAACACCTGAAAGCCGTTTGTCTTGAGTCCGCCGAAAAATGCGGATCTGCTTGAAAAATCGAGCTTCACAGGATTAAGTCCGTACAGGAATATACCGTAAATTACAGCACCTGCGACTTCGACCAGTGTGAATATCGGTGAAAAAGCACCGGTAGGCTTTACAAGAAAGCCTATTACATCGGTGACAACGCCTGCAAGTCCTGCCACAACAGGACCGTACAGCATACCGATAGCCGCAAGGCCTACAAACGCAAAGCTTATCTTGAGCGTTTCGCTCGGCATAATCATAACGAATTTCAGTGCTACCGAAACACCGATAAGAAGCGCCGTTACTGTAAGGCAACGAATAGATTTCAGTTCCTCGAACGACTTTTTGAAATTACGAAAAAACGCCATATTTACCTCCTCAATGACGCAAGCTGACGCAATCGCATAATGCGGGATAAATACGGCGATTATCTCTTATATGCAACAGCGAGATGCGGAAAACGTACCGCCACCTTTCAGTGTTCGTCCTGAGGACAACTCCCCGTCCCTCAGGCACTTTACGCACGTTAACCTACTCTGTCGGCCGCACCGTTAAAATTTCGGTGCAGTCTTTTTATATAACGGAAAACCGTTATAAGCATTCTTTAAATCAGAAGCTGATCTCATTAGCGATCTTGTACAGATCGTGAGGGAATTCCTTCTTCATCTTGAGAGCTTCCTGAATGTCATAGTCTACAACTTCGTTATGCTGAAGACCTACAACACGGTTGCCGATGCCCTTTGAAAGAAGATCAACGGCATAGTAGCCGAGCTGGCTTGCTGCGACTCTGTCCTGAACTGTGGGGCTACCGCCTCTCTGAACGTGACCGAGAATTGTAGCACGGCTCTCAACGCCTGTTGCCTGTTCGATTTCCTTGGCAAGCTGTTCGCTTCCGCCGATACCTTCTGCAACAATAACGATGAAGTGGTGCTTGCCGCTCTTCTGTCCTTCGATTATCTTTGAGATAACATCGTTTACAGTGAATGGCTCTTCCTTAGTAATAATGTATGTCGCACCGCAGGCGATACCTGCATTGAGAGCTATGTAGCCTGCATTTCTGCCCATAACCTCAACTACGGAGCATCTGTCGTGTGACTGTGCTGTATCACGCAGTTTGTCAACCATTTCAACAACTGTGTTCATAGCTGTATCATAACCGATGGTATATTCGGTCATAGAAATATCGTTATCTATAGTGCCGGGAACACCAATACTCAGGATGCCTCTTGCAGAAAGGTCAGCCGCACCTCTGAACGAGCCGTCGCCGCCGACAACTACAAGACCCTCGATACCCTGTTCTTCACAAGTCTTCTTAGCCTTCTGAAGACCTTCTTCATATCTGAACTCTGCACATCTTGCCGTGTAAAGCATGGTGCCGCCTCTCTGAATTATATCAGATACGCTTCTTGCATCAAGAGGAACAATGTCGCCGTTGATAAGTCCGTTATATCCTCTGCGGACACCTACGACTTCCATTCCCTTTGCAATAGCAGCTCTTGTTACCGCACGGATAACGGCATTCATGCCCGGTGCGTCGCCGCCGCTTGTTAAAACGCCAATCTTTTTCATAATATCGTACATCCTTCCTTAGAGGTCACCCTCCGAGATTATTTTACACACACCTTAGTTTACTCCTAAAATGCAATTTAGTCAAGGGGTAATTTCATTTTTTCGACTTATTTTATGATTATATTGTTTTTGCCGCAAATCCCGTTCAATTTTTGTATAAAATCACTGTTCAAATCAACGGAAAGAGGGGGCGGCAAGGTTATAGTTTCCCTTGTATCCTCAAAGCATATCTTGGTAAGAGTGTTGCCCTTGTTTACTTTAAGAAGTGCCTTTACAGCGGGAATATTGGCATCGTCACGGGAGGAAAACCTTATATACAGCACAGCCGCCTTATTCTGCCCTGTGTTTCGGCTATCGTGCATTTTCCGCAGCTTAGCAAGATCAGGCTGTGTTATCGCATTTATCAGCAGCTTGGGATCTCCCTCATCCTCCGCAGATACCGTACCCTCGAAAGCGTAAACATTACCGGTCTTTAGCATTGACGAATACTGCTCAAACAGCTTCGGGAACACAAGGCACTCGATTTCTCCGCTTGCGTCTTCTATTACAATGAAGCCCATTGTCTTTCCCGATTTCGTGATATGGTTGCGGACAGATGTAAGCAGTGCCGTTACCCTGACATTTTGTTTATCCTTGTTGTTTTCAAGTATACTGCCGATATTTTCATATCCGGATTCACGAGCAATCCTGTAAAACGGATCTGCAGGATGTCCGGAAATATATATTCCGAGCATTTCCTTTTCATAGGACAGAAGCTGTGCGTGTGAATATTCATCAGCAGGCTTTATCTGAAACATGCCTTCGTCCGCCGCATCATCTTCGCCCATAAGGCTCATCTGCCCTTCAAGATCGTGGCGCTGTGAAAGAGTATCAAGCATCAGCTCAAGGGAAATCATCATTTCACGGCGGTTATTGCCCAGTCCGTCAAACGCTCCGCACTTGATAAGCGATTCAAGCGCACGTTTATTTATATTCTTATCCGACATTCTTTCGCAGAAGTCGAACAGCGATTTAAACGGACGCTTGGTTCTTTCTTCGATAATATCAGCTATCATATTAGCGCCGACATTTTTTATTGCAAGAAGTCCGAAACGTATTCCGTCATTTTCGCACGAAAAGCCGGTTTCGCTGTAATTAACATGGGGCGGCAGGAGCTTAAGTCCGTGCTGTGCAAGGTCACCGATATATTCGGCGGTCTTGCCGCCCCAGCCTATCACGCTTGTAAGCAGGGCGACCATATATTCCTTATAATAATGACATCTGAGATATGCCGTGCGGTAAGCGAGCAGTGAATATGCGGCGGCGTGGGATTTGTTGAAGGCATAGCTTGCAAAGCTCATCATATCGTCAAATATTTCTTCGGCTACCTGTCTGTCAACGTTATTTGCGACAGCACCCTCAACAAATGTCGCACGCTCCTTTTCCATTACCTCCGGCTTTTTCTTTGCCATAGCTCTGCGGACAATATCGGCTCTGCCGTATGAATAGCCGGCAAGCACACGGCATATCATCATTACCTGCTCCTGATATACGATACAACCGTAGGTTACGTCAAGAATACCTTTTAAAAGAGGGTGCTTGTAGCGTATTTTTTCGGGGTTGCGGCGGTTTGCAAGATAGGTCGGGATCGAATCCATAGGTCCGGGACGGTATAACGACAATGCCGCAGTAAGATCTTCAACAGAGCGTGGCTTCATACGGGATAAAAGCGAGGTCATTCCGGCACTTTCAAACTGGAATACTCCGAGAGTGCCGCCCGATGACATCATATCGTATGTTTCGGCATCGTTTTCGGGTATCTTTTCTATGTCAAAATCGGTACAGGTTTTCGCTACGAGTTTACAGCAGTCCTGTATCACGGTAAGATAACGAAGTCCGAGAAAGTCCATTTTCAGCAGTCCGAGCCGCTCTATAGCGGTCATAGTGTACTGCGTCATAACTTCGCCCTCGCTGTTCCGGTACAGCGGCACATAGTCTGCTACAGGGTCACGGGTAATTACTATGCCTGCGGCGTGGATAGACGTGTTTCTCGCCATACCCTCTATCTTTTTTGCGGTTTCTATAAGCAGGCTGACTTCATTGTCGGATGACGCCAGCTTCACAAGCTCCTTCTCGCTTTTCAAAGCACCGTCAATCGTGGAGTGCATCGACATAGGGATAAGCTTTGCTACGGTATCCACCTTGCCGTAAGGCAGTCCCATAGCCCTGCCTGCGTCACGGATAGCGCCTCTTGCCGCCATTGTACCGAATGTTATTATCTGCGCCACATGATCCCTGCCGTACTTTCTTACGACATAATCTATGACCTCCTGCCGTCTTATATAGCAGAAGTCAACGTCAAAGTCGGGCATAGTCACACGCTCGGGGTTTAAAAAACGTTCAAACAGCAGATTGAAGCGTATCGGGTCAATATCGGTTATCCCAAGGCAGTATGCACATACGCTTCCTGCGCCCGAACCTCTGCCCGGACCTACTGCGATGCCGTTTCTTTTAGCATAGCCTATAAAGTCGGCTACTATCAGGAAATAGTCGATAAAGCCCATTTTCTTTATTACCGACATTTCGTATTCGGCACGATCAAGAACCTCTTTCGGCACGGGATCTCCGTAGCGTTTTACAAGGCCTTTTCTTACCTGAGCGTTAAAGTATATTTCGTTGTTGTCATAGCCTTCCGCCTTGAAAAACGGCAGGATAGTATGTCCGAATGTGAAGCTGACATTGCACTTTTCCGCAATTTTTACGGTATTGTCATAGGCTGACTGCGGAAAGCCGAGCGCTTTCATCTCGTCCTCGCTTTTGAGGTAGAATTCATCGGTGGCAAACTGCATTGAGTTCTTATCGTCAAGGGTAGTGTTGGTGGCAATGCAGGTCAGCACACGCTGTACATAGCTGTCCTCTTTTTCGACATAATGAGCGTCGTTTGTTGCGACAAGCTGTGTACCGGTATCCTTCGCCACACGCAGAAGATACGGCAGAATGCGTTCCTGCTCGTTTATGCCGTGACTTTGAAGCTCTATATAATAGTCCTCTCCGAATATCTCCCTGTACTCTTTTACAAGTGTCACAGCGTCCGCAAGTCTTCCGTCAAGAAGCGTTCTTGCAAGCTCTCCCGAAATGCAGGCGGAAAGGCAGATAAGCCCCTTTGAATAACGTCTTAAAAGCTCCCTGTCCACTCTCGGCTTATTATAAAAGCCCTCTGTATAGCCCAGCGTCACCAGCTTTGAAAGGTTTTTATAGCCCTCGTTATCCTTGCAAAGAAGCACAAGGTGGTGAGGCTTCATATCGGACTTTGTGCTTTTGTCGAATCTTGTACGGGGTGCAACATACACCTCGCAGCCGATTATTGCCTTTATGCCGTTTTCGACACATTCGTTATAGAAGTCGATACTGCCGTACATTACGCCGTGATCGGTCAGTGCTACGGCTGTCTGTCCCATTTCCTTTGCACGACGAACAAGCCCTCTTATACGGCAGGCGCCGTCAAGAAGGCTGTATTCGCTATGAACGTGCAGATGTACAAAACCGCTCACTTTTACTCTCCCCGATTATCTTCTCCTCTGAGTGTATCTGCTATAAGGCTTATCTTCCTGAGCCTGTGGTTTACTCCGCTCCTGCTTATAGGCGGCTCAAGCATTTTGCCTATATCGCTCAGCGACAGCTCAAGTGCGGTAAGGCGGATTTTTGCCACCTGCAAAAGCTCGTCGGGCAGATACCCTTCTCCTCTTTTTTCGAATATGTAATTAATATCATCCGCCTGCTTCTGTGCGGCGGCGATAGTCTTGTCAAGGTTAGCCGCCTCGCAGTTGACGCTTCGGTTGACGTTATTGCGTACTTCCTTATATATCTTTACGTTCATTATCTCCATTGCCTGCATCATAGCGCCCATATAGGTCAGCATATCGGAGATCTTTTCGCTCTCTTTGATATAAAGAAAGCTGCTGCCTCTGCGGCTTGACAGCTTTGCTCCCATGCCATGTTCTTCTATCATGGAAAGCAATGTTCTGCATTTGCTCTCATCGTGCAGGAACAGTTCAAGCTGATAGCCTTTTTCGGGATTTGCGACCAGTCCGCAGACAAGGAAAATCCCTCTGAGATACACGCCGAAAGCGTCATCGCCCGAACAGTCAGGCATAGGGTAAGCATAGCTTTTATCCGCAAGAGTAACCGTGTAAAGTGTTCTTCCTCTGAAGGTGCTTGCACCGGTCGAATATTCCTTGCCGACCAAGTCAAAGGCATCGGCAATGCTATCGGCTACCCTTTTGTTTTCCGTATTAAAAAAACAGCCTTCGCCGTCTTCCGTCATGGCATACGCCGCTCCTTTTGACAAAAGCTCAAGCTGTTTTCTGCTGTGTTCCGCCTTGCACAGCTCATTTTTCACATCGGCGGCAAATGACATCAGAATCGCTCCTTTATCCTGCCTTTTTGATTAAAGCTTTATTTCCGGCATAGCACTCAGTATCGCATCTTTTTCGCCGGGATTGATATAGTTCTTATTGAGATGCGATTTATCGTATTCAAGATAAGTATCTTTTGTTTTCTCTGTCAGCACAGCTGTGAAAAATCTCTCCCAGCTGAAATACCTGCCGCTTTCTATATAGTCATACGGCTTTTCGAGCATCGTTTTTATTTCTTTATCTTTTACGACACCTGAACGCAGAATGACCCACTCGAAAGATTCGGGCAGAAAAAGTACGATATTTTTCGCTTTCCTGAGCGATAGGACACGCTGTATCTCCGGACCGAATGCGGCTCCGTCTGCAATTACCAGTGCCGTTTCGTACTGCCTTGTTATAAGCTCGTTGTATATTTTTGCCTTGCTTGCGGCTGAAACGCAATTTATCCCGTACTCCGAAAAATAATTCTCAAAAAAGCGATAACCGCTTTTTGAATCCTCGGTTATAACCAGATCAGGCTTTAACGAAATGTCGGTATCCACTCTGCAAAGCGGGTAAAACTCTGCATAAAGCCGTTTTGTCCCTTGAAATCTGTTACCCGATACGTTTTTTATGCCGTATATTTCTTTCACGCTGTACGGCAGATTGAAAAGCGGAGTTCTTGTTGCGATTACATAATAATTATCGGTATTTTTTATTGCTTTTGCAAAATCCTCAGACGCAACGAATTTATCGCCCTCGTCAATGAACACAATGCTGTCGTGTATAAGACTGAGATTTTCCTGCCAGCGTATGCCTGTAAGCACCGTGCATTGCTTTTTGCTTATTACCGTAACACCGCTTGCTTCGCCGTTTTCCTGATATGCGGCTATCATATCTATCAGGGTGGTCTTACCTGTTGCACTGTCGCCACGAAGTATCGTGATATTTCTTATAACGGAAAACTTATACTGTACACGGCGGCTTTTCACCACCACCTCATATTTACCTTTCACAGCGACACCACCCTATAAATACAAGCCTGCATTCATTACATATTCCTGAATATTGTGAACCGTTTTTCCGTTATTGAGTATCTTTATCTCAAACGGCTTATCTCCGAAATCCATAACGTGCCTTAAATTGATAACAATATCTTTTTTTGATTCCTTAGCTATGCGCAGTATCCATTTTGCACAGTTGTCACCGCAGGTCGAGGCATTGAAAATCTTTGTATCATCGTGCCGCAGAAGCAAAAGCGTTTTCAGCCCTCCGGATATTTTCGTTACGGGAATAACTCCGAGAGCCTTGCTGTCTACCGCATTCGGACTAAGCACCACAGCCTTGTCCACGCTTTTTATCATTTTAACCGAAAGGTCATCGGTAAGCCAGTTATCAAGATAGGTATTGTCAAAATACATACTGGTGTTATAGACGTATTTCTTCTCCATATCTTCGGGTATTTCTCCGAAAATAATACACAGCATACCTTTCCCTCCGTTAAACGATTTTTACTTCTTATCCTTATTCACATCTCTGTGAAGCACCCTTGCTTTAAGGTGATTTTTACTGAGATGCTCGCACATATTTTCCGCAAATGTCGCACTGCGGTGCTTGCCGCCCGTACAGCCGAAAGCTATTACAAGCTGGCTTTTTCCCTCGTGAAGATACTGAGGTATCAGAAAGTCGATAAGGTCGAACAGCTTTGTCTGCAAGGTCTGCGAGCTTTCAAAGCTCATCACATAATCCCTTACCTCTTTGTCAAGTCCCGACTTTTCCTTAAGCTCGGGTATGTAATACGGATTCGGCAGGCAACGCACATCGAAAACAAGGTCTGCCTCATTCGGCACACCGTACTTGAAGCCGAAGGATATACAGCTTATAGTCATGCTGTCAGACGGCGTATCAAGGAAAATATTAAGCACGTTTTCCTTCAGTGTCGAGGTTGACATCAGGCTTGTGTCAATGTAATAATCGGCAATTTCACGCAGAGGCTCGAGTATCTCCCTTTCTGCGTCTATCGCCTTGTCTATGTCGCCGTTTGTCGCATCAAAAAGCGGATGCTTACGGCGTGTTTCCTTATATCGTTGTTTTACTACATGATGGTTTGCATCTACAAACAGCAGTTTTACGTCAAGCCCACGCTTTTTCAGTTCATCTATGGTGGCGTTGAGGTTCAGAAACATAGTTCCGCCACGAATGTCGGTAACAATAGCGACCTTTGAAATATCATCGTTTTCTTCGCATATCTCGGCAAATTTCGGTATCAGCTGAGGCGGCATATTGTCTATGCAGAAATAGCCTATATCCTCCATAACGTTTACCGCACAGGATTTGCCTGCACCCGAAATTCCCGTTACTATAACAAATTCGGTTTTCATTTGTGTTCCTTTCCCTGCGCCCTTTATCTTTTTTAATGAATAATGAATTATGAGTTATTTATACTTATTATAGTTTGTGAAAATCAGTTTAAAATAGAGAAATTTCTCAATCCCTATCCCCAAACCCCTTTCCCCCGGAAAGGGGCTATATTACTGGGGCTACCGCCCCTAGACCCTGTCGGGGGCTTTGCCCCTGCGACCCCATTTTTTAATAAGCAAGAGGTTTTTCGACAGACTGTATTTTATTTTCACTTCATTATAAGCACTTCGCATTCAAGCGTTACACCTGTCTGCTCTTTCACACTTTGCTTTACTATATCCACAACGCCCATCACATCGTCGAACGTTGCGTTGTCTTTATTTATTATAAATCCGCTGTGCTTTGTGCTGACCTCTGCGCCTCCGCAGGCTGTACCTTTAAGACCGCAGACCTCTATAAGCCTTGCGGCAAAGTCGCCCTCAGGCCGCTTGAACGTACTGCCTGCACTGGGGTATTCGAGCGGCTGTTTATCCTTACGGCGTTCCATCAGCGTATCCATACGGTCTTTTATCTTTTCACGCTCGCCTTTTGCAAGCTTCATTTTTACGGATGTTATGCAAAGGTTACGCTCCGAAAAAAAGCTGTGTCTGTAGGAAAGCTCCATTTTTTCAAGCGGAATTTCCTTTATATCGCCTTTCTCTGTGATATAACGGCAGGATACGACCACGTCCTTCATCTCGCCGCCGTAAGCTCCCGCATTCATAAAAATAGCACCGCCGACAGAACCGGGTATGCCGTATGCAAACTCAAGCCCCGTAAGCTCGTTTTCAAGAGCCACAGCACAGACAGCCGCAAGCGACGCACCTGCGTTGCACTCTATATATTCACCGTCTACTCTCACCGAGCCGAAGTCGCTTCCTATAAGCAATACAACTCCCTGAAGCCCCTCGTCACAGACAAGGATATTGCTTCCCCTGCCGACAACATAGTATTTAATATCGTTCTCACGGCACTGCTTTATAAGCTCGCACAGCAACGCCTCACAATTTATTTTTATCATAACATCACACGGTCCGCCGATACGGAACGAGGTGTGATTTTTCATAGGTTCATTTTTAAGCACGACTGCGCCGTATTTTCCGGCGGTCTGCTCCAATATGCTGTAATCGTTCAAAGCATACTCCTTGTAAATTTATTTTTTTGCGTTTTACGCCAAATAAACTTCCCCTTATGAGCCTTTAGTCTTTAAGTCTGTAGAGATTTGCCGCTCCGACGATACCGGCGTCATTTCCAAGCTTGCATATGCCGAGAACAGTCGAACGCTCGGGGTTTATGCAGTAGCTCTCACGCTTTATATATTCCTCGAGCGGCTTTGTGAGATAGTCGCCCTCCTTGCAGATTCCTCCGCCGATAAGCAGCATTTCGGGCTGGAATGTGTTTACTACGTTTGTAAGTCCGCATCCGAGATAATTCAGATACTCGTCAACAACAGCCTTACCGCTCTTGTCGCCTGCTCTCATAGCATCAAACGCAGTCTTGCCGTCAACCTTGTCAATACTGCCTGCTATATTCCACATTGCGCTGTCCTTATCTTCTTCCATAGCCTTCTTTGTGGCTGTGATGAGTGCTGTAGCCGAGCTGTATGCTTCAAAACAGCCCTTTCTTCCGCAGTTGCACTGTCTGCCGTTATATTCGATAACAACGTGGCCAAGCTCCGCACCGCAGAAATTGAAGCCCGTGTATATTTTGCCGCCGATTATAATTCCGCCGCCTACACCCGTACCGAGTGTGATTACGACAACATCTTTATATCCCTTTGCTGCTCCGCCGAGAACCTCTCCGTATGCGGCAACATTAGCATCGTTTTCAACATATATGTCAGTGCCCAGACGGTGCTTTAAAAGTCCGCCGAGATCGGTATTGTTAAATCCCAGATTACAGGAATAAAGCACTACGCCCGTGTTTCTGTCGGCAACTCCGGGTGTTCCTATACCGATGCTGTTGATGTCCTTTACATCGATCCCTGCTTCCTTGCAGGCAAGCTCAACACCCTTTGCTATGCTGTCTGCGATTTCTTCGGCAGGACGGGGCAGGTCTGTCTTTATGTTTGATTTTCCTACGATTTTGAAATCGTCATTTACTACTCCTACTTTTATGTTTGTTCCGCCAAGATCAATTCCTATGTTGTACATTATGTTATATTTCCTTCCGATATTTAATATATTCCTTGCTTTTTATGCTTATTCGCCGTCAGTCTTCATCCGGCTCTATTTCGGCATTTGTCTTTATTCCTCTCAGCCTGAGAAAGTTTTCAAAGCGTTCAAGATCGGCATTTACTATCAGCTCTTCGGGAAAATCAATATCCTTAAGAAGAGCCTCAGCTTTTTTGAACGCACCTATCTTGTCGCAGAAATGCGCATCCGAGTCAACGATAACATAACAGCCGTTTTTTGCACATGTCGGCAATATAATATCGTGCAGACGCTGTACAGAGGTCTGACTTCTGAAACGGCTGACGTTGAACTCCATTGCAACGTTCTTTTCTTTGCACGCTTTTGTTACCGCATCATAATCATACGGATAATCCGCCGATTCGGTATGTCCGAGGACGCACACCTTCGGGTTATCCATAACCTTTATATATGCGTTTGTGTGCTGTTCAGCCGTACCCGGTATTATGCAGGGATTGTGCATCGACGCATTTATCCACTCAACGTTGTAATAAATATCATCGTTTATATCAAGCTCGCCGTTATATCCTGTAAGGTCTGCTTCAACGCCCTTTATAATACGCACTCCCGACAGGAAATGAGGTATAACGCCCATATTGCAGAAATGCCATATATGCGGCGAATCCTCCATATTTATGCAGTGGTCGGTCATGCCGAGATAGCTCAGTCCCGCCTTTGCGGCTGAAGCGGCATTCTCGCTTATAGTTGAGTATGCGTGATCCGATGCCAACGTATGAGTGTGCATATCAGCAACGAATTTCATTTTAAGGTCATATCCTTTCTTTTATCTGTTCTTACACTTTTAATTTTTTCTGTCTGTATTTATATCTGTTTATCAGCCCATGCTCTTGACTGTATCACTGCTCTCCATATCAAGTCCGAGATTGTCAAGCAGTTCCTGTGCGGCGTTGTAGCCCATTTTCTTCTGTCTGTTGTTCATTGCCGCAACTTCGAGTATAACCGCAAGGTTACGTCCGGGCTTTACGGGGATAGTCAGTGAGGGAACCTTTACGCCGAGTATGGAAACATAGTGGTTGTCAACACCCATTCTGTCGTATACCTTTTCGGGATTCCACAGCTCAAGTTCAACTACCATATCTATCTTTTCGCTTACCTTTACAGCACCCATACCGAAAAGCTGTCTTGCATTGATGATGCCGATGCCTCTCAGTTCCATAAAGTGACGGATATTATCGGGCGAACTGCCGACAAGAGTAATATTAGACGCTTTTCTTATTTCAACGGCATCGTCCGCTACCAGACGGTGACCGCGCTTTACAAGCTCTATGGCGGTTTCGCTCTTACCTACTCCGCTCTCGCCGAGAATAAGCATACCTTCGCCGTATACCTCGATAAGAACGCCGTGACGTGTGATTCTGGGCGCAAGCTGGAGACTTAAATAAGCAACAAGCTTTGACGTGAACGTCGAGGTGCTTTCCTCACTGCGTAAAAGCGGAACGTTCAGTTCCTTTGAAAGATCACGCATCTCGGGCATAATATCCATACCTCTCGACACTACCACAGCCGCCGGCTGTTCGCTGAAGAATTTCTTTATTCTCTGCGCTCTTATCTCTGCTCCGCACTGTTCAAGATATGCGGTTTCCGCCTTGCCTATTATCTGAATTCTGCCCTTGTCGAAATATTCGTAAAATCCCGCAAGCTGAAGTCCGGGTCGGTTTACATCAATATTTGAAATGAATATCTTTGCAGGGTCCTGCGGTGTGTGGATAACCTCGAGCTTGCACTCGTCGATTATCGCCTGTAACGATACGGTAAATTCCTGTGCCATACTGTTCCTCTTTCTGCTTATAGCTGTACTGCGGACATATCTGCCCTATCATAATAATTATACTACATCGCCGTGAGTAATGCAAGAGAGAATTGCGTATAACCGTCAATATGTGTAAATTCCGTAAATCCGGATAAAGCAAAGAGCGACAGCTACATAGCGTATACTGCCACTCCTTTGCTTTTTGCAGGCTAAGACAGAATGCTGTCGTCCTTTCGCTGAAAATATCCCTGCGGTTTTCTGCAGACAGGACAGTATTCGGGAGGGGTACTTCCGCAATGTATATGACCGCAGTTCCTGCACAGCCACACCGTTTCGCCGCAGGAAGTAAACAGGCTTCCGTCGGTCAGCTTATTCACGAACAGCTTGAATCTGCTTTCATGCTCCTTTTCAATATCGCCCACCTTTTCAAACAGGTCGGCTATATTGTCAAGCCCTTCCTGTCTTGCGGTTTCGGCATACTCCTTATACATCTGCGTCCACTCGTAGTTTTCGCCGTGCATTGCCTTTTCAAGCGCATCGGCGGCTTCCGGTATACCTCCGTAGATAAGTCCGAGCCATATTTGTGCGTGAGCCTTTTCATTTTTTGCTGTGGTGCGGAAAACCTGCGATATTTCCTCATCGCCGTTCTGTTTTGCCTTTTCAGCGAATATCTCATAACGCACCATCGCCGCAGACTCGTTTGCAAATGCGGTTTTCAGGTTCTCAAGGGTCTTTGATTCGGATAATTGCATAAAAACATCTCCTTTTCTTAAGTTACAGATATTGTAACCGCAGGAAAGAAGATTATGCAGTGCTTTTGGCGGAACAGATATGTTTGTCAACAAGGACGGAAAGCTGTGCTGTGAGGGAATATCGGGCATTGTCGGAGAAGTATAAAACGCTTGACTTTTGCTGACTCTTGTGCTATAATACCGATAACTTAAGGGAGTAGACGGCGGAATACCGTGACAAGTCAACACACTGACGGTGATAATGCTCTTAAATCACGTCTGGTTTGTCTTAAATGTTGAGACTTGAGTACAGGAAAACTGTACTCAGGTCTTTTTTATTGCACATTTCGCACAAGGCTTCCGCATAAGATTAAGGGCAATACCGCACAATTAACGGCTATCACCTTTGCCGCACGCTTGCTTGTATATTTCCCGTCATCTTGCACAAATTTTGCTTGACAGGCGCAAGCCTGCCTGCACTCAATTTATACAATCTGACGAAAAATCTGACTGCGCAATCGCACGACAATAATTATGCGGTATTGCCTAAGATAAAACACCGGAGGACAAATTATGGGACTGTTGGAATTATTTCTTATCGCTGTGGGGCTTTCGATGGACGCATTTGCGGTGAGCGTCTGTAAGGGGCTGTCCGAGCGACAGCTTAAAGCTAAGCATTATCTGATAATAGGCGCTTGGTTCGGCGGTTTTCAGGCATTGATGCCTGCTGTGGGTTATCTTCTCGGCTCGACCTTTGAGCAATATATCACAGCCGTTGACCACTGGATAGCATTTGTGCTGCTGTGCTTTATCGGAGGAAATATGATAAGAGAAGCGCTTTCAAAGGACGAGGAAAAACTCGACGCATCATTCAGCTTCAAGACAATGCTGCTGCTTGCGATAGCGACAAGCATAGACGCACTTGCGGTCGGCATAACCTTTGCCCTTCTTCCCGATGTAAATATAGCTGCGGCCGTCCTGTTCATCGGAGCAACAACTTTTATCCTGTCAGCGATAGGTCTGAAGGTCGGAAATGTATTCGGCACAAAGTACAAGTCGAAGGCGGAGCTTGCAGGGGGTATCATACTGATACTTATAGGTACTAAAATCCTGCTGGAGCATTTAGGGGTTATTAATTTCTAAGCGAGCATCATAACAAAAAGAGCAATCGTGTGACAGCGACTGCTCTTTTATATTATTGTGTATTATCAATCAAGGAAATATGTAGCTTCCATATCGGCGGTGCTGAGAGCAAACGCAAGAGGAAACATTTCGAATGCCTTCCCTACGTTGTTTGCATTTTCTTCGCCTGAAAATCCCATATGATAGCGTATAGCGAAGGCTTCCTCACGGGTAAGACGCATAAAGCCCGTTATCATATAAACGGACTTTTCGCCGTGACCGTAAGGCAATCCGTCATCGAAGAAGAATGTCGGCACCTTTTCCCACTGACCCGTTTCTTCGTTCTTCATGTTTCTTGTGCCTCTTGTGTAGACGTTGACCTTGCATATATCGTGAAGTAAAGCACATACAGCTATCGTTTCATCGCTTGCGTTGAGATTATACAGCTCACGGACACGATCTCTTTCAAGATAAGCCTTGAAGCAGTTGTAAACGTTCAGAGAATGCTGAGCAAGTCCTCCGTCATACGCACCGTGAAAACGTGTGCTTGCGGGGGCTGTAAAAAAATCGCTCTTGTTTATAAGATAGTCGAGCAGTTTATCTGAGCCTTCTCTTTTAACGCAATTTCTGTAAATATCTATTATCTGCTGTTTGTTATTTTCGATCTGCTCGGGTGTGAGTACCTTTGCTTCGTTGTTCTGCGTCATTGCAAAACCTCCTTTTCAGATAAAGTCAAATAAAAGCCCCGCAATGCAGGGCTTCAATATTTTTATGCTTAATCTCCGAGTGCGATATTTTCGGGGAAGATGTTGGCACTTTCATCCTTTGAAAGATAAGTCGTGGTAACAAAGCCGTTGATAACCGCACCGTCGGATATTGCAATCGAGCCTGCCTTTATATCGCCGATTATGACAGAATCCCTGTCAAGCATTATCTTGCCTGAAATCTCGATATTGCCCTTTATCTTACCGTTGAGCTGTGCCACCTGTGATGAAAGGTCGCCTATCAGCATCGAATCGTTAGCCATTACAGCCTGTCCTTTAAGACGTACATTACCCTGTACAGCCGAATTTTTCATGCTGATATTGTCACAGGTAAGGTCGCCTACGACCTTGCCGTTTATAGTGATATTCTTGGTCGTTTCAACATTGCCTTTTATATTGCCGTCAATCTTCATATCGGCAAACGAGCGTACATTTCCGTCTATCATGGTGTTTTTGGATATAACGGTCATTTCCTGCGAATTATCAGCCCTCATACCACTCATAAAAGGAATGTTGCCGCCATTGTCTGAACCGCTCTGTGCAAATCCGTTCTGGCCGCCTGAGAATCCGTTGCTCTGAGGTGTCTGCGTAAAAGCATCACTGCGTACATTCTGATCAAACGAGTTGTTCTGTGTGTATTGTTCATTCATATCACGGGCTATCCTCTGTGAAAAATCCTGTGCCTGCTCCTGCTGTGTAAAGCCGTTGCCTGCTGTTTCTGGCTTTACGCTCTGCTGTGTCTGCTGTTCGGGCTGTTTGTTCTCGGACGGCTGAGCATTCTGTACGGACTGTACAGGCTGTACAGGTTCTGTCGGCTGTGCGTCGGCAGTATCATTCATATATGAGGCAACGTCCCTGACCTCTTTACGAGCGTCAGACGGTCTGGGATTCGTCAGCTCCTTCATAGCCTGTGTGAAATTATCCTTGATTCCCATTGTTATCCCTTTCTTGAAATCAGAATTTAAAATTGAACCGGCTTTATCTTCTGAGAAAGACTGCCGAATTTATAGCCTTTGTTTTTAAGCGCCTTGATTATATCCTCTATTACAAGCACCGTATTATCACGGTCGCCTGTATTATGGAAGAGTATCACGGGCGAGGAAAATTCCTCAGCATCTTTTAAAACGTTTGTGTACAGTGTTGTCCAGCCGTAACCCTGCCAGTCATTGCTGTCCACGTTCCAGTCGAAATATGTAAAACCTCTGCGATCCATCTCGGCGATAATATCGTCACGGGTCTTTTCATTATAATCGTTCACACTGCCGCCGGGGAATCTGTAAATGTCGGGCGCTTTGCCCGTAGCCTCAAGGACTATCTCATACGCTTCGTTGAAATCTTCGAGAAATGCGTCAACAGATGCGTATATCTTTTCGTAATCGTGAGATGCGGAATGTATTCCTATCGTGTGTCCCGCATTGCTTATTTCTCTCAGTAATGAATAGCAATACTCCGTTCTTTCGGGAACAACAAAGAAAGTAGCCTTGACGTTTTCCTGTCTCAGATAATAAAGCAGATTTTCCGTAAGCACGGAAGGGCCGTCGTCAAATGTAAGATAAACGGTGTTTTCACTGTTTTCATATTCGCCGTCATATTTATCTGCATACAGCGTCGGGAAAAGTGAAGTATAGCTGTCCGCACCGGAGGACACGGAACTGTCGGTGCTTTCAACCGCCGATGATGAAGCCGGCGTTGTTTCAGGCGCCTTTGTGGTTTCCGGGACAGCCGCCGATGTTTCGGGAGCCGCCGATGTTTCCGGTTTTACGCTTTCGGTCACAGAAGGCTCCGCTTTAACATTGTCGGAGCTTTCTGTCGCCGAAGACGTTCTGCTCTGATCGTCCGATGTCTGTGACACCTGCGACTGCGCAGAAAGCTGAGAATTCAGCCTGTCTATCTCATCCGACTTTTTGCCGTTGTCAACCGCAAGCAATATACAAAGCACCGTAGGCACTATTATCAGTAATGCCGTTACAGTCAGAATAAGATGCTTGAAAAATCTGACACTACCGAAATACAAGCGCACCACTCCCCTTTTACATATATCAGTATAATACTATATTTATCGGCTTTTGTCAAGTAAAGTCGAACCGAAAGCCAAGAATTACTGACTTTTTTTCTTGATAATGTATTTATAAATCCGGAGATACGTTTGTTGTTTTTGCTAAAATCGCACTTCATTTTTTATTTATTTTCTATAAAATGCGAAATATCTGTTGTAAAAAATGCTCAAATGTATTATAATAGTTATATTATTTAATCTGCGTCGGCAGATGCAGGAGAGCGGAGGGTGATTTGTTGAATACCGAAGAGATTAAATGGATATCGTATTATGGCAAGGACATAAGTGCGATAAGCTGTTCTTTTCACGAAAAATTAAATAAATACGGCTTTTGTCTTGTCCTTGACGAATACGGCTCGGATAAAGCGACAAAGGCTCAGATAGGTATACTTGATACGGTGCTTGAGGTTCAGACACCGAACATTCTGCTGATATGTCCCAGACACCTTATGCATAGCTGGTACCGTTGTGTCGTAACAGGTAACGGCGTTGACTTCAAGATGATCTCTGGCTCGTCTAAGGCTATCACATATTTTAACGAAAAAGCATCAAATACATATATAATCGCAGAAGAAGCACTTGAGGCGGACAATGCTCTGATGCAGAAATTTGTGGACGCAGGTCTTACATGGGACCTTGTGATAATAGACGCAGGTCTCAGCACATCGGGTATAAAGTGCGGACTTTATACGGAGCATCTGAAAGCAAAAACGAACAAGCTCGTTATTCTCAGCCCCGTACCGTGCGGTTATCACCAGAGCTACGATGAGATAAAGTCGCTTGTCAAGGCACTGCTTGCCGACGAAAATAAAGCCAATGCGGTCGATGACATCAGCTTTGACGAAAAATCAATATGCTTCAACCCCTACACTCCGGTAATGCGTTATTTCGACAAATCGGTCTATAACGGCGAGGTAGCAAGAAATGTTGTGATGCTCGAATATGAATTCCCACAGGATTTCATCTCGAACTCACGACGTCTTATCGACATAAAGACAGGCCTTCCTCTTTATGCGCAGGGCGGTAACGTCTTTGAGGAATACGGACTGGAAGCAAAGAAAACCTACACCAAGCCCTCCTATAATATAGCTGACGTGCAGGAGCTTCGTCAGGTCGACAAGAAGCTCGACTGCTTCCTTACAAAGCTGGACGAGGTGCTGAAAAGTTCGGAAAACAGAGCAGTCGTTTACTGTGTTACCGGCTCGACCATCCAGTATCTGAAGAAAGTTATATCCGCTCTTTATCCTAATATAAACGGTCTTTTGAAAATAGACAGAGGCGACATATTCAACACACGCTACGATAATTTCACAAACGATGTGCGTGACAATGCAAGAGTAGTGCTTACAGTTGACAAAATCGGCTCGATAAACCCTCAGGTAAAGAGATTTACCCATATATTCAACTATGAACTTCCCGACAGCCCTGTTATCTTTGAACAGCGTGCCGCACGTCACGGAGGCAGAAACGAACAATCAAGAGAATTCATAGTTATGTGCGACAAGAACAATCTGTTTGACGCAAGAATGCTGTCAAAGGTTCTGTTCGGAAAGATATACAAGAGCATTGTAGCGGGGCTTCCCGGACGAAACGTGCTTTTCGACCTTCCTAATGCCGCACAGCTTATAACCGACGCTATACGGGATTTGCAGTACGTCTGCTCCTACACAGGCGAGGTTTCAAACTGCCACGATTTAATAACGCAATTCAAAGGCGATTACAACATTTCGCCCTCTATAGATATTTCCTCTGCGGCAAAGACGCACGAATACACAAAGCTGAAGCTGGATAAAATCTACCGTGCATTCGGTCTTGAAAACAGAATAAAGGAAAACACCTCCACAGAAGAAAAGGTGCTGAAACCTATGATAAAGGAAGCGCTGGAACGCTTCAGCGGAGCACTGCTCTACCTGGACGATCAGCAGCATATAGTTGCACTCGGCGGAGCGGCGCTTGAGGAATGTCTGTACAGCGAGCAGTACCATTCATATAAGGAGCAATGCTCCACGCTTGATATTTCGGCGGGCATAAAAGCCGCTCAAAAGGCTTTTGAGAACTTTATCACCGATAACAAGAATGCGGAACTGCGTTTATGCGTAAATATGCTGCCTGACACGGTAAAGATGCCTGTGCTTCTCAACTCCTGGCGTTATCTTACCGATAACTTTATGATACAGGAAACATTCAGACAATTCATGAAAAAATATAACGAGGGAGTGATGTAAGGTGGAGGCTTTTCGTAACGAAGAAATTGCGGGGCTTTTAGGCGATTTTTATCAGGCGCACGCAAACGAGAACCGTGAAGTGATGGAACAGTCGCTGATGAAGATGCAGAACCTGCTTTACACAGGTGAAGCCGACAGCACCCCGTTCAAAGACTACTTCAACTCGGTATTCGGCGGACGCACACCGTATAACGCTTCGCTGTCCGTAAGCGACTATCCGAAGGAATCAATAATAAGAGAGCTATTACAGAACACATTCGGCTGTTACTACTCCGACCCTGACATCAAGGTTCTTTTCAACTTTGAGCAGGACGGCGAAGTAAGGCTCACATACAACGAGGACGGCTTTACGCTTGAGCAGATACTCTATTATCTCAGTATCGGCAGAAGCGACGGCGACAAATCCCGTGAAGGACGTTTCGGCGTAGGCTCAAAGAGCGTATTTATGAACGTTGAGTGGCTGAAGCTGCGTTCAAACAACTTCAATTTCAGAATAGTAAACGATGCGGGCATTCTCAAGATAAGAGAGCTTAACCTTACCGCACCCGTTTTCAAGGGTACAGAGATTGTTTTCAAGGTTTCCGAAGAAGAACAGGCTAAGATCAAGGAAAACCTCGTAAACCTCACTATCCACAAGGGCGAATATATAAATCTTGTCGAATTCTGCTTTGCATTTATCAGAAAGAAGCAGCTTGGCAGATTCGGTGAAGCGGAAAACCCCAACCGCACATTCAATGTTGCCGTTATGGATATGGGCAAGCCTCTTGCGGTATATAAGGTTATCCGTTATCAGAAAACGCCTGACGACGACCCGACAGTGCGTTTCTTACAGAACGGCAAAAGCGTTATCGAATTTATCTGGCACGAAAACGAGGGCTTTGTATATCTTATTCCGTTTGCGGTTTCTTCCGCAAAGCGTGACACGCTGGTAAAAGTCCTGCTTGATAAATACAACTACTTCTCCACTTATGAGCTGACAGGTCTTATCAAGTCAACGGGAGAAGATTTCATCAAGGAAAAGCTGTCGGCATTCTTCATCAGTGTGCCGAACTCATATATTACCACTCACAGAACAGGCATCCGCCACGAATGTGAGGAGGAGGTTTCGGAAGCTATAAACCGTGATCTCAAATATATGATTGAAAAGTATTCACGCTATTTCGTTATCGAGCTGCTGCCGAGAACGAATTCGGACAAATATTATATGCGTCCGAAGCACTATGTGTTTGAATTCTTCAGCAATTATCTTTCTACCAGCGTTATGGTAGGCGATCTGCGCAGTGTTTTCCACAACAGCATCTCACTGCTTTTACCCGGAAAAAGCGAGGCTATGCCGTATTCCGAAGTAAAAGAGATTGGTTTCTTCTCGCTCACCGACCACGTTTCAAAGCAGGAGCATGAGAACGGCTCGGCATTTACCGAGTATATCGAAGATGAGCTTGTCAAGATGCGTAAGGATGTATCGGATATGCCCGAAAACATCATAATGGCAAGCTATAAGTGGGTTGACGAGGACAGTGACGAGGAAGGCAGAGAGTTCTGCTACAACTTCAATTTTGACGGTAATACATACGTTCTTGACAGCGAGAGGAATCCCGCTATCAAAGACTTCGACCTTAGCTTCGGCTTCAGAAGTATAGTCAGCCTTAAGCTCGGCAAGTATGTTATAAATGACGCTGTTGCCGATGAGGACGCACTTATCGGAGCGCTCGGTCTGTTCGATACGATGTACGGTCAGGATTATAAGATAGGAATGAGATACTTCCAGTTCAACGTCCACTACCGTGACATCACCCATAACTTCGATGTTGCGAGAATGACAGTGCATAATCTCAAGCGGGCTTATGACTGCATTGTGGCGCACAAGAACAGCTTTGAGAATCACCAGATATACAACGAAGTCATAAATATGCTGATAAACAGCTTCACACAGGGCAAGGATACTATGACCTTCCTGCGTGAGATGAAATCGCAGGGCAGTGACATCACGCTCCAGCTTGATATTAACAAGAAGTTCAGATTTGCCGCATACGGCAAACAGTTCATGATACCGAGCAGTATCACCAACGCCGACCTTCTTGAGATAATCGGCGATGTTTATGCACTTATCAACTGCGGAATGTTCAACGGACGTGTATTCGACTTCCCGTTCATGAAGTCTGGCTATTCGTTCGAAAAGGCTTCGCTTATGAGCCTTCTGCGTGAGAGCAATCTGACAGATGAAAAGGTATCGGCAACTATGCCTAACCTTTATATCTGCGACCTTAAAATTCCCCGTATCGCACTTCTCGGCGAAAAAGACAAGATTATCCGTATCATAGATATAAACGACCCAATAAGCGATGAGGAGCGTCAGAGCATCACAAAGTATGTTATACTCCGTGACGACTGCACCAAACCCGAATTTGCAAAATATGTCGAATATCTGCTGGTAGGCGAGAACAACAACGTTCTCAGCCAGTTCTACTCAAGCACCGAAGAACCGAACCAGGTACTTCTTGACCAGATTCCGTACTACTATAAGCCTCTGCCGTCAATTACCGCCGAGGAGCTTCAGTACCTGCGTACAAGATACAAATCGCTCCGCAGCCTTTCAAACCTGCGTGTTTACCGCAACTATTTTGCAAAGGATATTAACGGCACGATGTTCGGCTACGGCGGAACCTGCTCCTGCTGCGGATTTGAATCAAGCATTATAAACAACTACGTTATAAAGAGCTTTGAAGTCGGTCTGTTCAAGGACGACAGAGAAGAAAAGTTCAAATTCTCTCTTTATATGTGCGCTAACGATTCCTATGCGGCAAGCGGCTGGATTATCGAGGATATAAGCATAGGCGGAATGAGTCCTTTCGTATGGCTTGACGAGATTGCAAGCTGTGAGGTCATTCCTCCCGAATTCCTGCTCTGCTCCATCAAGTACCGTTGTCAGCTGACCTACGATATAATAGGCAGTGAGGGACGTGAAAAGGGAGAGATCGTTACTATGGAAAGCGTCAGCGACGGTGAGCAGAAGACTATGGACATCATACTTTCACCGCTGATGATGGCTAAGTGGATAGAGGATAATCTGTCGGACGAATACGACACTGCCGATTCTGCAAACAGCGAATCAAACGTAACAACAGCACAGTTTTAAGTGAAAACCGCCCTGCGAAAGCAGGGCGGTTTTCATATTCCACATTCATGCCTGAGCATCTTTTCACGGACAGACAGCGAAAATTTACGGCTTACAGGAATTATTACACCGCTGTCAAGCTCAATCTGTTTTGTTGTATACGAAACGATATGATGGATATTCACCGCATAGCTTTTATGGCACTGTATGAAATACGGCGGAAAAGCCTCAAGCACATCGGACAGTTTGCTTCTGACAGACTTGTTTTCGCCCGATGTAACTATAATAAGGGTGTGGGCATTGCTCTCAAGATATAAAGTCTGCATAGGCTCTACGAAAAACGTTTCCGAATTAACCGTTACGGCGATCCTGCTTTTCTCCTTATCGGAATCAAGCGCCGTTCTCAGCTTATCCATTGCTCTTTTCAGATTCACATCAAGATTCTGTTTGTCAACCAATGCAAACGGAACTAGATTCTTCCCTGCAAGAAAAATCTCCTCGCAGTATTTGAGCGAATATGCCGTCAGGAATATTATTCTTATATCCGGATACAGATTGCTTATCTGCTCGGCAACCACAATTCCGTTTTCCGAATTGTCAAGTTCAATATCCATAAAAACAGCCGCTATATCCTCAGTGCCTGCGCTGAGCCTTTTTAAAAGCTCCTTACCGCCGAGAAAGCATTCGGGTACTGCTTCGGTATTATCCCTTATGTATTTTTCTTCATTTGAGAGGCAGTTTTTATCATCGTCACATATTAATACTATCATTCTTGATCTTTCCCTTTTATTCTTATCGAAAGAGCCGTGCTGAATTTTCTATCCTTACAGGTAAACAGCACATCGCCGTCATATTTCTGCACTATGTTCCGTATTATCTCCGTGCCGTAGCCGTGATTTTTGTTTGCCTTTGTGCTGGGCAGTTTCTCTGTGCTTTCAAAGTCAGGCATATCGGCATAATTTGAAACAGAAATATATATTCTCCCGTTCTCCTCTTTTATCTTTATTCCGATGCTTTTATCGCTTTCCGCCGCTTTTGCTCCCCTTATCGCATTGTCAAGCATATTGACAATAAGACAGCATAAATCAACATCATCTACCGGAATGTCATTGCTAAGGCTCGCATCACAGTCAAGCGTCACACCCGATTCTTTAGCGGTATTCGACTTATCCCACAGAATCGCATTAACGATATTGTTAGCGCAGTAAAACGGCATTTTGTTGCTCTGGTTTTTACGGCTGAGTTCATCAAGCATTTCCTTTCCCTTTTCGGCTGTATCGGGAAAAGTGTACAGATTCATCGCCGTTGTGAGAACGTTGTTGAAATCGTGGCGGTACTTCATTATTTCGTGCTGAAGCTCGTTGATTTTTTCGTAATAGCGGTACTGCGTGCTACGCTCGTATTCAAGCTGTTCATTTCTCATTTTCGTTTCATACAGCTGTGAATTCTGGATAAGGCCTCTGTAGCACAATACATCGCTGATTACGCAGATTACAACGCACGCAAGAGTGAAATATGTAATTTCAGCGGTAGCATTCTCCGAATTTGCCATAATCAGTTTGATTATAACGCATAATATCAGAACCTGACTCAAAGGAAACAGCATAAAGACAAGGGCTTTTTTGTTGATACCGGTTTTAAGCCGTACTCTTTTGATAACCATCGTTGCGGCAAACAGAAATATACCGTATATAAGCATTTCTATATCAGCCGCAAGGAGTGCAGGATACGAAAGGTGTCCGATTTCGTAATTGAAGTCCGGGAAACAAACAAATATAATTGCGGCAAAAACTGTATCTACGAGTATCTGTGACAGAAAAGAAAACGAGCCGATAAATATGCGGAAACCGACTGAATCCGTGTGAAAGAATAAGCTGTAGCAAGTAACCAATATCAGTGCAAGTGAAAAATCGACTACCTGAATATTGTAAGCCTCTCTGAGATACTGTCCTATCAATCCCGCAGCCATATATAAAAGGCTGACGCACGTCCATTGTATGTATTTGTTGAATCTGGATGTCAGATTAACATCAATAAATAAATACACTACTAAAGCCGATGGAATAAACCTGAATATTGCTTCCACTATCAGCGGTACTGTCGTCATACTGATTCCCCCTAAAACTTATATATCTTCTATTTCACGTTCGCCTTTCCTTATCGAAAGAGCTGTGCTGAATTTTCTATCCTTACAGGTAAACAGCACATCGCCGTCATATTTCTGCACTATGTTCCGTATTATCTCCGTGCCGTAGCCGTGATTTTTGTTTGCCTTTGTGCTGGGCAGTTTCTCTGTGCTTTCAAAGTCAGGCATATCGGCATAATTTGAAACAGAAATATATATTCTCCCGTTCTCCTCTTTTATCTTTATTCCGATGCTTTTATCGCTTTCCGCCGCTTTTGCTCCCCTTATCGCATTGTCAAGCATATTGACAATAAGACAGCATAAATCAACATCATCTACCGGAATGTCATTGCTAAGGCTCGCATCACAGTCAAGCGTCACACCCGATTCTTTAGCGGTATTCGACTTATCCCACAGAATCGCATTAACGATATTGTTAGCGCAGTAAAACGGCATTTTGTTGCTCTGGTTTTTACGGCTGAGTTCATCAAGCATTTCCTTTCCCTTTTCGGCTGTATCGGGAAAAGTGTACAGATTCATCGCCGTTGTGAGAACGTTGTTGAAATCGTGGCGGTACTTCATTATTTCGTGCTGAAGCTCGTTGATTTTTTCGTAATAGCGGTACTGCGTGCTACGCTCATACTCAAGCTGTTCATTTCTCATTTTCGTTTCATACAGCTGCGAATTCTGGATAAGGCCACGATAGCAGAGAATGTCGCTTATTACGCAGATTACAACGCAAATCAGTGTGAAATACATAATTTCCGGTGTTGCATTATCGGTGTTAGCCATAATGAGCTTCATTATCACGCATAAAATCAACACCTGACTTTCCGGAAAAAACATAAAAATCACTGCACGCTTGTTGATAGATTTTCTGTCATGTATTCTTTTGATAATACAATGTTCAAAATACATCAGAATGCCGTATATAATCAGATCAATATCCGCAAAAAGCAGTGCGGGATATGTTAAGTGTCCGATGTCAAACGAAAATTCCGGAAATATGACAAATATTACAGCAGTTGTGATGGTATCAAATATAATCAGCGAAAGGTAGACCAGCGTTCCTATGAAAATACGGTATCCGACCGCATCGGTATGAAAAAATATACTGTAAATAAGAACCAGTGCTACTGCAAGCACAAAATCGAAAAATTCAAGCTTGTACTTTTCTCTCATATATTGCCCAAACAGACCCGCAAACAAATACACCGTATTTATTGCGATAAACTGAATATACTTATTATACTTAGCTGTAAGATTGATTTCGATAAATCCGAATACAAGCAAAGCAGATGGTATGAACCTGAAAATTATTTCTACTATTACAGGTACTGTCATAATATCTCCCATTTATTTTTATATAGTAACAATTTAATGTGCTGAATTTATAATACAATTTTCTTGATGCTTTGTCAAGTCAGAATAGCAATATAGTCTTATCAAATCTTAAAATCAATATATAATTAATCTTTTTTGAAAATATCATGTTAATATTTTCCTGTTATTTCCTCAGACATATATTCAGCTTTATGCAGTTCACGAAATGTAAAATACCCTGCCGTCACAAAACGGTAGGGTACCAAAGTTCTCAATCTATCATTATCTTATTTCTTCCTGCCGCCTTAGCCTTATAAAGTCGCTTGTCGGCAGTTGTGAATATCTCGGTTATCGAATTACTGCTTCCGTACACAGCCACGCCTGCACTGAAAGTAAATTCTTTTCCTTTTTCTTTCTCGGAAAACTCCGAATAGCTTTTGCGTATCCGCTTCATAACCGTCATGACAGCTTCGATATTATCCGTATCAAAGAGAATCATGAATTCCTCTCCGCCGAATCGTGCTATAAGGTCATTTTCTCCGATATTTGTTTTGACAGCATACGCAAAATGTTTAAGCACATTATCACCGAAAACGTGTCCGTATGTATCGTTTACCGACTTGAACAAATCGAGGTCGATAAGCACCGCACAGTGTTTCTTTTTCTCGTCCTGCGAAAGCTGATTTTCAAGATATTTTATAAGATAACGGCGGTTTCTTATCTCGGTCAGCGGATCGGTATTTACAGCAAGCGTAAGCTCCTCGCCCATTTCGCTGAGCTGTTTTGCCTGACGTTCAAATTGTACTATCACTATTGCGACCGCAACCATTATGCCTATAAACGCTATTATAAATGAAAACAGCGTGTCAAGCTCCATATTGTCATTAGCCATATTCAGATGGGGGAATTTGCTTCTGACAACAAATGCGGCTATATCTGCAATGAACACCGCCGCTCCCATTATAACTCTGTGCACCGGCTTCATAAAAGTAATAATACCGATTTCCGCAACAAGCATATACACTGCCGTGCTTGCGCCGTATGAAATATACAACATCGGAAACTCGACAAACCCAAGCACAAGAAGTATTATAAACGTAGCGACATAGGTTCTTCCGGTAAAGAAACCGACCAGTGACGATACTATAATTACAAGTGCGCAAGCCGCACAGAAGAAGGTCTGCGGGGTAAATCCGAATATCACCGCATTTGCGGTAAATCCCGCTATATTCGATATACAGCCGGTTAATGCCAGTACGATGAACAGCTTGTCACGAAGCTCTGAATTCACAGTATCTGATTTTTTATTCATTGTTAGTGTTCTCTTTCGTTCTTACTTTTCTTTCTGTTTTCTGCCCGTCAATGATGCCGTTTTTCTATATCGGCAAGAATATCATCTATATCATATCTCTTGTCCTCGTCATCTCTGAATACAAGCGATATATCAGGCTCGGAGCCGCCGTGCGTTACTTCAGCCGTACCCGTTTTTTCCGTCATTTCGGGCAAGGCTTTTTCGTTTTTAACATTTCCGGTTTCAGTTTTCTTTTCCTTTTGCTGCTCTGCTCTGTCCGATTCCATCCTTTTTCTTGCTCCGGCGGAAAAATCCGCTCGGTCTTTTATGTTATCGGCACTTGCCGCTATATTCTTTTTACTGCGCAGATGCTCCGTGAAATCATCCGTTTTACCGTGAGAACTGTCGGGAACACGATTATGCGGCACTTTTACGTTTTCGGATAAAGACGGCATAGCGGCCTTTTTAGCTTCGGCCTTGTTTGCTTTTGACAGCTTATGTTCCTCGCTTTCGGGGGGAACATACACCGGAGCTTCTTCCTGCAACTTGACCGTTTCCACCTGCGGTACCGGACGCTTTGACATAATGAACTTCACTATCTCAAATGCTACTATTGCGATACACGGCAGTATGGCGATAGCCATAACGCCAAACGGCGACATTGCAAAACCGATAACAGCACCCCAGAAATCACTGCAATAGTTAACTCTTGCAACAAGCTGGCTTTGTGATATTGTGATATTTTCTCCGCCTTGAGTTTCAACATCAAAGCTCATAACGCCTTCCTTAAGCGTGGAGGAATTTACCTTCGCAAGCTGTGCTCCGCCGTTTTCATACCGATTATATATTATAAGCTCTCCGTTGTTTACCTCGTCGGGCCACACCTTCTGCGCTATAGCGGCTGTGCCTGCCTTAAGCTGATAGAAATCGTTGTCACGCACTATGTAAACATTATATCCGAAAATATCCGGCGCAGCAGAGCCGCCGAATGAAAACAGCATTGATGTAACTACGAGAAATACCGCAAAAACAATTAGCAGTACGCCGATAACTACACCGATACACCTTGCCACAGATGTTTTTTTTATCAAATTTTCCTCGTTTCCGTCAAAAAAGCTATTGACAACAAATCAAAAATACGATATAATAATATAGTCATTTTGGAACTGTATTCCGAAATATGACCATATATATTTTACCACATCGCCTCGCTCTTTTCAAGTGTTTATTGTGCATTATGCAATGTTTTGACTTGTGAAGCGGACGCTTTCGGAAAACGGAAAATGTGTGTAAATATATCAGAATATCGGAATAAATATGCTTGTGTAGCACAGTTGGTAGTGCAGCTCATTCGTAATGAGCAGGTCGCAGGTTCGAGTCCCGTCACAAGCTCCATAAAAGTAACCGCCCGGATTTAATGCCCGGGCGGTTTATCTGTTTATAACGCTTGTGTTCCGATTCTTATCATAATCTTTCTGATACGCTTTTTATGGCAGTATGCTTTTTTATTGTTCATAATTTTTCAGCAAATTTGCAATGCTCCTGCCGGCAAGTTCGGCTGAGTATCGAACCTGCTCAATATCATTTGCCAACGCTCCGAATTCTATAACCAGTGAAGCCTCAGCCAAATCCTGATTATAAAACCGATAATCGAAAAGCATAGGTCGTGTTATGCCTTTGTTATCTTTTTCTATCGCATTTTGCAAATATGACGCAAAGCGGAGGTTATCCATATAATCCGGCAATATATCCGTGCCGTCGTCACATCCGCATATTATCATTATCTGCGCCGCTTTTCTGCCGTTGATTTCTGCAACGGGAGCTATTCTCACATCTCCGTCCGCTATTCCGTCACGGTGAATGTCCAGCACTATTTTTATTGACGGATACTCTTTCAGCAGTTCCTCTGTTCGTTCCCTGCTTCTTGAATAAGAGTAGTTGTAAACGGGATCGTCAAAGACCGTTCCGTCGTGCAACGTACTTATTCCGTTATCAGCAAGCGTCTGCGCAAGCACCGCCCCTACTCCCACAACACTGTTTGCAGGGCAAAGCGATCTGCCGTCATAATCGGTATCGTAATATCCGTCACTGTCACGTTCGTAGCTTTCGGTCGTATGCGTATGTATTATAAGCACCTGAGGTTCGTTGCTGTCCGACAGCGTGACAGAAGGCTTTTTCTCAGCCTCAGCACCTATAAGTTCCGACGGCAGCTTGGTGCAGTTTCTTATCTGACCGTTTTCGAGGTCTATTACATTGTCGCCGCCGATCTTCCCGTAGTGCTTTTCCTTGACCGTACCGTCCTTTGCCGTATACTGCGTAAGATCGTCCTTGTCCTTTCTTATGTTGACGGAAATCAGCCGTGTTTTTACATCGGCGGGAGCGTCGACCGGCACCAGCGTTTCACCGGAAATATCCTGCGTACTGCTTGACGGATTATCGTTCGCAGGCGCTTTCTGCTCCTGCTTTTCCGTCTTTGTTTCATTGTCCGGTTTCTCTGTGCAAGGCTCGGATGAAACCGCATCTTCATCCCTGCCGTCAAATTCGTTTACAGGAACAGCAAGCATAACGCTCAGTGCGGTAAGCTGTCTTAGTCCGTCTGAAACGCTTTTGCCGCTTACCGCTCCGGTTACGGCGTTTTCAGCTACGCCCGTCAGGGTAAACGATAATACCGCCGCCGTAAGCCCAATGCCAAGAACCTTTACAATACCTTTGTTTTTATTACCTCTCATAAGCCTTTCCTTTCGCCAAGTGTTTTCACGGTTGGATTTTTCTTGTTACAGCTTATGATTCATTTTCCTCAAATATTCAGGAATAATTCATCAGCATTGATATGTCGCTGTATGACAGTGACGGACACAGACTGCGGTTCAGCGCACAGGATATTATATGTGCGTACCTGCTTATCTCGGCATCTATATCATATCTTGTCACAAAAAATCTGTCGTTATCGCTTTCATACTCCATAGTGGTGGGAACGCCTACAGCGATTACCGGTATGCCTGCCGCCGCTCTGTCAAGACGGTTCCTGTTGCCTGCGGTACTGCCCGGCGTTATGCCGGTATCCGTGACCTGTATGCTCCTGCAAAGACGCTCCGGCTCACTGCACGCAAGGCTGTCTATCGCTACAATATAGTCCGCTTTTATCTTCTCCGCACAGAATATTGCGTGAAAGACGCTGTCTATACCGGAATTTGCCGAAACATCCGTCCTTATTACCGACACATTCCCTATTCCGTCCGCATTGTGCATACCTTCTATAAAATGCGAGGTCGCAAGTACCCTGCCTGCCGCTCTCCAGCCAAGACTGTCAGACGCTACAGACGGGTTTCCAAGCCCCGTGACAAGACATTTTCCTTCCGGAAGGAGCTTGTTAAGCACCGTACACAGCGCATGGATCTGACCGTCCGCATAAGGAACGTCCGTACTGTCTACGGTAAAATATCTTCCGCAGGGGCGGTTAAAAAGAGCGGTATCCTTTTCGGAAACGATTATTTCGGTTATCTTTTCTCCGTAAAGCTCATAGCTTTCACATCTTATTCCGTTTTTGCCCTTTACAAACTCCGCCGCCATATCTGTTCTTCCCGTAAGCTGCATAAAATTTCCTCCCGAAGAATTTTTTCAAAAAAATCGTAAAAAAGTATTGCATTTTCGTTTTGGACGTGCTATAATAAAGCGTATTGTGAAATATAACTATGATTATATGTAGATCTGTATAAAGGAGGTGCCGTAAGTGCCTAACATTAAATCTGCCAAGAAGAGAGTTTTAGTATCTGCTACAAAGCAGGCTCGCAATAAGGCTGACAAGACCGCTCTTAAGACTATTCTGAAGAAGGTTGACGCTGATACTAATGCTGACAACGTTAAGGTTGCAGTTAAAGCAGTTGATAAGGCAGCAGCAAAGGGTATTATCCACAAGAATGCTGCAGCTAGAAAGAAATCTCAGCTTGCTAAGAAGTTAAACGCTGTTTCCTGAGAATAACGATTTAACGTAACGCTCCTGCGGGAGCGTTTTCTTTTTTTGTGTTAATTGCGGTGATACAAAAGCATCGGCTTGCATTATTATGTGCCGATGCTCTTTTTTTATCCCGAAATGCTTTTTACCGTGTATCCGTTATCAAGCCAGTAGTCGATGACATCGGGCAGTATCGCCGTATTTGTTTCGGATACCGCATGGAGAAGATATACAGCCCCGGTGTGCGTTGCGGACGTTATTCGCCTGTACGCCGTGTCCCTGTCGGGCTGAGCGTCCGTATTCCAGTCGTTGTACGCAAAGGACCACAGCACAGTATCATAACCCATATTTTTGGCAATGCGTAATGTTCTGACCGAAAATTCTCCTCTGGGGGGACGCATCGTAACGGTTTTGTATCCGCCGAAATTATCGGAAATATAAGTTTCAAGTCCGTGGATTTCTTCAAACACCATATCATCGCTTATATCCGGCAGTGACGGGTGGGTACAGCTGTGATTTCCCACCTCATGACCCTCGTTTATCATACGCTGTACAAGCTCAGGACTGCTTTTTACATAATCAAGCGTCACATAGAACGTTGCCGTAACCTTCTTTTCCTTCAGAATATCCAGTATTTTTCCGGTACAGCCGTTTTCATAGCCCTCGTCAAACGTCAGGCGGATTGTCTTGTCGTCTTTGCCGAATATGAATCTTCCGCCGTATGACCCGTATTTTTCCTGTGCCTGTATTGCTCCTACAGGACGGTTATCGCTATCGGTTTCATAGCCCTGACCGTAGCAGACCTTCTCTTTTCCGTCCGTCAGAAAAGCCGTTTCTGCAGGCGTTACGCCTCCTCTGTCATTATGTCCGGCGCTTTGTCCGACAGTATTCTTGTCGGACGTGCATCCACACATGAACATTGCCGTCAATACCGTAAATACTGCGGCAGATATTTTTCTGTGCAAAAAAATCACTCCTTTACAGATATAGTATCCGTAAAGGAGCGGTTGTAATTCATTGAAATAAATGGCGGCTTTCATCAACTGCCGAGATAATTCTTGACCATTGCCTGTAAAAGTTCGTCACGATCAATATGACGGATCAGGCTACGTGCGTTGTTATATGTAGTTATATAGGTAGGGTCTTCGGACAGAATATAGCCGACGAGCTGATTTATAGGATTATAGCCCTTCTCCTTGAGCGCACCGTAAACCGTTGTCAGTATTTCCTTCATCTCGTTTTCTCTTTCATCCTTGAGCGAAAACGGCATAGTTTTGTCGATCATCAATATCAGTCCTTTCGTTAATATCTTTTAAAAACCGAAATTATTTTAAGGTTGTTATACTATTATACACTACCGTTCAATAAAATACAATAGCCGATAGCGAATTTTCGTTAAAATCACCAATAGCGGCTCTCATTTTTGGGTAATTGATAAAACTTTACAATTCGCTATTGAATTAATGAATAATTTTTGGTATAATAACAATAACCAGATTTTTCAGGGGGTACAATAATGGCAGAACAGAAAAAGGCGCCATCTACAAACGGCGAATTCAAAACCTCTCCGCTCGGCTTCGACAAAGCCGAAGTAATGGCATACATAGTACAGCACAACAAAGAGCGTAAAGCCCTTAAGGAAGAAAATGAAGAGCTGAAAAGAGCACTCGAAGAAAAACAACAGACGAATGAAGGTCAGAACAATGAGCTTACAGCAGAGCTTGAAAAGAAAAAGGCTGAACTTGACGCACAGATCCTTGAAAGCAGAAAGCAGGTTCTTGACGAAAGACGCAAGCTGGCTCAGACCGAAAAAGAACTGCACGTTATGCAGGACAAATACTCTGCCCTGACAGAAGAATTCGCAGAATTCAAAAAACAGGCGGCAGCAAAAATAGATAAAGCAAAGCACAGCGGCGGAACGATTGACCCCGCTCAGCTTGCAGAAATTTCCGCCAAAGCAAATGCCGATGCAAACGCTGTAATAAATGACGCACAGAGCAAAGCAAACGAGATTATCACAGCCGCAAAAGCATATTTTGCCGATACGGTAAAGAAAACATACGATTACAAGCAGTCTGTGCTTGAAAAGGCGGACACATTCGCAAATGGAGTTACATCAGGTGCGGCGGTTGCTCCCGCAATAGATATTCAGGCTGTTCTTGCCGGCATAACCGCCTCAGTAAATGAAGCCGTTGAAAAGGCACTTGCCGGAGCAAATGCCGTAAACGATGCGGTAGCAAAGGCTGTTGAAGATACAAAAGCTGTAAACGATGTACTCGCTAAGGCTGTTGAAGAAGCCTCACAGGCAGAAACAGCCACCGATAACACGGCTGACGTTCCCGAAGAAAAGCTGTCCGATGATGAGGAGCTTATCAATGCAAAAAGCGAGCTTGAAAATATCGGCGGACTTGACGAGAGCGAGCTTGACGCCTACGCTCCTATGGAAATCGAGCCGTATAACTTCGAGCTTAAGCTGGATATGCCGGCTCAGACGGACAATGACGATGACGACGATATGCTGACAGACAACAACGGTCTGCTCAGCTCATTTGAGATAGTTTCGGGTGACGATGACATTTCTGCGGATAACGTAGATACCGGCGATCTGCTCGTTGAGGAAACTCCTGCGGCAGATGATATAGCCGATTTGCTTGCAGAGGAGCCTGTTGTAGCATCTGCTCCCAAAGCCGATGCTGCTCCTGTTGCGGATGATTTCACCGACCTTCTCGCAGAAGAACCTGCGCCTGCTCCCACAGCTAAGGCAGAACCTGCTCCTGCAGCCGATGATTTCAGCGACCTGCTCGCAGAAGAGCCTGCTCCTGCTCCCGCAGCTAAGGCAGAGCCTGCTCCTGCAGCCGATGATTTCAGCGACCTGCTCGCAGAAGAGCCTGCTCCTGCTCCCGCAGCTAAGGCAGAGCCTGCTCCCGCAACCGATGATTTCAGCGACCTGCTCGCAGAAGAGCCTGCTCCTGCTCCCGCAGCTAAGGCAGAGCCTGCTCCCGCAGCCGATGATTTCAGCGACCTTCTTGCAGATGAGCCTGCTCCCGCTCCCACAGCTAAGACTGAACGTGCTTCCGACCGCAGCGGCGATAAACCTAAGGAAAAGCTGAATGAAAGTCGTTCAATGGGTGTTGCCGGCAAGGAAGAAAAGGTGAACGATCCCTGGAAGGATCTCGAAGCACAGATGAACGGTATGTCTATTACTCCTCCCCCTGCACAAAAGCAGACGGACGATGACGGAATGACTTCCTCGTTTGACGATCCTACCGCTCCCGCAGCTTCCGCTAAGGAAGAAAAGATTGATATGTCCGATTATTCATCCATGCTCGGCGGAATTAATGACAATATGACCACCAACACGGCACAGTACGATCCTTCGTGGGATCTCAAGATGATGGAAGGTCTTAACGACAATGACGATGACGACGACGAGATGAGCTCGGATAACGTGGGATTCTTCGACCTTTAATCAAAAGTAAATATCATATGCCGGGAAGTGTATGCTTTCCGGCATAATAAATTCAATGTGAACAGGAGTACAAACTTGGAACTTAACACAAGCGAACTTAAAGAAAAGGCAAAAACGCTAAGAGCCGGCGACAAGATAGAACTGAGCGGTACTGTATACACCTCCCGTGACGCCGCACACAAGCGTATAAAACAGCTTATTGACGAAGGCGGAGAACTGCCCTTTGAAATAGACGGTGCGGCTATTTACTACGCAGGCCCGACCGGCACTAAAGAAGGAATGGCAATAGGCTCATGCGGTCCTACGACATCGGGCAGAATGGACCCCTACGCTCCCCTGCTGCTCGATATGGGGTTATCCGCAATGATAGGAAAGGGAGAACGCAAGCCTGCCGTAGTAGACGCCATAAAACGCAACGGTGCGGTATACTTCTGTGCCATAGGCGGTGCAGGCGCACTCGCCTGTCAGTGCATAACCGGGTGTGAGGTAATAGCCTTTGAGGATCTGGGCTGTGAAAGTGTGAAAAAGCTGACTTTCGATAAATTCCCTCTTATCGTTGCAATCGACGCTGTCGGCGGTAACATTTTTGAAACCGGCAGAAAGCAGTACGCAGAGGTCTGATTTAAGGATTTTTATATAAAATATCACGGCGTTTTTGAAGAACGAAAAAAATCGAAAAAAATTTTAAAAAAGTGTTGACAAACGCAAAGCGCTGTGATATAATATAAAAGTCGCTGATACAGAGTGACAAAAAACAGAAAGATATGGCGGTATAGCTCAGTTGGCTAGAGCACTTGGTTCATACCCAGGGTGTCGTTGGTTCAAATCCGACTGCCGCTACCATTTCTACGGCCCGTTGGTCAAGCGGTTAAGACATCGCCCTTTCACGGCGGAATCATGGGTTCGATTCCCGTACGGGTCACCAAACCATATGCTCGGAAACAGCGTAAATACGTTGTTTCCGAGTTTTTCTTTTATAGTGAAAATAGGCTTTGTCCGCTACTTGTCCGCTATTGCGTTTTTGTAGCGGACATTCTTGTTTTATCTTGTGCTATCCTGCGGAAGAAAACTGAACGCTCCGTCCATCGCCTGAGCCACTCTCGCCTGTGCGGTCTGGAACATATGAGCATAGACGTTCAAAGTCGTTCCCGAATTGCAATGCCCTAACGTCCCCGATACTGTTACCACATCAAGACCCGACGAGATCAGAGCCGAAGCTGCGAAATGACGGAAACTGTGAATACCGTAGAAAGGCACTTCTCACAGAACTCTTTCAGCCAGCCGTAAGGAGTCTGGTTGTTCATGGGTTCGCCGTTCCACTTAACAAAGAGCCTGTCGCTCTCCACCCACTTGTCGCCAATTCCGGCGCACTGTTCGTCCTGTTCCTTTCTCAGCTCCCACAGCATATCCATAACGTACTGCGGGTACTTCTGCGTTCTCTGGGACTTCTTTGTTTTCGTTGTGTCGGTATAGATACCGTTCTTTGCCGCCTGCACCCACCCGTACAGCGTTCCTTACGGTACCTTCAGTTCCTCGCCGGCTCGCTTTAACCCTATTTCCAGCACCGGCTTTACTGACTGCTCTATGTAGCTCCTGTCGTATTTCTTTGCTTCTGACATGTCCTTCACCCTCCTGATTTTAGTATGTTATTTTGAGCGTGTGGTGTCAAGTTTTATTATACAACATCACCTTTTAATTTCTTTTGGCTTTTTTCTTTTTATTAAAAAACATATTGCAATACGTGTATTTATGTGATATAATAAAATAGATTAAACGCCTTGCATAAGGCAATAAATGTTCAAAACAGAAAAGGAGTAATTATATGGCTGCTTTAAAATCTATGTTTCATGAAGGCGCACCCTATGCTTTTGTTTCCTACTCGCACAGAGATGAGATCGTGCTTAAGACGCTAGAACAGATTCAGCAGGTTTACAACATCTGGTGGGATGGAGAAATGCTGGCCGGAGACAGGTGGGACAGCGAAAGAGCAATGCCTGCAATTGAGGGCTGCAACTGCGTTCTTGCTTTTTACAGCCACAGCTATATCAACAGTATTCCCTGCCGTAACGAGATCGAAACCGCATTGAAGTTTGATAAGAAGATCATTCCTGTTTCGGTCGAAGGCGTAAGCCTCCAGCAGCTCATTCTTGACGTGGAGTCAAAGCTGGACGCTGAAAGTGAAGATCTGAAAAGGATCCACAAACTATGCATGGACATCGGCGGCGGAGAAAAATCCACTAGCGGCAACAAGAAGCTTTACGTGAACCTTAAAAGCACGGAGTGGTCGGACACACTTTACAGGTCTCTTGAGCCTTACCTGAAGCCTTCCGTTTACATGAGAGACTGGCTGGAAAACACCGAAGAATACAGATTAAAGACAGAATACCTGACAATGCTTGAAAATGGTCTCGACCCCGAAGTTGATTCGGATGAATCCAATGAAACAAGCACTGAATATATATTCCGGTTCCTTGCTGGTATGAGTTATGCGCTGGAACACAAGGGCGAGGTAATGCCGAAAGAGCTATCTCAGGAGCTCGGCGAAAAACTGATGTGCTACTACGAATTTGATGAAGACAGCGAGATCACCGTAAGCGATCTGTCGTGGGTGCTGTACAGAATGATATTTGAAACACGCTGCATGGAACCGTTCATGAAAAAAGGCGGCGATTATGTTGATCTGTATTCTGCCGAAGCAGCCTTACATACGCTTAAATGGATGCATGACAGAGGCATGCTGAATGGTGTGTTCAACTTCTTCTACTATGATCATCCTGACACACCTGTATGGGAATCCTGTTCTGTTGTAGAAACAGTTGAGAATTTATTAAAGTATATGGAAAAAACATATCCCGAAGCGGTCAAAGTATTCGTACTGGGGAAGCAATCTTCCTGCTGCTGATTTGCAGTCATGGCATTAATTAGCTCCCGCGCAGCGGGCAAATGATACTTTTTCAACAAGATGTGAGACGCTGTAAAATAACTCAACACCCAAGCCCGAGCAACCATCCTATGGAAGCTCGGGCTTGCTGATACTACAAAAAAGAATAATGAACCGAAAAAAGCGTATGACAAACAAGCCGGCAGGGAAATGCCATGCACAAAATGTAATAAATATTGAATCAGGCAGCAGACCTGAAAGCCATTCTTTTCAGATGTAACTTATGAAGATTAAAACCGCAGGAAATCATGCCGAACTCAAGAAAAAGCGACTTTAGCCCCCGGCGCGGGAGCTAATTAATGCCACGACTGTAAAACAGCTCGTTCTTCATTCTCGCCCACATGCTTTCGCAGCGGGCATTGTCATTACATCTCCCTCCGGCGCTGTTCATGCTCTGCTTTACTCCATACTCGTTCAGCGCAACTCTGTATGAAGCGCTTGTGTACCGGCTTCCACGGTCGGAGTGGAGTACCGCACCGTGAAATTCGGGATACGCTGCCGCTGTATTTGCGACAGTTGCAGCGCACAGTTCGGCTCTCATGTTGTCGTCCATTGACAGTCCGACAGCCGTCAGGTCGTAACAATCAAATATTGCCGACACATATAGCTAGCCATTTTTAGCTTAGACTTCCGTGATGTCCGTTACACATTTGCTGAAAGGCTTGTCGGCTTTAAAATTGCGTTTCAGCAGGTCGTCTGACTTTCGTGCTTCACGGTCCGCCTTCGTAATTCCATTCGGCTTTCGGTTTGGTCTGTGCGTTATTCCGATGGCTGTCATCACGCGATATACCGACGTGTCACTTTCAGCGCTTTGCAGCAGAATGAAATTCTGCCTTTTGCGCCTCCATTGCAGGTTTTGAGTGCAATGAACTTCATTCGCTCCTGCTTGTTTACTTCCCACGGCTTGCGGCGAAAAAAGCTGCCGCCTCATTCAGAAAGTCTCTCTCCTCCTGAAGCCGTTTGTTTTCCTTGTTCAGCCGCTTTACCTCGCTTCGCAGCTGCCGGATCTCATCCGCCGGGCTCATTACGTTTTCGGGGGTTCGCTCATCTATGTCCGGGTCGCCGTTCTTTGCCGCCTGCACCCACCCGTACATCGTTCCGTACGGTATCTTCAGCTCCTCGCCGGCTCGCTTTACCCCTATTTCCAGCGCCGACTTTACTGACCGCTCCTTGTAGCTCCTGTTGTATTTCTTTGCATCTGACATATCCTTCACCCTCCTGATTTTAGCATATTCTTTTGAGCGTGGGGTGTCAAGTTTTATTATACAACATCAAAAAAACAGCAGCCCGAAAAAGAAAAAGCCGCACAAGGTCTTACCCCCTGTGCGGCTGAAACGCATTGAATGTATCAGTTTATTTGAGCAGTTTGTTTTCCACCCTGAAAAAGTCCACGTCGACATAACCTCCCGTCTGCTTTGTCGGGAAATTGAATA